>Ga0334722_10003066_pt1 | contig 18274 bp, 20 predicted proteins | sample C3_bottom_MG_FD_207210 | JGI IMG/M metagenome (GOLD analysis project Ga0334722, IMG submission 207210) | Sediment microbial communities from Yellowstone Lake, YNP, Wyoming, USA - C3_bottom | ecosystem: Environmental > Aquatic > Freshwater > Lake > Sediment | place: USA: Wyoming | collected...
ACCAGACGACCATTACTGCCATGGCAGGAAGCACATGCGTGATGAACTTTCGGGTCATTGGGGTTAACGAAATTACCGATCGCGACATGGCAGCCTGTACAGTTATTGTTCATGCTGACCATGGTGTTGTGATTCACCGTGGCATGATTGTTGACAAAGGCGCCATGGCAGGTTGAGCAATCGTTGGGAGTGGTGCTGGTAGCGCCCACTTTTCCTGAAGCCGAACCGACAAGGGTTCCGGTTATCCCATGACACTGGCTACAGGTATCGTGGATCTTATTGTCACCGCTTGAGGTGGGAATGCCGGTCGGACTGCCCTGGGTGCCGGTGTGACAATCAGCACAATTAGCGGCCAAGGCTACCCGGAAGGAATGATCCTTCCCGCTGTGTTTGGCGGCAAAAAGTCCATGACAACTATCACAGGCAGCCCCGCCGCCCTTACCAATGGCGATGGAGATCAAAGCGCCTGTCGTCCCGTGGCAAGAAGCGCAATTATTATGCTTCGTAGGCGATCCACCAACCGGCATGCCGGTTGGTGTCCCCTCCGCCCCGGCATGACAACCGGAGCAGTCGGTGGACAGGCTAATCAGCGTAGTATGATTTTTGGTCGCGTGTCTCGTCGCAAAGTTCCCATGACACGTGTTACAAGTACCACCTCCAACGTGACCGGCAGCCGATCCAGCCAAGGAACCATTGGCGTTGTGGCAGGAGGCGCAAGATTTATGGACTTTCGGGTCGTTCGGATTGACAGTGTTACCAGTGGCGGTATGACAACCGGAACAGTCCGTGGCCATAGTGACCAGACTGGTATGGTTGACGCTGGCATGGTTCGCGACAAAGCTGCCATGACAGACCGAGCAATCGCCGCCGCCATCATGACCACCGATGCCAGCGCCTATCTTACCGGCGGCAGAACCCACCAGTCGACCGTTACTGCCATGGCAGGTGGCACAGGCGTGGTGAGCCTTCGGGTCACCCGGAATAACGGTATTACCGGTCGCGGTGTGACAACCGGAACAGTTGGAGTTCATGCTGACCATGGCATTGTGATTGACCGTGGCATGGTTGTTAATAAAGGCGCCATGGCAGGTTGAGCAGTCATTGGGGCTTAGGTTCGTGGCCCCCATCTTCCCACTGGCCGAGCCGACAAGCGTGCCGGTTGTCCCATGGCACTGGCTGCAGGCGTCATGGATCGTATTATCGGCAAGGCTGGTTGGAATACCTGTCGAATTCCCTTGGGTGCCGGTATGGCAATCAGCACAGTTCGCGGCCAGGGCTACCCTAAAGGAATGATTGGTGCTGCTATGTTTTGCGGCAAAGCTGCCGTGGCAGGTATTGCACGTGCCGCCGCCAGTATGCCCCAAGGCTGACCCTACTAAACTGCCGTTGACGCCGTGGCACTGGGCGCAAGAGTCATGAACCATCGGGTTATTGGGGTCAACGGTATTGCCGGTGGCCGTATGGCAGCCAGAACAATCGGTAGCCATGGAGACGAAGGACGAGTGATCGGTTGCGGCATGCTTCGCACTAAAAATACCATGACAATCATAACAGGTGTTTGGTCCGATATTGCCAGCGGCAAGGCCCACTAAGTCGCCATTCCAGTTATGACAAGAAGCACAGCCACTGTGCTTCATCGGGTTGGCGATATCGACTGAAATACCGCTGGCATTACCTTCCGCACCTGCGTGACATGAGGAACACTCCGAGGCCATTCCGACCTGAGTAACATGGCCAATGCCAGGAGTTGCCGCCTGATGAATGGCAAGCCAGGTGCTGGTGTGACAGATCATGCAGTTACCGCCATTAAGCTTGCCCGTCGCCGATCCAGTCAATTTGCCATCGTTTGCGCCACCAGGGGAGGCAGTATGGCAATTAGCGCAATTGCCATTGTGCATGTTGCTGCCGTTAATGGTGTCGCTCGCGTTATGACAATTGTCGCAGGTACTGTTGGTGGTCTTAAGGACAAAACCTCGGGCCGCATGGTCAGGGGCGGCGTGATTGAGGAAGTTAGCGGCATGGCTAGTGTGGCAGGTGCCGCAAGTATTGGCCACCCCGGCGCTGATCACAGCAGCCTTGCCGTGACCGGTAGCCGATCCCTTTAGAATAACAGGGGCAGTAGTCTTATCGTGACATGTCTTGCAGCCATTGGCCGCATGGATGCCGGTCAGAAGGTTGGGGTTGGTATGACAGCTCACGCAGCGATCAAGCGCCGAGACAATGCCGCCAGCGATATGGTCAAAGCCGTGCTCTGCCGGCTGCTGCTTATCGAGATGGCAGGCCAGACAGTTGGTCGGGTTGACATTTGCAAGAATGACATCGGCGATTGTCTTTACCGGCGTCTGGCTGTTGCCCTGATTATCTTTAATTTCACGATTTGCCCCATGGCAAACAGCGCAGTTACCAGCCCCGTGCAGGGCAAGGACTTCGTTCCAAGCGTCAAGAACCCCTGTTCCGGCATCCGGGCCATCTTGCCCGTGACAGACGTTGCAGGCTTGGTTGGTTGACAAACCACGATCAGTCGCCTCATTAATCTGAACAAAATGACGCGCCGTGTGCTGGACTGCCGGTGAATGGCAATCAGCACAGGCATTGGTTGCATCGTGGCCAGCCGCCGCCCCGGTCAATACTCCGTCAAGACCGTGACATTGACGGCAATCATCGTGCTTGGTGTTATCAGAAACGGAAGTTGGCATCCCTGAAGCGGACCCCTCGGTTCCGCTATGACAACTGGCGCATTCGGTGGTTAAGGATACGCTGACAGCATGACTCACGCCTCCATGCTTGCTGGCAAAAGAGCCGTGACAGGAACTGCAATCGGTGCCACCACCTTTGCCTGCTGCGATACCGGCCAAGGCTCCGGTAGTATCGTGACAACTGGAGCAGCTATAGTGCTTTTTGTGATCGGTGGCCGAGGTGCTGATACCGCTACCAGTACCTTGAGCGCCGGCATGACAACCTGAACATTCGGTGGCCATGGCCACTGTCAATGCATGGTCCTGACCGCCATGCTTGGCTGCAAAGAGACCATGGCAGGATTCACAGCTATTATTGCCGACCTTGCCGCTCGCCGATCCGCTCAAGGCTCCCGTACTGCCGTGACAACTGGCGCAGGCGCCATGCATTTTGGGGTTGACGCCAACCGTTATGCCGATGGCAGTACCGTTGGCTCCGACATGACAGGACGAGCAGGCCTGAGACATGGCGACCCGGCCTGAGTGATTGACCGCACTGTGAACACCAACACCAAAATTTCCATGACAGGCTTGGCAATCGGCAGCGCCCCCATGGCCTGAGGCAATGCCTGTCAAAAGTCCTTTAGAGTCATGGCAGGTATTGCAACTGCCGTGAATGGTATTATTCAACGGATCGACAGGGATGCCGGTGGCGGTGCCTGCAGTACTGGCATGACAGGCCGAGCAAGCAGTTGCCATTGCGACTCTTTGGCTATGATCAATGCTGTTAGTGGCATGAATAGTCAGCCAATTGCTGCCATGGCAAGTATTACAGTTCCCCGGTCCGCTGCTGGCCAAACTAATCAACAACCCGCCACGGGCTTGGTCATGACAGAGGGCGCAGTCATTGTGATGAATAGTGGCGATGGTATCCCCGGCATTATGGCAACGCTCGCAGGTGTTATCGTTTGTGGCAACAACCTTGGCTCCATGAGTGCCATTTACATTGTTGTGAGAATATCCGGCGCCGTGACAGGTGTAACAATTATTGAAGGGATTGGGTACCGGCACGGTCTTACCCGAGGCTATGCCAATCAGGGTGACAGGGGAGGAGGTACTAAGGTGACAGGACGTGCAGCCATCGTGCAGTTTGGGGTCAGTGGTACTCGTAGAAAATACCGAAGAATGGCAGTTAACAGTGCAGGTAGTCCGAACAAGCTGACCGCCATCTTCATAGGCGCTGACATAAAGTGTCTGGTGATCGTTCGTGTGGTTAGCGTGACAGTCCAGACAGGTGACCGGATGTTGGGCATCGGCTTGACTTATGACATTGGCAACGGAGGTGTAGGGCGCTCGGACATTAACGGTGCGACCGGAGTTGTGACAGAGTCCGCAATTATTCTTATGCTCGACCAGGATATCGTTCCAGGTAGCAAGCCCCCCGTTACTGCTATTATGGCAGGCAGCGCAGGACTGAGCGGAATAGGTGTCAGAGCCGAGGCTGACTGCATGATTTTTGTTGCCGCCACTGGTACCGTGATCGTGGTTGTCAAAATAGCCGATATGGCACTTGATGCACTCGCCATACGGAGAAGTGGCGCTGGCAGCAGAACCTTTCAGTCCACCATTGGTGGTCAGATTATGGCAGGTGGCGCAACCGCTCGCGGCATGGGCCTCGCCCGAGCCAATGAAGGGCGAGATCGAGGCGCTGTGGCAACCTCTGCAGTTGGCGGTCACCGGCGTCAAGGCAGTATTGGAGGTTACCACCGTGGTATGACTGTGGGTATGGCCGCCAAAATAGGCAGAATGACAGTAGGTGCAGGCGGTGGCGGTTTTACCGTTACCGAGTGCTGCGCCGGACGGGTCGAGTCCAACACCAGCCCGCAAGTCGGGGGGGGTGGTGTGGCAGGTCTGACAGTTATTGGCATGGATGGCAAGAGGGCTGTTAGCCAAATGTTGGTGGCAGTTGGTGCAGGGAGAGGTGTTGGTCAAGAAATCATGGGAAGGAAACTTGAACCCCTGTGCCGCGTCATGGCATTTGGTGCATTTCTCGGTGGCATTATGTCCGTCATGCGAAGCATCTTGAGTCCAGTAACTTGTTTTCGTGTGGCAAACCTGGCAGATGCCCTGGCGGGGTGTTTCCTGGTCGGTGAAACCACCCTTACCATTACGGGTATTGGGATCAAAAAAGGTCACTCTCTTTGCTCCAGACGAAGGCGTTTTGATGTCCTTCCTGATCAACTGCCCGTAGATGAGACCAAAGGAACTCCCAGCAGCGGTCGCCGCCACCGTGCCTTTTACAGTTATGATGCTATTGTTGGCACTAATTACCTGGTAGGTGCTGGTATTCTTATTAGTATCGACAACCAGGATCAAGCCCCGGTCTAAATTCGGATTATCGTTTTTTTTGCCCCAAAGACTTCGATCATCCCAACCACTCAAGATGTCCGCCGGAACGCTACTATAGCCAAGGCTAGTGGTATTGGCGACGCTGCCTGCGGCGACGGCGCCAATGGTGCCTTTCACTAAATATAGCCCGGCAGGATAAGTATAAGTGGTGACGGGGTTTTTCCCATTTTGATCAGTACTGATGCTGGACTCGACCCAATCTAACTGTCCTTGGTAGTGAGGGTCGTGACAGTCGACACAAGCGACTGTCCAATCGCCGTGCAGCGATGCGATCCCTGCGCTGGAGTGGGTGCTCTGGGCAGGAATCTGCGCCTTCGAGCCGTCATGACATTTACGGCAGACATTGTTGACTATTGTGCCCTTGCCCGAGCTTACGCTGTAGTTGACCGGCGAATACCGCCACCACAGGGAATAGCTATGACAGGAACTGCAAGTCACGCCACTGCTGTCGTTATGGGGGGCATCGACGACCGAACCCGCAGAGGCAGTTGCCGCAAAAAAGGTCAAGGCCATGGAGATGATAATAATTTTCTTAAACATTGTATTTCCCCCTATTTTTTATAATTTCAATAACTTCTTACGATCATATGAATATGCGACAAAGCAGCTCCCCCCTTGCTGACAGACAACTTTCTGGGCCAAATATTTTTTAAACGCCGTTGTGACTGGCACCCAGATCGTATCGCTGAATAGTCGCTCATGTTGCCCATTTAGGCTTTGCGAAAACAAGCAATTATTGTTCCAAAAAAGTGCCACTGAAATTAATTTTTTATTTTATTTTTAATGACTTGATATTAATGTATTATTTATTGCAGCTAAAAAATGCGGCGACAAGGTTTCAATGCGCCATACGCTTCAGGGTCATTTAGACACAAACCAGACAGCCAAATAACCCAAAAAAATGAATTATCCCTCAGTCAACCTTACGCCTCCCGCCTTAATAAAAAAAAACTGGCAGGCAACTTTTATCTGCCTGGCCATCACCGCCTTGACCCTACTGATCTATGCGCAAGTGTGTGGACATGCCTTCCTGAAGTATGATGACGACATCTATATCACCGGCAATAGCCATATCAAGGATGGTTTGACTCTGAGCGGCGTGCTATGGGCCTTCTCCACGTTTTATGAAAGCAACTGGATTCCCTTGACTTGGCTTTCCCACATGGTGGACGTACAACTCTTCGGGATGGCTAGCAGCGGCCATCATCTCACCAATATGTTTCTCCACCTGGTCAATTCACTGCTGCTCTTCTTCTTATTCAGAAAAATGACCGCCGCCGTGTGGCGCCCTGCCCTGCTTGCCCTTTTATTTGCTGTGCACCCCCTTCACGTGGAGTCGGTCGCCTGGGCTGCCGAGCGCAAGGATCTGCTCTGTGGTCTCTTTTTTCTGCTGACCCTCTTTTTTTACGCCTCATACGCACAGCAACGGCACCCCGGAAAATTCCTGCTCGCTCTCCTTTTTTTCATCTTTGGGCTTCTCTCCAAACCGATGGTTGTCACCCTGCCTTGTGTCCTCATTCTCCTGGATATTTGGCCTTTAGAGAGATTCAAGCGCCATGACTGCGCCACCCGATACGCCATCGCAGAAAAGATCCCATTCTTTTTAGCGAGCGCCGCCATCTCGGTGATCACCATCATTGCCCAAACGAATGGCGGTTCCGTTGTCTCAATGGCCCAACATTCCGCCAGTGATCGCCTATGCAATGCAGCCTTGTCATACATGACCTATCTTGGCAAAATTTTCTTACCAGTTAAGCTATCGGTATTCTATCCCTACCCGGAATCATTGCCGCTCTGGCAAACGTTCACCGCCATTTTTCTGCTTGTCGTTATTAGCGCACTAGCCTTCTTCAAACGTGAAACTCAACCGTATCTTGCGGTAGGCTGGGCTTGGTTTCTTGTGACCCTGATCCCGGTCATCGGTATCGTCCAAGTGGGGGAACAGGCCATGGCCGACCGCTATGCCTATCTGCCAATTATTGGGATATTTGTCGCGGTAGTATGGGGCGGGGAAGATTTACGGAAGCGCTACCAGCTCTCTTTACCCATTTCCAAGGCGGCAGGTCTGCTGGTTATCGGTGCCTTGGCTCTACTCGCAGGGAAGCAGACTAGCCTTTGGCAAAATCAATATTCGCTGTTCCAACATGCCGTTGCCGTTGCCGAAAACAACTACGTCGCCTTGTTCCATCTGGGCAACGCCCTTGTTTCAATGGATAAATTTGACGAGGCCAAGGAGTGCTTTGCGAAATCAATCAATATCCGACCCACAGCCAAGGCCTACACCAATTTAGCCTATACCTTTGAGAAAACGGGCAGGGCAGACATTGCCGCAGACAACTACCTGCGAGCTCTTGAACTTGACCCGAACAATATCAATGCCCATTATAATCTTGGTCTGGTCATGGTCCGGCAATGGCGCTTAGAAGAGGCGGTGAGTCAGTTTAAGATGACTCTGCAGCTTGATCAGTCTCACATCAAGGCCCGGCAAAACCTGGAAAAGGCGCAAAGGCTCCTCGCGTCCGGCCAAGGCCGTAATCGCAATCAATAATGGAATTGCCACTCAGTTCAGTCCTTGCTTGTCGGGGGCTCACCTGAACAGTCGTCACTCTACCCTTTTTTTCATTTAATGATGCAATTAAGCAACTTAACGATAAAAAACAAAGTAACCGTGCTCTTGATGGCAACCAGCACCATGGCGGTATTGCTTGTCTGCTTGATGTTCTACTTCCTGGTGGCCCAAAATTTCCAGAAAAGATACTCAATGGATTTGAATAATCTTGTCGACATAATAGGCCATAACTGCACGGCAGCACTTCTCTTCAATGTCCCGGAGGATGCAGAAACTGTGCTGAGCTCACTTGAAAAACGCAATTCAATACTTGCCGTCCGCCTCTACGATAGAGACCACAAAATTTTCGCCACTTACAACAAAAATCCTTCCCTTGCCGACACCTTGACTACCAAGCAAAACCGTCTTGACCCCGACACGTCGCTGAAAATTGAGCAGCCTATCTCCCTGAAAGACGGGACCGTTGTCGGCAGAATTATCGTCTATAGCGACATCCGTGATATTGGCCTCAGTCATAAAAAATGGGTACTCATCCTGAGCGGGGCGGGAATAGTCGCCCTCATAGCGGCCTTTTTTCTCGCCACTTTCCTGCAGAATATCATCTCTCGCCCTCTGCTCAGGCTGACCGATGCGGCGCAACGTCTGGCCGCTGGCGATTTTGAGGCAGGGCATGAACTCCGTGTTCAGAGCCAAGACGAGGTAGGCATGTTATCCGCAGCCTTTATCGATATGAGTCGTAAGCTGGAGGATTCATACACCGCGCTTGAAGCCTACAACCAAAACTTGGAAAATCGGGTGGCCGTGCGGACAGAGGAACTACAGAAGGCTTTGTCTGACCTGACCAAGACCCATGAACAACTGATACAATCAGAGAAAATGGTTGCCGTGGGACATCTGGTTGCAGGCGTTGCCCATGAGATCAACAACAGCCTCAACTTCATTACCGGCGCCATTCCCGCTGTCGCCATGTTGACCCAAAAACTCGGGGATCAACTAGCTAAAGAGACAAGAGAACTGCAGGCCGACCACGGCAAGACCGAACCAATCTTGCAAAAAATAGACACCCTGTTAAAGCATGCCGAGATCGGCGTACAAAGAACGGCAAAAATCGTTTCAGACCTCAACACCTTCGCCCGGCCCAGTCACGGACAATTCACGCCGACCGACATTCACCGGGAGATCGAACTGGTCATCGCGCTTCTCCACTATGAATTGCGCAACCGCATTGAAGTAGTGTATAATTTTTCCTCCGCGCTCCCTCTCGTCTCCTGCCTTCGGGATCTGATGAACCAGGTCTACATGAACATCCTGCACAATGCGATCCAATCCATTACGGGTAAAGGGACTATCTGGATCAAAACCTGGCTTGACGAAGGCATGGTCAATATCAGCTTTCGCGATAGCGGCTGCGGCATTCCCAATTCGGCAATCAATAAAATTTTCAACCCCTTCTTCTCGACCAAAGCGGTGGGAGAAGGGACAGGCCTGGGGCTTTCCATCTCCTATGGCATCATGCGAAACCACCGTGGAGAAATTCTGGTCGATTCCACCGTTGGCCAAGGAGCAACTTTCACCCTGCGTCTGCCACTCGTGACGGAAAAACAACAAGCTACCCTCGCCGCAGACGGCCAAGTCCACACCGATGAACTTACACCATAACAGCTAACAGGTAAGGGCTTTGAATTTCTTTCCATCATCCATACGGCTTCACAAACCCTCCCCAGGCACGAGACGTTTTTTGCCAGGCCGGTCCTTGTGCAGCCAACGCCTGTTGATTTACGGGGTACTGTTTATCAGCTTATTTCTTTGTGCCCCCCCCCTTCTGCAAGTCAGCCATGGCGACAACTCACCGCAGGCAACTCAAGAGCAACTCAAAGCGGTTTACCTCTACAATTTCCTGCAGTTTGTCATCTGGCCAGACGACCACTCCCAGGCAGACCAAGCCTCAACCAAGGTGATTGGCATCATAGGCGACTCCACCATAAGCAAACCCCTGGAGGAGTTAAGCGCAAGCCTAGCAAAAAAAAATAAACATACCCTCCAGATCAAGAACTTTGGAAAGTATGAGGAGGGCATAGACCTCAGTGCCTGCCACCTCCTGTTTGTCAGCGCCTCGGAAAAGCATAATGCTGAAAAGATCATCGCAAGCCTCAAACACGCCCCGGTTCTGACCGTTGGCGACACCGATATTTTTCTGTCGGTAGGCGGCATGATCACTCTGCATGAAGAACAAAACCGAGTCCGGTTTCATATCAACCGAAAAGAGGCAACTGCGGCAGGGCTCCGCCTCAGCTCACAGTTGCTGAAAACCGCTATTGACGTAACGGAATAATTGCGGCTGCTCAGGTTTTACAGAACTGAGACGGCGCTGAATTTCAAGTTGACCTGTGTCCTTTTTCTGTTTTTTTTCATTGGCTTGATAAATTCCGTAATAATCTCGTAAAAAAAATCACTGCACGTCTGAACGGTTCCCATCAAAAAACGTGGCAAAGGCTGTCTTGATGGAAGCCTGGGTTAGCTCCGGCAGAATCGGTATTTCGGCCAGCACCATGACCTTGCCATAAAATTCAATGGCTCGGCGACTCACCGTATCACTCCCACCGTTCATTACCACCCCCACTATCTCAACCCCATAAGCCCTGAGCGCTGCCAGCGAGAGCAGAGTGTGGTTAATGGTGCCCAGTTGACTCCGAGCCACCAACAAAACCGGCAGACCCCAATCGCGGATAACGTCAATCAGCAGCGCCCGGTCATTAATGGGCACCATCAAACCTCCGGCCCCTTCGATAATCAGCCGACCCTTCACCTGCGGCAGGCGAAGTTTGGCCAGATTGATGACGACATCGTCCAAGGCCGCGGAGGCATGAGGGGAAATCGGGGTGCCGAGACGATAGGCCTCCGGCAGAAAAGAGTCTGCCGGCAGACCGCTCAAAACCTGCACGACTTCGGTATCAGTCATCCCGGCGAGGCCACTCTGTATCGGCTTCCAGTAGGCGGCGTCAAGCCCCGCCGCCAGCATCGCGGAGACAAGGGTTTTACCGACTCCGGTGTCAGTTCCAGCCACGACGAATTGAGGGGGGAGATGTTCGTGGATCCTCATGCCCTGACCAAAATGGAGTTGATTTGATAGGTGACTGTCACGGCGCCATTGTTGTCTTTCGGCCACGAGGAGAGCAGTCGCACCATCTGGGTCAAGGTCAGCCTGTCGTCAGCGGAGTGAGTGCTGGCGCCGGTTTTCTTGAGCGATCGAAAAAAATCGTGGGCCGTTGGATAGTGCTGTTCAATCATTTCACTCCAAGCGGTTGCCTCGTAGCCAAGGGCATGGAGTGTCTCCATGAGCGCCTGACTGTTGGGTAATCGATTCACCGTGCAGGGCAGGTCAAGGGCTACGCAGGCACTCCGCCACTCCGGAAAGGATCTGTCCCCAAGGTAGGAGCAAAGCAAAAATCCATCAGGGACGAGGGCTTCGCATAATTTGGCCAGGCTACCGGACAGGTCTTGAAACCATTGCAGCGTGAGGCAAGAGGCAATCAAGGCGTAGTGATTGCGAACGTCGATGGTCTCGGCATCTCGCACCTGCCAGTCGACATGGTGTGGTGTCTCAAGGTATGCGGCAAGGGCGTGACGGTTTTCGGCAATCATGCCGGGGGCCAGATCAATCAGGGTTAGCCTCCGTTCAGGAAACATCGTCACCAGTTCCCTAGAAACAGCCCCGGTTCCGCACCCCACTTCAAGGACTGGGCCAACCGGCAGTTCATGGTGAAAATCGGTCAAACGTCGAACTAGGGACAACGCCGCCTGCTGCTGCATAACGGCGTATTGATCGTAGCGAAACGATGACGTCGAAAAATTGGCGGCAATTTTTTCTTTAATGTCCATCGCCATTATAGAAGTCACGGATGAGGTTCAGGCAGACTTGGGGGTGGGTAAAAGGAAGGCCATGACCAGCTCCGTCAATGATAATCAACTGACTCTTACCAAAAATCCCGGCCAATTCAGCAACCCTCTCCGGTCGTACGATTCTGTCTTCACTACCATGAAGTAACAGGACGGGCGGCAACTCCCGGCAGCATACGTTAGCGATTCGGTTCCGATCCAACAGAATCAAATCCTGAATCAGCAGAGCCTTGTTCATTATTCTCCCATCAATTGGCCAGTCGGGACAGTTGCAGTCGCGATAAAAATCCCGGATCAAGCCAATAGGGTCGACTGTTATCCTGGATAGCATTTTTTGAATATGCCTACGGGAAAAACGACCGTCGTTAGCGGTCTGGCCGTGGAAATGGGCAAACCCGCTGATGACAACCAGTAATCCTACTTGAGATAGCAGCCGAGGGGGGAGGAAGTGGAGACCCAAGGAGTGACAGATAAGTACGGAGCCAGGTTGGTCCACATCCGCGCCGATTGGGTTTGGTGGTCCCCAGTAGCCACGATTACCAAGCAGAAAAGATGAGGTCACTCCCTTTGTCCAACCTTGCCAGCACGAATCGCTAAAGCCCCAGCCATGCTGAAAAATGAAACTCGGTTCAAGATGTCGGCAGTGTCTTAATGGCATGGATGAGTCTGTCAACTTGACCCTTGTCATGCTGACAGGTGAGGGTCAATCGCAGCCTGGCCCGCCCCTGTTCAACAGTGGGCGGGCGGATGGCTGCCGCCAATATGTTCTGTTGGAATAACCATTGGGATAGCGCCATGGCCGCATGATCTTCCCCTAGGATGATCGGCACGATTTGAGTGCTTGAATTTCCGGTGGACAACCCCATCTCCTGCACGCACTCCCGCAGATACTGGGCCATACCGTGGAGGTGCTCCCGCTCTCGATCCATGCCCGGCACCAGATCGAGGGCAGCGCTAATTGCACCCAGCACTGGCGGTGGCAGGGCGGTTGAGTAGATAAAACCGGCGCAATAATTGATCAGATAGTCTCGCATTTCGGCTGAGCAGGCCACATAGGCGCCATAGGAGCCAAGGCCTTTTCCGAATGTACCCATGACCAGATCGACATCCTTACCGCAAGCGAGGCCCATGCCTTTAGGCCCCAGAACGCCAGTGGCATGGGCCTCATCCACCAGCAGCATGGCCTGATGCCGCTTGCCGATTTCAATCAAGGCCTCCAGGTCGCAACGGTCGCCATCCATGCTGAACACCGATTCGGTGACAATAAGAATCCGGGTGAAGGCTTGGCCGTGCTGCTCCAAAAGTTCTCGCAGATGGTCCAGGTCGTTATGGCGAAAACGTAAGAGCCGGGCTCGGCTCAGCAGGATGCCTTGATTGATGCTGTTATGGCAGAGACGATCAGCCAGCACCAGAGATTTCCGATTGGCCAGGGCTGGGATCAGAGAGACATTGGCCTGAAAGCCTGAGTTCATGATGAGGGCGGCCTCACTGCCCTTCATGGTGGCCAAGCGCGTTTCAAGATCAGTAAAGCAAGGGTAGTTCCCGCAAACCAGTCTTGAGGCGGTAGCCCCAACCCCGTAACGGGCCATGTACTGGGCGGCGCCATCAAGCAAGGCGGGGTGAGACGCCAAGCCCAAATAATCGTTGGAACTGAAATTGACCATTGCTTGGCCATCGACTTCAACCAATGGTCCACCTACCGGACTGATTGTCAGCAGCTTTCTGAGTTGATGGCGCTGCCGGCGTTGTTCAAGAGCGATCTGAATGAATTGGTATCGATTGTTTGTCAAGTTACATATCGGTCTTTTTGCGCCCAGCGGCCTTTCTCTTGGCTGCGCCCTTTTCTTTTTTTGCCGCAATGGCCACTTTTAATTCCTCCGGGATGCCACGATCAATCCCGGCTTTTTTGCGACTGGCGGACAAGGCCTTAGCACAAAGGGGCTGCCGTAGTTTCATCCCGTGTTTCTGCCGGTATTGACGACCGTTAAGGCCATGAGAGGCCAAATGCTTAGGTGACAGCATCTTAAACTCCTGGCCGCACTCCAGGCAAACAATTTTATTTTTTTGGATTGATTTTTCCGGAGTAAGATCAATGACTGCCGGACCTTTTGCTGGCTCTTCAGCAGAATTAAACTGCTCATTCATCTGTAGGGCTTGTAACGTTTTGTACGTTGTCTGGAGGGCCACGGCGATTTCATCTTGAGTCATACTCTTTGTTGCGCTTTGGGCTTGAATAATATCGGCTGCCATTTCGACTAATGATTTACCCATGTGAGGTTCTCCAAAATTTCTGTGGTCGTTTATTCAAACAACGAATGACCGTTAATAAAAATAGCAATTCAACACTCAAATAAATGATCACTGATAAAAAATCAACCACTAATTACCATTATTTGATTGCTTCACTACAAATTATTTATATTGATGAACAGTAACCACTCAGGCAGGTTGGGGAGATTCAGCACGATACCTTGAGATTCTGATCAATGATCATAATCTCAAGTCAAAATGTGCAGCAATACCCCGGGACGCTGTTGGACGTCTTCAACTCTGGGGAAGCTACTTCATTTGACGCCCCTGCTGAACGGCTATCGATCCATGGCGGTTCCTTTGACTCGGGCTTGGCCTTGCCACACTGGCGGGAGGTCTCGGGCTCGTTCGAGGGCTGAATTTTCATTATTGAAGGTTTCTTCCAGGATGACATGAAAAACAAGGGCGTTCCCGACAGTCACAATCGGTTTGATCAGCAGGGGCGGGGCTGACTCGGGATACTCTTTGACGATCCTGTAGGCTTCGGCCAAAGTCGTGGTCTCGGCCAATTCCAGCCAGACCTGATTGGCAGGAATTGACAAGTCGGTATTTGGCAGAACCGGAAAATTAACCATAGTCTTCACTTCGACATCATCAGGAGTGGTGATGTGCGGGTTGGCCTGCAGCACCATGGCCAATTTCGGAGGTGAATAGCGCCCATAGACCCGGGCCACCATCTTGCTTATGATTACGCCCTTTTCAACTTCAACACGACCCAAGATCGCAGGCGGTGAAGATGAAGATTGGCTTGATGGGTGGGGTGGCGATGGGGGCTGAGGCGGTATCGGCGCCGACTGGGTCGTCTCCGCAGTTGGGACAGAAATTGGGGCTGGCGTCTCTTGTTTCGGTTGTGGTTGCTCTTCTCTTGGCGGCGGAGATGGTGGGGTTGCCAATGGCGTTTCTTGTTTTGCCTGAGGATCAGCTTCACCTTGAGGCGGAGTGGGTGGGGTTGCCACCGGCGCCTCTTGCGGGACAAGTTTCGTGGGGATTGGCTCCGACTTCCTGTCGACTCCCATGAAGAGTATGGAGACAACGCCGACTATCAGAATGGCGGTCAGCACTAACTTTCGGTTGCGACTGCCTGGTCTGCGGGGAGCGGTCTCACAGGCAGCACGAAACACATGAAAGATGCCAGCCTGTTTGTTTTGAGTGACCAAAATCGCAATGATGACCTTTGAACAAAGCATAACGATGCGACGCGGGTATCCCCTTGTCAGGCAGTAAATGGCAAGGATTGCGCTTCGGCTGAAGAGAGTGGGGGGTGGCCCCGATTCGGTATGGGATTTTTTGAGCCGGAAATCAATCATGGCCCGTGTGTCACGATAACTTAATGGCCGGAGATATTGATAGGTGGCGATACGGTCGGCAAAATTGGCCTTTTGTTTGAGAATGGCCCTGAACTCTTTCTGGGCGAAGATGACGATCTGCAGAAGTTTGTACTGGTTGGTTTCGAAATTCAGGAACTCCCGCAGGATCTCGACGCAAAAGCCGGGGAGTTTCTGTCCCTCGTCAAGGATAAGGACCGGAATTTTTTGCTGTTGTATCGTTTGTTCAAAGAGATACTTCTTGATATTGTCCTTAAGCTGCCACTCCGAGCTCTCCCCTGCCCCGCAGTCGAGGCCAATGGTCTTGACGATTGTGTGTAAAAATTCAAGTGGCGTCGTGAACTCCGGATCAAGAATGAGGTAGGGCAAGATCTGGGTATTGCCCTTGGTGATGAGTTGGATGAGCTGACGGCACAAGGTGCTCTTGCCGGTGCCGATATCGCCGATAACCACACTTAAGCCTCGCTTCAGGCGGATGGCGATCTCCAGTTTCTGCAAGCAACCTTGGTGCTGGGTCGATTGAAAAAACATCTCCGGATCAGGAGAGTTGGAGAATGGCTCTTTCTGGAGGTGTAGCAGAGTGAAGTATTCCATGGTGGCGGGTTGACGTTGAGGTCTCCGTTCGGTCGTTGTGCCAATCAGTACTGTTTTACCATTCTCCACTCAGCAAAAAAAAGGCGGGACCACACTGGTCTCGCCTTTTTTTTGCTGAAACATCCTGACCACCTGCTGGGTATATTTCGCAAGGACTCACATGAGTCTTGAGGAACCCTTTCTTTCCTCCGAGGCGCGCGCAACAAAACCCGTCATGGGATGCAAGGTGTGGATAGTGAGAAGTTAGGGAACAATAGTATAGGTACCTACTTGCGCAGTTGATAGCGTCTTGGTTTGAACCACTGAAACAGTTATGTCCACAGCAGCAGTACCATTAGCAGCACACACAAAGGTAAAATCGCCTTCAGCGGTTGCAGTTGTTGGACACCTAGCCGTGGTAACCTCAGTAAGTAATTGCGCGGCAGTTGGCTTGACGCCATTATTCTTGAGCAGATAACTCGCCTCGGCTCCGGCAAGCCTAGCCTTGACTTCGGAGATCTGTCCTTGTGCGGCTTTTAGCCTGGCCGTATCGGTCAGGTCCATATATTTAGGGACAGCCACTGCGGCCAGAATACCGAGCAGGATCAGTACCGCAATAATTTCGATTAAGGTAAAACCCTGTTGGTTCCTGATGATATGTCTGCCTTTCATGCCCATTCTCCTTCTTGTTGTGATTTTCGACGGAATGCTTCCATAGTCCATAAAACCTCAGAAACAAATATAATTCAAAGTATACACTAATTTTTTTTTAAATATCAAGCCAATAAAAAACAAGCCGAAAAAAAAGGAGGCGGACGTGTTTGGCGCGTGTCGGCGACGGCAGCCATCTTGACCGAATGTTTTCTGCAGCGGCATAATAGTGCTACACTCTCCAGTTCAAGTGTACTATTATTTGGAAGAACGTAAGATTGTTATCGAATCGCAATAACAATCCAGACGACTCATGCGTTATCCGTTCCCCGAGCCGACAATGTCTCGCGGCAAACGCTTATCAACCGGACAGATGTTGCCCATGACCCATTCAGACCAAGATTCGAGCGCTATCGATAACGCCATCTCACCCGGCTCTCTTCTCGGGTGCGAAAAGGGGTTTACGCTGATCGAGTTCATTGCCGTCCTCCTGTTGATAGGGATACTGTCGGCCATTGCCGTAAATCGATCAAGTAATTTTGGCGCCGATGCCGCTGTCCTTGGCGCAACTGAAGTGGTGAAGAATCATCTCCGTTACGCCCAGGTCGAGGCAATGAACTCCAATGTGTCGTGGGGGATCAATTTTGCCAGTTCAACCTACACCCTTCGCGATGCGAACAACGTCAACGCCTCTTTGCCAGGCGACTTGCCCCAGGGTATGACCTTTGCCTCGACCGTCAATCCGCTGATGTTTGAAAACCGTTGGGGGAGTCCAGGCAGCGTCACCGCTACGGTTACGGTCAGTAAAGGTGGAACCAGTCAAACAATCACCGTGACGAAAAATACCGGATTCATCCCATGAGTAACGCTCCATCCCAACACAGTAAGCGATCACAGGGCTTTACCCTCATTGAGATTATCATTACCTTGGTGGTTTTTGGCATTCTGGCCACCATGCTGGTAACGGTCATGGGCACATCGATAAGCAGTAGCAGTCAGCCCATTTTCCGTCTGCAGCAAACCATAACGCTGCAAAAGACCATGGAAAATATCCGGGCAAATTTTTCGGCCAATCCGGACATCGCTATCTTGAAAACCGCCATTGGCACGGGTTCACAAAACAACGATTATGGCGTCTATGAAGTTATCGACAATAAATTTATCACCTTCATCGATTACACAGAGGTGGAAGGGGTGTCGGCCGATGCAATCCTAAAGGTCTCGATCAAAGACCAGGACACCGGGATGATTTTGACTGAACTTTTTGTGGAGTGATGCTGCCGATGCCGCGCCGCAGAGCACAGAACTTGCCGGAAATTATTCAAATTCTCCGGCAGCAAGCAGGTTTTTCCCTGATCGAAACGATCCTGGTTCTGCTGCTTTTAGGGATCATGGCGGCGGTGGCGGCATTTGGCATCTCGAAGGTCGTCACCGGTTTTATGACGAGTCGAGGTTCGGTGGCAATTGCGGGCAAGGGACAGTTGGCTTTATTACGATTATCACGGGAATTCCGGGTCATAACTTCGGTGACCAGCGCCTCGGCCACTTCGATTACTTTTGTCGCACTCCATCCTCCTGCCGTCGCGAGCGACCCCCCAGTTGCCAAGTCCTACACCGTTGCCAAGAGCGGCAATACGATCACCTTAAACGATGGCGCCAATAACGATATCCTGGTGGATCAGGTAAACTCATTGACCCTGGCCTATTACGACACGTACAACGGCACTTCCCAAACGACATGGGCCTCGAGCCGCAGGATCATTCAAATGACCATCATCCTGAACGGACCCGAGAGCTCGACCCTTTCCTTTACAACCAGGATAGCTCCGCGTAATATTTGATCATGCGAAACCACACAAAAACAA
>Ga0334722_10003067_pt1 | contig 18273 bp, 16 predicted proteins | sample C3_bottom_MG_FD_207210 | JGI IMG/M metagenome (GOLD analysis project Ga0334722, IMG submission 207210) | Sediment microbial communities from Yellowstone Lake, YNP, Wyoming, USA - C3_bottom | ecosystem: Environmental > Aquatic > Freshwater > Lake > Sediment | place: USA: Wyoming | collected...
CATCCTGCGAAGTCGCCTTCTCCCCACTCCACTCACTATGATAAACTTACATGCCTTTTGAATAGATTTTTACATGAGGCAACGATTATCTTTTCGTGTAGATTTTTATGTGAGGCAACGGGGAAACCGAATGAAATGGAAACGGCGCAAGTCAAATCAGACAATTGCAAATTTATTGCTCCTGCATTGCCTCTTCCTTGAAAGACCCGCCGGCTTTCCTGTAGTATAAAAAACCAATTAATCATAAATTAATCAATTAAGAGGAACCGACAATGGCTTTGACGATTGCTGAAAAAATATTTGCTTCACATCTTAGGGACGAACCTTTTCCAGGCACAAAAGTGCTTGGGATAGATGTTGTCATGTGCCACGAAATAACCACGCCTGTTGCCATAAACGACCTCGTCGCGCGCGGCAAGGACCGGGTGTTTGATGCCGGCAGGATAAAGGCGGTTATCGACCATGTTACGCCTTCAAAGGACACGAAGACCGCGCAGCAGGCAAAGATACTGAGGGACTGGGCAAGAAGACATCACATAAAAGACTTCTTCGACGTGGGCAGAAACGGCGTCTGTCATGCGCTGTTCCCTGAACAGGGTTTTATCCGGCCGGGTTACACGGTTATCATGGGCGATTCCCATACCTGCACGCACGGCGCGTTCGGCGCGTTCGCCGCGGGCGTGGGCACGACAGACCTTGAGGTCGGCATACTTAAGGGCGTCTGCGCCTTCAGACAGCCGAAGACGATACGGATCAATATCAACGGCAGCGTGCCCGAGGGTGTATATGCAAAGGACATAATACTGAGAGTAATAAAAGAACTGACAGTAAAAGGCGCGACAGACTGCGTGATCGAATTCCATGGAGATGTTGTAAAGGGCATGTCAATGGAAAGCAGGATGACGCTCTGTAATATGGCGATAGAGGCGGGCGGCACCTCGGGTATATGCATGCCGGACGAGGTCACCGTGGATTATCTGTGGGAGTTTATAGCCCCGGAGTATAAGGACAAGACTGTTGCGCTGAATTCCTTCAAACAGTGGTGGTCGGACGAAGGCTGCGAATACGCGAGGGTCCTTGACATCGACGTATCGGCAATGCCGCCCCAGGTTACCTACGGTTTTAAACCGGACGAGGTAAAAGACGTTACCGAGATGGAAGGGACGCCGGTCGATCAGATATATATCGGTTCATGCACCAATGGAAGGATAGAAGACCTGAGGATTGCGGCTCAGTATCTGAAAGGCAGACAGATAGCGCCGACGGTCAGGGGCATTGTCTCCCCCGCAACTCCCAAGGTGTTCAGGCAGGCCGACGCTGAAGGCATAATAAAGATATTCATGGACTCGGGCTTCTGCGTCACCAACCCCACATGCGGGGCATGCCTCGGGATGAGCACGGGCGTGCTTGCTCCCGGGGAAGTGTGCGCTTCGACCACGAACCGTAACTTTTACGGCAGGATGGGCAAGGGCGGCGTGGTGCATCTTATGAGTCCTGCCGTTGCAGCGGCAACGGCCATAGCGGGCAGCATTGCGGACCCGAGAAAATTCAGCAAGGAAGTGATATAGATGAAAACGTTCGGCGGCAAAGTCCTTTTTCTAGACAGGTCCGATATAAACACGGATGAGATCATACCCGCAAAATATCTTACCGAGATATCCAAGGAGGCGCTGAAGCCCCACATGCTCGAAGACCTCAAACTTGAAGGCTTCGATCCCCATGCGGCCTCCATCCGCGAAAAGAGGGTAATAGCGGCAAGGTCGAACTTCGGCTGCGGCTCCTCGCGCGAGCATGCGCCGTGGGTCTTTGAGGTCAATGATATAAATGTTGTTATAGCGTCAGGGTTTGCCCGTATATTCAGGCAGAATATGTTTAACTGCGGCATGCTTGCGATCGAGCTTTCCGAAAAGGATATTGAGGCGCTTTTTGAACACAGCGGCGGCGCGGAGATAACGTTCGATTTTGAAGCGGATAAACTAACGGTTTCTTCGGCGAAGGGCAGCAGGACGTTCGCTTATCAGATATCCGAATTTGATAAGGCGCTGGTAAAAGCCGGCGGCTGGGTCGAGTTTGCGGACTCAAAATATTAATTCGGGAAAAAACTGCTTCATAATTTTCATGATCGACCGATTATTTATATGGCCGGTGTTTGTGCTCTTTCACTGATGTCTGTTGTTCATCGCCCCATGAGGTTTTACTGAAGGAGTCGCATGAAAATTATTCATCAGCCTTTTCCCGGCTTGCAAGCTATGATTTGCAATAGAGAGTGGAGGTATGTATGACACCTGAAGAAAAACTTAAAACGCTTGGTATTGAACTTCCGGATGTGCCTAAACCGCTGGGTTCCTATGTGCCTTTTGTGAGGACAGGGAATCTCGTCTATCTCAGCGGGATGCTGCCTCTTAAAGGAGGCAAACTCCTGAAGACCGGAAAGGTCGGGGAAGCCGTGGTCCTTGACGAAGCTGTTGAGTGCGCCCGTACGGCGGCCGTCAACGGTCTGTCCGTGCTGAAATCCGCCCTGGGCGATCTCGGCAAGGTGAAGCGCTGTGTCAAGATATCCGGTTTTGTAGCATCTGCCGATGATTTCACAGACCAGCCAAAGGTGATGAACGGGGCGTCGGATCTTGTCTTTGAGGTGTTGGGAGAGAACGGAAGACATGCCAGAGTTGCGGTCGGGGTCAATGTGCTCCCGCTGAATTCACCTGTTGAGATCGATTTTATATTCGAGGTCGGAGACTGATAAGCCGGGGTTAATAATCAGGATTTCTTAATCCTGATTATTAACCCGGTATTTTGCCGCCTGACAGGCACTGCGGTTGGGTTAAGTTATATGGATTTGTTTTTGCCGCTTTTGCCCTCGTACATCGCGATGTCCGCCTGATTAAGCAGTTCCTCTATGGAGCAAGGCTTTGAGGGATCGTAGTAAGCCTTGCCTATGCTCAGGGATATCGAATATTTCTGATTCATTTCGAGATTGATCTTCCTGATGCCGGTTTCGAGGCGTCCCAGAATCGCATCGACCGCCCCTTCCTCGGCTTCAACCGGAAATATTACGAACTCGTCTCCTCCGATGCGGGCGATGATGTCCGAGGTCCTGAAGCTCTCCCTAAGGATTTCGGCGGTTTTTATGACTACCTGGTCGCCCTCGATATGACCGAATTTATCGTTTACCTGCTTCAGGTTGTCGATGTCCGCATAAAAGAGAAACAACCCTTTCTTCATCCGCGCCGCGAGCTTTAACTGGTGTTCAGACAGGGAAAAGAAACCCCGTCTGTTATAGAGACCCGTAAGGTCGTCGGTGATCGACAGGATGCGCAGCTTATCCTGCATTCTCTTGAATTCGGTTATATTCTTGGAGATTATGCTTACGGCTGATATCTCGCCGTCTCCTGATCTGATGGGGCTCAGCGTCAACAGGAAGTGGTTGTCGTCCCTCTTTGACGTATGCTCGTAATGATAAGCCTTGCCGAGGTCAATCACCTTTTGGATGCTCTCAGTAAACCATCTTGTTTCTTCGGCGGTATGGTACTCCCCGTATGTCTTTCCGATATATGAGTCATCCGATATGCCGAGCCTGGACAGATGTTTTATGTTTATGAAGATATATCTGCAGTCCCTGTCGACTATATAGATGGAATCGTCCGTTGTTTCAACCACTGAGCGGTACTTGTCTTCGCTCTCCTTTAGTTTGAATTCCATCTGTTTGCGGTCGGTGATATCCCTGACAACATGCGCTACCCTCAGGATTTCGCCGATCTGGTCCACGAGCGGAAAGACCTTTATCTCTATATGCCTGCCCAGCCGCGGTTCAAACTTTTCCACTGCTGAAGCTACGCCTGTTTTGAAAAGCCGGTAGCAGGGACAATCTTCGGGAGGGGCATCCGAGCAGTGGAATAACTGATAACACTTTTGTCCTGACAATCCTTCCGGAGGCAGCTGAAACAATTTCCTTGCGGCTTTGTTTGCGCGCAGGACCGTAAAATTCCTGTCGTGAACGGTAATCGCATCGTTTATCGAATCGAAGGTTTCTTCCCATTCCTTCCTGCAGAAGAACAACTCCGCCTGCGCCTTTTCCAATTCGGCATTTTCCCGCCTAAGCCTTAGCAGTTCATCCATGAGTTCCCCGTTCGTCTTTGATCCGTCTTCCTTCATATCTCCGCTATTGCCCCCATATAAAACAAAAAAGCCCGCACCGGAGGCAGGCCTGTATATATGCGACTATACGGCCACTTCGACGGCCCCTCTGTCCCGGATCGTCCGGGATAGGTAGCTTTGCGTCCTATGGTTACCCATAGTTTGCCTCTTCGGTGGTCACTTTATATAGTGCATTTGTCGTGCCGGCTGCCTTGTTATCATAACACCCCGTTATTACTCAATTTGGGGCAAGCCTGTATCTGGAAGAATTACATTAATCGTCACTCTTATGCGGGATAAAACGCGTCCGGTTTTTTTACGGCTTATTTCCCGAGCTTCAGGCGGCCTTCGAGGTCGTCGACGAACTGGCGGGCCGTCCTGCCGGAAAAACTGCCGTGGGCAAGCGACCACTGTATTGCCCCCCGCCTTATTTCTTCCTTTTTTATGCGCATCTTTCTCAGCCTTACATAGTTGAATACAATATCGAGATATGTGTCCATATCGAAATGAAGGAAACCCAGTCTGAGCCCGAACCTGTCGCTCAGCGACATCTTTTCCTCCACTGTCTCGGCCGGATGCAGTTCTCCCTCGGACAATACAGGCAGGGTGTCTGTTGTTCTGTCCGGCATCAGGTGCCGCCTGTTGGATGTCGCATATATGAGCATATTGGCCGGTCTCGCTTCCAGCCCGCCTTCCAGCACTGTCTTGATCCTCCGGTAGGCCTTCTCATCTTCTTCGAAAGAAAGGTCATCGCAGAAAATGATGAACCTTTCAGGCCGTTCCTTCAGCAGTTCGGCAAGTTCAATTATGTGCAGAAGCGTGTCCCTGGGCATCTCTATCATGCGCAGCCCTTTGTCTGCGTACTCGTTCAGACACGCCTTCACAGCGGAGGACTTCCCGGTCCCCCTTGGTCCGAACAGCAGCGCGTTGTTGCATGGAAGGCCCGCGACGAACTGCTCGGTATTCTGCCTTAGTTCGCCTGCCGGATCGTCAATCCCTCGCAGCTCAGCGAATTTCACAGGGTCGGGTTTATTGATTGCCCTTAGGCCGAAACCGTTGTTACCGGCATAGACCCTGAAGGCCGTTCCGGCGTCGAATATCCGTCCGTCGGGCTGAGGCGCAACAGCGTCCGCAATCCGAATAAGGCAGTTGTTCAGTATTCGCAGTTCAATGACAATATCCTTAGTCATATCCTTAAGCATATCATTCATCGGACAGAGACCTCGCTTTGTTTTTCAATATCATATCAAAAAAATGATGCCGGACTGCTTAGCAGGCGCAGACGGTGTTGCCTTACCGAAGCGGCCTGTTAAAATAAATTTACAATTATAAGGCGGATTTCATTGCAAATCTTTATCCGTTGCAATACTATAGAAAACGGAAAATTATAAAACCTGAGGCATCGGGTTGAGTCTTTGTTAAGGCCGGTGCGGGATTAGACATTCGGCAATAAAAGGAGGCTGTTATGGGGTTTTTTGACAGGGTCCGCGCTGAATTCATCGACATCGTAGAATGGATCGATGATACCAGCAACACGCTGGTACACCGGTTCGAGCGCTATGGGAATGAAATCAAATTCGAGGCACAGCTCATAGTCAGGGAAGGACAACAGGCTGTATTTATCAACGAGGGACAGATAGCGGACGTATTCAAACCCGGCAAATATACGCTCAATGCGAAGAACCTGCCGGTCCTCAGCACTCTGCAGGGCTGGAAATACGGTTTCCACAGCCCCTTTAAATGCGAGGTCTATTTCTGCAGCACGCGGCAGTTCACCAATCTGAAGTGGGGGACGCCGGGCCCGGTTACCATGCGCGACAAGGAATTCGGGGCGGTCCGTGTGACCTCGTTCGGCATATACTCGATCAGGGTAAAAGACCCTGCCGTATTCATCAGGGAGATCGTGGGTACGGACGGAAACTTTACAACCGAATCAATAGAAGACAATCTCAGGGGAAAAATCGGCCTCCGCATAAAGGAGGTCATGCCCGAGACCGGCATACCCGTCATTGATCTTGAAAGCAAGATCGTAACTCTGGCGCAGACGCTCAAGGACCGCATAGCGCCTTCATTTCAGGACTTTGGCCTTGAACTGACAGAGGTGCAGGTCCAGGACATCGGCCTCCCTGAGGAGGTCGAGGCCGCAATCGACAAGGCCGGCGCGATAAAGGCTGTGGGCGATCTCAGGGCGCTGACGCAATATGAAACAGCGGAGGCGATTTCAACCGCTGCGGCAAATCCGGGCGGCACGGCCGCGGCAGGCGTAGGGATCGGGATGGGCTTCGGCATGGCGAACCAGATGACGCAGTCAATGGGTTCACAACAGGCGGGAGCTTCACAGACGCCTCCTCCTCTGCCGGGATATTTCGCTGCCATTGAAGGGAAGCAGGCCGGGCCTTTTGTGCCCGAGATCCTTCAGCAGAAGATAACGGCAGGCGAGATTACAAGAGAAACCCTGGTCTGGAAGACAGGCATGCAGCAGTGGACCCCTGCAGGGCAGGTCGAGGAGCTGGCCGCGTTGTTCGGCAATGTGCCGCCGCCGCTCCCCCAAAAATAAGGAGAAAAATAGGAATTGACTAAGGCTAACTGTCCTTCCTGCGGCGCAGAGGTCCTCTTTAAGTCGGCTATATCCGTATTTTCTGTCTGCGGACACTGCAGGTCCATGGTCGTCCGGCACGATATGGATGTGGAATCCCTCGGCGAAATGGCACAGCTGCCGGATGACGTTTCGCCCATTAAAATCGGGACCAGGGGAAAATATAAAAACAATCCGTTTGAAGTAGTCGGGCGGCTCAAAGTGGCCTGGAGCGAGGGCTACTGGAACGAATGGTTTGTTCTCTTTGAAAACGGGGAAGAAGGCTGGCTGGCCGAGGCCATGGGTTTTTTCATGATGAGCTCCGAGGTCAAGGCCCCGGAACGCATTCCCCGGCGCAAGGATCTCAAGGTCGGCAATGCTTATGAGCTTGCTCCGTCCCGTCCTTTCTATGTCGACGATATTAAAGAAGCTACATGCATAGGCAGCGAAGGGGAATTGCCGTTCAAGGGGCTGGTCAACAGAAAGACGCTCAGTGTTGATATGAGCAGCTTCTCCTGTGATTTCGTCAATATAGAGTACGCCGACGGTGAGGAGGCTCACCTTTACATCGGGCGATATGTTGAGTTCGAAGAACTTGCCCTGACAAATCTCCGCGACCTCGCGGCGGACATTAAAAAGATCCGGTCTGCTTCGGTGTTTAAATGTCCTTCATGCGGGGGGCCTTTCTCGATCCTCACCCCCGGGGTGACCGCATCCGTGGCCTGCAAATATTGCGGCTCTACAATAGATGCGACAAACCGGACCTTGAGCCTGCTAAGCAAATCCGAAAGGAACCTCAAGATCAGGCCGCTTATAGAATTGGGGAGCAAGGGACGCCTGTTCGGCGCTGAATGGGAAGTTATTGGCTTCATGCGCAGGTCGGATAAGCTCTCGATTTATATGTGGGACGAATACCTGCTGTTCAATCCGTATAAGGGCTTCCGGTGGCTTACCACATATAACGGCCACTGGAATTTCGTCGAGATGATGCGCACGCGGCCTGCGCGCGATGTCTCGGGCAGCGAGATAAAATTCAGGGACAAAGTGTTCAAGAGATTTCTCATCGGACAGGGGAGGGTATATTTTGTGCTCGGTGAATTTTACTGGAGGGTAAAGCTCGGCGACATGGTCGATATGACCGACTACATCTGCCCCCCTGAAATTCTGTCCTGTGAAAGCGACGGCTCGGAAGCGGTCTGGTCGTTGGGCAGATATATCGAACCAAAGGAGATCAGTGAGGCCTTCGCAACAACCGAAGAGTTGCCGGCAAAGACAGGGGTCGCGCCAAATCAGCCCTCTCCCTACACCGGCCTGCCGCGCATTACGACCTTCGCCCTGGCGGGCTTCTTTTGTCTGCTTACCATGCTGCAGATTTATTTCGTGATGTCCGCGCCGGACAAAGAGGTGTTTCGCGGGGATTTTACATTCAACCGCAGCGAGACTTCAAAGTCGGTCGTGACCCGGTCTTTTGACATTCCGGGCGGCGTCAACAACCTGTCGGTTACTTTGACCGCGCCGCTTCAGAACGACTGGCTGGAGACGGGCATAGACCTTGTCGACGAAAAGACCGGCAGGACGCTCGGCTTTGAACAGAGTGTTGAATACTATTCAGGATCGGACAGCGACGGGTCATGGAGCGAAGGAAGCCGGGATACCAATCTTGTGCTTGCCTCCGTGCCGGAAGGCCGCTATCATCTGGTGATACAGCCGGCGGCGGACACTCAGAGGTCCGGAGAGACCGCTTTTTCGCTGTCGCTGCGCAGGGGTGTCGCAGGCTGGTGCAACTACGTCCTGGCGCTCCTGCTCCTGGCTATTTATCCGGCTTTTATCTGCTGGCGCAACAATACCTTCGAGATGAGGAGATGGTCTGAGAGCGACGTCTCTCCAGCAGGCGGGGCGGGCGCTGAGGAGGAAGAGGAATAAATGAGACTAAAATTTTACATCGCAACCGCGGCAATTATATGTTCGCTGTTCTTTGCGGCCGGAATGAAGGGATATACCTTCTCAAGCCTCACCCAGTCCGCAAAATGGGAATCACAGGCGCACGGCCACGGCATGTATCACAAATAAACAGCAGGCGAAACCAAATAATCATTGACGGATAAAAGGAGGAGATATGGACAATCTGATTCATCTCAAGGACATTGTGGGTTCGGTAGTATATTCCATTTTCGGGCTTGTGCTGTTCGGCGTTGCTTTTTTCATATTCGACAAATTAACACCCGGCGATCTGGGCTGCGAGATACTTGAAAAAAAGAACACGGCCGCGGCAACCGTAGTTGCGGCGCTTATTATAGGGATTTCTATTATCGTCGGAATGGCGATACATTAAGAGCCGACTCCGGAGGTTCTGATATTTGGTCTCCGGATCCCCGGGTCAAGCCGGGGGATGACAAATGTATTTTTCAACCTTCGATACCTCGCAGCTTGCTGCGGGGTAATTCATTGACAGGGAGTTAATAACAGCTTAATGCCTTATGCCCTTCTCTTTTCCGTCTTTGTCATCTCCACCTGCGGTCTCGTATATGAGCTGACCGCGGGCGCGCTGGCAAGCTATCTGCTCGGCGATTCGATCACGCAGTTTTCGATAATCATAGGAGTTTACCTCTCGGCAATGGGTCTTGGCTCATACCTGTCGCGGTTTATTGTAAGAAATATCGTAGCGGTCTTTATCGAAGTTGAGATACTGATTGGTATTGTCGGGGGCTTTTCAGCTGCCGCGTTGTTTACGGTATTCGAACTGGCCGTATATTTCCGTCCGATCCTGTATACGACAATAGGCGTCACAGGGGTCCTTGTGGGCCTTGAAATCCCTCTCATAATGAGGATTCTCAGGAACAGATTCGAGTTCAGGGACCTCGTCTCAAAGGTATTTACGTTCGATTATATCGGCGCGCTTTTCGCCTCGCTCCTTTTTCCGCTGATTCTCGTCCCCTATCTGGGTCTTATCAGGTCGTCGTTTATGTTCGGCATGATCAATGTCATCGTGTCTCTATGGACCTTGTATCTTTTCAGGACCGAGACGCCCTGGCCCCGCGGACTCGCTGCGGCAGGGAGCGCGGCCCTCATACTGCTTGCCGGCGGCTTTGCCTATTCCGCGAACATACTGCGTTTTACCGAAACGCTCGGCTACAAGGGGGACGTTATATACGCGAAGACAACTCCCTATCAGCGCGCGGTCCTTGTACGTGAAGGCGACAGTCTGCAGCTGTTTTTAAACGGGAACCTCCAGTTCAATTCCAGGGACGAATACAGATATCATGAGGCGCTGGTCCATCCGGGGATGCAGGCCGCGATGGATGCGAAGAAACCTTCCGGCGCGATGGATGTGCTTGTGTTGGGAGGCGGCGACGGAATGGCGGTCAGGGAGATACTGAAATACGAACAGGTGAGGTCCGTTACGCTCGTTGACCTGGATGCGGACATCACAAGGCTTTTTAAGAGTCATGCGTCTCTGCTTGAACTCAACAAGGGGTCGCTTAATTCGCCGAAGGTCCGTGTAATAAATGCGGACGCCTTTGTATGGATCAAGGATAATAAGAAGACATTCGATTTCATAGTCGTGGATTTTCCAGACCCGTCCAGCTTCTCTCTCGGAAAACTCTACACGAACAGCTTCTACAGACTCCTCATGCGCGCCCTCAACGACGAGGGCGTGATAGTGGTGCAGAGCACCTCGCCTTTTGTCGCGAGAAAGTCTTTCTGGTGCGTGGTCAACACGCTGAAATCGGTCGGCCTCCTTACCGTGCCTTATCACGTCTACCTGCCGTCTTTCGGGGAGTGGGGCTATGTTATCGCGGCAAAGGAGAGCTTCAGAATGCCTGAACGCTTTATGCCGGGACTCAGGTTCATTAACCCCGAATCCGCAAAGACCATGCTGGAGTTTCCTCCTGATATGGCCGAGACGGCTACGGATATAAACAGGCTCAACAACCAGGCGCTCGTAAGGTATTTTGAGGATGAGTGGGCGCGGTATGTCCACTGAGCCTGCTGACTCCGCAGGACGACGGTTCAGCCGCCGCTCGTTTATCAAGGGCGTAGTAGGGAGCACTATAGCTGCTGCCGCCGGGTTCGGTGGAACATCCTGCGATAAGTTACGGCCTTCCGCAAAAAAATCTTTTTCCGGAAGAATAGCGGGCGCGGACCGCAATCTTGGACACAGGCTCCTTCAGCAGGGACAGGTCCTTCCTGATCACACCGAAAAGACCGGCATCGTGATAGTAGGCGGCGGCATAGCCGGACTGTCCGCTGCAAGGGAGCTTCAGAAAAACCGCAATAATGATTTTGTCCTCCTCGAACTCGACAGTAACGTCGGAGGCAACGCGGTCTGCGGCTCAAATGCTGTCTCTCCTTATCCATGGGGCGCGCATTATGTCCCTATCCCGGGGAAAGATGCGGTGTTTGTGAGAGAACTGTTCGAGGAACTCGGAATCATAGAAGGCTATGACGGCAGGGGGCTTCCGGTATACAACGAGTTCTATCTCTGCGCAGATCCAATGGAGCGGCTGCTCATCCACGGGCGATGGCAGGAAGGCTTAATCCCGCAGCTCGGCCTCACTGAAAAGGACAAAAGACAATACAGGGAATTCTTTGAAACCATGGACCGGTTAAAGAAGGCCGAAGGCAACGACGGAAGGCCGGCCTTTTCCATACCCATAGACCGCAGCTCCTCTGATGAGCGGTTCCGCAGGTACGACGCAATATCGATGGGCCGTTATATGAGCGATAACGGCTGGGACTCGGAATATCTCCGCTGGTATATAAACTACTGTTGCCGAGACGATTACGGGCTGACGATGGACCGCGTGTCCGCATGGGCCGGTATGCATTACTTTGCGGCAAGGTCCGGCACAGCCGCAAACGCGGACCCTCACGCTGTTGTGACATGGCCTGAAGGCAACGGCTGGATAGTAAACAGGATGGCTGAGAAGTTCCGCGGCAATATCAGATGCGACGCCTGTGTCCTGAGCATAGAGCAGACGGCCGGGGGAGCGGCGGTGGACTACTATGACGCAGACCGCAAGACCGTGGTCAGGCTCCTTTCAAAGGCGGTGGTTTACGCGGCCCCCAGGTTTACCGCTTTCAGGGTAATCAGGGATTTCAGGGAAAAGCCGCCTGAATACGCAAGCCGCTTTGTCTATGCGCCCTGGATGGTGGCCAACGTTACGGTCAGGGGCATCCCCGAAGGCAACGGAGCGGCCCTGGCCTGGGACAACGTATGCTACAACAGTGAATCACTCGGTTATGTAGTCGCAAACCATCAGGAAATAAACCGGCACAGGGAAAAAACGGTCCTCACCTGTTATTTCCCTCTTACCTCCGGCCCGCCCGAGGCTGAAAGAAAACGGGCTGCAGGCATGTCCTACGACGCATGGGCCGGCCTGATCGTAAAGGACCTTTCATATATGCATTCCGGAATCGAAAACTATATCGAAGAACTGGACGTCTGGGTTTGGGGACATGCGATGCCGGGGCCGACACCGGGCTTCATCTGGGGAAAGGCCAGGTTTCAGGCCATGCGGCCGCTCGGCAGGATATTTTTTGCGCACTCGGACATGAGCGGCATATCGATCTTCGAAGAGGCTCAGTACAGGGGAATACTTGCGGCGCGCGCTTCTTTGAAAATATAGCACATCGCTGGTACAAACGGTGCAAACAGAACTCAAAGCGTTCATTTAATAGTATTCGACCGGGGCGATAATATATGACAGGGCCTGTCCTCGTGTGTCGGAATCTGACTGCCGGCGGAGTCCTGCTTCTGAATCCGTCCGTGACCAGCGAGGCCATTAAGGTATCTCTGCGAAACACTTTTCGGTCTATTCGCACCGTTTGTTATGTGGCCGCAGTGTTAAGTTTTGTTAATCGAAGTCGCCCTTTTTATTGTGTTAAGATGAAACAGGGAGAACGCTATGACAAAGAAGAATTGCTGGGAGGTCATGAACTGTGGCAGGGAACCGGGAGGCAGAAACGCCGAAGCGTCGGGGGTCTGTCCCGCGTCGACCGACGAAAGACTCGATAATGTTCATGGAGGCAGCAATGCCGGCAGGACCTGTTGGGTGGTTGCCGGGACCTTCTGCGAAGGACGTGTGCAGGGTACGTTTGCGCAGAAGCTAAAAGACTGCTCGTCGTGTGAGTTCTACAGACAGGTAAGAATAGAGGAAGGCGCAGATTATCAAACAGCTCTCGTGCTCCTGAAAAAACTGAAGATACTGAAGTAAAGCAGCTTGCGGGTGTCAGGACTGTCGCTGCCGTTTTACCCTGTCTTTGATGATATAATATCCCTCCGGCTTCATTCCCCGGCAATAACCGGCGTGAAACCATATTGGAATGAATTGCCGGAGTAATATTTATTGACAGGCGGGATATCTTGAGCAGAAGAAAAATCATTGACTGCAGTTCAGGCATAAGTCCCCTCGGGCCTTCCCGTAAGGTCAAGGCGGCCATACGCAAGGCGGCAAAGAAAGCAGGGACCTATCCTGAGGCCGAACTTGCAAGGTTCAGGAGACTGCTTACTTCCAAATACGGCGTGCCCGGCGACTGCATACTTGTAGGCGGTTCGCGCGAAGAACTGATCTATCTTATTGCCTCGGCTGTTAAGCCCCGCAAAGCGCTGGTTGCAGGCCTGTCGCCGGACGTATATGAAAAGGCGTCCTTGGCCGCAGGGGCAGAGGTTAAATACATCGCAGGAAATGAGTTGTCCGGCTTTGTCGTCGGACCGGACGAAATCAGGGGACAACTCGAAGGCGTCGATCTGTTGTTTACGGCCAACCCGAATTTAATTACCGGCGTGCTTACCGGCAGGCAGGGACTGTCTGAGCTGTTTCAGTATGCCTCGGAGTTGGGCGTTGTTTCAGTTGTCGATGAATCCCTTATCGAGTTTACTGCGGATGATTCGTATCTCAGCGGACTTGTTTCGTCCGACAACATCATAGTCGTCAGGACGACCGCCTTTTATTATGGGCTTGCCGGTCTGGAACTCGCGTATGCCGTTGCATCGCCCTCCACCATCCGTCGCCTTGCCGAAGCAAGAGTCCCGCAGGCAGGCACGCTCGCGGTGGAGGCTGCGATCGCGGCCATAAAAGACAAGACATACAAACGGCTTGTGAAAGAGTTTGTCCTTGAGGAGAAGTCGCTGCTTATGCGGTCGTTCCGGGGGCTTGAAGGGATAACCTGCAGGGATTCGGATTCCAATATTGTGCAGGTAAAAATGCTGTATCCGGAGGAGACGCTCAGGGCGTTGGCAGCAGGCGGTTTTTCATTCCGGAGTTTTGCCGGCGCGGCGGCTCTTCCTCCGGATTTTCTGGGTCTGTCGGTTATGGGACATGATAAAAACCAGCGGTTTATCAGGATGCTTAAGAGGAGGTTGAGGAGCGGGACAGCGCCGGCCGCCTGAAATAATGGATGAGGATCGGTTAAAATTAGAAATGTCCTTGTCTTCGGCAGTCAAATACATCCGTAATATAATGACGGTTTTGATGATGGTCCTTATATGGGCCGTTCTGGTCATGGTATATATGGAGAAGTTCATCCCGCCGTTTGACCGTCTGATGCCGCTTTTCATGCCCTGGAAGGGGCTCAATGCCCTGCCTACCGAGGCCAACCTCACCGAACGCCTCAATATCATGCAGGGGCTGCTCGACTCATCGATCATGGTTTCACACTACGCTCTTATCATTATGGTACTGTCATTTGCCATGTTCAGCGTTTACCTGACCTTCGTATACCAGCAAAAGCAGAGGAAGACGCAGGAAAACAGGCTGCTGCGGGTCAAGAACAGTGAGATAGCGCGGCGGAACGAATTTATACGTTATATCTCGGCGACGATAGGGCATGAGTTCAAGAACAACCTCGGGAGGATCAAACGCAGACTGGACCTGCTGCCTGATCTGCCTGCCGATACCGGCGCGCGCATCGACGAAAACTTCGAGAAACTCTTTGCGGACATCGAGATATTCAAGAAGATAGCGGACAAGCGCGAGGCAGGGCTTGTGGATTTCAGAAAAGTGGACCTGCGGGAGATGCTTTTCGACCTGGCGCGGCAATATGCGGATGTCGCTGAAATTACCTTTGACAGCGGCATGAACCTGCCGCATCCCGCTATCTTTGCCGCGCCTACGCTTCTTCGGACGGTCTTTGAAAACCTTATCGACAATGCGATCAAATACAGGAAACTCGAACAGACCAGGGCGCGCATAAGCCTTACTCTTTCCACGGACAACGACGGCAGCAGGCGGTACGTATCGCTTTCTTTCCGCGACGAGGGCAAGGGCATGGACGAACATCAGGCCGACGTCTGTTTTTACAAGGCGAAAAGCTCGGGCGAGGGATGGGGACAGGGACTTTATTTCGTAAAATATGTCATAGGTCTCCACGCCGGGAAGGTCAGGGTGGGCAAGGAGTATACAAAAGAAGGGGTCGGCGCCGAGATAATAATCAATCTGCCTTTTGTGGAGGAGTCGCTATATGTATAGAGTTCTGATAGCAGACGACGATTACGAGGACAGAGAGCTCCTCAAAATGGAGATCCAGCGCGCCCTCGGCAAGGATGACGAAGACATCAGGTTTTTTGAGGCTGTGAGCGTAAACCAGGCGCGAGAGCTTCTGTCAACGCATTTTTTCGACCTTATGACCCTGGATATAGAGTTCGATAAAATGAATGAAGGGCTTGATGCGCTCCCGGATTTTTTCGAGAACTATCCCACGCTGAATATTATCATCATAAGCGGCAAACTGAACAAGAGCGAGGTTACCGAACAGCTGTTCCGTTTTACCAGGGACAACGTTCTGAAAGGTATGCGCTGGGCGAGGCATTTTGACGTCCTGGACAAAAAGGACGACAAGACTTCCGCGCTTCAGCATGCCTATTCTTTCGTGTTCAAACAGAAAGACGTCTCGGACAAGGTCAGAGAACTCCTGCTGCTTGCAGAGTCTCATCTCGAAAAAGACGAACTGGCGGAATGTCTCGATGTCTACCAGAAGATACAGAACCTGGCGCCGGGCGAGACCGAATCCAGCGAGAACATAAATATCTTCAAGGGCGGCGTGTCGCCTGAAAGGGCGCTTGAATACTACAATAAGGGTGAAAAGGTCGTGGGTTCGCTCATACTCGGCCACTACCTTGAAATCAGGCTGAAGATATTTACCCGCAGGATACTGGGGCATGTTTATCCCGGACTTTATGACTGCCTCAGGGACCTTGAACGCTCTCACCGCATTACACGCCAAAAGAAGAGCCTGTTTCAGCAGGTCCTCAGGTTCAGGAACAAGGCGATTCACCACCCTACCGCAATGTCTGAACAGGACATAGACATGGCGATAAAGAATCTCAGCCTGCTGGAGGCCAAAGCCTGATCGGCAAGGATTTCATAAAGAAGTTTATTCTGCCTCCGGGCCCGGTCCTCAGTCTGACGCTTATAGGCATCATGCTTTTAAGCGCCCTGCTTTACCACAGGGCGGTCAAGATCCAGAGGTTTCTCGAACCCGCGCTTGCGCTCAGCCAGCCCAGGAGTCGTCTGGCCGAAGATATCAACACTCTGATCACAAAGGAGTTTGGCACAGAGGAGCCCAGGCCTGTGAAGTTCGTGATGGGCTCCATCTATGTGAACGAAGCGCTCCTGTTCGACCGCACCGGTCGTTTTCTCGAATCTTCCCCTACGACTGTTACGACGATAAAGAAGCTCAGCACCGTCTTTCTGCAACTGATGGAGGACGAACGCATACATCCCTATATCGATCTCGTTGTAGTATGCGGTCGTTTTCCCCTTTTCCCCGACAGGGACGTGAACAGGAAGCTGCGGCTTATGCAGATCAGATCAGACCTCGTTCTCAATGCCATGTTCAGGGCCGAGCCCCGTCTCGAACAGCTCTACAGCCCGTATTTTGCCGCGGCGACCATACCTGTCGATTCGTCGATAAAGCGCGTAGATGTGCTGGAGTTCAGGATCATACCCAGCGAGCAGCTCCATATCGATGTGCTGCAGAGACTGCGCAAATACGTGTTGTAAGGCTCAGACGCTGAAAGGTGCTCCTGATACGGCAATGAAACATCATCTCCCCTTTCTCGACGGATGGAAGGGGTTGGCGATAATCTGGATAATGGTGGGCCACATTGTTCCTTTCTATGCCTGGGACACGGGCAGTGATGTGCGATCGGCCCTCTATTGCGCTACCCAGCTTATTTTTCTTTCCGTTGACATCTTCTTTATTATTTCAGGCTTTCTGACAGCGGCGCCGCTGGTCCGGGGCGAAAAATTCGAAATTACCAGGTTCCTTCGTAACAGGGCGGCCCGCCTGCTTCCGCTGTATTTTGCCGTCATAATCATCGTTCTGGCTCTGCCGCGCTTCAATATGATCCTGACCAAAAGTTATACGGTCTATCATACTTACAGGGTTACAAAAGTGGCGCTTCCCCAGGCGCGGTTTGAAATCGAGGATACAGCCGGAGAAAAAGCTGTTATGGACGTTGAAGCCTCGGGGGGGCGGGTAAAATATAAGATTACAGGGAAGAAGGCAACGGAGAGAGGAGAACTCACATTTCCTCCAGGGGAATTCCCGTTCCGGAAGATATTGCCGGGCTTCAGTTTTAATGTTTCCGACAGCTCTTCCATGGACGTGAAACTGCCCAGCAGGAACCCCGACGAAAAAGTTATCCCGTATTTTCTGCTGCTGGAAAACTATGTGCCTCATGCGAAAAGGGTTGAGATGCTGGGGCAGATGTGGTTTGTTTCCGTCCTTGTCCATTTCTGGATAATCTATGCAATAGTTGTTCATTTCGTGCGCAGATATTCGGCAGGCCCGAATGTCCGCAGAAATCTGTCTATCCTGTTCGGCTTGTTGATCGTGGCCGTGAACCTTCTGAAGTGGCGGTTTAGCGGCAGTTACGATGGTTACTATTACCACCAATTTACACATATGAGAATAGACGCGATATTCTTTGGCTGCATGCTTGCCATGCTGCTGCCCGTCTCCAATCCGAAGTATGTTGCTGGGATGTCTCCACTGATATTCAGGCTAATGAGTCTGACCGGTCTGTTAGCAGCCGCGGGCATATGCGTATACCTCTGGAAGACCCCGCTTCCCAATCTCGAAGTCGTTCCTCCCTTTCTGTTTACCGCCGGTTATATGGCGTTTGGGCTTATGATTCTGGGGTCATACCGGACGTGGCGGCCGGCAATATTTTTCCTTGAGAACCCGCTGTTAAGGCTTATCGGACGTTACTCATACGGCATTTTTCTTGTCCATTATCCGCTGATCTACATTTATTCTCTATCCAAAAGCCGGTTCCACCCCGGCAACATTATCTCTATTGCTGTTTATCTTCTTCTTTCAATACTGGCAGGAATGTCGCTTGAACTATTCGGCAATGCAGTCAGGGCCAGGCTCTCTAAACAGAACGCATAAGCAGAAACAACAAGATAGCTGGAAAACAGAACGGCAAAAAACCTTTCCCATGCTAAGGAAATCATCATTAAGACCGGGATCACATCGGTACAATCCGGCATAGTTCCCGATGACGTTGAAGCTGTAGAAAAAGTCTTGAAATCCTGAACAGAACGCCATATGAT
>Ga0334722_10003068_pt1 | contig 18270 bp, 16 predicted proteins | sample C3_bottom_MG_FD_207210 | JGI IMG/M metagenome (GOLD analysis project Ga0334722, IMG submission 207210) | Sediment microbial communities from Yellowstone Lake, YNP, Wyoming, USA - C3_bottom | ecosystem: Environmental > Aquatic > Freshwater > Lake > Sediment | place: USA: Wyoming | collected...
TTATGTTACAAAAGAGGATGAGGAGTTTAGCATTGCATTATTGGCTTTTAATGAAGCGATAGATAAGTATGAGATGGGGAAAACTTCTTTTTTGTCCTTTGTCAAGATGGTTATTATAAGAAGGCTTATAGATTATTCGAGGAAACAGAGTAAGATTAACGATGGAGAAATTTACTTTAGTTATTTGGATGTTTATGAAAGGGAAGATGAAAATCACTATCCGCTATCCAGCATATCCTTTGATGAAGGTTTTGAGAAAAAATTGGAAATTTATGAATTTAAGAGCCTTTTAAAGGAATTTGGTATTTCTTTTGAAGATTTGATAAAAGAAAGTCCAAAACACAGTGATACCAGATTTAATATTATAAGCATCGGAAGATATATTGCTGAGAATAGTGATTTGAGTGCTTATCTATTAGATAAAAAGATGATTCCCGTAGGTGAGCTGGAAAAACATCTTATGGTGAGCAGAAAGGTTTTAAATAAGTATAAAAAATACATAACTGCTGTTGCTCTGATTTTAATAAAGGATTACTTATATCTAAAAGAATATATCCCGTTAAGGGGGGTGAAGTAATATGAAAGGAATAGTTCTGGAAGTAAGTGATGATTTTGCAGTAATACTTACCGATGATGGTCAGTTTAAAAGAGTAAGGGTTAGAGACAAGTGGGATGTTGGGAACGAGGTCATAATAAACGAAGTGAATACCTTTAGTTTTAGAAAGTATGTTGCTATAGCGGCGATGTTTTTGCTGTTGGTTATTCCCATTGGAGTATTTGCGTTTATGAATAATACGGTTTATACCTATATATCGGTGGATATAAATCCGAGTTTCGAGCTCGGTCTTAATAGATTTGATAAGGTTGTCAAAATAGTTCCTTTAAATAATGATGCCGAGAATTTGTTCAGTGATTTAAATTTAAGAGGGAAGAAAGTTGAAGATGCTTTTTATATTCTGACCCAAAGAGCTATAGAAAAAGGATATATTAAAAAGAATGATTTTAATGAGATATTGGTGACCGTTTTAAAAAGCAATAAAATAAATGATTCTGAAAGAGAAAAGTTAAAAGAAAAGCTTGTGGCTAATAGCCAAAAAGCTCTTAAGGAGCATCTAATAGAAGCCTATGTGGACGTATTCGGTGTTGATAAAAAATTAAAGGAAGAGGCCCAAAATTTAGGTTTATCTCCAGGCAAATATCTTTTATATTTAGAGTCTCAGAAGAAGGGTATTAATATTACAATAGATGAAGTGAAGAATAAGAGTATTCGTGACCTTATTAAAGAAAAAAACATAACGAGAGAAGAGCTATTGAATATGATGAGGCTTATAAATGAGAGAAATGGAATTATTAATAAAAAAACCGAGAAACCTGTTAAAAATGAAATTAATAATATTAAAAATGAAAATGAAATTAAGAATTTAAGAAAAGAAGATAAAGCATCCGAAACTTTAAAGAACTTAAATGAGGAATCCAAACAAAAAATCAAAGAAATAATAGAAAATCGTAAGGAGGCCACAAAAGAAGTAATTAAGAAGATTCGGGAAGGTTGGGAAAATAAAAAGGGCAAAAACTAATAAATGTTACAAGTTGATTACAAGGCAGGAAAATACAAAGTTTTTGTCGAATTTTAGCTAATATACTTGTTTAAGGGGGCAGAATAAATGCACTTTCAAAAAATAAAAAATGTAGTTGTTATCGTGCTGGTGTTTATATTTTTGTTCTTTACTCCGGCGATACCCAAAGCGGAAATAGTTGTTCCGGACAATATAAGGGTTGGTATACTCTACGAAAATACATCAAAAGCATTTATCGATGTTGCATCAAACAGCGAAATGGTATTAGGTTTTGTAAAAGGGAACGATTTCTCCGAACTTTACAAAATTGAGCAGGGCAAAAAATATACTATAAGAATAGACGATTATTTTGTTAAATTAAATGGAAATGGATTGTACATGAAATATAACCCAAATACCGAAAATCCACCCGGTTCAAAGGTCGGTCCTTTGCATATACAGATAGGCGATAAGCTACCAAATCTGGATTCAGCTATGGAGAAGCAAAATAATTATCGCGATATCGGAATTAATACCTTTTTGGCATATAACGATGGTTGGTATTTATGGACAGGCCTTTACGTTAATAATGAGGAAGCTCAACAAACTTTAGATGGTTTAAAATCGGTTATTACCGATGTAAATTTATCTATTGTTGATGATAGTAATATCGGATTTCAGGTAGTGGATGAATCGGGAAATGTTTTTATGATATTGGCGCCTCAGAGGGATGAATATTTTCAATTGAGAACGACCGGCAATAAAAATCCGAATCTGATTAATATAAACGGTAGGAATTATAGGGGTTTCTTTGAATTGAGAAGATATAAAACGAGTGATATGACCGTAATAAATATATTACCTCTTGAGGAATATCTCTATGGTGTGGTACCCAGTGAGATGTCACCGGAGTGGCCTATGGAAGCCCTGAAAGCGCAGGCTTTAGCTGCCAGAAATTATGCTGTTGCAAATATAGGCAAACATGGCCTTTACGGTTTTGATGTATGTGCAACCACTCACTGTCAGGTTTATCTCGGTTACGATAAGGAAGATCCGAGGTCCAACCAGGCTATAAATCAGACAAAAGGGCAATTTGTTACTTATAATGGAAAGTTAATATCCACCTTCTTCCATGCTCATAGCGGAGGATATACCGAAAACAGCGAGAATGTTTATGTATCTCCTGCTCCGTATTATAAAGGAGTACCGGATCCCTTTTCTTTGGGTTATAATCCTTCGCATGACAGCTGGACGGTTACTTATACGAATGAAGATATACAGAAGAAATTGAAAAATAAAAATATAGATGTCGGTACCATAGTTGATTTAAAACCGCTTTCTTACGGTGTATCACGAAGGATTATAAGCCTTCAGGTTATTGGAACGAAGGGGGATGCAGTATTACAAAAAGAACAAGTGAGGACATATTTTGATCTTAAAAGCTCCCTTATAAAGTTTGATTTAAATTCGAAATTTTTTGTCTTAAATGGGAATAATGAAATTGTACAGGTTTCCGGCTATAAAAAAATGGCAATGACCATTGCTGGTATTAAGGAATTACAGGGATATAATAATACGTTGATGGTCAAAGGTGCAAATCTTACAAAGGAGTATCCTATTTATCCTACTCAGATAGTCATCCAGGGGAAGGGTTGGGGACATGGTGTAGGAATGAGCCAATACGGTGCCAGAGGAATGGCCGAGAAAGGTTACAGCTATGTCGATATTATTAAATATTATTTTCAGGGTGTAAAGATTTATGATTACTATAGAAAAACGGAATTTTAAAAAAAGGTAAGGGATAGAAGATGAAGGTGAGCGATTTTTATTACGAACTTCCGGAGGAGCTTATAGCTCAAGAACCGATAGAAAAAAGGGATGAATCTCGTCTTTTGGTACTTCATAAGACAACAGGAGAGATAGAACACAAAATATTTAAAGAAATACTACACTACTTGGATGAAGGAGACTGTCTTGTACTTAATAATACAAAAGTTATTCCCGCAAGACTAATAGGTGAAAGAGAAGATTCTCACGGTAAAATGGAATTCGTTCTTTTAAAAAGGTTGTCTCTGGATACGTGGGAAGTATTGGTAAAGCCGGGGAGACGGGCAAAAATAGGGTCGAGGTTTGTTTTTGGTGGTGGGAAGCTTAAAGCCGAGGTCATTGACAGAACCGAGACCGGTGAAAGAATTGTAAAATTTATTTATGATGGAGTTTTTGAGGATTTATTGGATGAGCTTGGGAAGATACCTCTTCCCCCTTATATAAAAAAGCAGCTTAAAGATAAGGATAGATATCAGACGGTTTATGCGAAGTATGAAGGTTCTGCAGCTGCACCTACTGCCGGCCTACATTTTACCGATGAACTCTTAAAGGAGATAGAAAGAAAAGGTGTTAGGATTGCATATGTAACTCTTCATGTTGGATTGGGAACCTTTAGACCAATTAAAGTTGAAAATGTATTGGAACATAAGATGCATTCAGAGTATTACGAGTTAAATGAAGAAACTGCAGAGCTGATAAATCGTACAAAATTGGAAGGGAAGAGAGTATTTGCTGTGGGAACCACTACTATAAGAACATTGGAAACCGTTATGAAGGAAGAAGGTTTTATAAAGCCTAAAAAAGGTTGGACCGACCTTTTTATATATCCGGGGTTTGAGTTTAAAATTGTGGATGCTTTGGTTACAAATTTTCATCTTCCCTGTTCGACTTTACTGATGCTTGTTTCGGCCTTTGCAGGTAGGGATAAAATTTTTAAAGCTTATGAAGAAGCCATTAGAGAGAGGTACAGGTTTTTTAGTTTTGGAGATGCAATGCTCATCCTATGAGGGGGTTAATTATGGATGCAATAAGATTTGAAGTTATAAAGGAATGTAAAATTACGGGAGCAAGGGTTGGGAAATTGTATACTCCTCATGGAGTTATTGAAACTCCTGTTTTTATGCCCGTAGGGACCCAGGGAACTGTTAAAACCATGACACCCGATGAACTTAAGGATATAAATGCCAAAATTATATTAGGGAATACCTACCATTTGTATTTGAGACCAGGTCATGAATTGATTAAAAAAGCGGGTGGGCTTCATAAATTTATGAATTGGGAAGGTGCTATACTTACCGATAGCGGTGGATTCCAGGTTTTTAGTTTAAGTGATTTAAGAAATATTAGGGAAGAAGGCGTGGAATTCAGGTCTCATCTTGATGGGTCCAAACATTTCATAAGCCCGGAAAAAGCCATTGAGATCCAGAATTATCTCGGCTCCGACATAATTATGGCTTTCGATGAATGTGTTCCATATCCTGCTGAAAAAGATTATGTCAGAGAATCCGTAAATAGGACAACGAGGTGGGCCAGAAGATGTAAGGAAGCCCATAAACTTACGGAAAAACAGGCTTTGTTTGGTATAATTCAGGGGGGGATATACCCCGATTTGAGAAAGGAAAGTGCAAAGCAGCTTCTTGAACTTGATTTCCCTGGTTATGCTGTTGGAGGTTTGAGCGTAGGGGAACCGAAAGAAATTATGTACGAGGTTTTAGAATATACGATTCCTATGCTTCCCAAGGAGAAGCCCAGATATCTTATGGGAGTTGGTAGTCCCGATTGTCTCTTTGAGGGGGTAATCAGAGGAATAGATATGTTTGATTGTGTTTTTCCCACCAGAATTGCAAGAAATGGAACGGTTTTGACCAGTAAAGGTAGGATCATAATAAGAGATGCGGCATATGCGAAAGATTTTAGGCCGATAGATGAAAATTGTGATTGTTATGCTTGTAGGAATTTTACAAGAGCTTATATAAGACATCTTATAAAGGCTAAGGAAATTTTAGGTGTGAGGCTTACAACCATTCATAACTTACATTTCATATTAAAACTTATGGAAAATATAAGAAAGGCTATTTTGGAAGATAGGCTACTTGAGTACAAAAAAGAATTTTTTGCAAATTTTGAAGTAAAGTTGTAAAATATATATGAGCAATATTTTTGGGAGGAGGAAAGAAATGAATAATCAGCTTTTAGGTTCTCTTCTTTATATCCTGGTATTTATAGGTATATTTTACTTCTTATTAATTCGTCCGCAGCAGAAAAGACAGAAGCAGGAAAAGGAAATGCTCGAATCTTTAAAGGCCGGAGATTTTATATTGACAAGAAGTGGAATTTATGGCAAGGTTTTGAATATAAAAGATGACGTGATAACCGTTGAAGTAGGTGCAGATAAGGTTAAAATGAAGATGGCTAAATGGGCGGTTTATAAAATTTTAAAAGAAGAGGTATGATAGAAAGGGCCGAAATTTCGGTCCTTTTTTAATTTTAAGTAAATTTAGTAATAATGAGGCAGCTTCTTTCATAAAAATTAATAAGAATTGTAGGGGGTGTTAATTTGAAGAAAATGAAAAAGAAAAAATCCTTTAGAAAATATAATTTTGATTCTAATCCTTCGTTAAAAGCGGTTACATATGGGCTTATGGTTAGCTATATGGTAACATTGGTTTTCTTTTTGTTATTTGCGCTTTTGTTAACTTATACGAGTTTTTCTGATCGTTATATACCCATTTTTACTTTGGCAATAACCTACGTAGGTGTTTTTTTAGCTGGCTTTTTTTCTGCAAAAAGTATAGGCACAAAGGGTTGGCTTCACGGTTCGGTTGCCGGTTTTTTATATATTTTTGTCATGTTTTTGCTGAGCTATGTTTTTATACCCGGGTTTTCAATATCCACCGTATATTTTGTAAAGGCTATAATAGGACTTTTACTTGGTGCAGTAGGAGGAATTTTGGGTATTAATTTTAGATAATTTTATTCTTTTTTTTGATTTTTGATTATGGTATAATCTTAAAGGAATTATTAGATGAAATAAGGAGGATGGACATGAAACATATAAGGCCTATTACAAACATAAAATTGGAGAACAGTTGCAAGAAGATCGGATGTGGCGAATGCCAAGCTTCGTGTCAATCAGCGTGTAAAACTTCCTGCACCGTTGCTAATCAGTCATGTCAAAATAAAGATTAATATTTTTAATTGTTAAGCAGTAATAATATCGATTAACGATATTGTTACTGCTTATTTAAATCTTAATAAGGGGGCAGTTTGAGTTGGGTTTTGTTCATAAATTTACAAAAAATGGAATAAAATTTGTCGTAGATGGTAATACGGGTAATATTCATATATTGGATGATATTGCATACGATATACTGGACTATTACGGAAGATTAGATAAAGAAGATATAGTATCCCTATTTAAGAATAAATATAGGGAAGAAGATATTGAGGAAACATTGGTTGAACTGAATTCATTGAAAGCTCAAAATTTGATTTTTGCTGATGAAGTTTCATTTCAAAATGATGAAAACGTGGTAAAGGCCTTATGTCTTCATGTATCGCATGATTGTAATTTGCGCTGTAAGTATTGTTTTGCAGGTGAAGGGTCCTTCTGTGGAGAAAGAACGTTAATGGATTTTATCGTAGGTAAAAAAGCTATTGATTTTTTGATTAAAAATTCGGGGAATAGAAAAAATATAGAGGTGGATTTTTTTGGAGGAGAGCCGCTTTTAAATTTTGAAATGATAAAAGATCTGGTCTATTATGCTAAGGAGGAAGCCATCAAAAATGGGAAAAATATTAAATTTACTTTAACAACAAACGCTGTTCTCCTGGAGGGCGAGATAGCTGAATTTGTAAATGAATACATGGACAATGTTGTTCTGAGCCTTGACGGAAGAAAATGGATAAATGATTCTATGAGAATTCTTCCGGATGGTTCCGGGTCATATGATTTAATCGTGGATAATATAAAGAATTTTATTAAAATGCGCGGTAATAAGGATTACTATGTAAGAGGAACTTTTACTTCAAAAAATCTCGATTTTGCAGATGATGTGCTGTATTTGTTAGACTTAGGTATTAAAAATATTTCTTTAGAGCCTGTTGTAATAGAAGAAGATGTGGATTATGCTTTGAGGAAGGAACATTTACCGGTTATCTATAAAGAGTATGAGCGACTTATGAATTTGTATTTGGAGCGAAAAAAGGCGGGTTCGGAATTTTTATTCTTCCATTTTTTGATTGATATAAATAAGGGTCCATGTTTTAAAAAAAGAATAAAGGGTTGCGGGGCCGGTGTTGAATATTTCGCTGTTACTCCTTCCGGAGATATATATCCATGTCACCAATTTGTGGGTATCGAAAAATTTAAAATGGGGAGCTTAGATACGGGCTTAGATAATTTATCAAGAGAAGTTTTTAGAAATAATGATATCTATCATAAGGAAGAATGTAAAAAATGCTGGGCCAAGATGTACTGTGGTGGTGGTTGCATAGCCAATGCCTATAAATTCAATGGAGATGTTTCGAAGCCCTATGAGTTGGCTTGCAATATGCATAGGAAGAGAGTAGAGTGTGCTATTACCATAAAAGCAAAGGAATTGGAGGGGTTGTATGTTGATGAACTATAAGGATAAAAAACTTAAGGTTCACCATGAGTCCTTTATTGCACATGATGCCGACATAATAGGAGATGTTGTAATAGGTGAAAAGAGTAGCGTATGGTTTGGAGTCATAATAAGAGGAGATGTAAATAACATTACCATAGGCAGGTATACCAACATTCAGGATGGTACCGTAATCCATTGCAGTAATATTTATCAAACCATTATAGGTGATTATGTTACTGTAGGCCATAAAGCCGTAATTCATGGATGCAAAATAGGGAATAATACCTTAATAGGTATGGGTGCTATTATTTTGGATGGAGCTGAAATAGGCGATAATGTCATAGTGGGAGCGGGGAGTATTGTAACAGAAAGAAAAAGGATACCCTCAAATTCCTTGGTTTTGGGTGCTCCCGCAAAGGTTGTAAGAGAACTTACCGAGGAAGAGATAGAAAAGCTCAGAGAATCAGCTATTCATTACTGGGAATTGGCGCAAGAATATATAAAATAATAGCAAGGGTGGTTGTTATGAAAAGGATAACTCTTGAAGATGTAAAAAAAAATAAGGAAGTTCTAACATATATAGAAATAGGGAATGAAAATTTAGGAGTTTTGGGATATACCGAACATGAATTCAAACATTTGGAACATGTTGCCCTTACCGCAGCTTATATTTTGAAAGAACTCGGATATTCTGAGAGGGATATTGAATTGGCACAAATAGCTGGGTTTCTTCACGATATAGGGAATGTTATAAACAGACACGATCACGGGCAATCTGGAGCACTCATTGCTATGCGAATTTTAGCTGAAATGGGCATGGATCCCAAAGAAATTGCTGTAATAGCAGCTGCTATAGGAAACCATGAGGAAGAATATGGACAGCCTCTGAACCCTGTCTCGGCAGCTTTGATTATAGCAGATAAATCGGATGTCCACAGGAGAAGGGTAAGAAATCCCGATTTTTCGACTTTTGATATTCACGATAGGGTAAACTATGCAGCCAAGGATACCAAGGTGAGGGTGGATAAAAAGGAAAGAATAATAACATTGATAATAGAAATAGATAGTGCCATAAGTAAAGTAATGGAATATTTCGAAATATTCCTGTCGAGAATGATTATGTGCAGGCGTGCGGCTGATTTCCTTGGGTGTCAATTTGAATTGGTAATAAATGGAGTCAAGCTTCTTTAATTTAGTTTGACTAAACCTTTAAAAAGGTTTATAATTAAAACCATAAGTGTATTTTAGAAAAGGGGGAAAAGCATGAATGGCAAAAGTTTAGTAAAAATTATAGTAATTTTAGTATTAATTTCTATTATCTCTTACATTTTCGGATATGGACTCAGAATTGGTAAATATGAACTGAGCTCCATTGATAAATATATTAAATTCGGCCTTGATATTCAGGGAGGAATTTATGTTATTTTGGAAGCACAGGGAGAGGTAACTGCTGATAAACTTGATAGGGCTATTACCATAATAAGAAATAGAGTTGATGGTCTGGGTGTATCTGAACCGGTCATTACCAAGCAGGGAACCAATAAAATAAGGGTGGAGCTTCCTGGAATTAGGGATACCGAAAGGGCTATTCAGATTCTTGGGCAGACGGCTCAGCTAAAGTTTGTGGGACCGGATGGTAATGTGATTTTAACTGGTGAAGATATTAAGGATGCCAAAGCAGTATATCAGCAGGACCCTGCTAAAGGAACGAGAGAGCCTGTGGTTGCACTTGAAATGAACTCTGTGGGTTCTAAAAAATTTGAGGATGCTACCGGCAAATTTATAGGCCAGGTTATTGCTATTTATCTTGATAATAGGGTTATTTCCGCACCGATGGTTCAAGAAAAAATATCAGGAGGACATGCTGTGATTACTGGGCTTGGAAGTTTTGAAAAGGCTGCCGATCTTGCGATGATGATAAGAGCAGGTTCATTACCTGTGGAATTAAAAACGGTTGAAATAAGAGCAGTAGGTCCTACTCTGGGAATAAATGCATTACAGAAGAGTTTGTTAGCTGGTAAATATGCCGTTATTGCAATACTTTTATTTATGCTTTTATATTACAGGATTCCCGGGATTGCAGCTGATATTGCTCTTTCAATATATATTTTGCTGGTTTTAGCATTTCTTGCTGCAATTAGGGCGACCCTAACTCTTCCGGGTATTGCAGGTATTATTCTTTCTATAGGTATGGCGGTGGATGCCAATGTTATTATTTTTGAACGTGTAAAAGAAGAATTAAGGCTGGGTAAATCTATAAGGGCTGCTATTGATGCTGGATTCAAACGGTCCATGAACACTGTAATAGACTCAAATCTCACCACCCTAATTGCCTGTGCAGTATTGTTTTATCTTGGGACAGGTCCTATCAAAGGATTTGCGGTAACCCTTACAATAGGTATTTTAGCCAGCTTATTTACGGCTATAACTCTTACCAAATATCTCCTCAGGTTAATAGTTGATATAAAGACAGTACAGAATACTAAATTGTTCGGGGCATAGGGGGTGGAATAATGAGAGTCTATAAGATAGTAGAAAGGAGAAATATATTTTTTGCAATTTCTTTGTTAATTATATTGGCAGGGCTTGTTTCTTCCATGATATTTGGGCTTAATTTAGGTATAGATTTTGCGGGCGGTACTTTAATGCAGATAAATATAGGGAAACCATATACTTCTCAGGAGATATACGATACCTTAGCAAAGCTTAATATAAAACCGGATAGCATTCAGCAGGCCGGTGATAACAAGGAACAGGTAATCATAAAGTTAAAGAGTGATATTTCCGATGAACTTAGAAGAAATATTTTTGAGGCCTTTAAACAAAAATATAACCTGAAGGACGAGGACTTGCTGTCGGTTCAGAAAGTAGGTCCTTCTATAGGAAGAGAGTTAAAGATGCAGGCTCTTTTAGGAGCAGCCATAGCGTCCTTAGGTATACTTGCATATGTTGCTTGGAGATTTGAATATAAATTGGCGGTTTCCGCAATTATTGCTTTGATCCATGACCTTCTTATAACCTTTTCAGTTTATGCTCTTTTTAAAATACCTATAAATAGCACATTTGTTGCTGCAATGCTTACGGTTCTCGGATACTCTATAAATGATACAATTGTTATATTTGATAGAATAAGGGAGAATTTGAAACTTAATAAAAAAATGGATATTGCTGAATTGATTAATTTAAGCATAACCCAAACTATGACGAGATCTATAAACACCGTTTTAACAGTAATCATTGCGTTAGTAGCTTTGCATATTTTCGGTTCAGAATCCATTAGAGACTTTACCTTACCATTGCTTGTAGGTATAGTGAGTGGTGCTTATTCTTCAATATTTATAGCCAGCCCCATTTGGTATATTTGGGTTAGAAATAATAGAGGTAAAAAGGGTTTTATTAAAACCGCATGAAAATAAAGGGCAGTAAGATTTAACTTACTGCCCTTTATTTTAGAGGAAAATTTTTTTATATGTCGAATTAATAACTTTTAAGGAAAGGAGGATTTATATGACGCTACAGACAATTTTTGTTTTAATTCTTATATTTGCCCTTTTTATAGGCATTTTTGCAGTTTCAAACGCAAATCCCGTGGAAATTAAATTTTTGGGTGTTAAATTTATAACCTCTCAGGCCTTGGTGATTCTTGGTTCTTTTGCAAGCGGTGCTATAATAACTGCTGTTTTGGGTTTGATAAGACAGTTAAAAATGGGTTTTAGATTAAGAGAATATCAGAATAAGGTTATGAAATTGGAAAAGGAGATTGGTGAACTTGAAAAAATAAGAGTAAATAAATCCTCTGAAAAGGAAGAAATGAACGAAAAGTCAGAGGTTGATAAACAAAATTAACTCCAAGTTTTTTCATTTAAAATATGTTGCTCACAATCCATTAAAGTTTTATAATAGGCTATGGGTAGTTGTAAAAATGGGGGATAATTTATGATAGAAAATGGCAGCAGATGGATATACAAGAAGGAGGACTCGAGGCTTATAAAAAAAATCTCGGAGGATTTCGGTGTTTCAGAATTTGTTGCAACAATACTTATTAAAAGAGGAATTGTTGAAAATTCTAAAATAGAAAGATTTTTAAATCCGGACCTGTCTTATTTATACCATCCTTTTTTATTTAACGGGATGGATATAGCAGTTGATTATATAAAGAGATCTATTACAAAAAAACGTAAAATTACGGTGTATGGGGATTATGATGTGGACGGCATAACCAGTACTGCTCTTCTTGTTAAGGTACTGAGGGAATTGGGAGCCGATGTAGATTTTTATATACCTAATAGGTTGGATGAGGGTTATGGTTTGAATAACAATGCAATTCTTGAACTAAAAAATCGGGGGACCCAGCTTATAATAACTGTGGATTGCGGAATAACTTCTTTTGAAGAAGTGAAACTTGCTAAAAGCCTGGGAATTGATGTTATAATTACCGATCATCATCAATGTCATAATGATGTTCCTGAATCCTTGGCCGTTTTAAATCCTCATTGGCAGTTGTCTTCTTATCCTTTTAAAGAGTTGGCTGGTGTAGGTGTTGCCCTTAAATTAGCACAGGGTTTAGGATATTCGGATTGGATGAAACTTTTGGATTTGGTCGCTGTAGGTACTATTGCAGATATTGTGCCTCTTATAGAGGAGAACCGTATAATAGTGAAACATGGTTTAAATATACTCAATAATAAATCATATAATGTTGGTTTAAATGCTTTGCTTGAAATGTGCGCCTTAAAAAAGGATATATTGGATGTATATCATATATCTTATATAGTAGCACCGAGATTGAATGCTGCTGGCAGGATAGGTAATGCCGATTTGGCGGTATTCCTTCTTTTAGAAGAAGATCCAGATAAGGCTAAAGAATTGGCCGTACTTTTGGATAGGCAGAATAGAGAAAGGCAAAATATTGAAATGGAAATAATGCAGGAAGCCGAGCAAATGATAGAGAAAGAGCTGGATTCGGAAATTTTTGTATTATGGTCGGATAAATGGCATTCGGGAGTCATAGGAATTGTTGCATCTAAATTAGCCGAAAGATATTTTAAACCCTGTATTTTAATAGCATTGGATGGAGATGAGGGAAGGGCTTCGGCAAGAAGCATTCCCAACCTGAACATTTTCGAGATATTGAAGGAATGCAGCCATTTTTTTAATAAATTTGGAGGTCATGAGCAGGCTGCGGGATTTTCTATTTCGGTGGATAAATTAGAGGATTTTAAATCTTCTGTAAATGCGGTTGTAAGAAAAAAAATAAATGAAAGGTTATTAAAACCCGAGATAATAATTGATGTTAAATTAAAAAGTGATATGTTGAACTTCGAACTTATTAAAGATGTGGAGAAGCTCGCTCCATTCGGACCTGGAAATCCACAACCCTTATTTCTTTTAAGCGGTTTAAAGGTAGAGGAAGTTAAGAAGGTAGGAAAGGAAGGAAAGCATTTAAAACTAAAACCTAAATCAGATAAAAATTCTTTTGAGATAATAGGATTTGATATGGGAGGATTTGCAGAAAAAATTGAGCAAAATGATATTATAGATATAGTATGTACTCTTGAGAACAATAGATGGAATGATGTTGCCATAATCCAGGCTAATATAAGAGATATTAGGCATGTTTTGAATCGTAGATACAGAAAATACGTTAGCGAATATTACATATCATTTGAAGAGGTGATAAGATCATATTATATAAGCTCTATATTGGAGGATTTGGATCCGAAATATTTAAGAGGTATATGTTTGGAAGATAAAGGAGATTATGTATATCATATTCTAAGCAAAAATTCAGATAAGAAAAATATAGTAATAGTGCATACTTTGGGTGAGGCTATAAAATTGATTGCATATTTAGAAAAAATTTATGGTAAGGATATTAAAAAATATATCGAAATATATTATAATAATGTTGTATGTAATGCAAGATGCAACAACTATATAATTATAAATCCCGTCTTATCAGGCATGGAATTAAATTTGTTTGACAATATTATAATTTATGATATGCCTTTTACAAAAAAACAGCTGGCGGCTTTTATAGGGATAAGCAGAGGAAAGAATTTATATATTATTTTTTCAGAGAAAGATATAGTAAATAACATAAATGTATTGAGACATATATATCCTTCTAAATCGGACTATGTTAAAATATACACCTATTTAAAGTCAATGGCTTTTAATGACGAAGTATTTGTAAGTTATAAATCCGTACTGAAGGATCTGAGTATGAATCTATACAAATTTGATTTTTGTATTAAGGTATTGGAAGAGGTCAATATGCTTCAGAAGACCGATTTAAAAAACGGTTTTAAGATAAAAATCAATACAATTCCAAAAAATAGAATAAACTTTAGAACATCTCGATTATATTCAGCTTTGGATGATTTTGTAAATGATTTTAAGGAATTTCTACAGAGTATAAAAGAAAATTTAGAAGGAGGATAATAATGGATTTAAAAAAATTGATAAGAGATATACCGGATTATCCAAAAAAAGGAATACTATTCAGGGATATAACTACGTTATTAAAAGATAGGGATGCCTTTTGTTATGTAATAAAGGAAATGGCAAAAGATTTTAAAGGAAAGGGAATAGAATTGGTGGTTGGTCCCGAGGCACGTGGTTTCGCAATGGGAGCTCCTGTTGCTTATGAACTGGGAGCAGGTTTTGTTCCAGTGAGAAAACCAGGGAAATTACCTGCCGAGACCATAAGATATGAATATGAGTTGGAATACGGCACAGATGCTTTGGAAATACATAAGGATGCTATAAAACCGGGGCAAAAAGTTTTGGTTGTGGATGATTTATTGGCTACAGGAGGAACCATTTCGGCAACCATTAAATTGGTGGAAAAACTTGGAGGCAAAGTAGAAGGTGTAGCATTTCTTGTTGAACTCACCTCTTTAAATGGTAGGAAGTTGTTAGAAAATCAAGGATATTATGTTAAAAGCTTGATTCAATATTGAAGGAATGGCTGGTAATCAAAACCAGCCATTGATTTATAATGTTAGGGTGGTCTTAATGTTACAGAAGTTGCTCAAAAAAATAATAGCTTATAATCCTAATTCGGATTTACAATTGGTCCAGAAAGCTTTTGATTTTGCACAAAAGGCCCATGAAAATCAGAAGAGATATTCCGGTGAAGCTTTTATGGTTCATCCCTTTGAGGTAGCCATGATATTGGCTGACCTTCAGCTAGATACCGTAACCATTTCCGCAGCATTGCTTCATGATGTTATGGAGGATACACAGTATACCTATGAAGATATTAAGAGGGAATTTGGAGAGGAAATTGCTAATCTTGTTGATGGGGTCACAAAATTAGGGAAGTTGGAATACAAAACAAAGGTGGAAGAACAAGCTGAAAACATGAGAAAAATGTTGGTTGCCATGGCTAAAGATATTAGAGTAATTTTAATCAAACTTGCGGATAGACTACACAACATGAGAACCTTAAAGTTTTTACCTATTGAGAAGCAAAAGGAAAAGTCTAAGGAAACCCTTGAAATTTATGCTCCTATTGCTCATAGGTTAGGTATTTCGAAAATCAAGTGGGAATTGGAAGATTTATCTTTGAGGTATCTGGATCCCGATGGATATTATGATTTGGTAGAAAAGGTAGCCAAGAAAAGGAAGGAAAGGGAGTCTTATATTCAAAATGTAATAAAAGAATTAAAAAATAAGCTTACCGAGTTGGGAATTGAGGCGGAAGTAGATGGTAGACCTAAACATTTCTATAGCATATATAGAAAGATGATGGTGGAAGGAAAGACTTTTGAACAGATATTTGACTTGATGGCTATAAGGGTAATAGTAAATACCGTGAAGGATTGTTACGGTGTTTTGGGAATTGTTCATACATTGTGGAAGCCCATCCCCGGTAGATTTAAAGATTATATAGCAATGCCCAAGCCCAATATGTATCAATCACTTCATACTACGGTGATAGGACCGGAAGGTGAAACCTTTGAAATTCAGATAAGAACTTGGGAGATGCACAGAACTGCTGAATACGGTATTGCTGCTCATTGGAAATATAAGGAAGGCAAAAAAGATAAGGACCAATTTGACGAAAAATTTTCGTGGCTTAGGCAACTTCTGGAATGGCAAAAAGAGCTTAAGGATGATAAGGAATTTATAGAGACATTAAAAATTGATTTGTTTACCGATGAAGTCTTTGTGTTTACTCCAAAAGGAGATGTGGTTAATCTTCCATCGGGTTCTACACCGATAGATTTTGCCTATACCATTCATACCGAAATTGGTCATAGTTGCATTGGTGCTAAGGTCAACGGCAAGATAGTTCCTCTTGATTATACATTGAAAACCGGTGATATAGTGGAAATACTTACAACAACAAATAAGGACCATGGTCCAAGTAGGGATTGGTTAAAGATAGTAAAGAGTTCGCAGGCAAGAAATAAAATAAGGCAGTGGTTTAAGAAGGAAAAAAGAGAGGAAAATATAGAGCGCGGAAAAGAGATGCTTGAAAAAGAAATAAAAAGGTTAGGCTATCAACCATCTCAGATGTTAAAAGAAGAAATAGTGGAACCTGTACTGAAAAAACTCAGCATGCAGAATATTGATGACCTGTATGCTGCTATTGGATATGGTGGATTGACCACCAATCAAATAATTCCTCGTCTTAAAGAGGAATTTAGAAAGATTTTTAAAGAGGAGCAAAAAATCAAGGAAATAGAGGAAAAACCAATTATTAAGAAACAACCTTCATCTCTCGATAAAGGAGTAAAAGTATTGGGAACCGACAATATATTGGTGAGATTCTCAAAATGTTGTAGTCCTGTGCCCGGAGATGAAATTATAGGATATATTACAAAAGGGAGAGGTGTATCAATTCATCGAAAGGACTGTCCCAATGTACTGGAAGGAAGGTTTAAGTCCGAAAGGATGATAGAGGTAAGCTGGGATAATAATAAGGACAAAACTTATGAAGCAGATATACAGATTACCGCATATGATAGATACGGTCTATTATCAGAGATAACCTCTATACTCTCCGAATTAAAAATTGGATTAAGAGCAGTAAACGCAAGGACCACAAAAGACAATTTAGCCTTGGTTAATCTAACTATTGAGATAACATCAAAGGAAACTCTTGAGAAAATAATGAATAGATTTAAAAATTTAAAGGGGATTATTGATGTGTCAAGAATAGGAGCTTAGGAGGGATTAATCTTGAGAGCAATAGTACAGAGAGTATCTGAAGCGAGGGTTAAGGTTGATGACAGGGTAGTTGGTGAAATATCAAAGGGTTTTTTGGTTTTTCTTGGTGTGGGAAGGCAAGATAGCGAATCTGACGTATCCTACCTTGCAGATAAGATAGTAAATTTAAGAGTTTTTGAGGATGATAATCAGAAGATGAATCTTTCACTTTTGGATATTAAGGGAGATTTACTGGTTGTTTCTCAATTTACCCTTTACGGTGATTGCAGAAAGGGTAGAAGACCAAATTTTATGATGGCGGCAGAGCCAGAAAAAGCTATCCGTTTATATGAACTTTTTATAGAAAAATGTAAAAAATATAACATAAGAGTTGAAAGCGGTGTTTTCCAGGCAATGATGAAGGTGGAAATTTGTAATGATGGGCCTGTAACCATACTAATTGATAGCAAGAAGGATTTTTAGGAGGGATGGGAATGTATTTGAAAAGGTTGGTTGTTGGCATATATGCTGCAAACTGCTACGTTTTAGCTGATGAAAAAACAAAAGAAACTGCGGTGATAGATCCAGGTGGTGATTGTGAAGATATATTAAGGTTAATAAGGGAGGAGAATTTAAAACCAAAGTATATTATATTAACACATGGTCATCTGGATCATATAGGAGCTGTTAAAGAATTAAAAGAGAAAACAAAGGCAATGGTATTAATACATGAGTTGGATAAGGATATGTTAGTGGATGAGAAAAAGAATTTATCCTTTTTTGTTTCTGCTAACATCAGGGCGGTTTTACCAGATAGATTGTTAAAGGATGGAGATATATTAGAACTTGGTGAACTAAAGCTTGAAATAATACACACACCCGGTCACACAGAAGGAAGTATATGCATTAAAGTAGGAGATAGTATATTTAGCGGCGATACTCTTTTCTATGGTTCTATAGGAAGGACAGATCTTCCGGGGGGATCTTATAATGATATAATAAATTCTATAAAAGAGAAGATACTCATATTTAAAGATGATACCGTTGTTTATCCAGGTCATGGTAGTTCTACCACTGTAGGTTTTGAAAGAGCAAATAATCCTTTTCTGAAAAAA
>Ga0334722_10003069_pt1 | contig 18269 bp, 18 predicted proteins | sample C3_bottom_MG_FD_207210 | JGI IMG/M metagenome (GOLD analysis project Ga0334722, IMG submission 207210) | Sediment microbial communities from Yellowstone Lake, YNP, Wyoming, USA - C3_bottom | ecosystem: Environmental > Aquatic > Freshwater > Lake > Sediment | place: USA: Wyoming | collected...
CTCGACTTCCAGCGTGTCCATGTCGGCGATGGTCACTACCGCGCCCTTGGAATCCGCGGCGCTCGAAAACGGCGTGATATTGTCGCCGACATTGGCGTTCTTGGTCAGGACGACGCCGTCGAAGGGGGCGCGGATGATGGTCTGGTCGACCGCAACGTCGGCCGACTTGAGATTGGCGCGCGCCACCGCCACGGCGGCTTCGAGGCTGTTCATCGCGGCTTTAGCCTTGTTGTAGCGCGCCACCGCGGCGTCATGTGCCGACTCGCTGATGTATTTCTTTCCGACCAGATCGAGCGAGCGCTTAAACGCCGCCTCGGCATCGCGCAACTCGGCGCGCCCCTGTTCAACATTGGCCAGCGCCACCTTGACGCTCGCCTGGGTCTGTTCGCGGCTGGCACCGACGTCGCGGTTTTCCAGGCGCGCAACGATCTCCCCTTGTTTTACCTGACTGCCCTCCAATACGCCCAGCCACTCGAGGCGGCCGGTGGCCTTGGAGGACAGCGCTGCCTTGCGCTGCGCTACCACATAGCCAGTGGCATTGAGTTGCGCCAGGGCTTGCGACGGGTAGGCGGTGACGACCGCCGCGGTTTCTACCGCCACTGCACCGCCCAGACGTCCGGATGAATAGGCGGCTGCCACCACAACCAGGGCGACGCCGCCCAAGATCCAGGGCCAGCGCATGCGTTTCCTGCGCAGCGTAGGGGCGGGCGCGATGCGCCTGATTTTCAGTTTATCGAGATCGGACATGCTTATGCGGACCACACCAGTCGCGGCGATAGGATACTGCAGGGCGTCGATTATACCGCGCGCTGCCCGGCACAAACCTCGCGTCTTTGAATTGGCCTGCGAGGATGCAGCCTGCCTCAGTATCCCCTGGCCCGATCGACCCGTTCGCGCAAGGCGTCGCCCGCAATGAATCGGCGCGCGTTGTCGGCGAACAAGGCGGCGACGATCTCGTCGCGATGCGCAGCCAGTCCGCCGATATGCGGCAGTACGGTGATGCCGGCGGTGGTCCAGAAAGGATGCTCGACCGGCAGCGGTTCCTGTCGATAAACATCCAGCACCGCGCCGGCTATGGTTTGCGTCCGCACCGCGTCGACAAGATCGGCGTCGACCACGGTACCGCCACGGCCAAAATTGAGCAGATAGGCGCTGCGGCGCATGAGCCTGAAGTGCTGCGCGTTCATGAAATTTGCGGTCTCGGCCGTCAAGGGCAGCAGCAACAGCACGAAATCGGATTGCGCGAGCAGCTCGGCGCTCGCCTCGGGCGCGTAGACCTGGTCCACGTGCGGCACCGGTTCCGGCGAGCGTCGCGTACCGATCACGCGCAATTCCAGCGCTGCGGCTTTTCTGGCCAGCTCGCGCCCGATTTCGCCCAGCCCCAGTATGCCCAGCGTCTTTCCGGCAAGCGGCTCCGAAACCCGCCTGGTCCAGCGCCGCTCGCGCTGGTCCAGCGTCGCCTGGGAGTAGGGCTTGGTGAGATGGAACAGCGCGCCCAGGATGTTCTCCGGCATCTGCACGCGATGAGTCCCGCGGGCGCAAGTGAGCGCAATGTCCGGACGCAGGTCGGCGAGCGCCGTCCAGGCTTCGACGCCGGAAGTCATTGCCTGGATCCAGCGCAGTCTGGGCATTTTGGCCAGCATGCCGGGCGGCGCCTGCCGCGCGAGCATGAAGTCGGTGCGCGCAAGCTGTGCCGGCGTGGGCTCCTGATCGAAGCGCAGCGTCTGAATCTCCAAGTCCTGTTCCAAGCCGGCGCGCAGCAGCGCCTGCTTGTATGTTTCCGCTTCGTTCAGCCACAACAAGGCATGCATCATGCGAATCTACTCCTGCGTAGAAATTAAATCGACGCAGTCTAGCTCAGGCGACAAAGTACCGCTGTGCGCATCGCGGCGCGATTGAGTGGCACGGACCAGCGCCGGATTTGCCATAATGAGGCGCCTTGGCCCGAAAGACTTGTTTCAAGATGAGGGGATATCCCCCGAAGGGGCTTCCCTTCGGGGCGCCTTCTCTCATACTCCCGCAAATCGAGCGTTGCGATATTCATGTTGCGACGGGTTCTTAGGGTCTAGGCCATCGCGCATAGGCAAGGCAGAATCGATTCATGAAAATCTTCTACGGCTGGCGCATGGTCGCGGCCGGCAGCGGCATCCAGTTCCTGCAGGCGGCGCTGCTGCATCAGGCCTTCGGTGCGTACTTCGCCGTGCTTGCCGATGAACTCGGCTGGAGCAAGACCGCGCTATCGGGCGCGGCTGCGCTGCAGCCGATGGAAGCCGCAGTGCTCGGACCGGTGCTGGGGTGGATCGTCGACCGCTTCGGGCCGCAGGGCATGATACGCGCCGGCATCATCCTGTTCGGCGTAGGCTTCATGCTCCTGAGTCAGATCGACAGCCTAAGCGGGTTCTACCTCGCATTCGTCGTGATCGCATTCGGATCCAGCCTGTGCGGTTTCTTCCCGGTCAACGTGGCGATCATTCTCTGGTTCGAAAAGTTCCGCGCCCGCGCGCTGTCGGCGCTTTCGCTGGGCCTCGCGTTCGGAGGCATCGTCGTGCCGGCGGTCGCGTGGTCCATGCAAAGTTTCGGCTGGCGCACAACCGCATTTGCCTCCGGCGCGCTCGCCATGCTCGTGGGCTGGCCCCTGGCGCGCGTGTTCCGCCGCCGCCCGGAAGATGTCGGCGAAACCGTGGATGGCCTGCCGCCGGCCGTCACGGGTGCAGCACCATCGTCGGAAAATGAGCAGCGCGAGTACAGTGCGCGCGAGGCGCTACGCACCAGCGCGTTCTGGCTGCTTTCGCTAGGCCACGGTTTTGCCTTGCTGATCGTCTATGCGGTAAATGTGCATGCGATCGCGCACATGAAGGAAGGACTCGGTTATTCGGTTGCGCAGGCCGCGCTCGTGATCACGCTCATGACGGTAGCGCAAGTGGGGGGCGTGATGGTCGGCTGGGCGATCGGCGACCGTTACGAAAAGCGGCTCATTGCCGCCGCCTGCATGCTGATGCACGCCGCCGGCCTGCTCATGCTGACCTTCGCCAGCGGCACGGCGATGCTGGTGGCTTTTGCGGTGCTGCACGGCGGCGCCTGGGGCTTGCGCGGCCCGTTCATGCAGGCCATACGCGCGGATTACTTCGGACGCCGTTCGATCGGCATGATCCTCGGCCTCTCCTCCCTCATCGTCGTGGTCGGCCAGATCGGCGGCCCGATGATCGCCGGCGTGCTCGCCGATATGACGGGAAATTACCGCGCCGGTTTCACCGTACTTGCGCTGCTGGCGGGCCTGGGCTCGCTGTTCTTTCTGCTCGCTCGGCGGCCGGTGCAGACGCCGTCCGTCGATTTCGGCTAAAGATCGCTTGAAGTATGCCGATATATGGGTCGGACACGCGGAATTCGGCCTAGTTTCCGCTTACCAGGAGCAAGATCATGACAGTCAATTCTGTTGCAAGCGCGAATGCGCCCCCGCCGGCACCGCAACCGGCGAGCGGTGTCGCAGTTCGAAACGGCGGCGAGGTACGCTCCGACCAGGAATCCGACAAGAGCGCCGAGGCGAAGAGGGCGCCGCCACCGAGCACCAGCCCTCAGGGCGAGATGGTGGGTTCGCTGGTGGATACCAAGGCTTGAAGCTTGCTGCGTAGCGGGGGATCCGGCTGAGGACGGCCGGGAATCAGGCGGGGCGCGGGCGCGCGCGGTTCAGAACCTCGGGGTTCACCACATTGATCGGCGCGCCGGCGGCGTAGGCGCTGATCTGGTCGAAAATGTCCGAGAACTGAATCTCGTACTCGTCGCGTGACACATAGCCGATGTGAGGCGTGCAGACGACGTTGTCCATCGACAGCAGCGGATGGGCCTGGTCCAGCAGCGGCTCTTCCTCGAACACGTCGATCGCAGCCATGCCGGGGCGCCCCGCGCGCAGGGCCCCGACCAAGGCGCCGGGCTCTATGAGTGCGGCGCGGCTGGTGTTGACGATCAATGCCGTCGGTTTCATGCGCGCCAGGTCTCCGGCTTTCACTATGCCGCGCGTCGCGTCGATCAGGCGCAGGTGCAGGGAAATGACGTCGCACTCCTCGAAGAATGCCTGCCGCGAGCGCGCCACCGCGCAGCCGTCCGTGCGCGCGCGCGCGAGCGTGGCCTCGCGCGCCCAGACCAGGACATCCATGCCGAAAGCCCGGGCGTAGCCGGCGACCACGCTGCCGATCCGTCCGTAGCCATAGACGCCCATGGTCTTGCCGCGCAGGCTGCTGCCGATGCCGCTCTGCCATTTTCCGGCCCTGAGCGCGTTCATCTGCTGGGGGATCCGGCGCATCGCCGCAAGTATCAGGCCCCAGGTCAGCTCCGCTGTGGCATACGAAGGCGTGTCGGCGTGCTGGCCGGACGACACGATCACGCCCAGGCAGGTGCAGTCGGCGATGTCGATGTGCGGGTACACGCTGCGCTGGCTGATCAGCCTGAGTCGGTGCAGACGTTCCAGCAGCGGCGCGCGAATCTGGGTGCGTTCGCGGATCAGCACCAGAATTTCGGCGTCTCTGAGCCTAAGTGCGAGCGTATCGACGTCCTGCACGTGGTCGTTCCAGATCGTGACCTCATGGCCGGCCAGCTTGCTGAAACACGCAAGCGTGCGCAAGGTATCGTGGTAATCATCGAGTATGGAGATTTTCATATGCGACGCCTCTTTTGCGTAGCGCCCGCGAGCACCGACCGAGCGCGAGAGTGAAATATGATCGCGCGACACTGTATCAGGATCGGCTCATTCTCGTGAATCGCAACTACGGCGGCGACCGCCTGGGGGATCCGCGCGATCGCCGATGCGCCAGTTGGCGCCGGCGCGCGGTAACGGATTACCACCCGCGTCGCGATCTGCGGTCGCACAATCGGCTTTGCGGGCGGCGGTGCAGCTCACGCCGAGCCTTGCAGTCCAACACAGGAGGATAATCCCATGGCAGCAAAACGCATTCTCATGCTCGTCGGCGATTTCGGCGAGGACTACGAAATCATGGTGCCGTTTCAGGCCCTGCTCGCAGTCGGCCACACGGTGCATGCCGTATGTCCGGACAAGAAGTCAGGCGAGTCCATCGCCACCGCGATTCACGATTTCGAAGGCCAGCAGACCTACTCGGAAAAGCGCGGCCACAACTTCGCGCTCAACGCCAGCTTCGCCGAGGTCAAGGCGGAGACCTACGACGCGCTGCTCATTCCCGGCGGAAGGGCGCCGGAGTATTTGCGTCTGAATCCGCGCGTGCTGGAAATCGTGCGGCATTTCTTCAGCAGCGGCAAGCCGGTAGCCGCGATCTGCCATGGCGCGCAGATTCTGGCCGGCGCCGGCGTGCTCAAGGGCCGCAAGTGCTCGGCCTATCCCGCCTGCCGCGCAGAAGTCGAAGTCGCCGGCGGGACCTATGCGGACATCGCTATCGACGGCGCCGTCACCGAGGGCAATCTGGTTTCAGCGCCCGCCTGGCCGGCGCATCCGGCCTGGATCGCGCAATTCCTGCAGCTACTGGGCACCAGGATCACGCTTTAAGCCGCGGCGGCTGATCGTGCGGTAAGATGGTTCTCGGGCCAGCACAGCTCGGGAACCGTCAACGAGGAGACGTCGCCATGTGCCAGATATTCATCAATGCAGACCCCGGTCTGTGGCAGTCGAAAGCGCGTTCGCTCAGGTTGCACGGCGTGGCTACCAGCATTCGGCTGGAGACGCTTTACTGGCAGGTGCTAGAGGAAATCAGCCAGCGTGACGGCATGAGCGTTAACCAGTTGATCACCAGGCTGCACGACGAGTTGATGGACGCGCACGGCGAAGTCGACAACTTCGCGTCTTTCCTGCGCGTCTGTTGCGGTCGCTATCTGATGCTGCAACTCGCCGGGCGCATTCCCACCGACCTCGCCGTCCCGATCCGCTCGCTCGACCCCGCCTATGTGCTCGCGGCTTTGGATCAGCGGATAGGGCAGGGCAGCCGCCGCGAAATCAATTTGACCGAGCGTTAGACCCAGCGTTGAATCGGGCTTAGGCTGCGTGCGGTCGGCAGCTGCCCAGGTTTGTTTCCATCCGGCAAGGGCTTGGGCAGGTCTAGCGCGCGCTTCCCGGTCGGCATTCGCCAGGACAGGGTGCGCAGCGCGGGGACATTTCAGTAATGCGGCGGAAGCTCGTCCCCCGGACTGGCGATTTCGTTCGGCGCGGCCTCCTGCAATTGCTGGCGCAGGGCACGCAGGTCTTGCTGCAATCCGTCTATTTGCTGTTGCTGGCGATACACGGTTCGATTGAGCGCATCGAGCAGGTCCTCCGCGAGGCTCAGCTTGGACTCAATCTCGTTCAATCTAGCTTCCATCATTCCTTACCAGTCGCGGGATTGCTGCGGTGCGGGCCTCGTTGTTAGGCCGCGAGGCGCGGGCACCGCTCGGGCACCCGCTGGATGATGAACCGGACGGGCTACATCTGGGCTTTGGATTTCCTGCCGGGGGCCGCCGGAGGCACATAGCCGGACACCCGGCAAAGCATGCCTTCGATCTTCTTGCCATCAGTGAATCGGGTCAGTCGACACATGATGACCTCGCCTCTGGCGGACAGGTCGGACACACTGCGGGTCACTTTTGCAAGCGACATCCCCGTTCCCGATGCGATCTCGGAATCGAGCAACTCGCCGTGCGCTTTCAAGTACTGCATGATTTCTTGCATTTCAAATACTCCTCGTTCTTTCCAGCGGCGCAGGGATCGCCTGATGGAGAGCAAAACGATTTTGCCGCCAGGGTTCAAGCCCGCCTGGTTTGAACGCCAGGCGTACATTGAGAAACCGACCGACTCTACCCTGGCGCAATCCGATGTGACCCTGGAAACTTCCCGGCCGGGTGAGCTGGCTGGGTTGAATTAGGCGGGGTCCCCAAACCGGGGCTCTGCAACATGCCGTCTGCGTAGGAAGCCGGCAATACTACAGCAAAATCATGGGTATAGGAAGGGTGCTCGCGAAATATATTCGGCCGCACCGATTTCCTAACTGATTGATTAATCAGGGTTGTGACTCTGCATAAAGGTCGGCAGGCGGCCCCGGCATGACTAGCGATGGCGGCCGAACCCGCATCCCTGACCGGACTGACCAGGCGGCGTCAAATGCTGATCGCGATTTTCAGAGGTAGGTCGCGCACAAGTCGCCTTCGGCACCGAAACTGTCGAAGGCGCTGTAGTCGGCCTGCCAAGCATGGCCGACGCGCAGCGTGAGCGCATTCAGCTCGCCCAGGGTAGCGCGGCCCTGCTGGCGCAATTGCGCTGCTAATTCCTCCATGTCCGGAAAATGCTGCAGCGCATCCCACCAGATCGCCCGGCCAGCGAGGAAGCCGTTGGCGCCCGCGGCATAGGCGTACTCCATGACGCGGAGGAATTGCGCCGGCGAAACGCCGCCGGACAGCATGACCCACGGGATGCCGGCATTGCGGCAGATCCCGCCCATCTCATCGAACCACTGCTGCGCCCGCAGATGCGCAGCACCGCCGTCGCGCGGCGGCAGCGTCGCGCCGGCGAGCGGGCACTCGAGCTTCAGCAGGTCCACGCCATAGCGCGGATGCACGAATTCGCACACGCTGCCCAGCACCAGTTCGGGCAGTTTTGCAGGCGACGCGACGGCGTCAAGGGTGGGGCGCGCGCTCTCCAGAAACGGGTAGACCAGCAGCTCCAGCACCAAGGCGATGTCGTGGCGGCGGCACTCGTTGCCGATGCGTTCGACGAGGCGCTTCTGATGATCAATAACCTCGCGGTCGGCATCGGGCCGAAACCAAGTCAGCAGCTTCACCCCGTCGCCACCCGCGCGTTTGATTTTTTCGACGCTCCAGTCACGTATCACACGCGACTTGCGCCCCCCCGGCGTGTCGTCGTAGCGGTTGTCCTCCAGCGTCACCACTAGGCCGGTATGCGCCGGCAGCCGTTCCAGCGCAGCGGGGAAGGCATAGTTGGGATCGAGCAGCATCGCGCTGGCGTGCTGGCCCAAGCACTCGACCAGCGCGCGCTTCACCGCCACCATATCGGTGAAGCGCACTTCGTCTGCGGCTATGCCGAGTCTTGCCGCGATCAGAGCGGAAATTTGATGGCGCTGGTCGATCGCCACCATGGTGAAATGACCCGTCGGCGTCGCCATGCGGCGCAGGCCCCATTTCTTGCCTAGACGCAGATTGACGTACACGGGAACGGCTCGGCTGGATGAAAGTTGGCTGTTGCAGGGCACGCGCCGGCAGACTCTTCGATACGCGCAGCGACGACCAGCCTGCAAACAGAATGTACCTGCACATTCCTTGCGTCTATTGATTATTGTCAATCGCCATGATCTCAGCGCGCTATCTAATAGGGCATGCAAGAGAAGAAACCGCCGCAGACCGAGCGTTCCTACGATACGTTTCACATGGGCCGTTCGTGCATGGACCTCTACAGCAACGATGTCGGCGCCAGTTTTGTCAACATCCGCAGTTTCGCCGCCTACGTCGGAGGTTCTCCAACCAATATGAGCGTGGGTTGCCGTCGGCTGGGGCTGAGGTCGATGCTTCTGACCGCGTTCGGGGAGGATCCTGTGGGCGATTTCGTCGCCCATTTTCTGACGCAGGAAGGCGTGGACATCCGCTTCAGCCCGCGCAAACCGGGACGCCACACCAGCGCGGTGGTGCTCGGCATCGAGCCGCCGGATAAATTTCCGCTCGTGTTCTACCGTGACAATTGCGCCGATATCGCGCTGTCGATCGACGACGTCTTGGCCGCGCCTATCGCCCAAAGCCGCGTGTTCCAGTTCGCCGGCACGAATCTGAGCCAGGAGCCTAGCCGCAGCGCCACGCTCTACGCCGCGGAGCTCGCGCGCGAGGCCGGAACGGCGGTCGTGTGCGATCTCGATTTCCGGCCGAACCAGTGGCACGATCCGCGCGCGTTCGGTACTGCGGTCCGCTCGGTGCTGGCTAGCGCGGATATCGTGATGGGCACCGAAGACGAGATCAATGCCGCGATGCTGCGCGATCCCCAGTCGGTACGCATGACGCACTCGCAGGTAAGCGACGCGCGGGTGAGCGGAAATACGGCGGACCATGTTGCCAAACTGCTGCAACTGGGACCCGGGGTGGTGGTCGAGAAGCGCGGCGAGCAAGGTTGCCGCATTCATAGTCGCGGCAACACATTCGAGGACGTTCCTGGCTTTCCGGTGACGGTGCAGAACATCCTCGGCGCCGGTGATGCCTTCGGCGCCGGATTCCTCTACGGCTACGTGAAGGGCTGGGACCTGCGCAAATCCGCCAGGCTGGGCAACGCTTGCGGCGCGATGGTGGTGACCCGCCACGGCTGTTCCGTCTCCATGCCCTTCTGGGACGAGGTACAGCGTTTTGCCGACGAGCGCGGCGGCTTGTAATGCAGGATTCGGCATGAGCAACGCGATCTTGCAGCGCTTCGATCTTGCGGGAAAGACGGTCGCCGTCACCGGCGGCGGCGGCGCGCTGTGCGGTGCCATGGCCGACGCCCTGGGGGCGATGGGTGTGAACGTGGCGGTGCTGGATATCAGTCTGGAAAAGGCAGAGATCCGGGCGCAGGCGATCGTCCGCGCCGGGGGCAAGGCCCGCGCCTTCGGCTGCGACGTCCTCGATACGGCGCAGCTGCAAGCCTGCCATGACGCGATCTGCGCCGGCTGGGGTGCACCGGAACTGCTGATTAACGGCGCTGGCGGCAATGACCCGCGGGGTAGCACCGCAATCGAGTTCGCGGAATCGGCGCAGGCGGGCGCGACGGCACAGTCGTTCTTTGATCTGGATCCGGCCGGCTTCCGCCATGTGTTCGATCTGAATTTCATGGGAACGTTTCTAACGACCCAGGTCTTTTCGCGCGCCATGGTCGCGCAGGGCCGGGGATCCATCGTCAACATCTCGTCGATGAGCGCCTTTATGCCGCTGACGAAGGTGGCCGCCTACTCGGCGGCGAAGGCCGCGGTGAGCAATTTCACGCAGTGGCTGGCAGTGCATTTCTCCCACGCGGGAGTTCGCGTCAACGCGCTGGCGCCCGGTTTTTTCATGACAGAACAGTTGCGCTTCCTGCATATCGACGCCAAGACCGGTGAACTGCTTCCACGGGCGCGACAGGTGATTGCGCATACGCCCATGGGTCGCTACGGTCAACCCGACGACCTGATCGGCGCTCTGATCTGGCTGCTATCGGACGCGGCCAGTTTTGTCACCGGCGTGGTCGTGCCCGTCGACGGCGGTTTTTCTTCGTACTCCATATAGCCATCGGCGCCGCGACCGTGACGACGGACAAGAAAGAGCGCTGACGTGGCCAATGTAATCCTGAAAAATCTGGTGAAGCGTTTCAATTCGGTGACGGCGGTCGACGATCTGTCTCTGGAAATCCAGGACCGTGAATTTGCGGTACTGGTCGGTTCCTCCGGCTGCGGCAAGACCACGGCGCTGCGCATGATCGCCGGACTGGAAACGATCACCTCGGGGGAGATTTTCATCGGCGATACGCTGGTCAACGACATGGATCCCAAGGACCGGGACATCGCCATGGTGTTCCAGAATTACGCGCTCTACCCGCATATGAACGTGCGTGACAACCTGGGTTTCGGACTCAAGATCCGGAAGTTTTCCAAAGCGGAGATCGATGCGCGCGTGCAGGAAGCCGCCGACATCCTCGGCATCCACGATCTGCTCGAGCGCAAACCGAAAGAGCTCTCCGGCGGGCAGCGCCAGCGCGTCGCCCTGGGACGGGCGATCGTGCGCAAGCCCAAGGTGTTTCTGTTCGACGAGCCGCTGTCCAACCTCGATGCCAAGCTGCGGGTGGCGATGCGAGCCGAGATCAGCAAACTCCACCGACGCCTGGGCGCGACCATCATTTACGTCACCCACGATCAGGTCGAGGCCATGACCATGGCCGACCGCATTTTCATCATGCACCAGGGCGCTTTGCAGCAGACCGGCATGCCGATGGAGGTCTATGCGAAGCCGGCGAACCTGTTCGTCGCCGGTTTCATCGGCTCGCCGGCGATGAATTTTGTCGAAGCCAAGCTGGTCCGGGAAGCGGACGCCTGGTACATCGCCGCCGACGGATTCAAACTGCGCGCGCCCGGAGTATTCAACGCGCGGCTGGAGCCCCATGCCGGGCGCACCGTCATTTTCGGCGTGCGTCCCGAGGATATGTCGGCGCACGACCCCGCGACGGGCGCAGGCGGTGCAAATACGCTGACGACCCAGGCGGATGTGGTCGAGACGCTCGGGTCGGAAATCCTCGTCCACATGACCTGCGGCGCCAATTCCCTTGTCGCCCGGATGGACGCGCCCGAATTGCTGCTGACCGAAGGACAAACGCTGGAGGTGGAACTGAAGATGGTGAAGACCCATCTGTTCGACAAGGAGACGTCGCAGACCATCGTTTGACGTACGAAGTATTTTATTTGACCAGGAGACACTCTATGAAGAATGTACTGAAATCCGCTGCGTTCGCACTTGTGTTGAGTGCGGGCCTGATGTCGGCGAGCGCGTCTGCCGAAATCAACTGGAAGCAATCTCAGGGGACCGAGATCCGCTTTCTGATGAACAAGCATCCCTTTACCACGTACATCGAACCGAAGATAGCCGAGTTCGAGAAGCTGACCGGCATCAAAGTCGTGATGGAGGCCTTCCCCGAGGATCAGTATCGGAACAAGCTGACCATAGAGCTCAACGCCGGCGGCAAGGTCGACGGATTCATGATCATGCCGGGCCAGGACGACCGCTACTACTGGAAGGCGGGGTGGCTGCAGCCGCTGGACGGCTACATCAGCGATCCCAAGCTGACCGACCCTTCCTGGAATCCGAAGGACTTCTTCGCCAGCTTCGCCAAATCGTCTTCGGTGGAGGGCAAGCAGATCGGCGTGGTCATCAATGCCGAGACCTCGCTCCTCGCCTATCGCAAGGACCTGTTCACCAAGTTCAAACAAAAAGTCCCCGCGAACATGAAGGAACTGGAGGCCGTCGCCAAGTTCTTCCACGGCAAGGAGATGGACGGCAAGAAGCTGGTCGGCATCACGCTGCGCGGGAAGAAGGCGGCGGCGACCTCGCAGTGGGTCGATTTCCTCTACAGCTTCGGCGGTTCCTGGACCAACGCGCAGGGCAAGTCGAATTTCGCCTCGCCAGAGGACATCGCGGCGTTCAAGTTCTATGGCGATATGCTGCGGCAATACGGGCCGCAGGGCGGCACCATGCTGCACTGGGCGGAGAGCACCTCCAGTTTCATGGAAGGCAAGGCGGCGATGATCTATGACGCCAATGTGTTCAAGGCGCTATATGAGAATCCGAAGGAATCGAAAGTGGCGGGCCAGGTCGGCTACGCCGTGATTCCGGCCGGTCCGAAAGGGCTGCAGCTGCCCCATGTATCCAACTGGAGCCTGTCGATCAGCAAGACCAGCACGCCCGAGCGGCAAAAGGCGGCGTGGTTGTTCATCCAGTGGGCGACGAACAAGGAGAACGGCCTGGGCGCGCTGCTCGCCGGTGTGCCGTCCGGACGCAAATCGTCATGGGATTCCAAGGAATACAAAGCGAACGACAAGCAGCCGGACTGGACCGCGGCGACCATGAAGTCCTTCGACATCGGCCAGGGCCAGTGGAATCCGCCCGTGATCAATGTCCCCGAGATCCGCGATATCACCGGCCAGGTGATCGTTGACGCGATCGAGGGCAAGGACGTGGCCGAGTCCGCGAAGAAGGCGGCGGAGTTGATGGACAAGAAGATGGAGCGCTAAGTCGCGCTTCGGTCCGCCCGCAGCCTATGCAGCGGGCGGACCTGGTTTCGCCTTGACCGATCCGTAGCGATGACGACAGCCATGAAGACCGCGTTGAGCACCGTCTCCCGCTACGTCGATCGCCGCCAGGCGTTCTTTTTTCCGGCGCCGGCGGTGGCAGTCCTGTTTCTGATCATCGTCCTTCCCGTCGTCTTCAACCTGTATCTGACCTTCACCAAATGGACCGTCGGATTGGGGCAGCCGCAGTTCATCGGCTTCGACAATTTCGTCGAGGCATTTGGCGACGAACGCGTCTGGAACGGCGTCAAAGTGATGATCTATTTCAGCGGCGCCAGCCTGGCGCTGGAACTGGCGCTGGGACTGGCGATCGCGCTCTATTTCAACCGTGCGTTCAAAGGCAGCGAAGTCGTTCAGGCGATCTACATCATCCCGTTTGCCGCAACCCCGGTCGCGGTCGCGCTGATCTGGCGCATCATGTTGAACCCGGAAATCGGCGTGCTCAACTATCTGCTCACCAGTGTCGGGCTGCCGCCGGGCCTGTGGGTCAGCAGCGCAGACGCCGTGATCCCCACCTTGGTCATGGTCGATGTCTGGAAATGGACGCCGATGATCACGCTGATCGTGCTGGCCGGCCTGAAGTCCCTGCCGCAGGACCCCTACGAGGCAGCGCGCATCGACGGGGCGAACCCGCTGCAGATTTTCTGGTACATCACCCTGCCGCTGATCCGGCCGGTGCTGATTGCGGCCCTGATGCTGCGTTCCCTGGATAACCTCAAGGAATTCGACATGATCTACACCATTACCCAGGGAGGGCCTGGCATCGCCTCGGAGACGCTGTACCTCTATTCCTACAACGTCAGTTTCGGCTTCTTCAAGGCCGGCTACGGCTCGGCCCTGATGGTGGTGGTATTTCTGGTTGTGCTGGTGTTCAACGTGCTCATGAACCGCCTGCGGCGCGACGCATCCGTGGTTTGATCCGGACGGCCGAATGAACAAGACGCAAAAGAAACGCTGGAGCCGAAACCTGAAGTCGACGCTGTTCTACGCCGGCGCCGTCGCGCTGTGCGCGCCGCCGCTGTTCGTCTTCATCTGGATGATCATGACCGGCCTCAAGACCGGCGTGCAGAACATCTCCTATCCGCCTGAATTCATCTTTGCGCCGACGCTGGAGAATTTCCGCGCGGTGTTCGAGCAATACAATTTTTTCCACTACCTGATGAACAGCCTGATCATCGCCACGCTGGCCACCGCCATCTCGCTGGTGCTCGGACTGCCGGCGGCGTATTCCATCGCCAAGTACCGGCAGGGGAAGATCGGCATCCTGATCCTGATCGCGCGGATGACGCCGTTCGTGAGCTACCTGCTGCCCTGGTACATTATTTTCCGCTATATGAAGCTGATCGACAGCTACACCGCCCTGACGATCACCCATCTGATCATAACCATGCCGATGGTGATCTGGCTGATGGTGTCCTTCTTCGAGAGCATGCCGCACGAACTGGAGGATGCGGCGATGATCGACGGCTGCTCGCGCTGGCAGAGCTTCATCCTGATCGTGCTGCCGCTGATGCGTAACGGCATCGCCACCTCGGCGATCATGGCATTCATCTTCTCCTGGAACCAGTTCCTGTTTTCGCTGATCCTCTCCGGGCCGCAGACCAAGACCGTGCCCGTGGCGGTGTACAACTTCATCTCCTACGGCAAGATCGACTGGGCCGGCATAGGCGCCGCAGCGACGCTGATCGTGCTGCCGGTTTCCGTCTTCGCTTTCTTCGTGCGCAAATCCATCGTGCAGGGTTTGACGATGGGCGCGTTGAAGGACTGAAGACCGTCTCGCCGTCCTCGCGCAAATCAATGGACGGCGCAGTGCGGGTCTGCGCCTGTTGGCGGCCGGCATCGACCCGGCCGGTCAACTCAAGAATCTGACCATGTCGTCCAAGAGAACCCTGTCGGTGCGTGCGCGGTTGGCGGGCGCTGCTTCGTCGGCATAGCCGAAGGACATGCCGAACAGTATGCCTGCATCGTCTGCCAGGCCGAACATTTTGCGCGCCGGATCCGGAAACATGCCGAGTGCGCCTTGCATGCAATTGGAAATGCCGCGCTCCGCCATCAGCATGGACAGGGTCTGCGCGTAAATGCCGAGATCCACGGCGCCCGTCAGCTTGAGGTACTTGGCCATGGTGAAGAACGCGGCGTGGGGCGCGCCGAAGAAGCGCCAGTTGCGCAGCATCGCGATCTGCCGGCGCTGTTTGTCCGTGCGTTCTATGCCCATCGCGCCATAGAGCGCGTTGGCCGATCCGAACTGGCGTTCCCGATGCTCCCCTGCGTATTTCACGTCCCACTCGAAGTCCGGATTGGCCGGCCTGCCACTGGAAACGGCAGCGACGAGTTCCTGCTCAAGCTGGTCTTTCTTGGCTCCGGATACGATGTACACACGGCAGGGTTGGACATTGCAATTGGAGGGCGCTTGCCGCGCCAGGGTGAAGATTTCTTCCAGCACCGCTTGCGGCACGGGCGTCGATTTGAACGCGCGTGCGGAACAGCGCTGCTTCAGCGCGTCTGATACGGACATTGCAGCTAAGGACACGTGCAGTTTCTCCCTCGTCTGATCGGAATGAGCGCCGGTAAGGTTTGACGGCCCGATGCAATCATAAACGAGGATGCGGCGGATGCACTGCCGTGCCTGCGAGCGATTTTCAGGATTGCGCTGCCGCGGCGGTTGACAATAATCAAACCATGCATAGACTATAGGCGCATTCTGTAGGTTTTCTTGGACATGGCCAGCAGCCGCATGACGCTGAATTTCTTCCGGTGGCGCTCGCTCAAGACTAGGGTGACCTTGTTTACCCTGGGCATATTCCTGATCAGCATCTGGTCGCTGGCCTTGTACGCGAGCCGCATGCTGCGCGAGGACATGCAGCGCGTACTGGGCGAACAGCAGTTCTCGACCGTGTCCTATATCGCCGCGCAGGTGAATCAGGAACTGGCCAGTCGGATGAGCGCGCTGGAGAAGACGGCCGAACAAATCACCCCGGCCATGCTGGGCAACAGGGTAGCTTTGCAGGCGCTGTTGGAACAGCGCCCGACGCTGCCGATTCTGTTCAACGCCGGCAACGTGGTGTTCAATGCCGACAGTACGGCGATTGCGGATTTCCCCGTGGCCCCGGGCCGGGTCGGCGTGACCTACAAGAATCTCAGCATCGTGCGGTCCGCGCTGGATGAGGGCAGGGCGTCGTACGGCAAGCCCATACTGAGCAAGACGAGCTCAACGGGCAACCCGATCATCGGCTTTGGCACGCCGATTCGCGATGGACAGGGCAGGGTGGTCGGCGTGCTGGCGGGCGTGACCGACCTCGGCAAGCCCAATTTCATGGGCCAGATTACGCAATCGCGCTATGGCAGGACCGGCGGCTACTTGCTGGTCGCGCCGCAGCACCGGCTGATCGTGACCGCGACCGAGCGGCGCCTGGTCATGACGCCGGTGCCCAAGCCCGGCACCGAGCCCTTGATCGACCGCTTCGTTCAAGGTTACGAGGGCTCCGGCGTGCTGCTCAACCCGCTAGGCGTCAGGGTACTCGCCTCGGCCAAACGCGTTCCCGCGGCCGGTTGGTACATCGTCGCTGCGCTGCCGACCGAGGAGGCTTTCGCTCCGCTGGAGGACATGCAGCGGCGCATATTGCTGGCGGCGATCGCTCTGACCCTGTTGGCAGGTGGCCTGAGCTGGTGGATGCTGCGGCGCCAGCTGGCGCCTATGCTTGACGCGGTGCAGACGCTGGCCGCTTCGTCGCTTTCGGACCAGCCTCCCCAGCCCTTGCCCGTTACCAGCCAGGACGAAATCGGCGATCTGATAGGCGGCTTCAATCGCCTGCTGCAAGACATTGCGCACCGGGATGAAGCGCTGCGGGCGCGCGAGGAACGCTACCGCAAGCTGTTCGAGGGGGCGAGCGACGGAATCATGATCCTGAACACCAGCGGCAAGCTGGTGTCGGTTAACAAGTCATTCGCGCGTATGCACGGGTACAGCGTGGAGGGCATGCTCAGCATGAACCTGCAGGATCTCGATCCCCCCGAGATGCAACAGCTGATGCCCGAGAGGATGCAGCGCATCCTGTCGGGCGAGGTGATCACGTTCGACGTCGAGCACTACCACAAGGATGGCCACCTGTTTCCGCTGGAAGTGTCAGCGAGCCTGATTCAGGCCGACGGTGAACCCCTGGTTCAGGCCTTCCATCGCGACTTGACCGAGCGCCGGCGCCTGGAGGAAGTGAATCTGCAGGCGCAGAAGATGGCGGCTCTGGGTACGCTGGCCGGAGGCGTCGCGCACGACTTCAACAACATCATCGCGGTCATCATGGGCAATGTGGAACTGGCGCGCCAGGACGCGGGGCCTGCGCACGCTGCGCTGGAAAGCCTGGAAGAAATCCGCAAGGCGAGCCGCAGGGGCAAGGATCTGGTGCAGCAAATCCTTGCCTTTGGCCGGCGGCAGCTGCTGCAGCGCAAGGTGATCGCGTTGGCGCCGGTAGTGGAGGAAGCCGGGCGCCTGCTGCGCTCCACGCTCCCCGCGGGAGTCGGGCTGAAGGTGCAATGCGATGCCGATGCGCCCGCTGTATTGGCCGATCCCAACCAGATCGAACAGGTGCTGCTGAACCTGTGCAACAACGCCTGGCAGGCGCTCGACAGCGATAAGCAGGAGGCGATGATCGAAGTCCGGTTGCAAGCGCATGTGCAGGCCGCCGGTGCGCCGCCGGAGGCCGGATATGACGCGGCCGTGGGTGAATTGCAGCCGGGGCGCTATGCGTGCATCAGCGTGCGCGATAACGGCTGCGGCATGGACAAGGATACGCTGGCGCGCATTTTCGAGCCGTTCTTCACCACCAAACCCATAGGCGAGGGGACCGGGCTGGGCCTGGCGGTGGTGCACAGCATCGCGCAAGACCATGGCGCCTGCATCCACGTCCGCAGCCTGCCCGGTGAAGGCAGCAGTTTTCGCCTCTGCTTCCCGGCGGCGCAGGCATCCGAGGAGGCTGCGCGCACAGTCGCCGCAAGCGTCGCTCCCGTGCACGGTCAGGGCAAGCGCATCCTGTACCTCGACGACGATGAGGCGGTCGTGTTCCTGATGACACGCCTATTGGAGCGGCAAGGCTACCGTGTGCGCGGATTCACCGACGCGCGCGCGGCGCTGGCCGCAGTGCGTAGCGATCCGCGCCAATTCGAGCTGGTGGTGACCGACTACAACATGCCCGGCATGTCCGGCTTGCAGGTGGCGCAGGCGCTGAAGCAGGTTCGCGGCGATCTGCCGGTGGCGCTGGCCTCAGGCTACATAACCGACGAACTGCGCGCCAAGGCGCCGGCTGCCGGCATCAGCGAGCTGATCTACAAGCCGAACACGGTCGAGGAACTGTGCGCAGCGGTGGCACGCCTGGCGCAGACGGTCACAGCGAATTCGAAGCCTATCTGAAGCTTCAGCGCGCGTCGCCTCAGTACACAGCGGCTCCAGGCCGTACGCGGCGGGTGCCGCTGATACCGGCGATGCGCGATATTCCCGACCGTGCATTGAAG
>Ga0334722_10003070_pt1 | contig 18264 bp, 18 predicted proteins | sample C3_bottom_MG_FD_207210 | JGI IMG/M metagenome (GOLD analysis project Ga0334722, IMG submission 207210) | Sediment microbial communities from Yellowstone Lake, YNP, Wyoming, USA - C3_bottom | ecosystem: Environmental > Aquatic > Freshwater > Lake > Sediment | place: USA: Wyoming | collected...
GGTGCGTCCCGGCAAGGCAGCGCCGAGCGTGCGCGGAGGCGCACTCGTGTGCGCCGCACAAGCAACGCGAGAAGCAACGCCGCCGGGGCGCACCGGGGCCTCCGCAGCGACCCGGGCTTACGGTCTTATGCAGTCGGGGCCGGGGGTGTTCCAGTTGAGAGCGAGGTAGTGCGCCCAGCCGCGACAGCCGCCGCGGCAGGTCGGCTCGCTCGGGCAGGCGGCGCACGCCTCCGGGAGTCGGGCGATGCTCCGGCGCAGCGCCGCGAGGTCGGCGCCGGACCAGGCCGCGGCGATCGCACCGGCGCTCACGCGGGCGAGCGGGACGGGCAGCGAGGCGCACGGATAGAGGACACCCTCGGGGTCGATGTACGCGAGCGCGTTTCCGGCCTGGCACCCGGCTCCCGGCGAGCCTTCACCGTGCGGATGCGCGCCGGCCGCCCGCAGAGCCTGCCAGAGACCGTAGTGGTGCACGCGCAGGTCGACAGCCCGACCCTCGAGGGCGGCTGCGATCCGGCCGGCGAGCGCCGTGAGTTGCCCGACGGAGAGAGTCGCCGCGGCGGCGTCGCGACACAGCCCGCCGAACAGCGGCAGGTTCGGCAGCGAAATCGCACCGGCTCCGCGGGCCACGGCGCGCTCGATGCCTGCGGCCGCCGCGTCGAGGTTGCCCGCGGTGAGCGAGAAGCGCTGCGCCGGCCAGTCGTCCAGCCCGCCGGGGATCTCCCCGACTCCCGGGGTCATGTCCAGCCAGACATCCTCGGCGCCGAGCGCCTCCCAGGGCCGTTTGCCCTGGAGCGCCGCACCGGCAGCCGGGGTCAGCACCAGCGAGAGACTGCCCTCGAAACCTTCCAGGGCTGCCGCAAGCTCCCCGGAGAGCAGGGCGTCCGGGTCGGGGTACCCGACCTCGAGCATCAGCACGCGGGCGCGGACAATCTCGGCGCCGATCTCGCGGACACGTTCGGGCGCCGGGCGTTGCCGCGGCGCGCCGGGGTGCGCGATCGGCGGCCACGCCCAGTCCCAGGTCAGCCGCAGCGGCGCGGCGTAGCGCTTCACCCGCAGGGGTTCTCCCAGCAGTGCGGGTCGGGGGCGTTCAGGTCGCCGCTGACCGCGAAAGCCCGAGCGGTGCACCCCCCCAGACAGGAGGCGTAGTGGCCGCACGCGGTGCACTTCCCCTTGGCCGTCTTGTGGCGCATCGATTCGAGCACGGAGGACTCGCGCCAGAGCGTCGGCAGATCGTCGCGCAGCAGGTTGCCGAGCACGAGCGGGATGAAGCCGCAGGGGGTGATGTCGCCGTTGGGGCGCACGTGCAGCGAGAGCTTGCCGCAGGTCGAGCCGGGGATGCCGTGCTCCTCGTCGCGGGCCCCCAGCGACGCCAGGATCGGGTCGTCGAAGGAGATCTCCGGCCACTCCGGGTTGTCCGCGTACCCGAGCGCTTCGCGGTAGAAGTCGCGCCACTCGAGCGGCTCCAGATCCAGCTCGAAGCGGTGCTCCATCCCCTTGCCGCTGCACTTGAAGTTGTGCAAGTAGACCTGGGCCGCGCCGAGGCGCTTGGCCAGCGTCAACAGCGGCTTGAGATCCTGGTGATTGATCCGGCAAACGACCGTCGAGATCGTCAGCTTGACCCCTGCGCGCACCAGGTGACCGGCCGCCGCGACGACGCGGTCGAAGCTCCCGGGGCGGTTGCGGAAGCGATCGTGGACCTCCGGCCGGTGGCTGTCGAGCGAGAGACCGACACTGACGAAACCGGCATCGCGCAGCCCCGTTGCTGCCGCCTCGTCGAGCAGCCAGCCGTTGGAGTTCATCGAGAGCGAGAGCCCGAGCGCCGTAAGCTCCTTCGACACCGGCAGCAGGTCCTTGCGCAGCAGGGGCTCCCCCCCGCCGAAGTTGGCGAAGAGCACGCCGGCCTTGGCGAGACGGCGCCCGGCCTCGAGCACCCGCTCGGTCGGCAGCTCCTCGGCCTTCTCGAAGCGCGAGTAGCAATGCTCGCAGCTGAAGTTGCAGCTGTAGTTCAGGCTCCAGTTCACCAGCAGCGGCGCAGAGTAGATCTTCCCCGGCGCGCTCATGCCGCCACCACCCAGCCGCGGGCGAGCAGGTCCGCGAGGAACTCCTGAACGTCCCGGGCCAGCTCGTCCCGACCGACGTCGAAGCGCGGCAGCAACTCGTCGACGATGGCGCCCAGGCTGCGCGAGCCGTCACAGAGCTTCCAGATCTCCCCGCCGAGGATGTTCAGCTCGGTGATCCTCCCGCGCTCGACCACGAGCAGCGTCCCCTCACCGCCCGCGTCGCGGCCGGCCTCGAGGGCCGCCATCTCGTCGCGCACCGCGTCGGGCTCCTCCCGCCAGGGGAGTCCGGGGCGGCGCCGGTAACAGTCGGTCAGTTCCATATCTCCCTACTTCCTTTCGTCAGTTAGCCGCAGGGGTGCGGGCGCCAGCGGCTCGTAGCGCACCCGGCCGAGGTAGCCCGCGTCCTCGTGATCGAAGATCAGCCGCTCGATCTCCTCCCGCCGGGTCGTCCCCCACCAGTTGTCGCGGGCATCGACGTCGGCCGACTGCGACTCGCCGAGCTTGATGTGGTAGTCGGCGCTCGAGATAAAGTTGTTTCCCGTCACCACGCTCCTGGCCGATCCCTCGCGAATGAACACCCCCGTCGCATTCCCCTCGAACCGGTTCGCCGTCAGCTCGGGGCTGCTCTCCCAGTAGCGCACCGCCGTCCCGTTGGCCGCGAAGCGGTTGCCGCGGATCGTGACCGGCCCGCCGGTGAACCTGAGCCCGATGCCGTTTCTTTCAAACAGGTTGCGCTCGACCAGCAGCGGGGTCCGATGGGCGTGCACCGCCTGCTGTGCGCCGGCAAAGCGGCAGTGCGAAAACTCGGCGCTCGCTGCGTCCTCGATCAGCACCGCATCCCACCCCCCGGCATCCGCGCCCCCCGATTTCTCTGGTGCGAACTCAATGGGCGCGCCCTCCGTGCCGCGCGCCAGCACGCTCCCTTTGACTTCGATGCGCGAGTCCCCTGTCCCGTCGCCGTTCTCGTCGAGGAACGCGAAGCGCACTCGCGTCCCCGGCCGGATCACCAGCCGCTCGTCTTTGGCAATGAGCACGGTCCCCCGGACGACCACCTCGCCCTGCCAGACGATCTCGCGGACCGCCGGAGTGCCAAAATGCGCACAGCCGGCACCGCTCAGTACCGCGATGCTCAGTGCGGCGGCAAAACCACGCATCCAGCCCCGTCCAGACTCCGGGGTCCTGTCGCTGCGCATGCTACCCCCACGCCGCCCTTCTATCGTTGACGGACTGGACCTGGGAGGTGGCCAGGCGGTGACGTCCGGGCGCATGGCGGAGCGCGAGGGAACCTGGGCGGCTGCCCTGGAGCGTCCCCGCAGGGGCGAAGCGTGCTGTTTGAGCCCCGCAGGGGCGAGTTGCACGCTTCGAGCGCAAGGGCGGACAAGCCCAGGTCGAGCGCGGAGCTGGCGCCCGCACGTCACCGCCTCGTCGCCTCCCTCGTCACGGTCACTCACGATCGCTCCCGATAGGCCAGCGCCGTTGCAAGCACGAGCACCAGGCCGATCAGCGTCGCCAGCTTGCCCGCCGGCGTCGCCCCCGCGATGGTGCTGCGCAGTCCCCACGACTGCACCAGGCCGCCGGCGACCAGCATCCCCAGGACCGCCGAGCCTGCGTCGGCGTCCCCCTCGCCGGCCATCACCAGCTGGCGGAACGGGCAGCCGCCGATGAGAACCGCAGCCAGCCCGACGAGGAACATCCCCCCCGCCGCCCAGGCGAAGTCCAGGTGCGATCCCGGCTGGTCGTACAGTCCCGGATGAAAGAGCCCCGCCGCGACGTTGACGCCGAGCGCGGTCACCAGCAGCAGCGACAGGCCGCCGAGCTGGCGAACGCTGCGCGTCAGGAAAAAATTCCGCAGCGACCCGCTGACGCAGAATTTCGAGCGCTGGGCGAGGGCGCCGACCACCATGCCGATCGCCAGCGAGGCCAGCGGCGGCGCGTGCTCGCGCGCGGCGCCGACCAGGCCGCCGGTGAAGGCCGGGGGCGCGAGCACCGCGGCCAGCGCCAGCAGCGCCATCGCCCCGGGGAGCACCCACCCCGCGAGCGCGCCGGTGCGCGTCGACTTCCCGAGGAAGAACCCCTTTTTCAGGAACAGCACCCCGACCCAGGCGCCGGCGACCAGACCGCCGAGGCCGGCGAACGCCGTCAGGTCGCCCCCGGCCAGACGCAGCATCACCTTGATCGGGCACCCCAGGAAGACCGCCGAACCGATGATCAGGAAGGCACCGAGAAAAAAACGCACCAGCGGCGCAGAACCGCTGCGGGACTGGAACCCCCGGCTCGCGAGCGCGGCGAGCGTCGCGCCCAGGAGGAATCCGGGGAACTCCGGACGCAGGTAGGACATGCGCGGGTCGGTGTGCAGCCGCAGCGCGCCGGCGACGTTTTCGGCGAAGCACGAGGCGCAGATCCCCGAGTTGCGCGGGTTTCCCAGCAGCACGAGGCCGGCGCCAGCGAGGCCGACGGCCGCGCCCGCAACCAGGTCGAGGCGGGACTTGAGCCAGGCCAGCAGCGCTCTCACCTCCGGCGGCTCACGAGCACCCGCCGGCCAGGGCGCGCTCGAGATAGTGCAGGTCGGCGAGCGCCGCTCCTGAAACCGCGGGGCGCACCTCGCGCAGCCAGATCGCCAGCCCCGGGCCGACGAACTGCGGCGAATGCCGGTCGGCGTAGTCCCGGAGCAGTTCCACGGCGCGGCGGTACTCGCGCAGCGCCGGGGCGGCCGAGCCGCTTTCGCGGTACACGCCGGCGAGCAGCAGGTGCAGCTGGGAGTTGTCGGCGAAGGCGCCGAGCGCCGCCTCGGCCTCGCCGCGGACGGCGGCGGCCCAAGCAGGCCGGATCTGCTCGCGCTCCGCGGCCACGCGCCGCTCGGTCCGCTCACGCAGTTCGGCGAGCAGGTCGGCGCCGCCGCCCCCGGCCGCCGCGCCGAGCCGGACCGCAGCGACTACGGCGGCGAGACAGAAGGCCACGAGCGCCGCCGCGACCGCGCGCTCGAGCCAATCCAGCCGCCGTGCCGGCGTGCACCCATCACGCATCGCAACTCCCCCGCCTCGTCAATACTTGTCGTACGGCGGGAGGTTACAGCGCTTGGCCATCGCCCGGACCGGGTCGAACTCCTTCTCCTCGAGCGGGACGAACCCCTCGACCAGGGCACTCCTGAGCACCTTGAGCACCTCGCCGTCCACCGCGGCGACCGTTTCGGCGTTCACCGCGAACAGGGCCTTCCTGACCGCCTGGAACGTGGACTCGGGGAGGCTCGATGCGGCCGAGAAGACGCAGTACGGGACGCGCGGCCCGCGGGCGATCACCCGGTAGTCGGCGGGGAGCAGCTTGCCTTCGGCCTCCATCACCTCCAGGTCGAGCGCCGGGCCCGCGCCGGCGTCATAGGCGCCGTTGACCACCGCGAAGATCGCCTTCTCGTGCTTGAACGAACCCGAGGGGAAGGCGTAGTACCCGAGATCCTTCTCCGGGTCGACGCCGGCCTCGAGCAGCAGCCAGTACGGCGAGAGGTAGGCGGTCGGCGCGAAGGCCGGGCCGAAGACGAAGCGCTTGCCCTTGAGGTCGGCGAGCGTCTGCACCGGGCTCTCCCTGCCGACGATGACGGTGCCGGTGGAGTAGGCCCCGTCTTTGCCGCGGGACTCCCCCGCCAGGACGCGGAAGCCGTAGGCCTCGTGGAACCAGGCGTAGAGGTAGCTGTTGGTGTGGATCAGGTCGAATCGCCCGGCGCGGATCGCCTCGTCGAAGTCGGCGGTGTCCAGCCAGACCGGCTCGACCCGCCGGCCAAGCTGCTCGGCCAGGTGCGCCGCCAGCGGGGCGAAGCGCGCGCGGGTCTCGGCGACGCTGTTGCAGATCATGAAACCGACCCGCAGCGGCCTCTCGCCACCCGCGCCGCGGCAGGAGGCGCCCGCGAGCATGACGACTGCGGCCAAGCTCAGCGAGCCCAGCACATCGCGCAATCTCACGCGCCTATTCTTCCTCGATGATCTGGCGGGCGTCGAGCACTTCGTTGAACTTCTTGCGCAGGGTGCTCGGCCGGAACGGCTTGGTGATGTAGTCGTCCGCCCCGGCGTCCTTCCCCTTCTGGATGTCGACCTGCTGGCTCTTCGCGGTGAGCATGATGACCGGGATGTCCCGGGTCGCGGCGTCCGCCTTGAGCTCGCGGCAGACCTCGAAGCCGTCCATGAACGGCATCATGATGTCGAGCATGATCAGGTCGGGGAGCGTCTCGCGGGCCCGCTCCAGCGCCTCCTTGCCGTTGACGGCGGTGACGCACTCGTACCCCTCCATCTCGACGGCGTCCGTGAGCGCCATCAAGATGTACGGTTCGTCGTCGCACACCAGAATCTTCTTGGCCATGTTCTGTTCCGCCTCTCCTGTGCTTGCCGGGTTTCTCTCGTACCGTCAGGGCGCGGCGCCGGCTGCGACCTGCACCGCCTCGCCTGCCGCCCGGCGCTCGCCCGGCGGCTTTTCCTCGTAGGGGATGGTGAAGGAGAACGTGCTGCCGAGGTCGACCTTGCTCTCGGCCCAGATCTTCCCGCCGTGGTGCAGCACGATCTCCTTGCAGATCGAGAGCCCGAGGCCGGTGCCCCCCTGGCTGCGGGTGAAGTGGTCCTCGACCTGCTGGAACTTCTCGAAGATCTTCTCCAGATTCTCCGGGGCGATGCCGATGCCCTCGTCCCGGGTGGAAACCTTGACGTAGGCGTGGAAGCGGTGGTCGGTGATCAGCGCCGGGTCCTCGCCCCGTTCGGCGGTCACGACGACCCTGCTCCCCGGCCTGGTGAACTTGATGGCGTTCGACAACAGGTTCGCCACGAGCTGGACGATCTTGTCGTTGTCGCCGAGCACCACCGGCAGGCCGGGGTCGACCTGGCTCACCAGCTGCACGTTGCGGGCGGCCCCCGCGCCGGAGAAGGTCTGGACGGTGTTGCGCACGACCTGGTCGAGGCGGATCTCCTCGAGCTTCCACTTGAACTTGCCTGCGCTGATCTTCTGCAGGTCGAGCAGGTCGTTGATCAGGCGCGTCAGCCGGTCGGTCTCCTCGTTGATCACCCGCAGGTACTTCTGCTGCCGCGCCGGCTCGATCGTGCCCACCCGCTCGAGCATCACCTCGGCGAAATACTTGATCGAGGTCAGCGGCGTGCGCAGTTCGTGCGAGACGATCGAGATGAAGTCGTCCTTCATCTCGCTGAGCTTATGTATGGTGTCGATCATCGAGTTGAAGCTGCGGCCCATCACCCCGAGTTCGTCGGCGGAGGTGAACTCGACACGGGCGTTCATGTTGCCGTTCTCGACCTCGCGGATCACCTTGAGCATGCGCGAGACGGGCCGGTTCACCAGCAGCGTCAGCAGCAGCGTCAGCGCCAGGGAGGTGGCGAGGATCGTCGCCACCGCTCCCGTGATGCCGGCGGTGCGCATGATGTCGCGGTTCTTGGCCATGCGCTCGCGGGCGCTGTTCATGTTCAGGCAGACGTCGAGGATGCCGAGGACGCGCTTGGTCTTGTCGTGGCACTCGTAGCAGCGCTCCTGGTTGAACAGCGGCTTGACCATGCAGAATTGGCGGTCGGTGCCGGCATCGTAGGCCTTGCCCTTGACCTCGTTGTTCACATAGACGCTGTAGTGCACCTCGGAGATCTTCTTGCCGACCTCCGCGGGGTTGAGCGACTGGCGGACGATGCCGTCCTGAGAGAAGATCACCAGCTCTTTCAGCTCGGTGTAGGAGTTGGTCAGCTCCGCCATCTGGAGCAGCTTGCGCATGTGGCCGCCCTCGGTGGTGTAGGCGATGTTGTTGTAGATGGCGTCCATGAGCAGGACCGCCTTGCTGCGCGTCGACTCCTCGAACTCCTCGTTGAGCGACTTGAGCGTGCGGTACGTCGTGATGCTGTAGGAAGTCCCGAGAAAGACGGCGAGAATGAGCGCAATCCAGAGCACGATCTTCGCCTGGAGCCGCTTGTCGAAGATTTTCACTAAGGCGCCTTCCGCACGTCGTTGCTCTCTCTCCCCGGGAGTTTGGCCGGACCGCTCGCAGTCCGCGCAGATGCTACACCAGCGTTCTGCTGCAAGGCAAGGGAACCGGGGACCGGCTCGGCCTCGGCGGGGCGCCCGAGCAGGGGCCGGAACTCCGCCCGGCCGTGAAAACCGAGCAACCCGAGCGTCCGCGCGAGCAGCTCCTCCTCCAGGGCCTCGACCTCGAAGGGGGTCATCCCCGCGAGGTCGACCTGGCCGCCGGCCATGCGGCCGTGGCCGCCCGCCGTCCCCCGCTCGCGCAGCAGTTCGCGCAGCAGCTTGCCGGCGCCCCGCCCGCGGATCGCGCGCAGCGAGATGTACAGCTGGCCGCCGTAGCGCCCGGTGACCACCGACCAGCCCATGCGCTCGTGCGCCAGCAGGAAATCGGCGATCTCCGCGACGCTGTCGGGGGTGTCGACCTCGCCGAGGCGCGTGCCGATCACGTTGCGGTAGCTGATCGCCCGGTGCAGGGCCCGGTCGAGCACCGCGAAGTACGAGCGCGGCCGGCGCGGATGCTCGATGCGCGCCATGATGGGTTTCCGGACCTTCGGATAGAGCCACAGGTAGCTCTCCAGGTCCCGCTCGCCGGCGCCGCGCCCCAAATCGCGCGTCTCGGAGGAGATCGCGTAGGCGAGCGCGGTGGCCAGCCAGGCGGGGACGGAGAGCCCCGAGGCGTGCAGGTACTCGGTCAGGATCGTGGCGGTCGCCCCGTAGCCCGGCCGGATGTCGGCCCAGGCAGCGACCGTCGTCTTCAGCGCCGGGTGGTGGTCGATCACCACGAGCGGCCGGGCGGTGCGGGGGAAGGAGTTGTTCCCCGAGCGCGGCTGGGTGTCGACCAGCGCGACCTGGTTCCAGTCGACCCCGGGCAGGCTCTCCATCTCGCGCAACCGCAGGCGCAGCAGGCTGACCAGCGCGCGGTTCTCCGCGCGCCCGATCACCCCCTCGTAGGCGACTACGGCCCGGACCCCGGCCGCATGTTCCAGCAGGTAGCGCAGCGCCAGCGCGCTGGAGATCGAGTCCGGATCGGGGTTGCGGTGGGTGCAAATGACCAGCCCCGTGGCGCCGGAAACCGCCTTGAGCAGGCCCGACAGCTGGTCGGCGGCAACCGCATGCGGCGGCGGGAGAGGACGGTGCTGCTCGTTCACGGGAGGCAGTTTGACAGGCTCGGCCGCGGGATGATAGAGAGAGCAGGCGCATCAGCCGCGAAAGGAGCACGCCCATGTCGAACCCGCCGAACGAAATCAAGGTCAAAATCGCCGACGACGTCCTCAAGGGCGGCTACGCCAACACGCTGCTCGTGGCGCACTCCGCCGAGGAATTCGTGCTGGACTTCATCCTCTCGCTGCCGCCGCAGCCGGTGTGCAACGCGCGGGTGATCGTCCACCCCGGGCACCTCAAGCGCATCATCGCCGCGCTGCAGCAGAACCTGGCGCTCTACGAGGCCAAGCACGGCACGGTCGCCACCACGGCGGACCCTGGCCAGGGGGGGATAGGCTTCACCAACTAGCGCTTCGGCACGCACGGCGCCATTCTCCGGCCGCGAGGGGGCGGGCGTCAAGCGCCGGGAGCGGCTCGTGGCGTTCGCGGGCGGGAGTCGCCAAAGAGGGAGGGCACATGGCAGAGACCGTCGCCGGGATGTTCCAGGAGGTCGTCGAGCGCCACGGGGGACGGGCAGCTTTTCGCTACCGCGCGGGCGAAACCTTCGCCACCATCACGTTCGCCGAACTGGGGACGCGCGTCGAGGCGCTCGCGACCGCCCTGCTCGACCTCGGCGTCGCGCCGGGGCACAAGCTCGGCCTGATCTCCGACAACCGCCCGGAGTGGATCCTCTGCGACCTGGCCTGCATCTGCCTCGGGGTCCCGGACGTGCCGCGCGGGAGCGACTCCACGGTGCGCGAGATCGAGTACATTCTCGGGCACGCCGAGGTCTCCGGCGCCTTTGTCGAGGACGCCCGCCGGCTCGAGCGGGTTGCGCCGCTGCGCGACAAGCTCCCCGGGATGCGCTTCCTCGTGGTCATGGATCCCGAGTGGGCCGGACCGGCGCCGGAGGGGGTCCACCGGCTCGCCGACCTGCTCGAGCGCGGGCGCAGCCTGCGCGCCGGCGGGGACCGGCGGCTCGAGGCGGCCCGCGCCGCGGTCCGACCGGACGACATCGCGACCATCATCTACACCTCGGGGACCACGGGTGAACCCAAGGGCGTGGTGCTCCTGCACCGCAACCTGATGCAGAACGCCAACGTACTCCCCGGCCTGCTGCAGATCACCCACGAGGACATGTTCATGCTCCTGCTGCCGCCCTGGCACATCTTCGAGCGCCAGGTGGAGTACACCGCGATGGCCGCCGGCGCCTGCCAGACGTACAGCTGCATCCGCACCCTCGGCGCCGACATGGCCAGCGAGAAGCCGACCTTCATGGCGAGCGTCCCGCGCGTCTGGGAGGGGATCCTCGGCCGCGTCACGGCGAACATCGCCAAGGAGTCGGCGGCGAAACAGCGCATCTTCGGACTGCTGCTGCGCGTCAGCAAGCGCTACGTCCGCGCGAGCAAGGTACTGCAGGGGCGCGACACGCTCTTCGAGCGGCCGTCCCCGGCGGGGCGCCTCGCGGCGGTGCTGCGCGCGCTGGCAACGGTCCTGCTGCTCTACCCCGTGCAGGCCTTCGCCCAGAAGAAGTTCGCGGCGATCCGCCTGCGCACCGGCGGCCGGCTGCGCGCGGCGGTGTCGGGAGGCGGTGCTTTGCCGCCCTACGTCGACGAGTTCTTCGCAGCCGTCGGCATCACGCTGCTCGAGGCCTACGGGCTGACCGAGACGTCGCCGGGGCTCGCGGCGCGCATCTTTGAGCGCCAGGTGCTCGGCACGGTCGGGCCGCCGATCCCGGGGGCCGAAATCCGCATCGTGGACGAGCAGGGGCGCGATCTGCCGCAGGGGCAGAAGGGGATCGTGCTCTGCCGCGGCGGCATGGTCATGGCCGGCTACTACAAGCGCCCGGAGGCGACCGCGAAGGTCCTCTCCCCCGACGGCTGGTTCAACACCGGCGACCTCGGCCGGATGACGATCCGCGGCGAACTCTCGCTGACCGGCCGCGCCAAGGAGACGATCGTGCTGCTCGGCGGCGAGAACATCGAGCCCTCGCCGATCGAGGATGCGCTCAAGGAGAGCCCGTTCATTTCGCAGATCATGGTGGTCGGGCAGGACAAGAAGCACCTCGGCGCGCTGATCGTCCCGGGCTTCGACGCGGTGCGCGACTGGCTCGCGGCCCAGGGAGCCACGGGGGGGACCTCGCCGCAGGAGATCTGCAAGCGCGAGGACGTGTACGCCCTCGTGAAGAAGGAGCTGCACCGGCTGATGACGGAGGAGCGCGGCTTCAAATACTACGAGCGCATCCCGCGCTTCGCGCTGCAGGCGCAGGAGTTCGCGGTCGGGGACGAGATGACACAGACGATGAAGCTGCGGCGCAACGTGATCTCGGAGCGCCGGGCGGAGGAGATCGCGGCGCTGTTCCGTTAGCGGCGCGGGTGGCGAAGTCGGCCCTCGGGGGCTAGATTACTACCAGCAGTACCGGTGCAGGCTTCGGGGTCCTGTCGCTGCGGACCTCCATCGTGCTCACTTCGTTCCGCCGATGGAGACCACCCCTCCGCGCCACCCCTCCGCTGCTACCGTTTCCTGATACCGCACAGGGTTCTGCACCGGAAAGCAGGAGTGCATCATGAACGTGAAGAATGCTTCCTTTTACACCAAGGACGCGGGCGCCATCGTCCACTGCGGACTGTGCCCGCACCGCTGCCGGATCAAGCCGGGAGCCGTCGGCACCTGCGGCGTGCGGCGCAATGACGGCGGCGCGCTCGTCTCGCTCGTGTACGGCCTGACGATCGCGGAGAACGTCGATCCGATCGAGAAGAAGCCGCTCTTCCACTTCCTGCCGGGCACCACCAGTTTCTCGATCGCGACGGCTGGCTGCAACCTGCGCTGCAAACACTGCCAGAACGCCGACATCTCGCAGCTGCCCCGCGACGCCGGGAGGGTAGCCGGGCGACCGTTGCCGCCGGAAGAGGTCGTGCGCGGTGCGCTCAAGGCCGGGTGCGCGAGCATCTCCTACACCTACACCGAGCCGACGATCTTCTTCGAGTACGCCCACGACACCGCGGTTTTGGCGAATCGGGCGGGGCTCAAGAACGTCTTCGTCTCCAACGGCTACACCGCGGCCGAGCCGCTGCGGTCAATCGCACCGTACCTGGACGCCGCGAACATCGACCTGAAATCCTCCACCGACGCGTTCTACCGGAAGATCTGCGGCGCGCGGCTGCAGCCGGTGCTCGACACGCTGAAGCTCTACCGCGAGCTCGGGATCTGGCTCGAGGTGACCACGCTGGTGATCCCCGGCGAGAACGACTCGGACGAGGACCTCAGCGGCTGTGCACACTTCGTCGCCGATCAGCTCGGGAGGGACGTCCCCTGGCACGTTTCGGCGTTCCGGCCGACCTACCTGCTGACCGAGCGCCCGCCTACGCCGCCGGAGACGCTGCGGCGGGCGCAGCGGATCGGGCTCGAGGCAGGACTGCAGTTCGTTTACCAGGGGAACATCCCGGGCGAGGGCGAGGAAACGCTCTGCCCAGGCTGCGGGAAGATCGTGATCGCCCGGTACGGCTATGCAGTTCGCGCGAACCGGCTGCGCGAGGGGCGCTGCCCGGATTGCGGCGTCGCGGTGCCCGGGGTCTGGGGGTAGCCCAACGCTTACCTGCATCACCGGCCACCCTCCCAGAAGAGGGCAGCGTTTCCGTGCGCGAGGCGGCGGGCGCAGGGTCCCCTACAGCCACCGCCTGACCGTGAATGTATAGCGCAGGTAGGTGTCGCCAAACAGCCGTTCCAAGTAGGCTTCCTCTCGAACGACCACCCGGCGCAAGAACATGAACAAGGCGACAAGCAGCAGCGCGAACCACCAGGAATTGGCCATGACCCCCACCCCCGTATACAGCAACAAGAGCGCGAGATACAACGGGTTGCGCGTGTAGCGAAAGGGCCCCTGGGCCAGGATGGCAACCGTCGGCTTGTCAAAGCGAATGGGTGTTCCCCGGCTCAGCATGATCCGCCTGGCGAGCAAGGCCAGCGTCCCGGCGCAGACGATCAGAGCAGATCCGGCGAACAACCAGCAGATTCGACACTCCGCCGACTGGTACGCGAGCGGTTTCTGCCACTGCAGGCCGGAGCCGAGAATCGTCAACAACAAAACAAACAGCGGCGGCGGGAATATTCCCTCGAGAACACCCTGACTTTCCTGTTTCACGATCTCCTCCTTGTCGTTCGTCGATGGCTGCCCCTGCCTTCAGCCATGCATCATCCAAGGAGGCACTTCAGCGGTCATTAACTTTTGTTAACCCGATCTTGCTGCGGATGCGCGACAGGGAGACCTCGGTTATTCCGAGATAGGAGGCCAGGTGATATTGCGGCACTCTGGCGAGGAGTGCCGGATAATCCGACAGCAGCCGGCGGTAGCGTGTCTGCGCCGAGTCCAGAAGAAACTCCCCTTCCCGCAGTTCCTTTTTTACGGCTACGCTTTGAGCATGCCATCTCCCAACCCGCTCCCACGCAGGATGGCGGTCGTAGCAATCGCGGATCACCTCGACCGGAACAACCACGACGTCCGTCTCTTCGAGAGCTTGCACGGAATACCTGCAGGGTGCGCGAAGAACCGTCGCGCTCAACGCACCAACAAATTCGTTTTCGACGGCAAAAGCCTTGTTAAACTCTTTTCCTGCTTCCGTCAGATAAAAATAGCGCACCAGCCCCCTGGTGATAAAGTAAAAGTCCTTCACTGCGGCGCCAGCCTGAATGAGGAACTGTTGCCGTCGATACTGCCGCCCGGCAAGCCTGTGCGAAAAAAACGCCCATTCATCGTCCGGGATCTCGGCAACCCGGCCCAGATAGTTCCTGAATTTGCCCAAGTCGGCCGCTGACACGCTCTTGTTCATAGAAGAAGGTCTCGTCGCCCCGCACGATAAAGTCGGGCTCGCAGCGGATGCATCAATCCCCGGCGCGGTCACGGTCGCCGCTCGGCGGGACGACGACGCTCCTCGGCTCGATCTTCAACGACTCCAACTGCGGGATCTCATCACCCGTCGCCGCGCCCAGGTCCTTGAAGCGCCTGGCCGCCGGCAGCACCCGCGACTCCAGGGAGCCGACCGCGCCGTTGTACGCGAGCGCGGCCGCGTCGAGCCCCTTGCCGATCTTCGCGAGGTGCCCGGCGAGCGCGCTCATCCGCTCGTAGAGCTGGCGGCCGGTCTCGCTGATCTCCTGCGCGTTGCGCGTCACCTGCTCCTGGCGCCAGCCGAACGCCACCGCCCGCAGCAACGCCATCAGCGTCGTCGGCGTCGCCAGCACGACGCTTTTCTTCATGCCGTCCTCGACCAGTTCGCGGTCGCTCTCGATCGCCGCAGCGAAGAAGGACTCCCCCGGGATGAACATCACGACGAACTCCGGCGCGCGCTCGAACTGCTCCCAGTACCCTTTCGCGGCGAGCTGGTTCAAATGCGTACGCATCTGCGCGGCGTGGCGTGCGAGGTGCACCGCGCGCGTCTCCTCGGTGTCGGCGGCCACGGCGTCGAGGTACGCCTCGAGCGAGACCTTCGCGTCCACGACGATCTCCCGCTCCCCCGGCAGGCGAACGACCATGTCGGGGCGCAGCCGCCCGCCCGCCGCCTCCACCGTGACCTGCTCGGTGAAGTCGCAGTGCTCGACCATGCCGGCCAGCTCCGCCACCCGCTTGAGCGTCATCTCCCCCCAGCGGCCGCGCACCTGCGGCTTGCGCAGCGCGGTGACGAGGTTCGCCGTCTCCTTCTGCAGCTGCCCCTGCGCCGCCGAGAGTCCCTTGATCTGCTCCTCGAGGCTCGTGTACGCCTTCGCCCGGGTCGTCTCGAGCCCGCGGACGTGCTCGCCGAAACTCTGGAGCGACTCGGCGAGCGGACGCACCAGGCCGTCGATCGCCTCCTGGCGCTTGCCCAGATCACCGCGCGCCTCGGCCAGGACTATCTTGAAATTCTCGTCGGCCAGGCGCAGGAAATCGCGCGATTGGGCGCCGAGGGTTTCGCCCGCGAGCGAGCGGAAGGTGTCGGTGAGCTGCGCCTGCGCGTCGACGAGCAGTCGCCGCTCCTCGTCGACGCGACGCCCCGCTTCGACCATCTGCGTCTCGGCGCGCACCCGCGCCTCCTGCTCGGCGTCGAGTTGTACCCGCAGCGCCTCGAGAACTGCCGCCGCGCGCTGCCCCTGGGCGCGCACCTCGGCGACCGTCGCCTCCGCCGCCCCGGCCCGCCGCTCCAGGCCGGCGACGAGCGCCGCGGTCGCGGCCTTTGCGCGGGCCGAGACGACAACCCAGACGAGCGTGCCGCCGAGAACGAGACCGGCCACTGCAGCAAGGGCGAGTTCCATTCCGGCGAGGGTAGTCCCGGCGCGTTGCAATAATCAAGTGCACGCGCCAGACTACCTCCGCCATGGGAACAGCCAGACGCAGCACGATACCGGGTGGCGCGCAGGGGAGGTCTCCAGCGCCGCAGCGACAGGACCCCGCGGCCCGCACGGGAGCTACCCGGCCTGCGAAACGTGCTTCCCGATCGCTCGCGGTCCTTGAACGCGCTTTCGAGGCGGCGCGACCTCACCTCACCCGCTGCACCCTCTGCCCCCGCTCCTGCGGCGTGGACCGTAGCCGTGGCGAACGCGGGTTCTGCAGCGCCGGCAGCGCACCGCGCGTCGCCTCGTTCGCCGTTCACCGCGGCGAGGAGCCGCCGATCTCCGGCAGTCGCGGCTCGGGCAACGTCTTCCTCTCGGGATGCAATCTCGCCTGCCGCTTCTGCCAGAACTACCCGATCAGCCGCCTCGGCGTCGGCCGCGACCTCTCGGCCGAAGCGTTCGCGCAGGGCCTGTTCGTGCTCGAGCGCCAGGGGGTGCACAACATCAACTTCGTCACGCCGACGCCGTGGGTGCCGCAGATCCTCGAGGCGCTGCTCATTGCGCGCCACGCCGGCCTCGCGCTGCCCGTCGTCTGGAACTGCGGCGGCTACGAGGCGCTGCCGGCGCTGCGCCTGCTCGAGGGGGTCGTCGACATCTACCTCCCCGACATGAAATACGCGTCCGGCCGCCGCGCCTGGGACCTGAGCCGCGCACCTGGCTACACCACCGCCAACCGGCGTGCCGTCGCGGAGATGACGCGCCAGGCCGGCCCGCTGCGCCTTGATCGCAGCGGCCTGGCGCGGCGCGGCGTGCTCGTGCGCCACCTGGTGCTTCCCGGCGGAGCCGACGACACCCGCTCCGTGCTCGCGTCGCTGCAGCAGATCGACCCGCGGATTCCCGTGAGTCTGATGTACCAGTACTTTCCGGCACACAAGGCGGTCGGGCACGCCCTGCTCGGCCGCCGGCTCTGGCGCGAGGAGGCTATCGCCGCCCGGCGCGCGCTCGGGCGAATCGGGATCACGAAGGGGTGGGTGCAGGGCTACGACTGACTCACCCCGCGGCCGCGTGACGGCCATTCACTGCTCGCTGAAAAGGGCCCATCTGCGACGTTGCGCTCTCCAGGATAGCCGGCGGCGTACGGGTGTAGGCCTCGGCTCCCCCTCGTCGCCCCCCTTGCACCTGAACCCCTTTAAGCTGGCCGCGAGGATGGTATCTCGCACTTGCAGCGCTTCCCAGCGCGGACCGCAGCTCTGCGGCGGATCACCCTTCCCCACGCTCGGTTCATATTCGCCATGTGCCGGAGCGCCCCTGCCGATGCGTTGGACCGCGGACGCATCGGGTATAGTGAACTCATCGTGGACATCGAGGGTCTGATTCGAAGCTACGGCTACGCGGCCGTGTTCTGCGGCACGCTGTTCGAAGGGGAGACGGTCGTCGTCATCGCCGGTTTCCTTTCGCACCGCGGCTACCTCCAGTCGCCGCTGGTTGCCGCCGCGGCTTTCGCGGGGAGCCTCCTCGTCGATCAGTTCTTCTTCTTTCTCGGGCGCAAACGCGGCCGGGCACTGCTGCTGACGCACCCGCGTTGGCAGCCGGCCGCCGACCGCGCCGAGGTGCTCCTCGCGCGCCACGGCACCTGGCTCATCCTCGGGTTTCGCTTCCTCTACGGCTTTCGCACCGTCACCCCATTCGTGATCGGGGCCAGCCGGGTGTCGGTCGGACGCTTCGCGCTGCTGAACGCAGCCGGCGCGGCCCTCTGGGCGGTGGCATTCACCGCCGGGGGCTACTTCTTCGGCAGGGCGATGGAGGCGGTCCTCGGCGACCTGCGGCGCCACGAGGCCTGGCTGCTCGGCGGGATCGCCCTGGTCGGGACGACGGTCTGGTTGCTCCACCGCCGGCGTCGCGGCGCGGCGGCGGCGAGCACCGCCGAGAGCGGCAGGCGATGGCCCGGCTGAAACCCGAGGGGCGCCCCGGCGCTGAGCAACCGGCGACCGGGCGGGAGAGAAAACGCCAGTTTTCGGCTGCGGAGTGTCGCTCAGTGGCGGCCGGCGACCGATACCAGCGACGAATGCAGCGCGGCGGCCTCGGGTACCCCTGGCGCTGGACCCGCAGCGGCCGCTGACCCGCCGGGTTGGCGGGTGGCCGCAACCGCTCAGGCGGCGCTCCCGGTGAGCAGCAGCAACTCCTCGGCCCCGGGGGCGGCCACGGTGCCGAGCACCGGGTCGAGCACGCGCCGCGGGTCGAACCCTTGGAGCGCGTGGGGGGAACCGGCCGGGATCCCCGCCTGCAGGCGGGCGACCGCGGCGTGATCGAGCAGGCCCGGCACGTAGGTCGTGCGAAAGCGGTGCGGCAGCCCGCAGCTAGCGATCAGCGCAAGACTCGCGCGGATCTCGTCGAGCCGCACCGGCACCCCCGCGAGCGCCGCGTAGAGACCCTGTTCGAGCGGCGCCTTCACGTCCATGTCGATCGCCTGCACCAGCCGGCGGTCGAGGAGGCGCCGCAGCACCTCCGGCCGGCTGCCGTTCGTGTCGAGCTTGACGGCGAACCCCGCGGACCGCAGGCGCGCGAGCAGTTCGGGGAGGCGCGGCGAGAGCGTCGGCTCGCCGCCGCTGACCACGACGCCGTCGACCCACCCGCGCAGCGCGCCCAGCCGCTCGAGGACCGTGTCCAGGCTGATCGAGGGGACGCGGTGCGGCTCGAGCACCAGCTCGGCGTTGTGGCAGAACGGGCAGCGAAAGTTGCAGCCGCCGAGGAACACGACGGCCGCGAGGCGCCCCGGCCA
>Ga0334722_10003071_pt1 | contig 18261 bp, 19 predicted proteins | sample C3_bottom_MG_FD_207210 | JGI IMG/M metagenome (GOLD analysis project Ga0334722, IMG submission 207210) | Sediment microbial communities from Yellowstone Lake, YNP, Wyoming, USA - C3_bottom | ecosystem: Environmental > Aquatic > Freshwater > Lake > Sediment | place: USA: Wyoming | collected...
TGGGGCATCGACATCCAGCAGCGCTGCAACACCACGGTGGCGGCGCTGAAAATCGCCAAGGACATGATGCTGTCCGACCCGGACATCGCCACCGCGCTGATCGTCGGCGGTTACCGCAACGGCGAACTGATCGACTACGCCGATCCCGATGTGTCCTTCATGTACGATCTGGCGGCCGGCGCCGGCGCGCTGTTGCTGCGCCGCGGACTGGGACGCAACAACGTGCTCGGGACGCATATCATCACCGACGGCTCGTTCGCGCGCGATACCGGCGTCTACTATGGCGGCACCGAGCACCCGATCGAGGCGCTGCCGCAGGCGGAATTCGCGCAATTGCGCGCCCGCGGCAACCGCAGCCTGCGCGTGTTCGACGCCGAGCACATGAAAACCGGGCTCAATGAAGTTTCACTGCGCAATTGGCTGGCCTGCATTGACAAGGCGCTGGCCAAGAGCCATGCGACGCGCGCCGACATCGACTATCTCAACGTGCTGCACTTCAAGCGTTCGATGCACGCCGACATGCTGGAAACCCTGGGCCTCAGGCCGGAACAGGCGGTGTATCTGGAGGATTACGGGCACCTCGGCCAGGTGGATTTCATGATTTCCCTGCACGAAGGACTGAAGCAGGGAAAATTGAAAGACGGCGATCTCATGGTGGCGATCGCCGCCGGCATCGGCTATGTATGGGGTGCAGTCGCGATCCGCTGGGGCGCCTGACAGGCGCTTGGAGCGCGAGGCGCGCCCCCTTTGATATCCCCCGATTCGGCAGTCCGCTGACTATTCCTTTTGCTCCTGCTGCTTCGGCGGTTTCGGTCTCTTGCCGATGGTGATCGGCAACTCGAACTCGCGCGTGCCGCGGCGCAGCCGGAGTTTTGTTTCCCTGCCCGGGATCAGGGCCACGATCAGGCCGCGCATGGAATCCGGGTCCGTCGCCTGTGTTCCGTCTACCGCCAGGATGATGTCCCCCGGCTTGACGCCGGCGCGGTCGGCGGGGCTGCCGCGCTGCACCCCGGCGACCAGTACGCCCGCCGTGGTGCCGGCCTTGAACGATTCGGCCAGCTCCGGTGTGATCTCCTGCAACTCGACGCCGACCCAGCCGCGCGTCACGGCGCCGGTTTCGATCAGCTGCTCCATCACCTGTTTGGCGATCGAAACCGGAATGGCAAAACCGATGCCGATGGAGCCGCCCGATTGCGACAAGATCGCGGTGTTGATGCCGACCAGATTCCCCGAGGCATCGACCAGCGCGCCGCCGGAATTGCCCTGATTGATCGCGGCATCGGTCTGGATGAAATTTTCGAAGGTGTTGATGCGCAGGCCGGTGCGGTGCAGCGCGGAGATGATGCCCATGGTCACGGTCTGGCCGACCCCCAGAGGATTGCCTATGGCCAGCACCACGTCCCCGACTTTCAGATTTTCCGCCTGGCCCAGGGTGATGGCCGGCAGGTTCTGCGCGTCCACATGCAATACGGCGAGATCGGTTTCAGGGTCGTTGCCCACCACCTTGGCGGCAAGTTTCTTGCCGTCGGAGAGCGCCACCTCGATTTCGTCCGCGGCCTCGACCACGTGCTGGTTGGTCAGAATGTAGCCCCGGGGGCTGATGATCACGCCCGACCCCAGGCCGAACGCCCGCTGCGCTTCGTCCTCGAAGCGCTCGCCGAAGAAATGGCGGAACAAGGGATCGTTCATGAACGGGTTGCGCGGCCTTTTTACTTCCTTGCTGGTGAAAATGCTCACCACGGCCGGCGCGGCCTTGCGCACCGCATCGCTGTAGGAGGCGGTCCGGCTGCGGGCACTGGCCGCCTCGGCCGGCGCCGCCTGGTTGACCTCGAGCGGAACGGCGGGCTTGCCGGGCAGCCATTCCGGCTTGAGCGTGGCGACGACAAACAGGATGGCGAGGCAGACGGTGGCCGTTTGCGCGAAGGTCAGCCAAAGTCGGTACATCGCGTGCGTGTCCTTGCGGTCAGTTGAAAATGAGAGGATCCAGGCGGGAGCCGGAACGGCCTCACCCTTTCCCAGCCCGCCAATACTCCCCCAAGGTCGAAAGCCGTTTCGGCAATTCCGAAACCGCCGCTCTCCCCGGGGCAGATGTTGCGCCGACAGGTGTGCGGGTACAATTCCTTTTGGCTTATGCGATGGAAACCGCAATGCAGCGCGAGGAACTTAACCGTTACCTGGACGGCCTGTTGGAGGTCTCCCGATTTCGGGATTATTGCCCAAATGGCCTGCAGGTGGAAGGGCGCGGTGAAATCCGCCGCATCGTAAGCGGGGTGACCGCGAGCCTGGCCCTGATCCAGGCCGCGGTCGCAGACGATGCCGACGCCATTCTGGTGCATCACGGTTTCTTCTGGAAAGGCGATGACCCCTGCCTCACCGGCACGCGGCGCGCGCGCATCGCGCTGCTGATTGCGCGCGAGATCAACCTGTTTGCCTACCACTTGCCGCTGGACGCTCATGCCGAATTTGGCAACAACGCCCAGCTCGGCACAAGGCTGGGCCTGGTCGAGACCGGGCGCTTCGCCGATCAGGAAGTCGGCCTTCGCGGCGTCCTGGACGCGCCGCTGCGCCTGGACGAATTTGCACTGCGGGTAAAACAGCGCCTGGGCCGCGAGCCCCTGGTGATCGGCGATGGTGCGCGGGAGGTCCGTCAAATTGCCTGGTGCACCGGTGCGGCGCAGGGATACTTCGAAGAAGCGATCAAGCTGGGCCCGGACGCTTACCTCAGCGGGGAGATCTCCGAGCAGCAGGTGCATCTGGCGCGGGAGTCGGGGGTGGCGTACATCGCCGCGGGGCATCACGCTACGGAAAAATACGGCGTACAGGCTTTGGGCGAGCATCTGGCGGCGCGCTTCGACCTGCAGCACCGGTTCATCGACATCGCCAACCCGGTTTGACTCGACGGCCGGGCGAGCCGGTTTTTTTCATTTATTTCAATCGCTTAGACCAAAAAACTTTAATTCAGCCAGCGCTTTCAGGTATAATCGCGTGCTTTTACCTGCAGCAGAATCTGGGATATCGAGGAATCTTCGATGAGCGACGATAAGCAAGTGAACAAGAGCCGGCGCAATCTGGTGATTGCCTGCGGCGCTGCAGGCAGCGTCGCGGGCGTAGCCGCGGCGGTGCCGTTTGCCGCGAGCTGGCTGCCTTCGGAGCGCGCCAAGGCGGGCGGGGCCCCGGTCGTAGCGGACATCAGCGCGCTGGAGCCGGGCCAGACCATGACCGTGGAATGGCGCTCGAAGCCCGTATGGATCATGCGACGCACCAAGGAAATGCTCGACGGCCTGGCGCGCGTCGAAGCCAAGGTATCCGATCCCAATTCGGATGTGCCGATGCAACCGGAATACGCGAAGAACGCACACCGCTCGATCAAGCCGGAAGTACTGGTGCTGGTGGGCATTTGCACCCACCTGGGCTGCTCGCCGCAGTCGAAGTCGGCCGAGGACAAGGCGGAAATGGGCGCCGACTGGACCGGCGGCTTTCTCTGTCCCTGCCATGGATCCAAGTTCGACCTTGCCGGGCGCGTCTACAAGGGGGCGCCGGCGCCAGTCAACCTTGAAGTGCCGAAATACACGTATCTGTCGGATACGCGCATTCTCATCGGCGACGACACGAAAGGGGCATGACGCATGGCTGCCGCAGAAAAACCTCCCGTTACCGGAACCGGCTCCGTCGCCGTTGACGGGCTGCTTACCTGGGTCGACCAGCGCTTTCCGCTGATCTCGACGTGGAAGGCCCACCTGGCCGAGTACTACGCGCCGAAGAATTTCAACTTCTGGTATTTCTTCGGCGGTCTGGCGATGCTGGTGCTGGGGATCCAGATCGTCACCGGCATTTTCCTCACCATGAACTACAAGCCGGATTCGAACCTCGCGTTCGCCTCGGTCGAATACATCATGCGCGAGGTGCCCGGCGGCTGGATCATCCGCTACATGCACTCGACCGGCGCATCGGCTTTTTTCATCTGCGTCTATCTGCATATGTTCCGCGCGCTGCTCTACGGTTCGCACCGCAAACCGCGCGAGCTGATCTGGATCTTCGGCGTGCTGATTTACCTGCTGCTGATGGGCGAGGCCTTCTTCGGCTATCTGCTGCCCTGGGGCCAGATGTCCTACTGGGGCGCGCAGGTGATCATCAACCTGTTTTCCGCGATCCCGTTCATCGGGCCGGATCTGTCCCTCTGGATTCGCGGCGACTATGTCATTGCGGATGCGACGCTGAACCGTTTCTTCGCGTTGCACGTGATCGCGCTCCCGCTGGCGCTGCTGGGGCTGGTGATGGCGCACCTGCTCGCCCTGCACGAGGTCGGATCCAACAATCCCGATGGCATCGAGATCAGCAAGCACAAAGACGCCAAAGGCGTGCCGCTCGACGGCATCCCGTTCCATCCTTACTACACGGTCAAGGACATCCTGGGAGTGGTGGTGTTCCTGATCGTGTTCGCCATCATCGTGTTCTTTACTCCGGAAATGGGCGGTTATTTCCTTGAAGCCAACAACTTTATTCCGGCCGATCCGCTGAAGACGCCGCCGCATATCGCGCCGGTGTGGTATTTCACGCCGTATTACTCGATTCTGCGCGGGGTGCCGCCGATGTTCAATTCGCAGTTCCCCGGCGTTGTGGCGATGGGGGTGTCGGTGATGATCCTGTTCGGCCTGCCCTGGCTGGACCGTGGCCCGGTGAAGTCGATCCGCTATCGCGGCCCGTACTTCAAAGCCGCGCTTAGCGCTTTTGTGGTGGTATTCCTCGTGCTCGGTTACCTCGGCACGGAGCCGATCACGGTATGGGGCCAGTTCGGCGCCTGGCTGGGCAACGCCGATCGGGCGACCGTGGTGGCGCGCATCTGCACGGTGATCTACTTTCTGTTCTTCATCCTGATGCCCTGGTACACGAGTATCGATAAGAACAAACCCGAACCGGAAAGGGTGACCCACTAATGAAGAAGCTCATTGGTTTGGCTGGAAAAAGGGGGGGGCTCCCCTTTCCCCCCAAGGGGACTTCCTGCGGGGCGTATATCCCCCGAATTGGGGCGCTGTTGCAGTCACGCTGCAACAGCTTCCTGACCGGATTGTTGTTGCCGGCAGCGGTTCTCATTGCCTCGCCTGCGGTCCTATTTGTATCGCCTGCGGCGATGGCGTCCGAGGGCGGCGTGCGGCTGGACACGGCCCCGATCCAGCCGACGGACGTGCTCAGCCTGCAAAGCGGCGCGCGTACTTTCGCCAACTACTGCCTCAACTGCCACAACGCCTCGCTCATGCGCTGGAACCGGCTGATGGAGCTTGGCTTGAACGAGTCGCAGATCTCGGACAATCTGATTTTCGACGGCAGCAAGGTTGGCGACCTGATGAACGTCTCCATGACCAAGAAAGACGCGCGCAAATGGTTCGGGGCCGCCCCGCCCGACCTGTCGGTCATCGCGCGCGCGCGCGGCGCGGACTGGCTCTACAGTTACCTGCGCGGGTTCTACCGGGACCCGGCCCGGCCCACAGGCTGGAACAACGCCGTGTACGAGAACGTCGGCATGCCCAATCCGCTGTGGCAACTGCAGGGCGAGCGCGTGCGGGTCGAGCAGACGGCGCAGGGCGGCGAAGCCAAGGAGGGCCACGCTGGCGCGGGCAAGGCGGTCAAGTATGAACTCGCGAAACCCGGCAGCCTGACGCCGGTGCAATATGACGAGACCGTGCGCGATCTGGTCAACTTTCTCGTCTATGTGGGTGAGCCGGCCGCCACCAGCCGCAAGCAGATCGGGATTTTCGTGCTGCTGTTCCTGCTCGCCTTGTGGCCGCTGGTATATCTGCTGAAGCGGGAATTCTGGAAGGACGTGCATTGATCTAGAAACCAGTAGTGGGACACTGGAAACCGGATTTCCGGACGGGCATGGCCCGTCTCACTTTTCTAAGGCGTTAACTATCATGATGAACCTGTATTCCGGCACCACCTGCCCGTTCTCCCAGCGCTGCCGTATCGTGCTCTACGAGAAGGGCATGGATTTTCAGATCATCGATGTCGACCTGTTCAACAAGCCGGAAGACATCGCGGTGATGAACCCCTACAACCGCCTGCCGGTGCTGGTCGAGCGCGACCTGGTGCTGTACGAGTCGAACATCATCAACGAATATATCGACGAGCGCTTCCCGCACCCGCAGCTGATGCCGCCCGATCCGGTGATGCGGGCGCGCGCCCGGCTGCTGCTTTACAACTTCGAGGTCGAACTGTTCAGCCGCATCGACATCCTCGAAGACGGCACCGCCAAGCAGCAGGAAAAGGCGCGCTCGCACGTCGCCGACCGGCTGACCGAGCTCGCCCCGATTTTCGTCAAGCAGAAGTACATGCTGGGCGAAGAGTTTTCCATGCTCGATGTGGCGATTGCGCCGCTGCTGTGGCGCCTGAATCACTACGGCATCTCCCTGGGCAAGCCGGCGGCGCCGATGATGAAATACGCCGAGCGCCTGTTCTCGCGGCCGGCGTTCATCGAGGCGCTGACGCCTTCCGAGAAAGTGATGCGCAAGTGAGCGCGTAGCGGTCACCCCGAGGAGCGCGAACGACGCGGGATCCGCCTCTCGCTCGGCCGCAGATTCCTCTCCGGGTTCATTTCCGCTACGGGCGACAGGAGCGACCAATTCAGCCATGTCCGAACCCTCCACCAAGCCTTACCTGATGCGCGCCATCTACGACTGGTGCGTGGACAGCGGTTACACGCCCTATCTGACGGTGACGGTGGATGCGCAGACGCACGTGCCGATGGAGTACGTCAAGGACGGACAGATCGTGCTCAACGTCGGCCCGATCGCCGTGGAGCGTTTCAAGATGGGCAACGAGTTGATCGAGTTTTCCGCACGCTTCAACGGCTCGGGGCGCGACATCTCGATTCCGGTCGGGGCGGTCTCCGCGATTTACGCGCGCGAGAACGGCCAGGGCCTGTCGTTCGAGGTCACCCCGGCCGATGCCGCGGACTCAGCCCAGGTGGATGATGCGCAGAGCAATGACGACACGCCGCCCGAGCCGCCGCGGCCCTCGGGCAAACCTGCTCTGCGGCGGGTGAAGTAAGGGACGTTGCGACACGCGGCCGGCGGGGAGCGGATGTCCGGATTCTCGCGCGTATATAATATGCCGCATGCCGGGTTAGCTCAGTTGGTAGAGCAGCGCATTTGTAATGCGACGGTCGAGGGTTCGAATCCTTTACCCGGCACCATCAATTAGTCCAAAGCAATCCGATAAAGGCCGTAAGTCCGAGTAAATACAGGGCTTACGGCCTTTTTCTTGTCCATAGCATTCCGAAGCAGTCCGTTGCAATTCGGTGGTATTTGGTGTTGGATTTGATGGTATCAGCGGCGTACGATTTTGCGGAGCACCTGCCAGAGCGGCGCAAGATGATGCGGCAATGGGCGGACTATCTGGACACGCTCAAGACCGGCGCGGACGTGATCCCATTGCATGGCCACGCCGCATAAACGATTTGCTGCGTCCGTGCCTATCACTTGACATTTAACGCGACGCGATATACATTAAGCCATGACAATAGGCTCATTCAGGTGCACCGACACTGAAGCGCTTTTCGAGGGGAAAGGCCCCAAACGGTTCCGCAATATCGAGAGCGTAGCGCAGCGAAAACTCCAGATGCTCGACGATGCTGTGGAGCTTCGCGATTTGAAATCGCCACCGGGCAACCGCTTAGAGGCATTGAGCGGGGATCGCGCGGGCCAGCACAGCATCCGCATTAACGATCAGTGGCGCGTGTGCTTTGTGTGGACCAAGGCGGGACCTGAGAACGTTGAAATAGCTGATTACCATTGAGAGGTAGAACATGGCAACCAACAAAATGCGGCCGATTCACCCCGGAGAGATTATTCGGGAAGAGTATCTTGTCCCGCTCCAAATGACCTCCCATGCCTTGGCAATGGCGTTGCGCGTGCCCGCGCCCAGGATCAACGACATCGTGCGTGAGCGGCGGGCCGTGAGTCCAGACACTGCCCTGCGGCTGGCCCGCTATTTCAACACCACCGCGCAGTTCTGGCTCAATCTGCAAAGCTCATTCGACTTGAAGCAGGCGGAAAATGAAGCGGGACAGAAGATTGCCGCGGAGATTCGCCCTATGGCGCAGGCCGCATAGTGGGGCCATCACTGATGGCTAAGAGCTTGAGAAACCCGAACCGATGCCCGACGCATCCGGGCGCGATTTTGCGCGAGGACGTTCTGCCGGCGCTGGGCCTGACACAAAAGGAATTCGCCGGCCGCCTTGGGGTTTCGCGCCTGACGGTTTCGGAGGTGCTGCTTGAAAAGCGCAGCGTGACGCCTGACATGGCGATTCGCTTGGGCAAGCTGCTGGGCAATGGCCCGGAGATATGGCTACGCATGCAGCAGGCCGTCGATGTCTGGACGCTTGAGCAGCGCGGTGGATATGAGCGCATTGAGCGGCTGGAAGCTGCATAACCGTTTACCGCCGCCTGATTACTGAGCGGACTGAATCCTGAATCTATCGGTAGACCAGCACCGGCAGTTTGCAGTGGGTCAGCACCTTGTTGGTTTCGCTGCCGATCAACATCCCCGCGATGCCGCTGCGGCCGTGGGACGCCATGAATATCAGGTCGCACTTGCGCGCTTTCGCGGCCTGGATGATCGCCTGATAGGGCGAATCGTCGCTGGCGAATAAGCCGGAGCAGGCCACCCCGCCCACGTCAGCCAGTTTCTTGATCTGGTCCAGGTATTTGTCTGCGGTCTTCTTGATCTGGGCCTGATACACGGACAGCGGCACGAAATTCGCCGGCAAGTAGTCCCCGGCAATGTTCGGATGGTATTCGGGCGCCGCGTAAAACGCGGTCATGCGCGCGCCGTGGGCCTTGGCGAAGCGGACCGCGTTCTTCGCCGCGCGCAGCGACAAAGTCGAACCGTCGGTCGGGACCAGGATATGCTTGAACATGTCGGAACCCCCTATTTTCTAAAATTTCAGCAGTCCGTCGCGGCGGCATCGCGACCGGCGCGGGTGGCGCCCTATACCGCGGCGAGCTGCCGCCAGGCCATCCCGGCGGGGGAGTGCGATCGGGTCTTGCGCTCGCGCTGATCGATGCCGGTCCGGCTTCGTGCCGGTGTCGATGCGCGCGGCGGCGCGCTGGTCGCGGCAACGCCCGCGGCCGGGTCGATCACGCCCTGCAACGCCTTGGCGTCGATGATATCGATGCTTCTCTGGTGCACCTGGATAAAGCCGGCGCTATTCAGCGCCGACAGAGCCCGGCTCACGGTTTCGAGCTTCAGGCCGAGGTAGCTGCCGATCTCCTGCCGCGTCATGCGCAGATTGAAGGAGGAACGCGAATAGCCCAGCGCGCCGAGCCGGGCCGACAGGCTGAGCAAGAATGCCGCCACCCGGCCTTCCGCACCCAGCGTGCCCAGGGTCCAGGCCATGTTCTGCACGCGTACCAGTTCGCGGCTCAGCACGCGATACAGCAAGGCCTCAAGGCTGGGGCATTCGACCACCAGCCGGGCCAGGCTCGCGAGCGGCACGATCACCACCTCGCTCGTGTCCAGGGAAATGGCGGTGGAGCTGTAGTGTCCGCAATCGATGCCGTCGGCCCCCATCAGGTCGCCGCACATGGGAAAGCCCAGCACCTGCTCGCTGCCCGAAAAATCCGTGTAGACGGTCTTGAAGCAGCCGGAGCGGACGACGTACAGCGAGTGGAACCTGTCGCCGGCGTGCACCAGCGCCTCGCCTTCGTGCACCCGCCGCAACGGGAACACGGTGCGCGCGAGCCAGGCTTCGTCGGGGTAGTCGATATGCAGCAGGCGGGTAAGGTCGCGCACCGAGAGGTTGGCCCCCTCGTGGTCCTGCGCGCTCGCTGCGCCCTGGTCTACGCTGGCAAGATCGAGTGCGTCGTAGTGCGACATATCGGTGGTCATGTTCTGCTCCATGTTTTTATTTGCCGGTTCGTATCTGTCTAATGCACGGGCGCGGCGCCGTTGGGGCGGGCAGTCCAGCGCTGGACGATTTCCCGGATGCGCGGGAAATCCGAGGACTTGTCGAGGAAAAATTCGGCGCCCGCATCCATGCAGGCGCGACGATGCTGGTCGGTCGCGTAATTGGTGAGTACCGCGACGTGCAGTTCAGGCGCGGAGGGGTACACGGCCTTGAGCACGTCCAGACCGCTGCCGTCCTCCAGTTGCAGGTCCAGAATCACGGCGCCGGGATGGGTAGAGCGTATGCCGTCGATCGCTGCGCCGACCGTTCCGGCTTCGCCCACCAGTTCGGCGCCGGCTATCCCCCGGATGGTCGCCGCAAGACGCGCGCGTATCGCCGGCGAATCTTCTACCAGGAAGACCATCAGTGCCGCGTCCTGTTGAGCCCATTCCATGCGCGCCGCCAAAACTGTGTTTGTTGCGCCGAGTATGGAACGTGGCGCCCGGGGTCCGCCATAGGTGCGGGCTGAAACTGCGGGTCGGAATTGCCGGAAGCGGTGTAGGGCGGCCCCTACAAGCGATCGCGGAAGCTAGGTGTCGCGCGCGTCGCCGAGTTTGTGCGCCAGGGCGTAGCGCACCAGGTCGGCCACGCTGTCCATGGCCATTTTTTCGAGGATGCGTGCCTTGTGCGTGCTCACGGTCTTGCCGCTCAGATGCAGGCGCGCGGCGATATCGGAGACCGTGGCGCCCGCCACCAGCAGGCCGAACACTTCGAACTCGCGGTCGGACAGGGTCTGATGCGGCAGGTTGTCGGTTCGCGGCCTGAGGGTGAGCGCGAGCTGCTCGGCCACGCCCGGGCTGATGTACAGTCCCCCTTCGGCAACTTTGCCGATCGCCGCGACCAGCAGCGCCGAGGCGCTTTCCTTGGTCACGTAGCCCGAGGCGCCGGCGCGGATCGCGCGCACCGCATATTGCTCCTCCTGGTGCATCGACAGCACCAGCACCGCGAGCTCCGGCCGCGTGGTTTTCACCCACTTGATCAACTCGATGCCGCTCTTGCCCGGCATCGACATGTCGAGCAGCAGCAGCTCGAAGCCGCCGGCGCGCACCCGCGCCATGACCTCGTCGCCGTCTACCGCCTCGCCCGCTACTTCGATTCCCTCGGCGCTCTGGAGTATGCGGCGCAGGCCGTCGCGCACGATGGCATGGTCGTCGGCGATGAGGATGCGCGTCGTCACGCGGCCACCCCGCCGCCGGCCGCCGCGAGCGGGATGCGCGCGCGCACCTCGCTGCCTTGTCCCGGCGCGCCCATGATCGCGACTTCGCCGCCGAGCAGCGTGACGCGTTCGCGAATGCCGAGCAGCCCGAAAGTGCCGCGCTTGTCCTTGTCGGCCGGCGCGATGCCGCGGCCGTTGTCGCGTACCAGCAGCTGCACCCAGTCGCCGTCACGCTCCAGGCGGATCTCGGCGGTGGAGGCCTGCGCGTATTTCGCCACGTTGGTGAGGGACTCCTGGGTGATGCGGTAAAGCGCCGAGGCGATCGGCTCGGGCACCTGCGCCACGCTGTCGTCGATCACCAGGTCGGTGGCGATGCCGGTGTGCTTGGAAAAATTGTTCGTCAACCAGTCGAGGGCGGCGGCGAGGCCCAGGTCGTCCAGCATCAACGGGCGCAGATCCGCGGCGATGCGTCGAGTGGCGGCGATGGTGCTGTCGAGCAGCACGTGCATTGCCAGGGCGCGCTCTCCGAGCTCCGGCTGGTCCGGCGGCAGGGCCGAGCGCAGCGATTCCAGGTCCATCTTGAGCGCGGTGAGCGATTGACCGAGCTCGTCGTGCAGCTCGCGCGCAGTGCGGCGGCGTTCCGCCTCCAGGGCTTCGTTGGCGGCCTTGGACAGGCCGCGCAATTCACGCTGCGAGCGCTTGAGTTCCTGCTCGGTGCGCCTGCGCTCGGTGATGTCGCGATGAAATGCCAGGGAGTACATTTTCCCGTCGATATTGATTGCGGACGCCGCAACGTCCAGCGGCAGGACATGACCGTCCTGGTGATAATGCTCCACTTCGAATCCTATCGTTTCCCCGCTCTGTATCCGCCGCATGCGCGCCGCTGCGAGCGCCAGCGATTCCGTCGTGTCCAGCTGGCTCAGATTCATGCGCAGCAGTTCCTCGACGCTGTAGCCGTGCATGCGCGCGAACGCGCTGTTGACGTCAATGATATTTCCCTCCATGTCCAGCAGCAGAATACCATCCATGGCATGGCTGAACAGGGATCGGTAGCGCCGCTCGTTCTCGCGCAGCGCGGCCTCCACCCGCTTGCGTTCGGTGACGTCGCGCAGGATCAGGATGAAATGCTCCGCCCCGTGCAGCTGCACCTGTGAAATCGAGGCGTCGATCGGAAATTCGCCGCCGTCGGCGCGCGTTCCAACGAGTGCCAAGTGCTTGCCCGGCTTGCGCGTCTCGGCCCCGCTGTCTGCGCTGTCCGCAATGGATGCGGGCTGCTGCAGTGTCAGTCCGTCCCCGGAAATGAGGATTCCGATCCCGTTGCCTATCGTATCCGCACCCGGGCGCTGGAAGATCTGCTCCGCCGCGGCGTTGAACAGCACGATGCGCTTCCCGGCGTCCAGGATGATGATGGCGTCCATGGCCGATTGAATGATCGCCTGCAGCTGCTCCTCCGACTCGAACACGATATCCTTCAGTTCCTCGTCGACGCGCAGTTGATGCGCGAGCCAGAAGGTGATCGCGCCGAACAGCAACGCGGCGACGGCGGCGATGCCGCCGAACTGCCACGCGTTGCGCTTCCACGGTTGCAGGATGAAGCCCATCGACGAGCTCACCGTAATCACCAGCGGGTAGCCCTGGATCGGGTAGATCGCGCTGACGCGTTCGACCGGGTTCACTTTGCCGAGGTGGTGAAGCAGCGGGCGGTTGGCCTCTACGCCCTGGGTGAACAAGGCGGTGTCGCGATAGTTGGCGGTCGCCGCGGCGAGCGCCAGGGGGTAGCCGGTGAGCAGCACGCCGTCGCGGCGCAGCAGCCGCACCACCCCCTGCTCTCCGAGCTCATGCAGGCCTTGCGGCCACAGGAAGAAGGCGGGATCGACGTCGGCGGTCAGGACGCCGAGAAAGCGCGCCTCGCCGTCGTGGATCCCGCGGCTGATGGGCAGGCTCAGCTTGCCGCCGAACCTGCCGAGTACGGGTTCGGACAGGATCAGACGCGGCTCGTGGCCGGCGCGGTGCGCACGGAAATATTCGCGGTCGCCGAATTCGAGCGGCGGCGGCGGAAAGCGCGCAGTGTGGATGACCAGCTTCCCCTCGGCGTCGATCAGCAGCAGTCCGCGCACGTACGGGGTGGCGGCAATGCTGGCGCGCAATTGCCGGTGCAACTGTTCGGAGGGGACCGGCCCTCCCCGCGATAACCCGCGTTGCGCGATCTCGGCGGCGCCGGCGAGGACTGCGTCTATGGCATGGGTGGATCTCAGGGTTTGTTCGCCCAGGACCTGGGCGAGGCCGAGCAGATGGATCTCGGATTGTGCGATCGCGTCCTGGCGCATGCGCCACAGGCTGAGCGCGGTGCCGGCGAGCACCGCCATCATGGCCAGGGTGCCCAGGGCGAGAACCAGATGGCGCAGCCGCCGCGCGCGCGCCGGTTGCGGCCGCGCAGCGCCGGCATGTTTATCCGGTCGGGCCGAATGTTGCCGCAAACTGTCCCCCCTTGTTACGGCCGTAAGTATAAGAGAGATTGCCCTGCGGCGAGTTGGATTGTGGGGAAACCATCGGAATCCGGCGTCGCCGCACGATCTATCGAACCTGTGTGACCAAAGTCAAAAGGTATGGGCGCGCCGCGATCCATACTGGCCGCATCGCTCGTGCGTACGCAAACCGATGCAGCCCGAGCGCCACCGCGATTCGCGGCGCGGACCGCCGCGCGCACATCGCGATGGCGCGTAGCGGCGACAAGGTCCGCGTTTTCTTGACCAATATCAACAGTGCCGCGGCGACTGCCGCTACGATCAAACTCAATTCTCACCAGGAGGGCGCGATGGCCGCTAAATCGAAGTCCGCAACAGTGCGCGGGGCGGCGCGCAAGCGCGCCGTCCCGCCATCGGTCAGGCGCGGGAGCAGGCCAGCCACCGCTCCCGCGGCGTGGGAGCAGACGGCACAGGTTCCAGAGGACCGCGATGCCGAACTCGATTGCCAGCGCATCGTGCAGGGTGACGGCGGGCGCAGCCTTCCCCTGTATTACGACGACTACAACTGACGCATTGCGGCTTGGATCGGGCGGCATGCACTATCCGGTGGAAATCGCGTTGCGCGGCATCCCTGCTTCCAGCGAGCTGGAACGCTATATCGGCGACGAGGCGCGAAAGCTGGGGCGTGTTTGTGATCGCATCGTCAGCTGCCAGGCGGTCGCCGAGGCGCTGCAACGGCAGAAGCAGCGCGGCACGCAGTTCGCGGTGCGCGTGATCGTCACGCTGCCGGGTACGGAGGTCGTGGTCAACCGCGAACACGCCGACGACCTGCACCTGGCGGTGCGCGAAGCGTTTGCGGCGGCCGGCCTTCAACTCAAGGACCATATGCGCCGCCGCACCATTCGCGATCGCCTAGGGAAATGAGCGCCTGAATCGGGCAGATGGCCCGGTCGCAGGCTTGCCGGCAAGGGTGCAGGGACGCGAATAGCCAAGCAGGGTAGGGCGTTGCCGGGCAGCGCGGGTGCTGACCATGTCGGAAACAGGGGTATGCAGCCCGTCCGGCGCTGGTGTTCATGCGGATTTCGCGATGCGAAAAAGGCGCTTTTCACCACGCTTTGCCCAGAGTAGAATCACGCCCTCCCAGGCGACCCCATACCCGTTCCAATCTTGGCGGGAGGGGCATGAGCCGGGAAGGAGCAATTGATTGAAGCCGACCGATATTGGCGCGCCAGAATATTTTCACAAAGTCGTAGATTGCCAATGGGCCTGCCCCGCCCATACCCCCGTACCTGAATACATCCGCTTGATCGCCGCAGGCCGTTACGACGACGCCTACATGGTCAACTGGCAGTCCAACGTTTTTCCCGGAATTCTCGGACGCACCTGCGACCGTCCGTGCGAGCCGGCTTGCCGCCGCAGCCGCGTCGAAGAGGAAGCGCCAGAGCCGGGCAAGGACCAGGCCGCGAGCGTCGCCAAAGAACCGGTCGCGATCTGTCGCCTGAAGCGGGTGGCCGCCGACAACAAGAGCGACATCCGGGCGCGGCTGCCGGCGGTGCCGAAAAAGAAGAACGGCAAGCGCATCGCCTGTGTCGGCGCCGGTCCGGCCTCGCTCACGGTGGCGCGCGACCTCGCGCCGCACGGCTATCAGGTCGTCGTGTACGACGGCGAAGCCAAGGCGGGCGGCATGATCCGCAGCCAGATTCCCCGGTTTCGCCTCCCCGAGGAAGTGATCGACGAGGAGGTCGGCTACATCCTCGGCCTCGGCGTCGAGTTTCGCGCAGGCAAGCGCGTGGACAGCATGAAAGCCCTGATGAATGAGGGCTACGATGCGATTTTCGTCGGCTCGGGCGCGCCGCGCGGGCGCGACCTCGACGTCCCCGGGCGCAAGGAAGCAGCCAAACATATTCATATCGGCATCGACTGGCTGGCCAACGTTTCCTTCGGCCATGTGACCAAAATCGCCAAGCGCGTCATCGTGCTCGGCGGCGGCAACACGGCGATGGATTGCTGCCGCACCAGCAAACGCCTGGGCGGCGAAGACGTGAAGGTGATCGTGCGCTCGGGGTTCGACGAGATGAAGGCCTCGCCCTGGGAGAAGGAGGACGCGATCCACGAGGGCATACCCATCCTCAATTACCTGGTGCCCAAGGAATTCACCCACCACAAGGGCAAGCTCACCGGCGTCACGTTCGAAAAAGTCGCGGCGCGGTTCGATGACCAGGGCCGGCGCAGCCTGAAACCCACGGGCGAGCCCGACCAGCACTTCGAGTGCGACGAGGTGCTCGTCGCCGTCGGCCAGGAAAACGCCTTCCCCTGGATCGAGAAGGATTGCGGCATCGCGTTCGACGAGTGGGGCATGCCGGTGGTCGACAAGGCCACCATGCAATCCTCCCTGCCGCGCGTGTTCTTCGGCGGCGACGCCGCCTTCGGCCCGAAAAACATCATCTGGGCAGTCGCCCACGGCCACGAGGCCGCGGTCTCGATCGACAAACTGTGCCAGGGCGAGGACGTGGGGAAGCGCCCGCCGCCCATGGTGCACCTGATGTCGCAGAAAATGGGCATCCACGAGTGGAGCTACGACAACGAGATCGCGCTCGACCGGCGCTACAAGGTGCCCTGGCGCGACGCCAAGCAGACGCTGAAGAACATCAAGATTGAAGTCGAGATCGGATTCGACCGCGCCACCGCGTTCAAGGAGGCGGAGCGCTGTCTCAATTGCGACGTGCAGACCGTGTTCAGCAATACCAAGTGCATCGAATGCGACGCCTGCGTCGACATCTGCCCGATGGATTGCATCACCTTCACCGTCAACGGCGAGGAGGCTGATTTGCGCACGCGGCTGAACGCGCCGGCGACGAACCTGATGCAGGATCTGTACGTTTCCAGCACGCTCAAGACCGGGCGTATCATGGCCAAGGACGAGGACGTGTGCCTGCACTGCGGCCTGTGCGCCGAGCGCTGCCCCACCGGCGCCTGGGACATGCAGAAATTCCTGCTCGAGATGACCCCCGCCGGTCCCGGCTGCCGCGTTCGTGCGCCGAAAAAGGACCCTGTACTCGCATGAAAGTGAAACGCTTAGAGGCCGTCAACGACTTCGTCATCAAGTTCGCCAACGTCAACGGCTCGGGCTCGGCCTCGGCCAACGAGCTGTTCGCCCGCTCGATACTCCGCATGGGCGTACCGGTGAGCCCGCGCAATATTTTTCCGTCCAATATCCAGGGCCTGCCGACCTGGTACGAGGTGCGGGTGACCGAGCGCGGATGGCTCGGCCGCCGCGGCGGCGTCGATCTGATGGTGGCGATGAACCCGCAGACCTGGAACCAGGACCTCGCCGAGATCGAGCCCGGCGGGTATCTCTTCTACGACAACACCCGGCCGATGCCGCTGGCGAAGCTGCGCGGGGACATCAACGTCATCGGCATGCCGCTCACCGACATCTGCAACGCCACCTATGACGACTCGCGCCAGCGGCAGCTGTTCAAGAACATCATCTACATCGGCGCGCTCGCCGCGCTGCTCGACATGGATCCCGGCGCGATCGCCGAGCTGATCGGCGAGCAGTACAAGGGCAAGGAAAAGCTGTTGAAGCCCAACCTGAACGCGATGCAGATGGGGCTGGACTACGCGCGGGCCCACCTCAAGTGCCCGATCGGCCTGCGCGTCAAGCGCGCCGATGCCGTCGGCAACAAGATCTTCATGGAAGGCAACAGCGCCGCGGCGCTGGGCGCGGTGTACGGCGGTGCCACGGTGTGCGCCTGGTATCCAATCACGCCGTCCTCGTCGGTTGCCGAGGCGTTCGAACGCTACTGCAAGCGGCTGCGCGTGGATCCGGTAACCGGCAAGAACCGGTTCGCCATCGTGCAGGCCGAAGACGAGCTCGCCTCGATCGGCATGGTGACCGGCGCCGGCTGGAACGGCGCGCGCGCCTTCACCGCCACCTCCGGCCCGGGCATCTCGCTGATGACCGAGTTCATCGGCCTCGCCTACTTTGCCGAGATCCCGGTGACCGTCGTCAACGTGCAGCGCGGCGGCCCCTCCACCGGCATGCCCACGCGCACCCAGCAGGCCGACATCCTGTCGACCGCTTACGCGTCCCACGGCGATACCAAGCACGTGCTGCTGTTCCCCGAAGACCCGAAAGAGTGCTTCGAGTTCACCGCGCAGGCGCTGGACCTCGCCGACCGGCTGCAGACGCCGGTGTTCGTGATGACCGATCTGGACATCGGCATGAATACGCGCCTGTGCGACCCCCTGGAGTGGGACGACGCCAAGACCTACGACCGCGGCAAGGTGATGAGCGCCGAGGAGCTGGAAGCGGGCAAGGACTTCGGCCGCTATCTGGACACGGAGGGCGACGGCATCGCCTACCGCACCTATCCCGGCACGTACCCCACGCGCGGCGCCTATTTTACCCGCGGCACGACCAAGGACCGCTACGCGCGCTACTCCGAGGCGGGGCCGGACTATGTCGACAACATGCAGCGGCTGCTGCAGAAATTCGAGACGGCGAAGACCCTGGTGCCCAAGCCCCTGCTTACCGCCGCGCAGCATCCGGCACGCTTCGGCGTACTCTATTTCGGCTCCACCAGCCCGGCGATGGCCGAGGCGCTGGACGTGCTCGCGGCGCAGGGGATCTACGTCAACGCGCTGCGCGTGCGCGCATTTCCGTTCCAGGACGAGATCGCGGACTTCGTCGC
>Ga0334722_10003072_pt1 | contig 18260 bp, 11 predicted proteins | sample C3_bottom_MG_FD_207210 | JGI IMG/M metagenome (GOLD analysis project Ga0334722, IMG submission 207210) | Sediment microbial communities from Yellowstone Lake, YNP, Wyoming, USA - C3_bottom | ecosystem: Environmental > Aquatic > Freshwater > Lake > Sediment | place: USA: Wyoming | collected...
TGCAGTAGCAAGTGTCACAGTTACAGTTGATGGTGTATCAAAGACCGTATCCGGTACAACATCTTGGTCAGCTCCAACCTCCGGTTTATCAGTAGGATCCCATGCCGTAGTTGCAACAACCAAAGACAATGCTGGAAACACAGCATCTGCAACTGGCACATTTACAGTTGACACCATATCACCAGCTGTTTCAATATCAAATCCATCAACAGGTTCCATCATACCTACCACATCACCTACCATAACTGGGACTGCATCTGATGCTGGCTCTGGAGTAAAGAGTGTCACAGTCACCCTTGATGGCATATCGCAAACCGTATCCGGTACAACATCTTGGTCAGTTACCACATCCGGTCTAGCTCAAGGATCTCATACCATAGTTGCAACAGCAAAGGATACTGCTGGAAACACAGCATCTACAAATAGCACATTTACAGTTGACACCACACCACCATCTGTTTCCATATCTAGCCCAGCAAGCGGTTCAACCATTTCTACTACATCACCTACCATAACTGGAACAGTGTCTGACACTGGTTCTGGAGTAAAGAGCCTTTCACTAACCGTTGACGGCGTATTGCAAACTGTTTTAAGTACAGCATCTTGGTCAGTTGCCACATCCGGTCTAGCTCAAGGATCTCATACCATAGTTGCAACAGCAAAGGATACTGCTGGAAACACAGCATCTGCAACTTCAACATTTACAGTTGATACGATATCACCAGCTGTTTCAATATCAAATCCATCAACAGGTTCAACCATTACTACAACATCTCCAACCATAACTGGAACATCATCTGATGCTGGTTCTGGAGTAAAGAGTGTCACAGTCACCCTTGATGGCATATCGCAAACCGTAACAGGTACAACGTTATGGTCAGCTCCAACCTCCGGTCTAGCCACAGGATCTCATACCATAGTTGCAACAGCAAAGGATACTGCTGGAAACACAGCATCTGCAACTTCAACATTTACAGTTAATACAATAATTGTTTCCATAACTAGCCCAGCTCCAAATTCTAACGTAAGTGGCAAGGTCACCATTTCAGTCTCTGCATCTAATATTTTTGGTATAAGCAAAGTTGAATTGTACATAGATAGCAAGTTGACTTCAACACAGAGTGGATCGTTTAATTATAGTTGGAACGCCAATTCTGAACCAGTCGGAGCTCACACGATAACTGCAAAGGCATACGATATGAATGGTAACAGTGCAAGTGCTTCCGAGACTGTAACCAAGTGCAACAAGTGCTAAGAAGACCATATTCAAAAACATAAAGTAAATCCAAATAAAATTCTCTGACGTACTGTCTCTTTTTAGAAACTAGTTTTGACCATTTATTCTGAACTTCGCTGTCGTGACAGTCTTGTTGGCAGTCTGGCTAATTTATCTCAAATTTAGTGGGTGAACCTTTGATTTGTGTTCTGATGTAGTGCATTGGACAGACCCAGCTGTTACATTCCATGCATAAAATATTTGAAAATCTGTTGCAATTAATGCAGGTACCGTTTCTTGGATTGAGCCTGTTTTGCAAAAATCCTTCGTCCTATTCATTCTTCTGAAAACCATTCTTTCAGTTCTTCATTAAATGCTCTTTCTTCTTAAAGATCCCTTTCTGTGTCATCTCGAATATCCTGCAGCTTTATCTTCGATTTGATTGATGAAAAGTGATCAAGTACTAGAGATTTGAGTTTCTCTAAATTTTTGACTTGATTTTTGACGTCCTCTTCGGTGCTCCAATAGTGATTTTTCTTGCAATGTATAATGTACTCATCTAATCCTTTTTCAAGCACCTCATTCTTTGTTAACAGCTTGAACCTGTCAGATACCATTTTGGCTGCAACGGTAGATACTATATATCTTCAATACTATTCTCTGATCAGAACGAATCAGGATTCCTTGCAGAATGTAGGTTACAATTATCTTGGAAGGAATCTTCATATTTTACTACAGCGCGATGAAAGGAGCAAAAGGAATAAAGAAATTTCCCACTTGGAGTACAAATTGCATGATTAAAGGAATTTTCCTGTCTTTGCGTTAAATAAGCTTATAGTTTGGCCGCTTCTTCATAGCTCTTCTTTAGTTTATCATTTGCGTAAATCCACGTCCAAGAGCCATCCTCGTTATCAATTATCTTGCCTTGGCCTTTAAGATACTTTAGAATAATATTTAGTACTGGCGCCTTCATACTGCCATCTAATTTTCTTAGGAGCTTATTTCTAGAATTAAATTCAATGTTCTCCCTAAATAGCCTCTCAACCTTGAGGACACTTTTGAGTGTAGGATTATATTGCTCTAAATCCTTTTCTAGAATTAGACTAATTTTGAACGCTCTTGGATGAATATTTTCTCGACCTACTTTCCATCCAGAATAACGGGTTTTAGGCATCTCTAATATATGTACTTGGAAGTATATGACTTTTACGTATTATGCTTGAAAGTATGGTATTAATTATGCAGATTTCTTCTTAAAGTAACCGAATCTTTTGTTGTATGCGTCATGACTCATCAATTCTAACAAAAGCGCTTTTGGGGGTTCTCCCAGATTCAGTGTAAAAACAGTGTATGTTAATCTCCAATATTGTGGAAGTGCGACCCGATACAAGACTTGAACATTATGACGCTTTACATAATATTGTGGAATTTGGTCGCGTTTTACGTGTTCACCTACGATAGAATCATTCTTTATGTCCCTAATAATCTCCTTAACTGCGTTTTTCAGTAGACCATTGGGTAACTTTTGATATGCCAAAAGAAAGTCTCTTTTATCTCCTACGACATCCATGACAGTTTTGGAGGTATGAAAGTAATAAACTAGTTTTGACCATTTATTCTAAACTAGTGTGAAGGACACAACATTTTCTACCAAAGGCCATATTTCGGATCTCAAGACCGCTTTTCCCGCTATTGACCAAAGGTATCACATCCATTAGATAACTGCCCCGAGTCAGAGCACTAAAATTACATATGGTGTTATCATATGATCTCTAGCTTTAATGCAACTGTTGGTCAATTGTTTGCTCAAAGACAGAATACGGTTGAGCGCCTACAACTTGGACATATCCATCCTTGTCATTGCCTATAAAGAAGGTAGGGGTTCCAGATACATTATAGCTTGCACCGTCTTGGAAATTCTTTTGTAATGTTTTCAAAAACTTTGCAGAGTCAAGACATGTGTTAAAATTATCCGAGTTCAAGCCAAGCTGTACTGCATATTGCTTGAATGTAGAGGTAACATTAGCAGAATCAAGTCCTGCCCAATTAGGTTGGTTTGAAAACAAGGTATCATGGTATTGCCAGAACTTGCCCTGTTCATTTGCACATTGGGCAGCAAGTGCTGCTGGCACTGCATTGGGGTGTATGCTTTGCAACGGAAAGTCCCTGAAGACCAGTCTTACTTTGCCAGAGTCAATATAATTTTGTTCCAGCTGTGGCAATGTATTGGAGAAAAAACTTCCACAAAACGGGCACTGAAAATCAGAAAATTCTAGAATCGTAACTGGTGCATTTTGATTGCCTCTCATCGGACTGTCTTGATATGAAACAAAGACTTTGCCATTAGACTGAGTAGGGTTTGAGGTAGGTTGAGGATTTGTTTGTGGCACTGTCTGTGCTGGAGTGATATTTTCTAGGGTTGATTTGTTTGTGTTTTGACCAAGTACAAATCCTCCAAAAAAAGAAGCTGCAATCAATGCTATTACAATTCCAACAACCAGTCCTTTGTAAGTAGATCTTTTTACTGTAATGCTTTCAGGTCGGAGAGGTTCAGGGGTAGTTGAAGCGGTTGGTTCAACTTGTCTAGACAAAACTGGATCTGCCGGCTCGGATTGCTCCGAAGGTAAAGGTGGAGCTACTGGTTCAGAAATTTCTTCTGGAATTGATTTATTTTGGTTTTCATCTGACAATTTAGTTTCTTATTGTAAAAGCGACTGATTTCTTCTAATAATCCTTTCTAGATACTATTGTACTAGGAACAGTTAATGGAGAAATAATTGAGCATAATGAAACATCAACATGAAAAGTCGACTAAATTTTATGACAACACCATGACATTTGAACGCTAATACATTAATACTGTAGCAACCACGCTAATCAATCCTGCCCAATATTTATATCTGATAAAAGTTGGGCTCGTTTATGAACGCAGTTATACTAAATTATTTCACAAGACCCATGGTTCCACAAGAATCTGTTTTTGACAATTGCTATAATAATTCCAGAATTTATCTCCATAATTTTATAATTTTGTCGCAGCCAAGTACACACTATTACCTATGTATCACATAGGGATGCAATAAGCCATGAAAAAGATTTCCGCAATCTTGTTAATAGCTATGATGTTCCTTGCGTTACTGCCAGCAAATAATGTGCATGCAGCTTCAAGCGAGCTGCCAAAACATGTGCCAGGAGAACTATTAATCAAATTTGCTGACACCGTTTCTGACACACAAAAAGAAGATATCATAAAATCACATGGTGCACAAACTGTGGGCGAGATCTCAAAAATTGGTGTAAAAATTCTCAAAGTCCCAGAGCAAGGCTTGAGTGGAATCATGCAAGCTCTCAAGGGTGTCAACGGTGTAGAGTATGTAGAGACAGATTCTATAATCGAGCCAGCACTAGTTCCAAACGATCCATATTATGGAATACAGTGGCATCTTGCAAAGATTGATGCGTCTGATGCATGGACCATTAACACTGGAACAAACGGGCCAGTCATTGCAATACTTGATACAGGATTTTTTGCAACCCATCCTGATCTGTCAAGCAAGTTTGTCAGTGGATATAACACTTATAGCAATACTTTTGATTGGTCGCCTTCTAGCTCATGTGACCACGGTGACTGGGTCGCAGGAACAGCTGCTGCTATGACAAATAATTTGTATGGAGTAGCTGGGGTGGGTTGGGCAAATCGCATCATGCCAATAAAGGTCACATCGGATCTCTGTGGAGCAACTACGACCTCGATTGCAAATGGAATAATTTATGCTGCAGACCACGGTGCCAAAGTTGCAAATGTGAGCTTTGCCATATATGCCGGAGATAGTACGATTACAAGTGCTGCTCAGTACATGTATAACCACGGTGGGTGGGTGGTAGCTGCAGGGGGCAATTCGGGAACGTTTGTGAGTTCTCCAGATAATCCTTACATCATATCTGTCGGTGCCACAATTCAGGACGACACAATTGCGTATTTTTCATCTTATGGAAGCTATATTGACTTTGCAGCTCCCGGTGTTGGAATCTATACAACTTGCACTTGTAATGTGATAGGAAACTATACGTCTGTATCAGGAACCTCGTTTTCTTCTCCAATAGTAGCCGGTGTGATAGCTCTTCTTTTCTCACAAAACCCAAATGCTACACCACAGCAGGTCTATAATGCCCTAAAAAGTTCTGCAGTAGATCTTGGCACACCAGGCTATGACAATTATTTTGGTTGGGGGAGAATAGATGCTTACCGTGCTCTGCAAACTATTAGTATTGGCGTTGACACCGCCCCGCCATCTGTTTCAATATCAAGTCCAACAACTGGTTCCATCATTTCTTCCACATCACCTACCATCACTGGAACTTCATCTGATCCTGGTTCTGGAATATGGAGTGTCACAGTTACACTTGATAGTATATCAAAGACCGTAACAGGTACAACATCTTGGTCAGTTACCACATCCGGTCTAGCTCAAGGATCTCACACCATAGTTGCAACAGCCAAAGACAATGCAGGAAACACCGCATCTAAAACCAGCACATTTACAGTTGATACGATATCGCCATCTGTGTTAATATCTAGCCCAACATCAGGTTCTACAATCTCTACAACATCACCTGTCATAACTGGAACTTCATCTGATGCTGGCTCTGGAGTAAAGAGCGTCACAGTCACACTTGACGGTGTTTTACAAACTGTTACAGGTACCACATCTTGGTCAGTTGCTACATCCGGTCTAGCACAAGGATCTCACACCATAGTTGCAACAGCCAAAGACAATGCAGGAAACACAGCACCTGTAGCTAGCACATTTACAGTTAACGCCATAACACCAACAGTATCTATAACAAGCCCTGCATCAGGTTCCACCATTTCTTCCACATCACCTACCATCACTGGAACTGCATCTGACAATGTTGCAGTAGCAAGTGTCACAGTCACACTTGATGGTATATCAAAGACCGTAACAGGTACAACATCATGGTCAGCTCCAACCTCTAGTCTAGCTCAAGGATCTCACACCATAGTTGCAACAGCTAAAAACAATGCCGGGAACACTGCATCTAAAACCAGCACATTTACAGTAGACACCGCCCCGCCATCTGTTTCAATATCAAGTCCAACAACTGGTTCCATCATATCTTCCACATCACCTGTCATAACTGGAACTTCATCTGATCCTGGTTCTGGAATATGGAGCGTCACAGTCACACTTGATAGTATATCAAAGACCGTAACAGGTACAACATCTTGGTCAGTTACTACATCCGGTCTAGCTCAAGGATCTCACACCATAGTTGCAACAGCCAAAGACAATGCAGGAAACACCGCATCTAAAACCAGCACATTTACAGTTGATACGATATCGCCATCTGTGTTAATATCTAGCCCAACATCAGGTTCTACAATCTCTACAACATCACCTGTCATAACTGGAACTTCATCTGATGCTGGCTCTGGAGTAAAGAGCGTCACAGTCACACTTGACGGTGTTTTACAAACTGTTACAGGTACCACATCTTGGTCAGTTACCACATCCGGTCTAGCACAAGGATCTCACACCATAGTTGCAACAGCCAAAGACAATGCAGGAAACACAGCACCTGTAGCTAGCACATTCAAAGTTAATACAATAATTGTTTCCATAACTAGCCCTGCACCAAATTCTAACGTAAGCGGCAAGGTCACCATTTCAGTCTCTGCATCTAATATTTTTGGCATAAGCAAAGTTGAATTATACATAGATAGCCAGTTGACTTCAACACAGAGTGGATCGTTCAATTATACTTGGAACACCAACCCTGTAACAATCGGACCTCACACAATAACTGCAAAGGCATATGATATGAATGGTAACAATGCAAGTGCTACCGAGACTGTATCTATCTGCAAGTGCTAAGAAGACCATATTCAAAAACATAAAGTAAATCTAAATAAAATTCTCTGACATAATGTTGTTAAAAATACAGTTTGATTACTTGAATGATTTAAAATCTTTAGGATTTGAAATAGCGCGTTTAGATTTGAAACATTCATCTTTTAAAGAAAAGCTCTTGTGAATTTAAAAATAATAGGTAAATGGTAGGACACCTAGACTGGATTTGAGTCTAGAGTGTGATGCAAGACCAGTATTGCTAGCGTCCTTGGTATGAAAACATGATTGACAATCTAACCTCCATTCATAAAATTAACAATTTTATAGCTCGCAAAATAACGCTATACATGCAACCAAAATCCTGTCAATACTGTGGAGAGATGACAGACTTGCCCTTTGAATGTAATTATTGTAAAGATGGTTTCTGTGAAACTCATAGGTTGCCAGAAGAACATAGGTGTGTGAAACTAGGCCTTATTAGAGCAAAGCGATTTGGCCAAAGAAATGTTATACGTGACGGAAATAGAGGACGCCCGAATTTTTTAAGAAGAATTTTCTCTAGATTTTAAAACGTTCATTGTAAATGTTTTCTTGAGTGAGTGACAATCTGACTATTAATTCAATCGTATCTGATTCAGATTATTTTCGTATCAAAAGTTAACTAGTGATATAAATCCATTTTAATAATGGAACCAAAAAATATGACTGATGGATGGTATCTGATAAATTTATTTCCTTTTAAAAGTTTATACTTTAACAAAGAATCAGAGTCTAGCTAAAAACGCCTGTTGGTGCATCTATTTCCATAGCAACCGCATCCTGTGTGATAGATGTAATATTTATCTTGAATTTAAGGTCGCTTGCCATTGCTTTATGGACCTCTGCTATATAGCGGGAAAAGTTTTCATTGACATTGTGGTATATGGTAATGATATGCTTTGTATTTCGTACGTCATGTCTTATAGAACCAAATCTTGCAGCCCAAATGTCAATTGTAGTAATAATATTTTTGAAATCAAGGCTGTTAAAGTTTAACATGATAAGTGTACGTGGTATTGTTGAACCCACATCATTTGCTATTTTTTTAAGAACGACTAGATCCAACTCGTCAAAGATGCTTGCGATCGCCTTTTTTGAAAGTGGGATAAATCCTACCTGCTCCGCATTTTTTTCCCATGATGCGTATTTTTTTGTTATGCTGTTTACAAGGGAATTGAGGCTTATTCCTCGCTTTTCAGCTTCAGCGGATAGCAGATCGTAAACGGATTTGTCAATTCTACATGACAAAGTAACAGTGCCATTCTTTGGCCCCAACAAAGCTTCCAAGAATATTATTTTAAACATGCCCCTATTTATGATTTATTTTATTACAATTACATCAAATGTAATGATATTTGGCAAAAATGATCAACCATCTTGAGGCATGAGTACAATGAGACTCCCATATTTGGAAATATGACGATCTTAGTGTATCTCATACAAATGACTGGATCTTAATGCAAGAATAGATCACCGTTCTGGAAACGTGAACACGTTTGACTACATTTCAGCACGCCTCACACAAATGATTAATCATCATGAGGCAAGAATAGGATCCTACCAGATTCCCAGATTTAGAAATGTGAACACGTTTGACTACATTTCAACGCGCCTCACACAAATACTTGTGATGAATATTTACTATAACCAATGAAAAAGATGTTGGTCTTACTAGCAGTATGTACGATATTAACGCTAGTAATGACTCCTGCAGTTTCGTTTGCCCAGTCACAAGTTGCTCTAAAGCCGCTCCATTGGAAGCTGGTCTTTCTGTCACCTTATGGTGGCTGTGACGTTTATCAATATCAGATGACACACGTATATGCTGAAGAAACTTCAAAGTATTTTAAAATGTATAAGGTTGCAAATGACCAGTCATCTGAGCCTCAGTGCATGTCAGTGAAAAATTATGCCAAATCAACTGGAGACGGGGTGGACTTGCTAGTTCTCGTATACGGTTATGAACTTGGCAGAAATGAACTTAATCTTAACAGTGTAGGTGGATTCTACTCTCACCAAGGAGATGACAAGTCCAAAAACCATACCGTTGTAATTTGTGATTGTTCCAACTTTAAATTTTCAAGGCCAACTTTTACACTAAGTTATGAATTATCACGTATGATTTTGTACTACGAGGGATATGACAAGTCAATCTATCGAGGATATGTAGAAACAATTGGAGCAAAAAACGACAAATGTGAGGAGGGCGACAGCGCATCATGCGATGGGCTCTATACCAAGATAAGAGGAGAACATTATTTTACCTCGATGATGGTAATGGCACCCTACAAACCTGCAGTCGATCCTACATCTATACCTGATTCTGACAATCAAAACATTCCAAACTCACCATATGTTATCAATACACAAAAGGCAATAACGAATTGGTGGATACAAGGAAAGATTAGTGATGTAGATTACGAAACAGCACTAGGGTATTTGACTGGAATAGATGTAAAGATTACAAACAAGAACGAATCTGGCACCATGATACTCTTTGATGGTCCTAAAGACTTGGACAAAAAGCATCCTGACGTACTCAATAACGACGTAAACCTGAATCTAACTGACCAACAAAAAAACGGACTATTAAGCCGAGTCAACATACAAAACATTGAATCCAAGCCAGCCTCTGATGCACCAAATGCTTTGATACCATTGTGGCTAAAGGAGAAAGTACACACATGGTCAAATGATAATACTGTTAGCTTTGATGATTACCTAAATACGATCAAGTACTTTCTAAAATCACAATAGACCATTATTTTTGAACACAAATCAACACAAATAATTCACGACTCTTATCTAGTCTTCTAGTATTCAGAGAGTCAAGAGACACAATTGAACCATTGGTATGAGGGTATGATCTTCACTAGAGGTGATGGCATTTATCTGAATTGATTTTATCTATCTTGAGATATCAGAAAAAAAGCATGATAGGGTATCGTCTGACACTTGTAGCACAATCTCATTTTGTTTTTTATCTGTTGCGAACAAAAAGTAATGCTTTAGGGAATGCTCTTATTTGTTGGGTGATTTGATGTCAGAGGACTTTCCAGACTCTCCAAAAGATTTGGCAAGATTGATTGATGACATGATAAAAATGCAGAGCGAATCTACTACTACACTTGAAAACATCTTGGAGACATTAAGAAATGGCAGACCTCTTATGGCTAGTACTAGGGAATACCTAAAAAATATGATATTTCAACATTATCAAAATCTGGAACTAAAAAAGGGAATTGAAAAAAATAGAACAAGCTTTCAAAAAAAATCAGAGACCACATCATCTGACGAGACAGACCTTGCCAATCTCAAGCACAGATTAGCTTCAGGGACTCTATCCTACGAGGAATATCAAAAGATAAGAAATGTTCTAGTCGAGGGCAAAAAAGACGAGGAACACGAGATACAATTTGAAAAAATCACGTCAAAGGAACCCATCAGGGAGAAGAGAATAAAAAAAGAGAGAAATGCCTCGACAGCAATTTGGTTAGCAGTAGCTTTTGGGCTAGTAGGAATACCAGGTATAGGTCACATCTACCTAGGTAAGGAATCTAGAGGTTTTGGAATAATCGCACTTTCATTTGTCATAATATCAATAGGCTTTCTTGTTTTTTCTATTCATATGCAGAAAATTGCAGAAAACGATCCCTTCTTCTTATACGGCATAATGATTGCTGAAGGATGGGCTATGCTCTTTGCATGGCAACTCTACGACGTCAACAAGCTGCGTAAAATCTATGAAAAACATGTTGCACAAGCTCAAGAGAGGCCGCCTTGGTGGTAAGATCAAACTCAATAGAACAGTTAGACATGTGTAATAACAATTGGAATTTTTTGATATGGCAGCCATTTATGACTGGGAGAAACTGGTGAGGAAAAGATGGCCTATGAGATAGTTACGGCAATTCGTGGATTTATTGAGCAAGGAATTGGTGATACTGACAGGCTGCAATACATCTTAAACAGACTAGAAAAAGGAGAAGATCTTTATTTTTCAGACAAGAAATATCTTGAGAATTTATTTTATGAAAATGAGCCAGTAACAAAACAAACAGAGCAAGTGACCGAATCGCGCTCACTTGCAAAGCTAGAAAATGATCTAAAGAACTTGAATGCACGACTTGAAAACATTTTGAAAAACCAACTAAAAGAAGAGAAAATTAAATCAAATAGTAACCTGTCTGCAATACAAAGATCTAAACTGGTTACAAAAAATACTACACGCCAAAAAAACGAGCAAGTAGCACTTGTTCTTGCAGTTGTTCTAGGACTCGTTACTCTGCAAGGAATTGGGCATATCTATGTAGGAAAAATTGCAAGAGGTGCAGCAATTCTTAGTCTGTCTTTACTTCTTGGGATTCTTTTTATTTCTAGTGTGGCAGGAATAATGCCAAAAGATTCTATTTTATCATCTGTGTCAATTCTTCCAATTTTTATTGCAGGCTATCTGGGATTGTACATATTTCAGGTTCTTGATAGCCGCAAGCTGTGTATGCGATACAACCAGTACACAGGACAAGACCCCATCTTTTACCGCCAAGATAAATCCAGATTAGAGCAGATCCAAAGATATCGTAATGTGATTTCATTCATAACTGTCATTCATCTCTGCTTTGCCGTGCCATTCTTGTACATTTTTAATCTTAATGGTGCCCTTTTACAAAATCTTCAGATTTCATCTTTTGAGGCAACGATGATTACAAATTGGTTTTTCTTTATGCTTGCACTTGTCTTGGTAATGTGGGCAGCATATGGTGTGGCTTACCTGGCCATAAACAGAAAAGAAAGTGAGACAAGGCAGCACGAGACAAAATTAAGTGCAGAGATGTAGAAACAGAATTTAATTTTATATAGAGATGTGTAAATTTTGTGACATACAGTCTCTTATTAGAATGAAGAGCTATCATACATCATGTCAAAAATCCTGAACATTCAGATTCCAGATGCGATACAAAAAGAGCTTGACGAGAGATGCAAACAAGTGGGCTGCAATGAGGATGATTATGTCAAAGAGACAATAGAGTATGTCCTAAAGGGATTTTCTACCTTTGATTTTGGACTGCGCGACTAGCAAGAGATATTTGATATGCCCTTTGTGGTTTGTCTAGAAAAATCTGACAAAAAAATACCATAACAAATAATCCAAACCATATTTTTGCAGATTATACTTTATGATGAAAAAACAATTTGTTAATACCATTAAAGTGCCAAGAAATTTTAAAAGATGAATTTGACTAATCCTGAACCTTGCGATTTTTTATATTATAATAGCTGGTAGCTCTCTAGTATGCAAATAGATACTAGACAATTAATTTTTGAGCTCTGCACGACGAACAGTTAACATATCAATCAGAGTGTCAGTAATAGAGGACAGGGTGCTTTCTAATTTTGAAAGCTGTCGTAATGACTCTTCATCAAGAACATCCTCAGAACGTGCACGAATTGTTGAAGCAGATAATCTAGCAAGCCATAACTGGTACATCAATGGCATCTTTAGCTTGTTTGTCTCTTGTTTGATTTGTGGTTCGCTCTTGTTTAATTCCACAAGATAACTTAAAACGAATTCATTAATAACAATGGTGAGTTCATTTGTAGTAATTTGTAGTCAAAAGATCAATAAGCATATTAGATCATTCTTCCAAAAATCACTATCCATATTAGCACATCTGATTTGATTCGTAAAAGTTTCTTACTTCTATTTACTTTACAGATTCCCAGAAATGGCAGGCAGTCTTTATAATAACATATTGAAAAATAAGGTGTTAGTCAATGATCCAGCCTATAGAGCATAATGCATGCGAAAATATTTACTCCGAGTCTACATTTTGCAATTTTAAATTACAAATGACTACATCTCGCTGCTACTGTCTTATATCGTCCTTGAGGGGGTATACCTAGTTGAGTAAAAGGAACATGAATAATGGTAACATACCCGATAGGTTAAACAAATTTTTGTGCATTTTTCTGAGTGCCATACTTTTATCAAGCACTGCGGCTGTTAGTGCTCCAACATTTCTTCCTGTAGCTAATGCCGATTCAGTTGCTGCATCAAGTGATTCAAATGCAACCAATTCTACAATCTCAGACTCTAATTCATCTTCTAGTACGTCTAGTTCCCCTCCAAGTCAAACTGATACAAACTCTACTCCGCTAATTGGTCCGCCAAATGATTCTAGTCCGACTTTGACACCAAACAGTACATCAGACTCTACAAACAGCACCTCCTCTGACATAACAGACAACACTTCAACTACGCCAACAAACAGCACAGCAGACTCTACAAGCACCATATCATCTGAAACCACAAACAGCACATCAACCGAGTCAACAAACAACACATCAACAGAATCAACAGACGACACCCCAACTGAAATAACAAACAGCACATCAGACTCTACAAACAGCACATCATCTGAATCAACAAACAATACATCAACAGAATCAACAGACGACACCCCAACTGAAATAACAAACAGCACATCAGACTCTACAAACAGCACATCATCTGAATCAACAAACAACACATCAACCGAATCAACAAATAGCACATCATCTGAAACCACAAACAGCACATCAACCACTACAGACAACACATCAACTGAATCAACAAACAACACATCAACCACACAAACAAACAGCACATCATCTGAATCAACAAACAATACTTCCACCACACCACCCCCTGTCCCAGAACCTACAGTATCAGTTGTCAACAAAACTTCCGTCAACCTTGATGGAACCTCGAGTTACACCATTTCTAATACTGCAAACTCTACACAAAACCTGTCATCTCTAACTGTTAGTGCATGGGTAAAACCAGACTATAGTCAAGGATCATCAATATTTACAGTTGTAAGCAAATCAAACGCATTTACACTTTCAATTAACAACAACGTTCCTCCAGCTAGGGTAGCAACGTTTTCAATATTTGACGGAATCAAGTGGACAACCGTTGAATCAAAAAGTATTATCCCAGACCAACAGTGGACTCATCTTGCAGCCACGTTTGACAATTCTACCATTTCAATCTATGTCAATGGCGCCTTGGAATCTAGTGTTCCTGTATTAGGTAATCCAACTCTATCTGTTAGCGGTCACTTGGTGGCAACTCCAGTAACTAACATTACATCAAGCTCTGATATTGTAGTAGGTGCCTATGTCTCAAACCTTAGAGAAAATAATCAGGTTGCAGAACAATTTTCAGGTCAAATTGAAAACGTAAACCTCTATGATAGTATTCTAAGTGATACTCAGATTTCTCAACTATATTCCAGTGATGCAGCCTTATACGGCGTTACTTATACGCCTGAAACCACTAGTACCAACTCTACTGATGCAAACACAACAGCAGACACCACACTAGAACATGCACCAATTATAATTGGACAACCAGTCACCTGGACTGAGAATGTAACACTATCTGAATCACAAGACAGGGTTGCAATTGAGGTACCTTCTGATGCTCAAAACCTGCAGGTTACAAAGTCAGATGGCCAAACCGTATCCCCTGAAGACGTAACAACTAGTACTGCTGAAACTAACACCAATGATTCATCAGCATTGCCAACTGCTGTCATTGGAAATGAATCAACTCCAGTTGTTCAAATAGAAAATGCAACCGAAGTGATGCAAAACCCTGATAACACCAAGCTAGTTGTTGTCAACGATTCCTCTGATCAATACAATGTACAATTTACTACGCCACCAGTTACCATATCTGAACAAACTACTACAACCCCAGAGCTTTACAGCAAGGATATTACAGTCTCACATGATTCTGCATTACACTATACCAATGTGACATCATTTTCTAGTCTTCCAGAAGACCTTGTATCAAAAGGTGTCCAGTTCAAACTATACTGGATGATTAATGATACCAAGACCGAGGTCACCTCTGATCCTAGATTTGATGTACAGTTTGTTGATACAGACGGCAACGGTATTGCAGATCAGATGCAATGGAACATTCCAAAACTATCCGAGCAGCAATTTGTAATTGAAGGAATAATTCTATCCACTGATGCCCAGCATCTTGATTCGAACAGAAACTTTGTTGCAGATGTGTTTAATCAAACCAGTTCTCGGGATGGAATCTGGACAGACCCAATTCCAGCAGGAGATTTCATCCGTGCAACATTTGAACGAACTCTTAACAATACTAACGATATAACAATTTACGCAAAAAGCGATTCTTCTGCTAGTATAGAAGTTTATGAAAAAGACTCGAACAACCTGCTTGCTACTTTTGATAATATTACATCAGATCAGATGTACAGAATCTTGTTGACTGGTCTTAACGGAACTCAAGATACGTTTGATCTGAAAGTTGTTGGAGGTTCTGTGCAGTTTGATTACATCACTGATCCAGCAGTAGATGGCTCGGCAGTAAATCTAAGTCAAACAACAACTCCAATTAATCAAGCTATAACAGTTGGTAGCGGTACCGTAAACAGAATGCTATTGGTTGGTATCAGCATTAGGGGTGTTACAGGAGTTACAAGTGTATTACAATCATCTTCATCTGCAACTTGTGCAAGCGGTACAACAGCGTTAACAAATGTAACCACTGCTGCCGCATTCAACCCTACTAATGCCAGAACAGAAATATTTTATTTATTAAATCCTCCTACGGGTACCAACAATATCTGTGTAGCCTTTGCTGCTAATCCTGCTAGAGCAACTGTGGGTATAATTTCATTAACAGGTGTGAATCAGACCACTCCTATTTCAAATTCTAATAAGGGAACTGGTACTGCTACTTCTCCATCAACAAGTGTTACAAGCTCAACAGGTAACATGGTTATAGATACTGTAGGAAACACTGGTACTACTGCGCTGACAGTAGGAGCCGGTCAAACTCAACAATGGAACAATAGTACCACTGCTGGTACACCCGGAGCTAGGGAGGTTGGTGCAGGAAGTAGCATATCCTCTAGTGCTGGTTCTACTACTATGAGTTGGACAGGAAGCAGTACATGGGCACAAAGTGTAGTGGAAATCAAAAATGCAGTGCTAAGATCAACTACCACTACCATCACACCAGCTCCATCGTCTACAACAGTTGGAGTCCCAATAACATTTACAGCCACAGTTCATGACTCTAGTAGTGGCACCGCATCCATTCCAAACGGAACTATCAACTGGACTGGTGGTACTGGAACCTATAATTCCACTAGCTGTACTCTGACAAAAGTAAACGCATCTGCATCAAAATGTAACGTAACATTTACACCATCAACCACAACCGGCTCTCCAGTTACAATCACAGGAACCTATCCAACAGGCGGTACTGGTGACAACTCTGTTCACAGCACAAGCTTAGGCACATCATCACTTACAGTCAACGCAAGATCAACTACCACTACCATCACACCAGCCCCGTCAGCCACAACAGTCGGAGTTGCGATATCATTTACAGCCACAGTACACGATTCCAACGCTGGCACCGCATCCATTCCAAACGGAACTATCAACTGGACTGGAGGTACTGGCACCTATAATTCCACCAGCTGTACTCTAACAAAAGTAAACGCATCTGCATCAAAATGTAACGTAACATTTACACCATCAACAACAGTTGGCTCTCCAGTTACAATCACAGGAACATATCCTGCAGGCGGTACTGGTGACAACTCTGTTCACAGCACAAGCTTAGGCACATCAGTACTTACAGTTAACAAGAGAACAACTACAACAACCATCACACCATCTCCATCATCAACATCAGTTGGAGTTGCGATATCATTTACAGCCACAGTACACGATTCCAACGCTGGCACCGCATCCATTCCAAACGGAACTATCAACTGGACTGGAGGTACTGGCACCTATAATTCCACCAGCTGTACTCTGACCAAAGTAAACGCATCTGCATCAAAATGTAACGTAACATTTACACCATCATCCACAGTTGGCTCTCCAGTTACAATTACAGGAACATATCCAACAGGCGGTACTGGTGACAACTCTGTTCACAGCACAAGCTTAGGCACATCATCACTTACAGTTAACACAAGATCAACTACCACTACCATCACACCAGCCCCGTCCGCCACAACAGTCGGAGTTGCGATAACATTTACAGCCACAGTGCACGATTCTAACGCTGGCACCCCATCCATTCCAAACGGAACTATCAACTGGACTGGAGGTACTGGCACCTATAATTCCACCAGCTGTACTCTGACCAAAGTAAACGCATCTGCATCAAAATGTAACGTAACATTTACACCATCTACATCTGGCACTCCAACAATCACAGGAACATATCCGACAGGCGGTACTGGTGACAACTCTATTCATGCCACAAGCGCAGGAATTTCAGTACTTACTGTTAACAAGAGAACAACTACCACAACTATCACACCAGCTCCATCATCCACTTCAGTTGGAGTTGCAATCATATTTACGGCTACAGTGCACGATTCTAATGCTGGAACCGTATCCATTCCAAACGGAACTATAAACTGGACTGGAGGTACTGGCACCTATAATTCCACCAGCTGTACTCTGACTAAAGTAAACGCATCTGCATCAAAATGTGAAGTATCATTTACACCATCAACAACCGCTGGCTCCCCAGTCACAATCACAGGAACATATCCAACAAGTGGTACTGGTGACAATTCTGTTCACGCCACAAGCTCAGGTACATCATCACTTGATGTCGGTTCAGCATCGATAACACTTGGCACATCAAGTGGATCTTTTGGAACCTCAACAACAATAACAGGAACGGGTTTCAAAAATAATAAGGTAATAACAGTCACAATTAATGGTCACACGGGTAATATTATTTCGTCACCTCCAGTATCAACAAACAGTTCTGGCGGATTTTCCACATCTATTACTATTCCTAATGACGCTACCGTTGGCTCTAACACGGTAACTGCAACAGACGGAACATTCTCTGGAACCGCTCCATTTACAGTTACTTTAAGATCAACTACAACAACTGTCACACCAGCTCCATCTGCCACAACAGTTGGAGTTGCGATATCATTTACAGCCACAGTGCACGATTCTAACGCTGGCACCCCATCCATTCCAAACGGAACTATCAACTGGACTGGAGGTACTGGCACCTATAATTCCACCAGCTGTACTCTGACCAAAGTAAACGCATC
>Ga0334722_10003073_pt1 | contig 18258 bp, 16 predicted proteins | sample C3_bottom_MG_FD_207210 | JGI IMG/M metagenome (GOLD analysis project Ga0334722, IMG submission 207210) | Sediment microbial communities from Yellowstone Lake, YNP, Wyoming, USA - C3_bottom | ecosystem: Environmental > Aquatic > Freshwater > Lake > Sediment | place: USA: Wyoming | collected...
AGGGCCGGCACGGTCACAGGCATGTAGAAGAGCGAACCCTCGTCCAGCGGCGGCATGAACTCCGAGCCGAGTTTTATGCCGGGGACCACAGTTACACCGAACATTGGCGGCAGAAAGATGGTCCCGGTAACAAGGACGATGGCAATCGCCGCGATGATGACGCCGCGGCTGAAGCGGAGCGAGAAGGCAACGCGGGGCTTATAGACCTTGTTCACCGCCCTGATAATGGGGTTTTCATCTTCGGGCTTGATCCTGCCGCGCAGGAACAGCGTCATGAGGACCGGCGTGAGCGTGATCGCAAGGAACGAAGCGAAGAGCATGCCGAACGTCTTGGTATAGGCCAGGGGTTTGAACAGCCTGCCTGCCTGCGCCTGAAGCGTGAATACCGGCAGGAACCCTACCGTAATGACCAACAATGAGAAAAAGAGCGATGGGCCGACCTCCTGGGCCGCGTGGATGATGACATCGACGCGGTTCCCTGGCCTGCCCGCGTGCTCCCACTCCTCGAGCTTCGTGTGCGCGTTCTCGACCATGATGATCGAGGCGTCCACCATGGCTCCTATGGCAATGGCAATCCCGCCGAGGCTCATGATGTTCGAGGTCACTCCGATATAATACATGCAAATGAACGAAATGATGATGGCGATGGGAAGCGTCAGAATGACGACCAGGGCGCTCGGAAGATGGAACAGGAAGATGATACAGACAGCACTTACCGCAATGGTGAGCTTTATGATCTCCTCGGTCAGAGTGTGAATGGAGCGCCGGATAAGGTCGCTCCGGTCGTAGGTCGTTACGAGCTTGACGCCTTGCGGCAGTGAGGGAACGATGTCCCGAGCGATCTTTGCCTTCACCCGGTCGATCACGTCCAGAACGTTCTCGCCGAAACGGACCACCACGATGCCGGCGGCCACTTCGCTCTTGCCGTCCAGGTCTACCAGGCCGCGCCGGATCTCCGGGCCCACCTCGATGTTGGCAACGTCGCGCAGGAACACGGGCGTGCCGCCCGGCCCCCCGCCCACGGCGATCTCCTGCAGGTCCTTAACGCCCGTGATATAGCCCCTGCCGCGAACCATGTACTCGGTGCCGGACAGCTCCATCACACGGCCTTCCACATCGATATTACTCTTCCTGACGGCGTCCATCACCTTCATGAGCGAGATGCCGTAGGACGAAAGCCGGTTCGGCTCCACGGTGATCTGGTACTGCCGTACGAATCCTCCGACACTTGCCACCTGCGACACGCCGGGCACGCTTTCCAGGGCGAGCTTGATGTTCCAGTCCTGGAGCGACCGGAGCTGGGACAGATCGTGTCCGCCGGTCTCATCCACGAGGGCGTAGGAGAACCCCCAGCCGAGGCTCGTCGCATCGGGGCCCAGCACGGGGTTCACATCAGCGGGGATCTTGCTCCGCACCGACTGAAGATATTCGAGCACCCGGCTACGTGCCCAGTAGATGTCCGTGCCTTCCTCAAAGATGACGTAGATGAACGAACTGCCGAGAAATGAAAAGCCGCGTACCGCCTGGACCTTGGGTGCGGCCAGCAGCGTCGACGAGATGGGATAGGTCACCTGGTCCTCGACAAGGTTCGGGCTCCTGCCCGGCCAGTCGGTATAGATGATAACCTGAGTGTCCGACAGGTCCGGGATGGCGTCCAGCGGGATGTGCTGGAGCGACCAGACGCCCCAGAGCGACAGGAAGAGGATTACGAGGAACACGAAGAACCGGTTCTTGCCGCTGTATTCGATAATTTTTGAGATCATAGGTTAACCTGCATTACTGACAGTCTGTAACCACGGGCTTCGCACACGGTTAAGAGCTATTAACATAATAAATAGTTATTCTGGTATAAAAGCGTCCGTCATCGCCGTGCAAACGGGGATACATATCTGCTCTCTAAACACTGGATTCCCGCCTTCACGGTAATGCGTTAAGAGAGTTTGATGCAAGTGATCCGCCTCTAACCGTGTTCATCTGTGGTTACAATCCTGGTGAATATCATCTCACGCCCTTGAGTTGTGCTTCCGAATCGATGAGGAACGTCGCTGACCTCGCCACCCTTTCGCCGGCCTTGAGACCCGACAGCACCTCGCGGTAGCCGTCGGCGCGCGTGCCGAGTTTCACTTCCCGCGGCTCGAAATACCCCTCGCCCTTGTCCACGTAGACGATCTGGCGGGTGCCGGTGTCGAGCACTGCGTCATCAGGCACGGCAAGGCGGTTGCCCATGCCGACCTTGATGTCCACATTGGCGAACATCTGCGGCTTGAGCCTGCCGCCGGGATTGGGGACTGTCATCCGGACCTTCACGGTCCGTGCGTCCCCGCTCAGGGTGGGATTGACGAACTCGATCTTTGCAGAGAGCTCCTTCCCCGGCAGAACGCTCAAACTGATCCGCGCGGTCTCTCCCGGATTGATCACCGCCAGGTCCTGTTCGTAGAGGTCCGCGGTGATCCAGACCGTGGACAGGTCGGCGATGTCATAGAGCTTTTCGCCGGGCATCACCCGCATGCCCTGGACTGCGTTCTTCTGGACCACCGTGCCGTCCAGCGGGCTCACGAGCGTCATCGTACGCACCGTTGTTCCGGTCTCTTCTATTCGCTTGATCTGCTCATCGCTAATGTCCCAGAGCCGCAGCCGCTGGCGCGCTGCCGCGATGATCGCTTCGGCGTCGCGGGTCAGCATCCCTGCCACCGCCCCCTCCTTCGCCTCGCTGGTGGACTTGGCCCATCGGAGGGTGTTCAGGAACTCCTGCTGCGTGGCCAGGAGCTCGGGGCTGTAGACCTCGGCCAGAGGATCGCCTTTTTTTACCTGTATGCCCGTGTAATCAGCATGGAGCTTTTCGATCCATGCCTCATATTTTATGTTGACCGTGGCGAGCTTCCGTTCATCATATTCCACCCGTCCCACTGTCCTGATAGTCCTTCCGATCTGGCGCGGAGCAACCAGGACGGTCTTGACGCCCATCATCTTTTGCTTGTCCAGCGGGATCTCCACTGTTGGAGCCTCGGCAGACGCAGGTGCGGGAGCTGCCTTCTGCGCTTCCTGTTTTTTCTCCGCTGCGGGAGCAGTGTGTCCCTCATGCTGGGCCTGAACCTCGGCCGCAGGAAGGAACAGCAGGACCGCCGCGACGAGCACGGTGAAACCGGCTTTCCAACCATTGCGCCGGTTATTTCTTATCCAACTGTTCATTATGTTCTCCCTGTGTTTGCGGCACGACCTGATCACCGGTCCCGGTCAACGCCTCGAGCCGGGCGATCGCCTTCTCCCGCGTCACGAATTGCATCCAGTATGATGTTTCGAAATCCAGCAACGCCTTCAGCCTGTTCACGACGGTGAGACCTTCGACCTTGCCGGTGCGGTATCCCGATAGCGACAGCTCAAAATCCTGCCTGGTCTTGGGGATCAGTCCCGTGCGGTACAGGTCCATCAGCTGGTCCGAGGCCTTGATCATCGAATAATTCTCCCGAACGCTCGACGCGAGCATGGCCTTGATCCCCGCGAGATCATGGACCGCTGCCAGCGACATGGCGCGGGCAGAAGCTAATGCCTGGCCCTGGCGAGACTTGTAGTACAGCGGGATATTGAAGGTGGCAGTCAGGCTCCACATATCCTCGTAGGGGCCGCTCCGTGTCGCAACCGTGCCGGCAAGGGTCACGTCGGGATAGTACTCCTTCTGGGCCATGTGCACGCCTGCCTCTGAAGCCTTGAGCATCTTCTCCCTCGATACCACTTCGGGTGAGTTGTCAATGGCATGCCGGACCAGTTCGTCCTCCGATGCGGGGACTGTCGTGGCAACGACCTCAGCAGGCCTGCCGAGCGGCGCGTTCGATTCCCGTCCCACTGCCGCGGACAGCATGGCCTCGAGGGACTGGCGCTTCTGGTTCAGCATGACCTCACGTTCAAGCAGCATGTACTTCTCCGTCTGTGCCATCAGCACTTCCTGTTGCTGCGCCATGCCAGTGGCATACCGCGCCAGCGCCGCATCCTCGATCCTGCCGAACAGGGCGGTTCGCTCCCGGACCAGGTCAAGGTCCTTATAGGTCAGGAACAGGTCGTAATAGAGCTCCTTCACCCGCGCCACCGCCCCGAGCCGGGCGGCACGGTGCATGGCCGCCGCCGTGTCCGCATCCCGCGCGGCCATCTCCTCCTTCAGCGCGCGCTTTCCCGGGAACGGGAACATCTGGGAGATGGAGTACATCCACTGGGCACCCTGCATCTTGCCGTAGGTATACTGGTTCCACCCTTCGTTCTGGTAGCCGACCATGACCATGGGGTCCGGCAGGCTGCCTGCCAGTTTGACCTTGGACGACGAGGACTTCCACTTTGCCTCGGAGACCCAGACATCGTGGTTGTTCTGCAGAGCCTCGCTGATGAGCGGCTGCAGCTCCAGCGTGGCCTCGGCAGCTGCAGCCGCCATGGCCGAAGCCGCACAGAGGACCAGAGCTGCGGCAACGACAGCCAGTTGTATGATCCTTATGGTAGTGTTCTTAATCTGCATTCCGCAATCCGCGTTGGAAAAGCCCCCTCTCCCTTTTTCCCTCTCCCTCCAGGGGAGAGGGGCAGGGGTGAGGGTCATATCTACCCGCAATGGATTTACTTCGCGTCGATCGTGAACTTCATGCTTCCGTTCTTTCCGCCAGCGCTGATCTTGACCGTGATGTTCCAAGATCCCGCCATCGACAGGTTCATCACCGCTTTATACCCATCGCCCTTTTGCACCGCATCGGCCTTATAGTTCATGGCCGGCATGCCCGGCATGGCCGGCATGGAATACTCGACGCCCACCTTCGCGCCCTGCACTGCCTTGCCGCTCGCGTCCTTGACCGTAACGGTCACGCCGTTATCGCCGGTCACCGGCGGGTTCTTGTCGATCGTGACGACAACATCGAAATCACCTGCCTTTTTATTTACTTCGTAATCCTTGGCATAAGCAACACCCACTGCAAAAAACAGAACGATAGCAACTGCGATGAACTTCTTCATGGTACTTCCCTCCCTGTTCTCTCTTTTATATATTGTAGTAGACATCATCATTTCGTCTCCACAGTCTCTGATTTGGTGGATGTTCTAGTATCTTCGTGATCGTGGTCCATGTGCTTCTGCTCATTATTCCCATGATCATGATGGTCGCCGTGATCCTTGCGTCCTTCGTGCATGAAGGACATGCCGAAGATCATCATCACGGCCATCATCACAACCATTACACCCGCTACAACTTCGCCTTTCTGGTTTCCCATGGTCTTGGCTCCTTAAAAGATATCATATAACGAACACGGATTAAGCATATATTGCATATCAATGGTTATGTTTATGCTGGGGTGCCTCGTGACCATGGTTATGGCCTCTCATTGCGCCCATGGCGTCATGCAGATAGTTCGTATCCTCGGCCATCCCGTTATAGGTGGTTCGTAATGCCGTTTCGTAGGTGGCAAGCTCTCCGCCGTGTTCTTTCATGAATGCCTGCGCGCCCTCTTTCCTCGCAAACGCCCACTTGGGATTCATCGTCATGACGCCCTTCACATCCCCGCCGATCACCCAGTATGCTTTTTCCGCATCGATGAGGGTTTTCGTCGTGTAGTCGCCGACTTTCACCGACTTGACTGTTTTTGTAAAATTTATGGCGAGATCAAGCGACGTGCAGCGCAGGCTTCCGGTCCCGACCTCTGTCCCATCTTCATAGGCAACAAGCATTCTGCTGTAAGCAAATTGTTCCCTGTCCATCCCGGAATATTTGCATTTTGGATGATTTTTTATATCTTCCTGGGCAAAGGCAGTACCACCAACACAAAGAGCAGCCACCGCTACCATCACCATTACTGTTCTCTTCATTTGCTCCTCCTTTGTTAGTTGCATGACAGTCCGGTCGGGCTCATCTGATCAAACCATATACGTCATATAGCAAAAGGTTCGCCAAAATAAGCATTATTATTTATGACAAGAAAACAACTGTTTAACTGAGGAAATGGGAAATACCACGGTAAAAGTTGAATGGTCTCATCAAATCCCTGTAGCATATGCTACACGATCAGTGATCACCGTCCTTAACGTTCCCGCGTTGTCAGAGCATAGGGCTGCTGGCAGGATATGTCTTTGCGGCGTAAAAAAAGGGAGGCGCGGATGATCCGCGTCTCCCTTTGCGTTTAACGGTAAATACTACTTCCCGATCTTCTTCAGCTTCTCCTTCGCCAGAGCCGCTTCCTTGCTGCCGGGATATTCCTTGATCACTTTGTTGAGGTTCTCTTTCGCCTTGGCATTGTTCTTCTCGTTCAGGTAGGAATATCCTATTTTAAGCCTGGCACCGGGAGCCTTCTCGCTCTTGGGATAGTTCTTAATGACCTTCGTGAACTCTTCGACCGCCTTGCCGTATTCCTTCTTGCTGTAGTAGCATTCTCCGATCCAGTACTGGGCGCTGTCCGCCTGGCTCGCGTCAGCGAACTGCTTAAGATAGTTCTCGAACCCGGCGATGGACAGGTCGAAGTTCCCCCGGTCGTAATCGCTCTTGGCCTGGTGGTATGCCTCGGTCGGCTCCGGCATCTTTACCGCCGGCTTGGATTCCGGAGCTGCCGTCCCGGATGGCTGGGACTTGAGCTTGTTCTCGAGCTGTTCGACCCGGGCGCCGAGTTCCGACAGCTTGTAGGTCTTGTCGTCGAGCTTTTGAGAAAGCTCCTTCAAACGAAAATTGTTCTCTTCGAGCTTGCCCTGCATGATCTGGAGGTCCGTCATGAGCTGGTCGTGCTTTGCATTCTGATCGGCAATAGCGCTCTGGAGATCGGTAGTCCCCTTGATGTCCGTCTCAAGCCGGTCCTGCCGCTTCTCGATGCCCGAAAGGTCCGGGACCCGTTCTTTCACATCCTTTACGTCCGTACGGAGATCGTTCATCTCGTTCCGAAGCTTCACCAGTTCCGCCTGCGGAGCGCAGCCGGCGGCGAGCGCAAGGAACACTATGATGACAGGATATATTTTTCGCATGATGTCCATGTTCGTTCTGCACCCGGTCGTACGGTGACCGGGGAACTGAGCCCGGTACCGTATAAAGAGAAAAAGCGCGGGCAACGGAAATATTCTCCCGTTCCCCGCGCTATGATCGTTTATTCTGCTGCGACGAGGTCGGCGCGACGGTTCTGCTGCCAGCAGTCCTCGGTGCTCTCTTTGCAAACCGGCTTTTCCTTGCCGTAGCTGATGAGCGAGATACGCTTACCGGAGATGCCGAGGTCGGTAAGATATTTCTTTGCGCTCGCCGCACGGCGCTGACCGAGAGCCTGGTTATACTCGATGGTCCCGCGGTCGTCACAATTGCCCTCGATGCGGACCTTCGCCTTGGGATTGGCCTTGAGCCATGCCGCGTTCGCCTTCATCACGTCCTTGGCATCATTGCGCACAAATGACTTGTCGTAATCGAAATGGATGGGTTTGAGCCCGCTCGCCTCTTTCGCGGCACGCTCCTTCTCTTTTTCTTCCTCAGCCGCCTTTACCGCGGCGGCAGCCTCGGCCGCCTTCTTTTCCTCCGCGGCCTTCGTTGCTTCAGCAGCCAACTGCTCGGGGGTCTTTTGAGGCTGAGACTCCGGCGAGGAGCTCACATCTGCGCTCTTGGGGCAGCCATATAAGGTAAATACGCTCAACACTAAGATTGCCATCAGCACAACTACGGTCGCTTTCTTCATTCTGTCCTCCATAGTGGTTTGTTTATCGCGTTTTTTACCGGAAACCGCGGGAGCAGAGTTGCATTTGAACTGCCTGATGCGTGGCGATGATCTGATGTAGAGCACGTTCTCTACGTAACGCGCTGAGGATAGCATACTGCATTAAGGTTGTCAATTTATAATAGGCTTTCGGTCATGACGCTGCCAGGCGCGATGCAAGTTGCTCAAGCTCTTCGCCGTTCGAGACCGGTGTATAACAGGTTTCGCCCATGCACGGGATGATCCGGCCCGTATCCCCGCCGTAGGCGACGGCGGTATACGGGCCCGTGAAGCGCCGGGCAGCTGCGGCAAGATCGCTCGAAGGGGCCGCTTCCACTGTCAGCTTGAGCATGGTGAACCAGGCATCGAGGCCGCAGAAATACATGCCTGCATGAATGCTCATTTCCTTTACCGCGGCCGAGAAGGTCCTGAGCGCCATCCCGGCCTTGCTGCGGTAATTCTCTGCGCCGGTGATATGGAACAGTTTTATGAGAAGCACAATGGCGGTTGCATTCGCCGAAGGATGGGGGATGTCCTCAACACGCTTGAGCCGGGTGCCGAGCACCTCATTCTGTGTATCGAAGAACCCGCCCGCATCGTCCCCGAATTGTTCCAGGCACCGGTCCATAAGGACTTTCGCCGCATCAAGCCGGACAGTCTCTCCTGTCGCCTCATAAGCGGCAACGAGAGCTTCGATGAGGTAGATATGGTCGTCAAGGACCGCGGGAATGCCATCAGTATGAAAGAGCGCACCGTCGAGGAGCCGTTCCTTCAGTGTCCGGTCAAGGCTTGTAAGTGCGAAGTCCCGCAGACCGGCATCTCCCAGGACCCGATAGGCTTTCAGAAAAGCGGTGATGAACATCCCGTTCAGCGACGTGTAGAGCGTCCTGTCGACGAACGGCGTTTCGCGTCCGTCACGCTCTGCCAGCAGCTTTTCCCGGCCTCGCTCGATGATCGCAGAGACCGCCCCCTCGGACTTGCCGAGAACACCTGCGATCTCCGGTATGTCTTTGGCAGCACACAGGACCTTTTTCTCCTGATCATGCGGAAGCGCGCCGCGCGCATGGAAGTACCGGAGAGACAGCACCTCGTACTCTTCGATCGTAAGCACACGTTTGAGGTCCTCGGCGGTCCAGGTGAAATAGCCACCCTCGTCGTCGGGTGTCACATCCGCGTCCTGGCTTGCGAAGAATCCGCCAGCGGGGTCGGACAGCACCGAACGCACGAACCGGATGATCCCCTCGGCGACCTCTTTATACCGTTCCTCGCCGAACAGCGCGTATGCATCGAGATAGTTGCGCAGAAGCCAGGCGTTGTCGTCTGCCATCTTCTCGAAATGCGGCACGAACCACGCTTCGTCCACGGAGTAGCGATGGAACCCGCCGGCCAGATGGTCATGGAAACCGCCCCGCGCCATCGCATCGAGCGTCGTCGTCACCGCCTGTTCCGCGCTCCGGTCCTTCCGCATCGCCGCCTGATGCAGCAGGAACTCAAGGACGCCCGGCATGGGGAACTTGGGGCTTGCACCGAAGCCACCGTGCTCCGCATCGAAATGGGCAAGGACGGCACCTTTCGCCTCCTCAAGAGAATCTTTGGTGATCGCACCCGCCTCATGCACCTCGGCCTTCAGGGCGTCCATGATGCGGACCCCGTACTCGACGGCCTCTCCTTTTCGGGACTGGTAGAACTCGTGCACCGACCTGAGCACTTTGATGAAGCCGGGCCTGCCGTAGTGGTCATCGGGCGGGAAATAGGTCCCGCCGAAGAACGGCCGCCGGTCCGGTGTAAGGAACACCGACAAAGGCCAGCCGCCTCCGCCTCCCATCAGCGCCACTGCCTGCTGATAGCGCCGGTCAATGTCCGGCCGTTCGTCGCGGTCGAGCTTCACGCTGATGAACAGTTCGTTCAGGAGCACCGCCACCTCGTCGTTCTCGAAGGACTCCTTCGCCATCACGTGGCACCAGTGGCACCAGACGCCGCCCGACGAAAGGAACACTGCCTTCCCTTCACGCTCGGCGCGCAGGAACGGTTCGTCGGACCAGGGATACCAGTCGATCGGCTGGTGCGCGGCATGCTTGAGATAGGGCGATCTTTCGTTGTTAAGACGATTCATAATAAGGTCTGCCACAGAGATGCAGCAAGACAGATATTTGACGCTGAGAAGAGCTATGGAACTTCTGCGTTCTTTCTTAACGACGCTTCAGTGTCCTCAGAGTCGGAAGAGTCAATGGTTTTCTCTGTTCCTCTGTGGGGTATATCCTTTCAAAAGGTCTTTGGATCCTCAGGTGGCAGGGCCGCCTCGTCGAAGGGCATCACGCCAAGCTGCACCATGACCGCCTCGACACCTTTCAGCAGGTTCTGATGATCGTAGCCAGGGAGTTCGCCCGCCAAAGCTTGATCGGTCAACCGGTCGAAGGCTTCGAAGTCGAATCGGCCGTTCAGGACCCCTGCTCGGACCAGGACCGCATATGCCGTCCGGTCTTGCAGTATATCTTCGTCCTTGTTCAGGGGAAGCTTCGAGGACCGTTCCGGTGAGGCAAGATACCACTGCATAGCGCTGCTCAGAGCATCGTACAGCGTAGCGATCCCCGCGGCGGTCTTGCGTTGCCGGAAACGGCGTTTTGAGCCGCGTATATGGAGCTTCGCTCGCTGGAGGGGTCCCTCGACCGGCCCCAGTTCGTCCTCATGCATCAATCCAAAATGAGGCATGCTGACCCCCTTGTTGCCACCTCGTCCGACCCGTTGTCGGATGGAAGTGTAAATAACGTGACGGTCTATGATAATTATATCACCGGGAGGAGAGCGGCTTGAGGAAATAATGAACGTTCCCTATTGGTCGTAGGGCCGGATGACCCTGCTAACGGACAGGCCCGGAGCAGCGTCTCGTTTCGATCCCCGCCCGCGTCGCTCAGGGCGACCAGGAAGGCGAGGTGTAGTTGGCGTCGTTCGGCGTGATCCGCTCAAGCTCGGTGCCGTCCGCATTCATGATGTAGATGCCCGACTTGCTCCGCGGACCCGACGGGTTCGAACTGAACACGATCTGCCTGCCGGACGGCGACCACATGGGGTTCTCGTCGTTGCCCGGTCCGTTCGTGAGTATCCGGAAATCGGAACCGTCGGGATTGACCGTCGCTATCTTGAAAGAACCTTTTATCTGGGTAACGAACACTATGCGGTCCCCGCGAGGCGACCAATGGGGCGAGGCATTGTACGATCCTTCGAAGGATATCCGGCGTACGTCGGTCCCGTCCACCCCCATGATGTACAGCTGTGGAGAACCGCCCCGTCCCGAGGTGAACACGATCTCCCGTCCGTTCGGCGACCACGACGGCGAGACGTTATCTGCGATCCCGTAGGTGAGCCGCTCAAGATCGCCGCCGTCCATTGTCATCGTATAGATCTCGGCACCGCCGTCCTTCGACAGAGCAAGCGCCAGCCGCTTTCCGCCTGGCGACCATGCCGGCGAGATGTTGAGGCCCTCAGCGCCTGATATTTTCCAGCGCCTGCCGCTCTCCATGTCGAGACCGAAGAGGTCGGGGTTCCGGTCGCGGTACGATACGTAGGCCAGGACCCTGCCGTCGGGGCTCCATGCCGGCGACATGCTGATCGAGCGGTCGGCGGTGAGCTTTTTAAGGTTCTGTCCGTCGTAATCCATGACGTACAGTTCCTTGTGGCCGGTCTTGTCGGACACGCACGCGATACGGGTCTTTGCCACCCCGCGCTCGCCCGTGTACTGGGATACGATCTCGTCGGCAAACGTATGCATCATGCGTCGAACGAGCTCTTCGTTACCGTAGTATTCCTTGCTCGTCAGGCGCATCCCGGTCACGGCGTCGTAAAGCCTGCCGGAAAGGGTTATGTCGCTCCCCTTGCGCGACAGCCGCGCCCATGCGACGCCGGATAGGCCGAAGGTGCCGCCCCGCTTGATGGCCTCGGCCGTCGGGTCGTCCTTTGCCGTGTAGACCAGGTCGAGCTTTTTCGGGTCCAGGACATCGAATATCTGGGACCGGCGAAGGTCTGCCTGCAGCACCTCCAGAGCCAATGCCCGCAGGCCGGGCGACCCGGTATCATTGTACAGATCGAGCACCACCAGGGGGATCTTCTTCGCCTCCCCCTTGATCACACCGAGGTAGTATTGGGAAAAGACCGTTGATGACCCTGCCGCCAGGAGAGCGATCGTGATCGCTAATATGATAAGTCGTTTATGCATGGCTCTTTTTAATGGCGTCATGATGCAGTCGTGCTGCAGTCATACAGCAGTCATACGGCAGTCTAACGACAGTCTAACGACAGTCATACAGCAGTCATACGGCAGTCTAACGACAGTCGTACTGCAGTCATACGACAGTCATTAGGACTGTTTCGATTATTCCTGACTACCTCTCGACTGCCTTTCGACTGTTCCTCGACTATTTCCCGACTGCCCCTTGACTGTTGTATTGACTGCTTCTCGACTGCCCCTCGACTGCCTCTCGACCGCTTCACGACTGATTTCCGACTGCCTCTCGACCATCTTCCGACTATTCCTTCTCCATCAGATCAACACTGAATGTCTCATACTCCTTGAAGAACCCTTCCGGAAGCGGCGGGAACGGGCTTGATGCCAGGATCGCCCTCATGGCGGCCTGATCGAAATAGAAGTTGCCGCTCGACTCCGTGAGCTTCGCCTCTCCCACCCTGCCCGTGCGCAGGACCCGGAACATCACTTTGACCGTGGCGCCTTTCACTCCGGGCGGCGGGCTCCAGTTCCGTTCCACCTTGTCGCGCACGATGAGGAGATAGGGGGGGAACTGGAACTCGCTCGTCGTGCTGGCCACCGCCACGGACTCCTGTTTCTTTCCCGCAGCCGCCGGCTGGGCGGGCGCGGTTTCCTCTTCTGTTTTCGCCGCCGGCTTTTTCTTGTCAAGCTCCGGCAACGCGTTCTTGCTGACCGCGGACGGGCGCGGCCGTGCCTGCTTGGCAGCCGCCTTCGCGTGTGCTTTCATTTTCTGCTTTGCCTGCGGTTTCACGACCGGTGCAGCAGGCTGCGGGGCTTGCTCGGACATCGTGGGGGGAAGGTTCGACATGTCCGCAGGCAGGTCGACCAGTTTCACCCGGTAGGAAGGTGGCACAAGGATGCGCGGCACGCCATGCGAGACCAGGAATAACGCGGCGCTGAACAGGATGATATGGCTGAAGAAGGAGAAAAGGGCGGCTGCGGCAAGCTCCCCGCTGGACTGGCCGATCCTCTTGCCGGTGAGCAGCTTCATTTGCCGCTCTCGCCTCCCGGCGCGACCGCCTCGGTGACCATCCCGAGCCGGTCGATGCCTGCGCGTTTCACCACATCCATGACCTGTACGACCGCACCGTAGGGGGCGCTCCGGTCAGCGCGGAGATAGACATTGATCTGGGGCTTGCTCTTCCGGATCGCGCTGAGGACGCCGCCGAGCTTCGCGACATCGACGCGTTCCTTCTCGACGAACACCTCCTGGCCGCGCGTCACGGTTATCACGATGCGGTCCTCCGACTTGATGGTGTTGGCATCGGACTTGGGAAGGTTCACGTCCAGCCCGCGGCTCATCATGGGCGAAATGATCATGTAAAAGAACAACACCACGAGCAGCACGTCGATGAGCGGCACCAGGTTCAGCTCGCGCATGATATGGCTTGTCCTTCGTTGCGTTCGCATGGTCATTTCCTCAGATAGGTGCGGCTTACGAAGCTCATGAACTCGATGGAGAAGGAATCCATGCGCGTCGCCATGTCCTTGATCTTCTCAGAAAAGTAGTTATAGGCGATCACCGCCGGGATGGCAACGAACAGACCTCCCGTGGTATTGATGAGCGCCTCGGCCAGACCCGGCGCGAGTGCCCCGATATCGCCCGAGCCCTTGAGACCGATGCCGTAAAAGGCGTCCATGATGCCCCAGACCGTTCCGAACAGCCCGAGCAGCGGCCCGACCGTGCCGGTGGTGCCGAGGAACGCCATGTAGCGCTCCATGTAGCCTATCTCGTCCTGGGTCGTGATCTGGAGAGAACGCTCGACCTCCTCGACGATCAGCGCACGGTCAGCATCGGCGACCTTGCCGCCGGGAAGGGTCTTGATGATGCCCTCCGCTTCACGATGGCCCTCGATGAACAGCGTCGCTACCGGGCTGAACTTCATCTTGTTTGCGCTGGCCAGCAACTCATCAGCGTCCTTGGTCTTCCGGAACACCTGCAGGAAGGCCAGCGATTCCTTTTCCGCTTTCCGCAGATATTGGAACTTGAGCAGGATCATGGCCCAGGAAATAATGGAGAAGCTCAGAAGAATGGCCATGACCACCTTGCCCATCCATCCCGATTCCATGAACAGCCCGACGATCCCCGGCGCCATGCCGGGCGTAGCAGCTACTGCCAGTGCGAACATGATTGGACCTCCGAATAACGACGAATTCAATATTCAACAAAACTTCTTGAATCTTGAATATTCAATACTGAATACGCGTCATAGCGTCGCTATGACGCGCCCCATCTCCGTTACATCATACCCGCCCATCTTCACGATCTGTTCACGGAAGTCCCGGTCTTCCCGGACGATCCGGAGCAGCGCCTGGAGCATCGGCGTTTCGTAGTATTCCGCCAGTACCGCAAGGTCGTAGCGTTCCTGCGCCACCGGCACAAAATCCAAATTCAGTGCCTGGGCGGCGGACAGCACCGCAAGTCCCGTGTCCGCTGCGCCGGAGACCACTGCGGCTGCCACGGCCATATGCGTGAATTCCTCGTGATGATACCCTTTTACGCTGTTCGGGTCAATTCCTAATCGTTTCAGGTACAGATCGGTCAGGAGCCGTGTGCCCGCGCCAGCCTGGCGGTTCACGAATACGACGTCCGGACGCCGAAGGTCCTCGAATCCCTTGATGCCCTTCGGATTGCCCTTCGGCACGATAAAGCCCTGCGTCCGGTGCACCAGGTTCACCAGCACGATCTTCCGGTCCGGCAGGTACTGTTTGATGGCGCCGACATTGTACTCGCCCGTCGCTTCGTCGAGGAGATGGGTCCCCGCGAGGTGCGCCTCACCGCGCTTCAGCGCAAGCAGCCCGCCCATGCTTCCCACGTGCGCCGACGAGAGCGAAAATCCGGAGTGCTGTTTATTGAGGAAGTTGCCGAGGACATCGAGTGCATTGTCGTGGGAACCGATGCAGACAATGGTATTAGCGATCTCCTGGGGCCGGCGCAGAAGTTCCACCTTTACCTCGTGGCCGCCGGCAATGCCTTCGCTTTCCGCCGGGATACGGATGATCCCGTCGGCCCGGACCAGCGACATGAGCGCACCTGCGCCGCGCGTCACCGGGGTGGCGATGAGATTGCCCGACACGCTGCCGAGCTTTACGCGCACGAATTCCTCCTGCCCGAGGCTTGACGCCACCTGCCGGGAAAGCTTCGCCATGATCGTATCAGTTGGAGGAACGATCCTGCCCTGAAGCAGGTAGAGGATCGGCTTGACGAAAAGATTGAAGGTGAGCGCCGCCGAGACGGGATATCCGGGGATGCCGATGACCGGCTTGCCCTGTACGACCGCGAGTATGACCGGCTTGCCCGGCTTGATGTTGACGCCGTGAACGAACACCTTGCCCAGTTCGGCGATCACCGGAGCGGTGAGATCCTCCCTGCCCGCTGACGAACCCGCGTTGATGACGACAAGGTCGCTTTCCGCGACTGCATCGAGGATGGCCTGTTTCAGGAGCGACGCATCGTCCTTCACGATCTTCTTCTTCGACGGCGCCGCCCCGAATTCAGCAGCCATGGCAGACAGCATGGTGGAATTAAAATCGATGATATCGCCACGCTTGAGATCGCTCCCCGGCTCCACCAGCTCGGTACCGGTCGGGATGACCGCTATCGCCGGCCTTCTTCTCACCATCACCGTCGTGTGGCCGCTCGCCAGCATGGCCGCCATATCGACCGGCCTGAGGAGATGGTTCTCCGGGATGATGAGCTCGGTCGCGACGATGTCCTCGCCCACGAGCCGGACGTGCTGCCAGGGCGTGGACGCCTTGAGGATCTCGATCCCATCCGGGACCTTCTCCACGTCCTCGATCATGATCACGGCGTCGAACCCGTCGGGCATGGGGTCGCCGGTGTCCACGGCAACCGCCTGTGCGGGAACCGCGAGCCGCTTAGGCCTCGTCTCCGCCGCGCCGAAGGTATCGATGAACTTCACCGCGTAGCCGTCCATGGCGGCGGAATGATAGAAGGGCGACGATATCTTCGCGATCACCGCTTCGGAGGTCACCCGGCCGAGGGCGTCGGAGATCGCGGCACGCTCCCCGGGCAGGGGGGTGCAGATGCCGGAGGACTTCAGCGCTTCATTATATATATGAAGCGCATCGGCAAGCGGCGTGTTGGAAAGATATTTTTTCTGTTTGAAGGACATGATCAATTTCGCTCAAGCACAGCCGACCTGCTCATCCCGACCTTCGGGCCATCGTTCACTGAAAATCCGGCGGCCTTCGCATGGCCGAGGATCTCCTCGAACCTCTTCGTGGTCACGTGCATGCGCGGCTCGGCATAAAGTATCTTCCCTCCCGGCTTCAGCACTTTTGCGACCTGGCCGAAGAACCGGGGGATGTCCTTCACTTCGTGGACCATCCAGAAGGCAAGAACGAAGTCCACTGCCCCGGAGATCTTGATGTCATCCGGCTCCGCGAGTACCGTCGTGATCCGGTCGGTCACTCCCGCCCGTGAAGCGCGTTTTTTCAGGTACTCAAGCATCTTTTCCTGAAGATCGACAGAGAGCACCCTTCCGGCTGATCCGACCATTGCAGCCATGACCACAGAGAAGTAGCCCATGCCGCAGCCGATGTCCACGACGGTCATGCCTTCCTTTATATAGGGACCGAGCATCACCTGAGGATCGTGAAGGAAACGCCGCAGGGGGTTATCGAAGGTCCATGCCATCCACCAGGGGCAGACATGTTCATCGCGGGCAAGAAGCTTGTCGATTAGTTTGGACATATTCCAGGATTGTTTCTACCGTGTGCGACGAAGTCGCCCGTGGTTAACAACTTTTATTGTATTCCTCTGTGTCCTCTGTGCTCTCGCCTAGAGGCGCCTACTTCCGGCTGTGGCGGATGTCCATCAGAACAATCTCACTTCCACTTCCTCACCCGCTTCGATGCCGATCGTGTTCACCGGTACGACCACGGTACCGACCGCCTTCACGAGCGTGCTGATGAGCCCCGATGCGCCGAACACAGGACGGGCCCAGAGGCCGTCGTCGCGCTTTTCGAGTGTGACGCGCACATGGTCCTCGCGTCCGGGAGAGGACGCAATGCTCCGGGCGAGCTTTGCCTTGACCGTGCGGTACAGCGTTACGCCTTCGAGCGCAGGATCGGGAATCACGCCGGTGAACCGCGTGAGGACCGGTTTTACGAATTGTTCGAAACAGATGGATACGGCAGCCTGGTGCCCGGGCAGGCCGAAGACCGGGATCAAGGCCCCCGTCCCTTTCGCCCTGATCATGCCGATGATGAGCGGTTTGCCCGGCTTGATGGACACGCCGTGGACGAGCACGCCGGGAGGTCCAAGATCCGTGATGATCCGCGCCGTGAAGTCCGCCGTACCGACGGAGCTGCCTCCGGTAAAAAGGATGATATGGCAGTCCGACAGGGCCTCTTCCAGCGCCTTGCGGAGCCGGTCGTAGTCGTCCGGGAGGATGCCCTTCTTCACCGCGGTCCCGCCCGCCAGCGAGATCAGGCCTTCGAGGTTATAGGAATTGCTGTCCCGTATCCGGCCCGGCCCGGGGACCGTATCGGCAGGGACGATCTCATTCCCCGTTGAGATGATGGCCACCCGGGGTTTTCCGAGGACCGGAATGCGGGTGATGCCCATGCTGGCGAGCGCCGCCATATCCTGCGGCCGGATCAAGTGCCCCCGGGCGAACACTGCTTCGCCTTTTTTCATGTCCTCACCGACCTTGCTGACATTCTCTTCGGGCGCAACCGCTTTGACGACCTCGATGCTTCTATCATCAACAGGCTGGGTCTGTTCGAACATCACCACCGCATCGGCGCCTTCCGGCAGCGCACCGCCGGTCGCGATCTTCATTACTTCGCCCTTCCCGATGCCGCGCGACGGCATGGAGCCCATCGGGATATCACCAACCACCGTCAGCATCGCCGGCCGCGACTCTGCGGCACCGAACGTATCGGCGCTCCGGACCGCATAACCGTCCATGGTGGACCGGTCGAACTCAGGTTGGTCAGAGGGGGAAAGGATAGATCGCGCGAGGATGCGGCCGAGGGCGTTGCTGATGGATAATTCTTCTGCCGGAAGAGTTGGATCGACGAGGTGACCGTACAGGACCTTGAGCGCTTCTTCGCGGGAAACGACCCCGCTCCGGCCAAGCATGTCTTTGACGGTCATTTGGACTCCATGAACTACATAAGCTACCACAGAGGCACAGAGACACAGTGGGGATCGGACTTTAACCACAGATGATCACAGATAACTACGAATAAAATAATCGGAACTACATCAATGTTTATCCGAAAAAAAACGCAAACCTGATTTGGCTTCCTCTGTGATCTCTGTGCCTCTGTGGTTAAACTAACGCTTTT
>Ga0334722_10003074_pt1 | contig 18256 bp, 17 predicted proteins | sample C3_bottom_MG_FD_207210 | JGI IMG/M metagenome (GOLD analysis project Ga0334722, IMG submission 207210) | Sediment microbial communities from Yellowstone Lake, YNP, Wyoming, USA - C3_bottom | ecosystem: Environmental > Aquatic > Freshwater > Lake > Sediment | place: USA: Wyoming | collected...
ATCATTGGTGAAAGTTCTTCGGTCAGGCGGATATTTGTACTCGATTACGCTATAATAATAAAAAAGGCAGAATCATTGCTGACCCTGCCTTTCTTGTGACCGTAATTGCAAGCTGAAGACTATTGTTTTCGTTTTCTTGCTCCAGCCAAGCCAACTAAGCCAGTGCCGAGGAGAAGCATAGTGGCGGGTTCGGGGACAGGGGCCGGAGCCTCTCCTTCAATGACATCATTGCCGCAGCTCATGCCCCAGTGCAGACCAAATTCGGTGGACCCTATCCATGCGTCAGGCATGACAAATGAGAGGCTTAACTTTGTTGCGGTTCGGATCCAAGTGTTAGTGTCAGAGGTCACAGCGCTTTGGCCAGTTGTGTCGTATGCCCATTCTTGGTTAGCGCGGTAAACCCAATTGGCTTCGGGAAGGCCATTAAGGTTGGACCTCTTAATCTTTGTCTTGTCTACTGAATAGAGACCGATGGTGCCACTTTTTTGGTTGTTTTCGCCGTGACTGTCCAAGGCTGCCACCCATTCCCACTGTTCGCCAGTTGACATCGTGTCTTTTGCCGAATCATTATTTGGGTAAAGGGTATTGAGGCCGTTGGTGCTAATAAAGAGATCGCCAAGCAGGGTCTTATCAAGAGGTAACGTGTGCCCGAAATAGCTATCAGCGTATATGTCAACCTTCATGGTGTTGCCGACAAAATCAACAACCATTTTGGTGAGGTTGAAATCGGTTCCGCCAATGGAGTCAACATGAGCTTGGTTATGGGTAGGGTCGGCGCCGATGTAGTTGTCTACTATCGTTGTTGGTGTTGCCAAGGCAAAGGGGCTGTTGGCGGTTATCATGCCAAAAATTAGCGCAGCCAAAGTTGTTTTTTTCATGAGGGTGTTCCTTTGCTGGTGTTTTTTGGGAAATCCCGGAAGGGCGTTATGTGCTGAACAGTTGCTAAGATTTGATAAAAGTAACGCATGCACATCATGAATAGCTAGCACTATTCATGCCAACTTATTGGGCATGGGGGTATTTGATGATTTATATAATAATTACAATGTGTTGATTTGGCGGAGAGGGGGAGGGGGACGAAGGCGGCAAATAGAGGTTCTGTTCTTTTTCCTGAATTCCGGAACGGCTTGTTTGTAAAAACGGAAAAATATGAAAAACTATATCAGTGGCTTTCGCCAGGCAGGCGAAAAGACATAGATGATAATAGGCCCGGCAAAGAAGGTGGCTGGGTTTCGGGTGGCAATGGCCAGTAGCAGGCCCATTCCCAGTGAAGTGGAGATCTCGGCGGGGTGCATTGTGCTGATGACCTGATTGAAGTGGATCCAGTTGATGCGGAAAGAGCACATCAGGATAGCGGCTGCGACGAGTATCAGCAGGCTGAGCCCGGGGATTGGGAAGAGAACCGAGCCGATAACCAGCCAGGCTGCAGCCGGGCTGGGCAGACCGCGGAAGAAGCCGTGGGGGGTTCGGTCTTTAGAACGGCCATAGTCATAGAGGCGGACTAGGGTGGCGACAACATAAAAAGCGCCGAGTCCCAAGGCGAGCGGGGACCAGTGCCCTGTGGCGCAAACCATGATCGCCGGGGCCAGGCCAAAGCTTACCATGTCGGCAATGGTGTCGAATTGTTTGCCAAATTTACTTGAAACTCCAAGTCTGCGGGCTACGGCGCCATCGCTTAAGTCAAAGATCATGGCGGCGAAATTAAAGGCAACCCCGAGTCCGACCCTGCCTTGAGTGGCGCACCAGATAGCCGCCAGGCCACCACCCAGATTGCAGAGGGTTAGAACCTGGGGGATCGCCACGAGTATTGAGGACTGGATTTTGGAAGGGAGGATCCGGATCCCGACTGAGATACTGGCTAAGACCACGGCCAGCCAGATTAAGCCATTGCCCACCAGGTTAAGCAAGGGTGTGGCGCATAGTATGGCAAGGGCGAAGAACAGTTTTGCGATGTTTTGGGAAAAGGCCTTACTCTTGCCAAAGTGGTTGGCGCCTTCGACCTGGACACCGCGCAGCAGAGTTGAGGTCAGGTCAAGGCCGAGGAGAATCAGGAGGCCGACTTGGTTGATTGTTGCCCAAAACAGGCCAAGGGTGCTGTAGGTGATTAATTTGTCGACGAGGGGGTCAAGGATCTTGCCATGGTCGCTAACTTGTCCGGTTTCCCGCGCCAGGGCGCCGTCGACGATATCGAAAATAATGACCGTGGTCACGGCGACAGAGGCTAGCGCGCCAAAGAGCTGCCAAGGGAAGCCGGTGTAAGCTGCTAATTCCTGTCGATAGAACCAGGCCAGCCAGCCGGGGATGAAAAAAAGGAGGCGGCCCAGGGTGATTTGGTTTGGCGAGATACCCAGGTCGTAACCGACCCAGCGCACAAATCTGACAAAAAGTCTTCTATGCATGGACGAAACCTTGGTCTGTAGGCGGTGGTGAATGGATAAGAGAAAAGTGATTATCCAGGTTGGCGAGTTTAGGATTGTGCAAGGTTCGCGTACTTAACTCAATTTGCTGTGATTTGGCAAGCGAGAGTTTGCCTGTCATAGTCGGCTTACCAAGACGCCTTGACATGAATTTGTTTCATTGATTCGCGAAAGATTTCCTGCTGGTAGGTAATGTTCAAGGTGGCAATATAGGAGCCGGGGCTTTGGTAGGTATGTTGCGGGCTTGGAGTATTGTCTACCTCGCCATCACCGAAATCCCAGTGGATGGAAACAGGCGAAGGTCCGCCATCTAAAACAGCCTGGAAGGTTATCGTGAGTGGGGCCACCCCGTCCGTTGGCGTGACCACAAAAGAGACCGGCGGGATCTCTTCCTGACTCAATGATTTTTTGGGGCCAACTGTCGGTTGCTTCAGGTTGAGAAGGCCAAGATCGTCAAATCCGACGACTGGGGTTGGGGTGTGGCGATTGTCGATGGATCCATCGCCCAGTTGCCCATAATTGTTCAGGCCCCAGGCCCAGACCGAGCCATCCGCCTTGGTCGCTAAACTGAACATGGCTCCCGCCGCGATGCCGGTTACCGCCCGGAGTCCTTCCACCTTAGTCGGTTGGTTTCGGGCTGTAGTTGTTCCGATGCCAAGCTGCCCGCAATCGTTCTGGCCCCAGGCCCAGACCGAACCGTCTGACTTTAAGGCCAGAGAGTGCTGGTCGCAAGTTACTGCCACAACATTATTGAGGCCAGGCACGATTGCCGGTTTGGATGAATTGAGGTTGGTGGCGTTGCCAAGTTGGCCGTCCCGGTTGTATCCCCAAGACCAGATTTCGCCGGTGGAACTCAAGGCGATAGTGTGGTTCGATGCCGCCACCCCGGAAAGGCAGGCAATGAGATTGGTTCGTACCGGTTTCAATTGAGGCGTGTTTGTGTCGTCCCCTAATTGGCCAAAAGAGTTTTTACCCCAGGCCCAGAGAGCGCAATCGAAGGTGAAGGCGTATAGCGATGATTGGCCAAGTCCAATGCCCGCCACACCACTTAAAGCGGGCATTGGCACTGGGGTAAGTCCGTTGCTTTGGCCCCAAAGCCAAAGCCTGCCGGCATCGTTTATTGCCATGCCGGTTCCGGCATTTAAGGCAATGGCGGTAATATGGTCAAGCGCAGCGATTTTTTCTGGTCTGGAATGGCTGGTGGTGGTGCCGTTGCCAAGCTCACCAAATTGATTGGAGCCCCAGGCCCAGACTGAGCCATCTCGACCAAGGACCATGGAGTTGGTGTAACCGGCGCTGATGGATTTTATTTCGGGCAGACCTTTCACCTGAATAGGGGATGTCGTGTATTGGAGGGAGCCATCGCCAAGTTGACCTTGGTCGTTAAAACCCCAGGCCCAGACCGTGCCGTCATCGGCCAAAGCCAAGGCATGGGCACCTCCGGCGGCAACGGTCGTACAGGATGTCGTCCCGGTTGCCGCGTTTGGGGTGAGGGCGGCGAGGAGTAACGCCAGGAAAGAGGTAATGGACCTGGTTCTGGCACTCATCAGAAAAAAGTCTTTGGTTTGTACGATCATGTTCGGGTGAAAAGAGGAACAATGGCGACTTAGTCAGCCCCGGCAGCGCTACAGATCAGCTCATCAACTCCTGTTCGATGGTGTCAGGGTCTTCTGAATTATAGTAAATAATATTTTTGAGATGATAGAAGCTGTCCAAATCGATTTCGATAAAGTGGAGGCCTATGCGGTCTGCTTCCATCCGGACGATCTCGGCCTTCATCGTCAGCTTTAGTTCGCTGGTGCTACCACTCAAGGCCAGAGAAAGATCGCAGATCTCGCCCAGCGCAAGGCCGGTAATTCCTAAGACTGAAACCCCTTTGACGCTCAAGTTTTCGGTTGCGCAATTGCTGTAATGCTTGTCGCCAATGACGACATCGGCAGTCGTCTGAAAGGGCACCCTGGTGTTTTTGCGGCGTTCTTTACCCATTCCATTCTCCTTTGAAGAAGTCGTAATGATTTTGGTCGATTAATTCTATTTCGTAAGTGATTGATTCTGCTTTTCCCCGGCGAGCGGGGTTTGCGCAGAACCACATTCCCTCGGTATTCAAGGGCAATCGGTTGACCGCTCCCGTGAAACGGATTCGGTTTGCGGAGTTCATCATCGCATCAGCAAAATACCTTCTCGGCGCAGCATGGACAAAGGGTCTAGCAGGGGAAGCTGACTGCCATCCTCCAGGTAGGCGGTTCCTGCCAGATCGCCATTTTGCTGTTTGACGAATTGGTTCATGATGCGATCGGTATTCTGGGCGTCATCGCAGGCAAGCGCGCCGTGCCAATTACCGTTAGAAATGATTACCAGGGTGTTGAACTTTTGCGGAGGCAAGTCAGGGAATTCATGTCCTTGGGGAATTATGATCGGCAGACTCAATTCTTGTAAGGTCCGCTCTTTGACCAAGGCAAGGCTGCCGCTGAACAGGCCGGAAAGCTTGAGCAGAAACCTGGAAAAATCCTTCAGCGGCACAGTGCCGTTTTGCAGATAGGTAGCGGCCTTGGTTGGTTTCACTGGTCGGGTCAGGGCAATGATGCTGTTCTGGATGGCAATCGGCAAGCCACTAATGGTAAGAATTCGGACTTTAGTCGGCGGACAGGAAGTAATATGCTCCGGGGACAGGGGGGGTGCCCGCTCTATTTCGGGGTCATCGGTGGGCTCCCCTCGCAGAAGTGCCGCTACGGGTGGTGAATCAAGCCAAAAGTCAAACAATTGAGTTAGTTCATCGCCGACCTCTCCTGCCGTGGCTAAAGAGGTTTTGAATTCTTCAATGAGCTGGTGTAAGGTAAGAACGTCGTTTGTCTGTAACCCGTCATCCCGTTCGTGGTTGACTGGCTGCGGCGAAGGGCTAGGCTCTGGCTGGGAGGTTTGGACGCTGCTCGTCTTTCCGGTCGATTTCTGCTGGATTTTTTCTTTCAAGGTGGTGAAGCGGGCGAAAAGGCTCTGGAATATTTCATCTTCTTTGGGTGGGTCATCGGCTAAATCTTCATAGATACTTACGATATGGGCCATGGCCTCCTTCAAAAAATCAATGGTCTCAGGCGGGGATGCGCCACGGTTCTTGATGTAGCCCAGCACGTTGGCGGCCATTACCAGCATGGCGTGGGTGGCTTTGCGGTGTTTGAAGTGATCGAGCAGGCAAACGAAGGCGGATTCAAGCTGGCCAGCTCGCTTGGGGCTGAGCCGCCAGTCTTGGGCAATGATTTCCGCTTTGAGTCTTAGGATGGAGTCTTCGATGGACAGGGTCACTGGCGCTTTCCTTCGGGTCGTGCGAGGCTTGATCTTGGCTTATAATGCTGAATTTTTGATGGTGTAATCCGCCGTCCGCGTGTACAATTGAAACTGCTCAGGTAGTTGAGCAGGCCAACCCCAAGAACGCTGGGGATGCAGTGTGCTTATCTCATTAGCTTACTGACTGCAATCAAGGAAATAGCAACCAACGCCGGGATTCTCCTCCTGCGGATATCCTGAACTATGGATGCTGACTTCAGATTTATTACCATGAACGTCACAATACTATTAACAAGCTCTGTTCGTTAGCACAACTTGAAAATCCAAGGAAGAAAAAGGTGGAATTGATTTTTGCAACAGTTTTGGGGGCCATGGTCGGCTCATTTTTGAATGTGGTTATTTTGCGACTGCCTGAGGAGGGTGAATCGATTGTCTTTCCTCCGTCACATTGCCCCCACTGTCAGGCGCTGATCAGTTGGTGGGATAATATTCCCATGATCAGTTTTTTGTTGCTGGGTGGCCGCTGCCGGCGCTGCCGAAAGCCAATCTCTTGGCAGTATCCGGCAGTAGAGTTGATGATGGCGTTGTTGTCCTTTTGCCTGTTTCGCCGCTTTGGTTTGGGTCCGGCATTCTTTGTTTATTTTGTTTTTTGCGCAGCTCTGCTAGCCATTATTTTTATTGATTTGTATCACCAGATAATTCCCGATGTTATCAGCCTGCCCGGGATCATCATCGGGTTTGCCGCCTCCTTTCTCGTGCCCGGTTTTTCGTGGCAGGATTCAGCCCTTGGGGTGTTTCTGGGCGGGGGGATTTTTTATGCGATTGCGGCCGGCTATTATCTCCTGGCTCGTCGGGCCGGGATGGGGGGTGGCGACATTAAATTGTTGGCCATGATTGGCGCCTTTCTCGGCTGGCGGTCGCTGCCATTTGTTATTTTTACCAGCGCTCTTTTGGGGTCAGTGATCGGTATTGGCGCTATGATCAAGCAAAAAAAAGGCGGCAAGACAGTCATTCCCTATGGGCCGTTTTTGGCAGTGGCCAGCTATCTCTATCTCTTTTTTGCCAATGAGATATGGCAGCTCGCTGATCGCTATTATTTGCAATGAGAATATCAAACATAAGACATGAGGAATCCATTTGAGTGATATGAATAATAAACGAGTATTGCTGGTGGACGATGATGAGGTCGTTCGGGAGGTGCTCAGAGCTCTCCTTACCAAGAATGGCTATCAAGTTGATACGGCCGTCAACGGCAAGGAGGCGCTGGCTAAAGCCGGTGGTGGGTTTTTCGATCATATCATCACCGATCTCAGTATGCCGGTCATGGGTGGGCTTGACTTGCTGCGGGCTCTCAAGGAAATGGACACTGACGCCATTCGCACGGTGATTTCGGGTAAGACGGAGTTTTCTTCAGTCAGCCAAGCCTTTAAGCTAGGGGCCAGCGATTTTATTGCCAAGCCTTTTCAGTCTGATCAGGAGATTTTGCTCACCCTCCATCAGGCGGAAGAAAAGGGCCAGCTCCAGAAGGATAATGTCCGGTTGCAAAAGGAGCTTGAGGACAACTATGTCTTCTCAAATATTGTGGCCCGCAGCCGTTCCATGACGGCCATCTTTAAGACCATCACCAAAATTGCCGATTACAAAACCACGGTGCTGATTACCGGTGAGAGTGGGACAGGGAAGGAATTGATTGCGCGGGCCATCCACTATAACAGCATCAGGAAGAGTAGTCCCTTAGTCGATGTCAACTGTGGCGGTATCCCTGAAAATCTTCTGGAAAGCGAGATGTTCGGCTATGTGAAAGGGGCCTTTACCGATGCCAATCGCACCAAGAAAGGCCTGTTCGAGGAAGCCGATGGCGGCACCTTGTTCCTGGATGAGATTGGCGATATGCCTATGCCTCTGCAGGTCAAGTTGCTGCGAGCCCTGCAGGAGGAGGAGATCAGGCCGTTGGGCTATGGCCAGTCGATCAAGGTCGATGTGAGAATTATCGCCGCCACGGCCAAGAAACTGCGGGATCAGGTGCGCGATAAGCAGTTCCGGGACGATCTCTTTTACCGGATTAATGTCTTGGCCATTGATGTGCCGCCGCTCAGGGAGCGGCAGGAGGACATCCCGCTCTTGGTCGACTACTTCATGAAAAAATATAACCAGCGCTTGGGGCTTGCGATTACGGGTATTGACAAGACCTGTCTTCACAAGTTGATTCACTATAGTTGGCCTGGCAATGTTCGAGAGTTGGAAAATGTCATTGAGCGGGGCATGGCCTTGGCGGAGGGCGATGTTTTAACCGTGAAGAATCTGCCCGGGGAGCTGTTTCAGGGGGGAGTTTCCTCCGGTATCGACATGGCGAGCGCCGGGTTTTCCATCAAGCAGAATCGGGTTATCATGGAGAGACAATTGATCGCGAAGGCCTTGGAAGAAACTGGCGGCAACCGGACACATGCGGCAGGGCTTCTCGAAATCAGCATCCCTGCCCTCCTCTATAAGATGAAGGAGTTCGACTTTAGCTGAAAGGGGGGGGGATGGTGCGGCAGCCTTGTACGATTTCGGCCAGTTGTTCGCCGAAATTTTGGTTAAGGGCTTTGACAATGGCGATTTGCCTGTCTGCCGCTTTCCGATCATTCAGTCGATGGTAGATTAGGCCTAGGCTGTACTGGGCTTTAAGGTGTTGCGGCTTGTGGAGGATAACTTGTTGTAGTGGATTCAGCGCCATTTCGATCTCGCCACGGTGAAAATGGATCATAGCCATTTTGTAGAGCACGCTGAGGTTGCCGGGGGCCATGGCGTGGGCTCTATCCAGGATGATCGCAGCCTCATGGTAGTTCTCAAGTTTAATATAGGCATGTCCCAGCATGTTTAGGACGCTGGCGGTGGCTTCATCCTTATCGAGGATTTGTTCAAAGGCGGTAACCGCCTCTCGCCATCGACCGAGTTTGCCATAGCAGAAGCCAATATCACACCAGTAGGACCATTTTGTTGGTTCCGCCTGCACCATTTTTTTAAAAAAATTAAGCACCCGCTGATATTCTTCTGAAGACAATTTCATTGTTGGTTTAATTGTATGCAGGCAGAAGTGCTCCATGTAACTGCTTTACAGTGTGACCGCAGAACGGGGCGAATTGTTCTGATTGGGTACTTCAAAAACAGCCTCTTGTTACTTGTGTCAATAAGCGTGGGACTTTTCTTGCGATGCTTCAAAACTTATTATCCGTCCGGTTTGGGTAAGTCAAGGGCGAAGTGTCACCAGCGGAAGGATGGAGGCGCCTGATGGAAGAAGTAGAAGCCTTCCCGCTGTGGTCAGGATCGCCGGGGCATTATCTGAGCGAGGGCTTGCGCTATCCAAGGTTCTACACTTTTATTGATGGCGTCGTCGCGCCACTGTTTGTCAACGGGGTGGTGCCTGCGGCTGAAATCGAGGGGATCGCTCTAGCAACAGCTGCGGCCATTGCCCGGCGGTATGGTGGTCAGCGCTTGCTGGTAGTCTTGATTTTGGAAGGAGCCCGGATCTTCGGCGAGAGGGTGCTGCGCCAGCTGGAGCGGCTGCAAGAGGATTACAGCCTGCACTATGAGGTGGCAACGATTCAGGTCCGGAGTTACGAGCAGGGGAGTCAGGCCACGGCCCATAAGGTCTTGCAGCCATTGCGGGACCACCGTGGGCGGGAATTAGAGGATTGCGGAGCCTTTGACGGGGTGGCGCTGATAGACGACCTGATTGACGGCGGTGGCACCATGGTTTGGTTGATCCGGGAATATCTGCCACGACTGTCGGCCAAGGGCCTTGGCGTTTGTACCATGCTGGCGAAGGATCGGCAGCGGAGCAGGGCGGTGGAGGATGCACTGGCCGGTTGCTTGATCTCGACCGGACGACGGGCGCCGGATGAATGGTTGGTGGGGTATGGTTTGGATATGGCCCTGCCGGGCGGTGAGGGTCGTCGTCCAACCTTGCACCTTTTCCGCCAAGCCCTGCCGGGAGGGATTTACGCCTTCAACACAGCCATTGAACAACGATTGATTGCCGAGCATCAGGCAAACCCGCAGGGGGTTGAGGACCAGTTAGGCGTTTACCTGAGTTCGAGGTAACGGCTCTCGCGCAATTGATTGGGGATCGAGGGAAATGGCCATGGCCCGAACCGGGCAGACCGTCACACAGAGTCCACAACCGGTGCATTTCTCCGGATCAAACAGGACTGCCATCTCCGGGCGTTTGATGGCCAGGGCTCCGGTGGAGCAGATGCCGGTGCAGGCGCCGCATTGGAAGCACTTCTCATCGTCGCGGGTAATCACCGTGGCCAGCGTCTCCACCTTGACCCCTTGCTTCTTGATGTAGTTGATCCCAGCCTGGACGTTCTTTTTATGGCCGGAAAGTTCAAGCACCATCACCCCATCTTGCTGGAGAAAGATGTCTGCCTTCAAAATATTGAACTCAATATCGTAGTGCTTGACCAAGTTGCAGATGATGGGCTGGTCAAGACTCTCCTTGGGAAACCGTAGTAAATACATTCTGTTATACATATCTTTGTCGCTCCGCTCGCGCGTTTTTTTTCGAGTTAGTCGCAAACTTCAGAGTTAATTTTTTCGATCATTTTGTTCAGCCGTGTGAGCAGGGTCTCCACTGGGGCGTTGGTGTCAATCGTGATGATTTCGGTTGAATTCAACTCGTCGGGCGTCTCAAAACGGGCCTTCTGTTGTAGATAAATTTCCCAGCGGCCATCGGAGACAGCCATCGGATCCTTCGCCCGCATGGCCATTCGTTCTTGCATCAACTCTTCCGGGCAGCGGCATAAGACAAAGATGACGGTTGCGTTATGTCTACGTCCGAGCTCCTGCACCCGCGACCGTTCGGCCTTGGCTTGGTAGGAGCCGTCCAGAATGGCGGAGCGGTTGAGGCTGAGATCGGCTTCGGCACGTTTCAGCAAGGCATCATAAGTCTTTCTTGAAAATTCCGAGGTGTAAATGCCGGCGTTGAAGGACTCCTGTTGCGGGGCATTGACCGCCAGTCCGGCCAGTTCTTTTCTGATCCGGTCCGAGTTGTAATAATTGGCTCCGATGGTCTTTGCCCAAGCCTCAGCCAGGGTACTTTTGCCAGAGGCGATCAATCCGAAAAAAATGTAGAGTCGGGGTTGGGTCGGCATAGGGAGTAGGAGCTGTAATTACATCGTGTATCTGTTCATCCAATCATCAAGCGGCGGCTTTGGCAGGGCAATTGCCTCTCAACGTCAAAGCAAAACAACGGGTACGATCTTGCTATGAATCTTATTAGCCTCCAGGTTTGTTCAAGTCAAGGGCGAATTGCGGCTTGAGCTTTTGCTGCCTCAACCAACCTTGCTGAGTAGTTGCATTTTTTTGTAAAATGAATATAGATCATCTGAGAATTACATTCACAGGAGGTTTCATAGTCATCTGATTATGGCCTTTCTGGTTTTTTGCGGCAAAGCTGATCTAACTCGAACTCGGACTTGGTCTGAGTTTTGAGTAGCGCCTTCGCCAAAAAAAGTCTTTAAAAATAGGGACAAGACGACACGAAAACATCGTAAACAGTAAAAACACTCCGAGCCAAAAAACCTACGTCACGGCGCTACGTGATAGGGCTTGCGGCCGAATAGGGTGGGGTTGGAAACGGCCCCGCCTCCCGTGTATTTGGAAAGGAGATCATCATGACAGCGCACCATCGGGGGAGTCCCATCCCCCACGTCTCGCCCCCCAGGTCCAACGGCCTGATCGATAACCATGGCCGCCGGATCACCTATCTGCGGCTCTCTATCACCGATCGCTGCAATCTTCGTTGCCGGTACTGCATGCCGGAACGTGGAGTCGATTTCGTGCCCCACGCCGAGATCCTCACCTTTGAGGAACTTGAGCGGTTGGTACGGCTGCTGTCGGTCTTAGGCGTGTCCAAGGTCCGCATCACCGGTGGCGAGCCCTTTGTCCGTCAGGGATGTTTGGCGTTCTTGCAGCGGCTGAAGACCATCGATTCGGTGTACTCCCTGCATATCACCACCAACGGCGTGGAGACCTCCCGCCATCTCGACAGCCTTGCAGAACTTGGGATCGCCGGCATCAACCTCAGTCTCGACACCTTGGATAGCGGCCGCTTTTGGCAGATCAGCCGGCGGAATCACTTGCCAGAGGTGCTCGCCACCCTCGACGGCTGTATCAATCGACGTCTGCCGCTCAAGGTCAACGCCGTGGTCCTGGAAGATACCGAGGATCGTGAACTTATCGCCTTGGCCGATCTTGCCCGGCAGCATCCGCTCAGTCTGCGCTTTATCGAGAAGATGCCGTTTTCGGGGGCGCGGAGCACGGGAGCGAAAGCGTCACGATCATTGCGACAGCGCCTGCACGATTTGTTCCCGGAGTTGGTGCCGGTGGTGGCTGGCCCCCCATCAACCGCCCGCATCTACGCCGTGCCCGGTTTTGCAGGTACGCTCGGTTTGATCGAGGGCAATTCCCGCCGTTTTTGCGCCACCTGCAACAAGATCCGGATCACACCGGTGGGGATGCTGAAGACCTGCCTGTATGACAACGGCGTCCTCAATCTGAAGGCCATGCTGCGGGGCGGGGCCGATGACCGCGAGATCGCGCAGGCGGTCAGGGCCGCGGTCGCACGCCGCTTTCGGGACGGGTTGGAGACGGAAGAGAACTGCGCTCGGGCGAACGACCCCGCCATGACCAGCATCGGCGGATAGTAAGCGTTCAGCAGCATCGCATCTGCTGCGGTTATCCCCTTGCGGGATCATCGGCCTGCTCACATAGGCGGGCTATAGCTCGCAGGCCGATTGATTGACCAACGAATCGGGTCAATATAAATCGCGCATCTGCGGCACCCTGAAATTGCTTACCGTTTTATGGCAATGTGGCTCAGCGCAATACCCCATTGAGGAGAACACATGATTGATGTCAGTCCCAAGTTTAATTCACTCCGTTACGCCTTGGCCGAAGGGTTTTTGTTCGGTCGGCCCGACGTCCTGCAACGGGTCTTCGACAAGACCGTGCCCAAGGGCGATGTCGTCGAGGTGGCTCGGGCCGCTGGCATCATGGCGGCCAAGCGTTGCAGCGAGCTCATTATCTTCTGCCACCCCATCCCGCTCGATTGGGTCGAGGTGCGTTTCGAGGCCCACGCCAAGGGGATCCGGGTCGTGGCTGAAGTGCGGTCGGTTTGGAAGACCGGGGTTGAAGTCGAGGCCGTTACCGCCGTCACCGGCGCCTTGCTCAATGCCTACGACATGCTGAAGCCCCTGGATCAGGAACTCTCCTTCGGCGAGGTGCGGGTGGTCAAAAAAAAGGGGGGCAAGAGCGATTTCAGCGACCGTTTTGCTCAGCCGGTGAAGACTGCGGTGCTTGTTATGTCCGATTCCACGTATGCCGGGACGCGCCAGGATAAGTCGGGAAAACTGATTGTCGAATTCCTAAGCAAGCAGCCGGTCTCGGTGGATTGCTATGAGGTTCTGCCGGACGATCGGGAAGTCATCGCCGCTCGCCTCAGAAAATTGGCCGACGAGGAGAAATTTCAACTGGTCTTCACTACCGGCGGCACCGGGCTCGGGCCACGGGACGTCACCCCGGAGGCGACGCTTGCCGTGCTCCAGCGGACCATTCCCGGTATCAGTGAGGCCATCCGCAAGCACGGCAAGGACAGGACGCCTTACGCCATGCTCTCCAGAGGCGAGGCCGGGCTGCGGGGCGACTGCCTGATCATCAACCTGCCGGGCAGTTCTAAAGGGGCCGAGGAGAGTCTGCAGGCCCTCTTCCCCGGACTGCTGCACATCTTCCCGATGATGCAGGGCAAGGGTCACGAAGGGAAAGATCATGAAAAAGCGAAGGGAACCCAAACGATATGATTTCTATTGATGAGGCGATTGCCATTATCAAGGCGAATATCCCGACCCCGGTCGAGGAGGTTCTCCCCTTGGCCCAGGCGCTGGGGTACTATCTGGCGGAGGATATCCAATCGCCCGAGCCATCGCCGCGTTACACCAATTCGGCGATGGACGGCATCGCGGCGCGCTTTGCGGATGTCGAAGGGGCGACGGCGGAGTCACCGGCGCTGCTTACGTTCATTGGCGAAAGCCGGGCCGGAGCGCCTTTCGCCGGTATGGTCGGCGCGGGGGAAGCCGTGCGGATCAGCACCGGGGCGATGCTCGCCGCTGGCGCCGATACGGTGATTCGGATGGAAGATACCCGCGAAACCGAAAACAGCGTGGCAGTCTTTGCGGTGCGCAAAAAAGGACAGGACGTCAGGCGCCAGGGCGAGGAGTTTGCCGCAGGCGACCTGCTGCTGCGCCGGGGCACCCGGATTGCCGCGCCTCAGGCCGGGCTGCTGGCGTCAGTCGGCATTGATCAGGTCACGGTGTTTGCGCCCTGCACCGTCGCCCTGCTCGTCACCGGTTCCGAGCTAGTCGCCGCAGGCGCGGCAATCAAAGAGTATCAGATCCGGGACTCCAATATGATCATGCTGCAGGCCGCAGTTCGGGAGGCTGGCGGCAATCTTTTCTCCAGCCGCCGAATCGTCGATGAAAAAGAGGCGACCTCTGCGGCCATTGCAACGGCCGCGGCGGATATCATCCTCTGCACCGGTGGCGTCTCTGTGGGCCGCCACGACCACGTCAAGGAGGCAGCCGAAGAGAACGGCTTTGTGCCGCTCTTCTGGCGAGTCCGCCAGAAACCGGGTAAGCCCCTGTACTGCGCCCGCAAGGGCAAGACCCTTCTTTTCGGGCTGCCTGGCAACCCGGTCTCGGCCTTCATGTGTTTCGCCCATTATGTCCGCCCGGTGCTTTACGCCGTCTGCGGTCAGCCCTTCGGTTGGCCGAGCGTCGAAGCCCACGCCTCGGCTGACCTTGCCAACAGGGGCAACAGGACCAATATGGTTCGGGTACGGGTGAGTTCTCGACCGGGCGGCTATGCTGTCGATAGCGTTGAGCACCAAGGGTCGCACATGTTGACTTCGCTTGCGGACGCCAACGGCTATGTCATTCTGGAACCCGGCCAGATTGTCCGCGCCGGGGAGGCGATTACGGTCTATGCCTATGATTTTTGGCAAGCACCGGTGACGTTTGCGGATGAGAGTTTGCCCCCCAAAGCTTAGGAGCAGTTAGGAGATACCATGGCGCACATAGAGGCGGTTTGCATCAGCGAAAAAAAAGGCATTGTCAAACGGGAGAGGGCAGAGGTCGTCCTCAAGGCCGGTTGGGGCATGGAGCATGACGCCCATGCCGGCGACTGGCATCGGCAGATCTCGCTGCTGGCCGGCGAATCCATCGACACCGTGAAAAAAATCCTGCCCACCCTCAAGCACGGGGCCTTTGCCGAAAACATCATCACCCGCGGCCTTGACCTCACCCTGCTCAAGATTGGCGACCGGCTCTGTTTAGGCGAGGAGGTGATCCTCGAAATCACCCAGATCGGCAAGGAGTGCCACAACCAGGGCTGCGCCATCAAGAAGGCCACTGGCGACTGCATCATGCCACGCGAGGGGCTGTTCGCCAAGGTGATCCAGGGCGGCACGGCCAAAGCCGGCGATGCCATTGCTACCTGCTAAGGGGCCGCTCAAAGAGCGATTGCCGTCTCCCCCTCCAATGGCCGTTGACTTAAGGTCTGCTGACAGCTGACAGAGTGGCTGTCAATCAAAACAGCCCTTCTTTCCGTCACCCCGTCACTCTGTTCAGTCCTCGCTTGACGGGGGTGGGTTGTAGCCGGGGTCCAGTGCTGCGGCGTTGCGAACTGGATTCCGGCTACAACCATGCCGGAATGACGATTCTGCGAGAGTTCATTGAGTTGCGCGTTTAAGTCAACGGCATTGCCCCTCTTCCGTCCCCTGAGCGGAGTCGAAGGGACAGGGGGCCACGTATTCCTAAGCCCTTGGCCTGCAAGCCGTTGTCAATAAATTACGGTACCACACCATGCGTGGCAACGGCATAAGGGGCCGTATAGGCAATGTTAAATCTGTAATGGTTATTTTGTAACGGCCCCTAATTACCACGGCTGGAAAAATTGCGGTTGGTGAAAATCAGGCCGCGGGCCAGGAACAGTATACGCCGCCAGGTAGCGCCGGCCTTGCCCTTGCCCATGAATGGCGTAGGCATTGGCCAGGCTCAAGTTGGCTGGCAGGCACGAGGCCTCGACCCGTGCTGCTCCACGCCATGCGTCACCGAGTATTTCCGCCTGGAAGGCCACCGGGATATCTGTTCGTTGTGCCTGCCTAACTCCGGAAAATTGCAGGGCCAGATAGTGGCCATGCGGGCTAAACTCCAACTCCAGGTAGTGGCCAGCCTTATTGGCCAGGAAAAGCTCGACCACCTCGTACTCCCAAAGACGATCTGTTCGGCCGGGAGCCATGGCTGGGGCCTGATCATGATGGAACTTGGCCGTAATCTCGACTGAAAGCCCGCCTGGCTCTAAGGCAAAGACCACCTCACTCCTCTCGGCGGCCCAGGCCTCATCGCCATTCCACAGCCGCTCGATCACCAAACGTGACGATCCTGTCATTATATCCTTCCCCGTATGCTTACGTTGTTATGTCAAACCAAGGTTCTTCGATGTTTTATGTGGAATTTGTATTCTAATGAAATTACACAGCAGCATGATGTACAGTAGGAGGCATAAGTTTTTGTGGCGGTGAAGTTCTTATGATCCGGAAGAGGTAATCATAAAGGCAAGCAACTTCGTAGTGCTAACTGACCGCTAACGCCCAGAGTTCATTTACTATCTATTCAGTTTTCACGAAACAGCCCAATGCCAGACACCAGCATTTATTCTTCTTGATATTAAACAGTTATCGAGTAGTTTATTTTGGAATTAATCCAGATCGAGACAGACGCAAACGGCGCGCTCCTCATCTGGCACCGTTATGTGCAGAGTGATACAGAAAAAAATGATCTTGTCATTCGTAGGATGTGAAAATGTTTAATAAGTGTTGATTATTGAGTTGATTAAACTGTAAAAACTATGTTTGCATAATAAATTTATTTTAATTTTAGTGGAGGATTGTTTTGAACAAAAAAATTATTTTGTCAATTAATTTACTATCTTTTTTTATGTTTGGATGTGTTTCAAATGCTACGAATACTCAGAAAAATAATGATAATTATAACAATGCAATAATAAAAAATTATAATAAACCATTATATGCACTATTGACAAAATCAGGAAATAAATATTCATTTTCTGAACTATCAGAACGTTATTCAGAAAATTTACCTTATGTAAATATTTATAATTTAGAACCAACTTTTAATAAATCGAACTTAAGAAAAAATTGTTCTGGCACAAACGCTCTTGGGAATAAAGGGACTAGTAATGAAGCATCATGCAGACCAAGAGATGAATTGTTTCAGAAAAAAGATATTCATGTTACACAAGCAGTAATTGGCGGTATATTTTCCTTAGGAGCTGGCGCAGCACTAGGAATTCATTCTTATGATATTATTTTCGATAAGGATCTATTTGAAAATGCAGTTAATGAAGCATTAGAAGGCTTTCCAAAAGATTTAATTGTTAAAGAATTTGAAGATTACCAGAAAATATTTAAAGACAGTGGGTCTGAAAAAACCTTTGCGAGTTCATTTAAAATTGACAATTATGAAAATTTAGAAAAAAAATATGGCATCTTTTTAGGGGAAACCAAAAGGGAGGCTGATGAGGCGCGTAAGGTCACTGAACGTCGGGCAGAGGAAAAAAGAAAGGATGAAGAACATCGGACAGAAGAAAAACTGGCGATAGAAACTCGTGCTGCGGCGTATATTGCCTCAATCGTGAAATCAGCTGAACAGGGGGATGCAAATTCACAGGGCAAGCTAGGAGCCATGTATTGTAGTGGGGAAGGTGTTCCTATGGATTACGGGAAAGGCTTTGAATGGCTAAAAAAAAGTGCGGAACAGGGAGACGCTTCTTCTCAGTTATTAGTAGGGAATTTGTATTATCTAGGAAATGGGGTGGAGGTTAATAAGGTAGACGCATACGCTTGGACCAGCTTAGCTGTTGCCCAAAACGAAGAAAAAGCTGCTGAGAGTAGAGATGTGATTGCCTCTGAACTCACTTCCAACGAGTTTTTCGCAGCGCAAGCCCTGGCGGAGGAACTCCAAAAAAAGATCCCCAACCGGGCACAAAATTCGAAAGAATCCCCTGCAACCAGTAACTCCCAGCCGCCTCCAGCTCCAGTTCCAACGCAACCAAAATCAGTTATTGCTACACCTCAAAAAAATTATGGGGCACCTTGGGCTAGAGGCGAAGAACCTTCCCCTCCCCCTCCCCCATTCCCAAAGCAAGACTGGGTCGACTGGGTTGATATCAGGACAGGGACTTTCCGCTGCTATAGTGGATATTCATCGTCGCTGAATGCTTGCATGAGGGGTAGTAAAGAATGGAGTGTTGCGACATGCAAAACACAATTAGGATTCACTTGCAAACAACTTCCCAGATAAAATGGACAATCGTAGATGATGTCTATTTAACTTCCTAAGAATGACTAAGAACTTATCTATAAATAATTTGCTTGCAATTTTGCCATAACTAACCGATAATCCGTCAACAATAGCTAATTGTCGGAGGTAATGTATGGCACG
>Ga0334722_10003075_pt1 | contig 18250 bp, 17 predicted proteins | sample C3_bottom_MG_FD_207210 | JGI IMG/M metagenome (GOLD analysis project Ga0334722, IMG submission 207210) | Sediment microbial communities from Yellowstone Lake, YNP, Wyoming, USA - C3_bottom | ecosystem: Environmental > Aquatic > Freshwater > Lake > Sediment | place: USA: Wyoming | collected...
GGGGCGCTCCGACTACCCGAACCAGATCAACAACGTCCTGTGCTTCCCGGGGATCTTCCGCGGAGCGCTCGATTCGCGGGCCACGTGCATCAACGAGGAGATGAAGCTCGCCGCGGCGTACGCAATCGCCTCGTGCGTCGGCAAGGAGGAGCTCTCCGAGGACTACATCATCCCCTCCGTGTTCAACCGGAAGGTCGGGCCGATCGTCGCCAAGGAGGTCTCCCGCGCCGCCCACAGGACCAAGGTCGCGCGCCGCACCTCCAGGACCTACATGGAAATCCACCTCGACTGATGGCGTGATGGCGCCGATCAATCCGCTGATTTTCCGCGAGTACGACGTCCGTGGCCTGGTGGGGAGGGATCTTCACCGGGACGCGGTCGTCCTGCTCGGGAAGGGGTACGGCACGCTCGTAGCCGGGGAGGGTGTGCGGACGGTGGCGCTCGGGCGAGACTGCCGCCTCTCCTCGCCGGGCTTCCGGGACGCCCTTGCCGAAGGGCTCCTCTCCACCGGGTTGTCCGTGATCGACGTGGGCGTCTGCCCGACGCCCCTCCTTTATTTCGCCATCCACCATTTCGGCGCCGACGGCGGCGTCATGATCACGGGGAGCCACAACCCCCCGGAATTCAACGGCTTCAAGCTGTGCGTCGGAACCGGCACGCTTTACGGGGAGCGGATCCAGGAGCTGCGGCGCGTCATCGAGCGAGGGGCGTTTCGGGAAGGGAAGGGGGAAATCGGCTTCCGGGAGATCCTTCCCGAGTACCGGAAGTTCGTCGTGGGGAACCTTTCGATCCCACGGAAGCTCAAGGTGGTCGTGGACGCTGGAAACGGAACGGCTGGAGCGGTGGCCCCCGCCCTGTTCCGGGAGATGGGGATGGAGGTCATCGAGCTGTTCTGCGAGCCGGACGGCCGGTTCCCCAACCATTTTCCGGACCCCACGGTCCCGGAGAACCTTCGGTTCCTCGTGGAAAAAGTGAGGGCGGTCGGGGCGGACGTCGGGGTCGGGTACGACGGCGACGCCGACCGGATCGGGGCGGTCGACGAACAGGGGAACGTGATCTACGGGGATTACCTGCTTGTCCTGTTCGCGCGGGAGATTCTTTCCAGAAAGCCGGGGGCGGCGATCATTTCGGAAGTGAAGTCGTCGCAGAACCTCTACGACGACATCGCGCGGTACGGCGGGCGCCCGGTGATGTGGAAGGCGGGGCACTCCCTCATCAAGGCGAAGATGAAGGAGGAAAACGCCGAACTGGCGGGGGAGATGAGCGGGCACGTCTTTTTCCGGGACCGCTACCTGGGGTTCGACGACGCCATCTACGCTTCCGCGCGGCTGTTCGAAATCCTCGCGAAGGAGGGGCGCCCGTTGAGCGCCCTCTTGTCGGACCTGCCCCCCGTGGTGTCCACTCCCGAAATCCGCGTCGATTGCCCCGACGAGATCAAGTTCCAGGTGGTGGAAGAGGTGGCGCGGATCGTGGCGCCGCTGGCGCGGGAGGTGATCGACGTCGACGGGATCCGGGCCCTCTTCGACGGCGGGTGGGGGTTGGTCCGTGCCTCCAATACCCAGCCGGTGCTCGTGCTGCGGTTCGAAGGGAAGGACGAGACGGCCGTGCGGCGGATCCGCGGCGTGATGGAGAAAGCCGTGGAGCGCGCCCGGGCGGCGGTCGGCGCGTGACTCCCTCCCCATGACCTTCCTCCAATCGATCTTCCTCGGGCTGCTCCAGGGCGCGACCGAGTTTCTCCCCGTGAGCAGCTCGGGACACCTGCTCCTCACCCAGCGCCTCTTCGGGATCCGCGAGCCCGAGCTGGCGTTCGACCTGCTGCTCCACCTCGGGACGCTGGCCGCGGTCCTCTTCTTCCTGCGCTCCGAGATCGCTTCGATCGTGTCGTCCGTCTTTCGACGGGATTCGTGGGCGGCGCCGTCGGGGTGGGGCCGTCGCGATATCTGGCTGACCATCGTCGCCTCGATCCCGACCGGCATCATCGGGCTGACCTTCCACAAGACCGTCGAGACGGGGCTCACGTTCGGAGGCGTCGGCGCGCGCTACCTCGTCCTGACCACGCTGCTCCTCCTGACGAACCTGCGGTTCCGCCACAAGGCGGACCCCGACCGGATGGAGTGGTGGGAGGCGGCGGCGATCGGCGTGATCCAGGGGCTGGCGGTCTTCCCTGGGCTGTCCCGTTCCGGCTCCACGATCATTCTGGCTCTCCTGCTGGGAATCGCCCCGCTCCGCGCGGCGAAGTTTTCCTTTCTCATCTCCATTCCGGCGATCCTCGGCGGGGCGTTCTTCACCCTGAAGAAGGGGGCCTCCCAACTGCCGGGAGCCGCCCCTTCCGTCGCGGGGTTTCTCGTCGCCCTGGTGGTCGGGTACCTCGCGCTCCTGTTCGTCGAGCGCCTCGTCGTCAAGGGACGCTTCCAGCGCTTCGCCCCGTACACCGCCTGCCTCGCCGCCCTCTGCTTCTACCTGCAGTACCGGGGATAATCTTGTTGGTTGTGGTGATCCCCGCGCCACCAGCCACCGAGAGATCTTTGCGGTGTAGCGTACGGCAGTAGAAAACCCCTGTAAGGTGCAGGTGCTTTCGAGGGACATTCCTGGGGTTGTCAGTACTTCGGTTGGAGGAGTGTCCCTCGCCCACAAACCACAAGCCAGCATCACAAGGTGCAGGCGCTTTCACGTGGAACTCGCTGTTGCTGCCGTTCATCGTACAAGATGGAGAGGAGGCGGGAGCATGGCGGAAGAGACGGGTGTCCGTTGGAATGAATGGGAGCCGGGGGCGCTGGCGCGGGCGGGGGCCGAGGGGAAGCTGATCTTCCTCGACATCGGCGCCACGTGGTGCCACTGGTGCCACGTGCTGGACGGGACCTCCCTCGCCGACCCGCGGGTGGTCCGGATGCTGAACGACGATTACATCCCCATCCGGGTGGACACCGACCGGAGGCCGGACATCAACGACCGGTACAACCAGGGGGGGTGGCCCACCACCGCGGTGCTCCTTCCGGACGGCAGGCTCCTGACGGGTGCGACGTACCTTCCCCCGGACGCGCTGGCCGGGCTTCTCGAAAAGTGCCGGGACTTCTACCGGCGAGACCGTGAACGGGTCGACGCCTACCTGCAGGAAGCGGGGGACCCCGCGACCGAGGAAGCGGCGGAGCGGTCCGGGGCTCCGGAAGCGCCGCGGCCGGAAGACCTTCCCCTCGTCAAGCACGCCGTCCTCGCGCAGTACGATCCGGCCCACCCGGGGTTCTTCCGGGAGCCGAAGTTTCCCGTCACGGAGATCCTCGCCTTCCTCCGGGACGCGTGGATCGCCGAAGGGAATTCCGAAGCGGGGGAGACGTTGATGGCGGTGCTTCGCAGGATGTCGGCATCGGATCTGCTCGATCGGGTGGAAGGCGGATTTTTCCGGTACGCCACCCGCAGGGACTGGACCGTCCCCCACTACGAGAAGATGCTGGCGGATAACGCGGAACTGCTTTCTCTGTACGCCTCCGTGTACGAGTTGACCGCGGAGGAGCCGTTCGCCTCCTCCGTCCGCGACATCCTCCGGTTCCTCCTCACGAAGCTGTACGATCCCGCCACCGGTTCCTTCTTCGGAAGCCAGGACGCGGACGAGGCGTATTACCCCCTGCCGGAGGAGGAACGGGCGCTCCGGGCGGCCCCGTCGGTCGACCGGACGATCTTCTCCGAGTACAACGGGAAGGCAGTTTCCGGCCTCGTCGCGGCGCACCGGGCGTTCGGCGCCCCTGTCGTCGGAGAAGGAGACTCCCTGCTGGCGAGGGCGGAACGGCTCGGTCGCTTTCTCCGGGAACGGATGACCTCCCCCGGGTCGGGTGTGGCGCGATACCTTGCGCCTACCGGGGAGGAGGAGAAGGTTCCCCATCGGTGGCTCGCCGACCACGCAGCCGTGGCCACCGCGTATCTCGACCTGCACGACGCCACCGGAAAGGGAGAGTACCTGCAGTGGGCGGAGGAGACCCTCTCCGACGCCATACCGCGTCTGTTCCGGCCGGAGGCGGCCGGTTTCCTGGACCGGCTCCCCACGGCGGGGGATTTCGGCGGGTTGTCGCAGCCGCTGTACCCGTTCGCTCCCAACGCGCACGCCGCGTCCGCCCTCCTGCGCTGTGCCCGGGTGACGGGGAGGGAGGATCTGTTCGCCATCGGTGTGAGGACGCTGTGCGGCTTGTCGGCGGAATTCGACCGGCGCGGCGCTTTCGCCGCTCCGTACGGCAGCGCGTTGCTCGTCTTCCTCAAGGGGAGCCCTGGAAATGCTTGTCTCCCGGGGGATCCGAGTTGCGGCTAAGGCTTGTGGGTTGTGGGCGTGGGACACTCCTTCCCGCAGTGGGAGGACACTCCTTCCCTTCCTCCCGGGTCAGAACCAGGAATGTCCCCCCTTGGCAGGAATGTCCCCCGAAAGCGCTTGCACCTCACAGGGGCCCTCTCCTGTCAGGGGGGACACTCTTGGTCTGTTGGGGGATCAGGGGAAGAGTGTCCCCCACTGCAAACCCCTCTGTGGCTTGTGTCGCGGGTGACGGCGGAGTCCCCCTCCGAGGCGGCGCAGCCGACTAAGCCGGGACGAAGCGGTTCGGCGTGAGGATGCCGTTTTCGATGAGCGCCCCGGGGGGGACGACGGCGCCCGGCCAGAGGATCGCGCGGCGAACGGTGGCGCCGGCTCCCACGGAGGCACCCTCTTCGACGACCGCGTCGGGTCCGACGGTCGCGCCTTTCCCGATCGATGCCCGCGGGTGCACGCAGGAGTGCGGTCCGTTCCCGCCTTCGCGTTCCGCGAGGAGGGCGAGCGTCCCGCGCAGGTAATCTTCCGGCGACCCGAAATCGAGGAACGCCCCCTCCGTCGTGAAGGCGCATATCGGCGCCCCTTTGGCGATCAGCGGAGTCAGGGTGTCGCGGACGATGCAGGACGGCCGGCCGTGCGGAATCCGGTCGAGCAGCTCCGGCTCCGCGATCAGGTACCCGGTGTAGAACCCCTCGAACGCCCCGGCGGGGGCGGTGTCGCCGAACCCGGCGATCCGCCCGTCCTCCCGTACATGCACGGGGGTGTACCGCTTCCATCGGTCGGGAAGGAGGACGAGGGTGGCCAACGCTCCCTTCGTCCGGTGGCGCGCGAGGGCCTCCCCGAGCGGGAACCGTGCGACCGCGTCGGAATTGGCGGTCACGAACGTCTCCCCGCGCAGAAACTCCCTCGCGTTTTCGATTCCGCCTCCGGTCCCCAAGATCATCGGCTCGTGCGTGAACTCCACCGGGAATCGGCCCGCCGCCCATGCCGCCACCTTCTCCCGGACCGTCTCCGGCCCGTGGTGGAGGTTGAGGAGGAACGACTCCGCGCCGTGCCCGCGGAGGAACGCCATGACATGGCCGCACAGCGGTTGGCCCAGGACGGGGATGACCGGTTTCGGGATCTCGAGGGTCAGTGGGCGAAGCCGCGTCCCGAGCCCCGCCGCCAGGACCATCGCCTTCAACGCGTCGCCTCGCGGGACGCCTTCTCCGAGAGTCCGTCCAGGATCGGCAGCAGCTTTCCGGCCAGGGCGCGCATCGGCGGGTTCCGTTCGAAGTTCCCCCGCAGGTGGGCGACCGTCGGCGGGATGAAGCGAAGGTAGATCCGCTTCCCGCGGTTGTGCGCCTGGTTTCCGAAGGTCCCGATCGCCTTTACGTTGCGCTGAAGCGCGGCCAGATCGAACCGCCAGGCGAAGGCGCCGGGGTCCCCCGCGGCGCCGCGCAGCTCCGCCGTGGCGGCGTGCCGCCAGGCGTAGCGAAGATCCTCGACCGCGTCCTCCGGCAAGGTGACGTAGGAGTCGCGCAGCAGGGAGGCCAGGTCGTAGAAGACGTTTCCCATCCGGGCGTCCTGGAAGTCGAGGACCCGCAGGTTCCGGTTGCCGGGGGTCTTCGCGGATCCGACCACCATCACGTTGCGGCTGTGGTAATCCCGGTGGGCGAGCACACGCGGGAAGGCGGACAACTGTTCGAGGAACGGAAGGAAGAGATCCCCGATCGCCCGCTCTTCCCGGTCGGACAACGGAATCCCGCCGTATTCCCGCACGGCGTGTCGGAAGAAGAAGTCGATCTCCCCGGTGAATTTCGCGACGTCGAAGGAGAGGCGCGGAGGGATCGCCTTGCCGTCGAGCGCGCGGGTACCCTCGGACTGGATCCGGACCAGGATCTCGACGCACTGCTCGTAGAGCGGCAGGCAGCCGCGCGGCCCTTGGTCGCGAACCGCGTTCTCCAGCATCGTGTCTCCCGCGTCTTCGAGGAAGAGGAGATTCGCCTTCGGATCGGATCGGTACACGACCGGGACGGGGACTCCGGCGGCGGTCAGGTACCGGTGGACGTTCAGGAACGGAAGTTCCGCATCCTGGGACACCTCGTCCGGGTACCGCATCACGACGACGGAGGGGAGGGGAGCGCCCGGTGCGTTCCGGACACGGTAGTAACGGCGGGTGGAGGCGTCGCCTGCCAGCGGGAGGACCTCCGCCGCCACCGGGTCCGCTGCGGGAAACAGGGCGGCAAGCCCGGCGCGCAGCGCCGCGAGGTCGATCCCCTCGGTCAAGGATTTTCCCGGAACATCCGGTCGAGGGAGGCGCGGCACTCGGAGAGGATCTGATCGAAGTCCTTGTACTTCGGGTTCTCCCCACGGGTGTAGTCCCGAAGTTCCACGGTGAAGGGTCCGTCGAAACCGGTTTCCCGCAGCGCCGTCATCACACCGTTCCAGGGGATCGTTCCTTTTCCCGGCACGAGGTGTTCGTCCTTTTCGCCGCGGTTGTCCGAGGCGTGCACGTGGATCAGGCGGGGACCCGCCGCGCGCACAGCGGAAAGCGCGTTCTCTTCGATGTGGGCATGTCCGAGGTCCAGGCAGACGCCCACGCGGTCGGACGGGTACCGGTCCACGATGTCGAGGATGACGCTCACCTGGCCGGAGTCGACCGGGGTGTTCTCGACCGCGAACCGGACGCTGGCGGGGACCGCGTCGAGAAGTTCGTTCAGCGAGGAGAGAAAGGCTCCCCAGCGGTGCGGGTACCACTGCCCGGCCGGAAACGAGGTGTGCAGGACGACCGTTCCTCCGCCGTTTCGCGCGAGCCACCCGGCGGTTCTTGCTGTCGCCGCGACGGACTCGAGCCGGTGTGCCTCGTCCACCGAGGAGAGGGAGTACCACCGGTCCTTCTTGTACGTCCGAACGTCCGGGTACAGGGGGGCGTGAACGCTCGCCACCCGGATGCCGTGCTCTGTCATCCGCCGCGCGACCGCGTCGGCCGCCGGGGAGTCGCCGGACGGGAAGTGGGGCGGCATCGCCCAGATCTCCGCGAGGGAGAAGCCGTACCGGGGTATGAGCGGAAGAATCGCCTCGTCCAGGTCATGAAAGGCGAACAGGTGCGTCGACAGGGAAACGTTCAAGGAGTCCTTCCGTGCTTTCCGTGCCTTGTGTTCCTGCGTGCTACTCCGCGATAATATCATGACGGTCCGCCTCCGCGCAGTGGCCGCCTGGAGATGCCATTGCCGAACCGATTTCGCCTCGTTGGAATACTCGCCTTCCTCGCCCTTTGCCCTGCTATCGCGATCGCCTCCTCCGCCGCGCGGGGGCACGATGACGTGTTCCAGGAGGGGTGGTCCCTCCTGCAGAAGGATCGGTATGCGGAGGCCCGCGCGGTATTCGCGAAGATCCCCCCTCTTGAATACGACCTCGGGGATTACGTGGTGTACTTCGGCGGGGAGGCCGCCGCGCGCGAGGGGAATCGGACCGAAGCGGGAGAATCGTTGCGTCTGCTCGGGGAGAAGTTCCCCGGTTCCCCCCTGCTCCCGTATCTCCGCCACGAAGTCGCCTACGCGGCCGCCCTCGACAACGATGTCGCCGCGTCCCGCGAAGCGTTCGGATTTTCCCGCGGGAAAGTGAGCGGGAGCCGACGAAAGGCGGAGGAAGGTTATGTCGCCGCGTTCCTCGCCGGTGAGGGGGGCCCCACGGCCGAAGCGGCAACGCTGCACCTGGAGAATTTTTCGGCCTACTCGGCGCGGGAGGCCGGGATCCTCTCCTTCGAACGCCTTTGGAAGTGGCGTGCCGACGGCCTCCTCGCGGGATGGGACCTGTCGCCGGGGTTCTACGCGAAGTTCGCCAAGGCGGCCGCCAGGGCCGGGGAAGAGGAACGGGCGAGGGCGCTCTTCGAGGAAGCGGTCCTCCGTTTCCCTCCCTCCGGGGAATATTTCACGCTGATCCTGGAGTACGCGGAGTTCCACCGGAAGCAGGGGGAGACCGCGGTTGCCGCCGCACTTCTGGAAAAGTATCTGGCGGACGCCCCGCCGGCGTTCCGGTCGGAGGCCCGCTTCCTGAAAGCGAGGGTGGAGTGGAAGGCGGGGCGGCTCGCGGAGGCGCGGAAGGAGTTCATCTCGATCGCCGAGGGCAGCACCCTCCCCGGGACGGCGGAACGGGCGCTCTACCTCGCGGCGTGGATCGCCGGGGATGACGGGGACCTCGCGGGGGCGACGGAAACGTTCGGACGTCTCCGGGGCGCCCGGGACGATTCAATCCGGCAGGAGGCGCTGTTCCGGTACGCCTACGGCCTGTACCTGACGGGACACCACGACGAGGCGATCGCGGTGTTCTCCGCCGGGGAGGCGGGGGGAAGCGGGACGGTGGAGCGTGCGAGACATCGCTACTGGAAGGCGCGGGCGCTTCGCGACGCCGGCAGGGGGACGGAGGCGGAGCCGATCTTCGCGGATCTTGCCGGAGACGCGTTCGCCGGGATCTACGGGTTCTTCGCGGTTTCGGCGCGGGGAGCGGAAACGTTCCGGATCCTGAATGCCCCTTCCAGCGGTGAGACGAAGGCGTGCGGCGAAGAGCGCGGACGGCTCTGGGAGCGGATCCGGACGGCGGACTGGGGACCGGCCGACGCTTCGATCGTCCGCCGTGCGGAACGGCTGACCCTCCTTGGAGTGATCGACTACGCCGTCCTCGAGGCGGAGCGTGTCGACCGCGTGGCGGCGCGGAAGGCGATCGGGATGGGAAACGGCGGGGCGCCGGGCCTCTTCCGGTACCTCGCCGGCGACCTGGCGGGGGGGATCCGCGAGACATCGAACGTCCCACTCGACCCGGAAAACCCCGGGCTCACGGATCGGATCCAGTATCCTCTTGCTTCCGAGTTCCTCGCCGATTGTGATCGCAGACGCTCCGGGATCGACCCGCTCGTCCTCCACGCGGTCATCCGCCAGGAGTCGCGTTTCCAGTCGGATGTCCTCTCGCCCGCGGGCGCCGTGGGCCTGATGCAGCTGATGCCCCGGACGGCGGCGGAGGCGGCGCGGAAGGAGAAGATGCCGAAACCGAACAGGAAGGATCTGCTGCGTCCCGCCGTGAACGTCCGTCTCGGCGCGGCGTACCTGTCACGCCTCGTGAAGGGGTACGGGGGGGACTATTTCCGGGCGGTGGCGGCGTACAACGCGGGGGAGGCGGCGGTGGAGCGCTGGTGGAAGCGGGCGAACGGCGATCCGGCGGCGTTCCTCGAAGGGATCAATTACAAGGAGACGCGCTTCTACCTGCGCAGGGTCTTCCTCAACCTTCTCCAATATTACCGGATTTACCGTCCGGAGATGTTCGCCCGGTTCTTTCCCAAGCATCCCGCAGGAGGGAAGAAAGCAGTCGATGCCGTGCCGCCCCCACCGCCCGCGGGGCCCGCCGACAACGTTCTGTCGACGCCGCCCACGCCCGAAGCCGCCCCGATCGAACCGCCGCCGCCGCCGCCGCCCGCCGGAACGTAGGCCGGTCCCGGGCCTCCCGGGCCAGCCGGTCGATCGCCTCCGCCTGCACCGATTCCCCCCGGCACACGAGCACGACGTCGCACCCGGCTGTCACGGCGAGAACCGCCGCCTCCCCGATCCCGTAGCGATCCGCGATCGCCTTCATCTCCAGCGCGTCGGAGATGACCGCTCCGCAGAACCGCATCCGTTCCCGCAACAGGTCGTGAAGGATCTTCCGGGACAGGGTGGCCGGCAGGGCGCGGTCGAGCGCGGGGTACATCACGTGGGCGGTCATGAGCGCCGGGATCCCCGCGCGCGCGGCGCGGCGGAAGGGGAGCAGTTCGCGGCGAAGGAGCGTCCGCCTTCCCGCCCGGACGACCGGCAGCTCTTCGTGGGAGTCGGCGGACGTGTCCCCGTGGCCCGGGAAATGCTTCCCGACCGGGAGGATCCCCCGGGAGAGCGATCCCTTCGCGAATGCGATCCCGAGATGGGCTGCGGTGTGCGGGTCTTCGGAGAAGGCGCGGTCCCCGATCACCGGGTTTCGCGGGTTGCTGTCCACGTCGAGGACCGGGGCGAAGTTCACGTCGATCCCCACCGCCCGAAGCTCGGCGGCGGTCGCCGCGCCGAAGGCTTCCGCGACGGACTCGTTCCGGCAGCAGAAGAGGGAGCAGGCGCGGGCGGGTGGGAACCGGGTGAACGGCGGATCGATCAACCGCGCCACGCGGCCTCCCTCCTGGTCGACGGCGACCAGCGGGAGGGGATTGCCGCGGCCAGCGGCGGATCGGATCTCGCTGCACAATCCGCGCACCTGGGCCGGGCTCTCGATGTTGCGGGAGAAAAGGACGACGCCCCCGACCTCGCCCCGCGCGAGCCACCGCGAAAGCGCGGCGGGAAGCGTCTTCCCTTCGAAGCCGACCCACAGGGGGGAGGCGAATGTGCTCTTTCCGGCCTTCATCTCAGCCCGAGTGCTCCGCCGGATCGACGATCGTCAACTCGCGGAAGTAATCCCGGTAGAATCCACGGTCCCGCGTGAGGATACGCTCGCACTGGATCAAGGCGTGGGCCCCGATCAGAAAGTCGGCGACCACCCTCTCGCGCTTGCCTCCTCGCGATCGATACATGCGCCAGGAGGCGGACGCCCTCAATGCCGCGGTTTCCTCGATGGGCGAGAACGTCACGCCGATCGCCCGCATGGCCTCCAGGAACGGTTTTTCCCCGGGGAAGGCTACGGCGGTCTCCGCCCACACGGCCTCGCAGGCGACCAGGGCTCCTTCCCGGAGGCAGCCTCGCAGCGCTTTCGCGGATCGGATCCCGTGTGTCGCGTCGGCCCCGAAGACATCGAGGAGGACGTTCGTGTCCACGGCGGTGATCACGCGCGCCCCCTGAGAGACCGGATCATGGCATCGGTTTTCAGTCCTCTGCCAAGGCAACCGAACACCCGTCCCACCGGGTCCTCGTCACTCACTTTCACCGCCACGAGCTTCCCCCGGTCGTCCTTGAAGTCCAGTCTCGTCCCGGGCCGGATGCCGAGTTTTTCCCGCAAAGGCTTGGGAATCGTCACCTGCCCCCTTTCCGCAACGGTCGCTTTCATCCCGGCCTCCCTTCATCCATACTTTACAAGTATGATTTCATGGAGGCGATTAAGTGTCAATCGACGGATGCGTGCCGGGTGATGCGCGCCGGGCGGCGACGAGAAAACCTTGACGGCTCTTGCCGTTACTGCGTGTCCCCCTTGACGTCGAGGGCGTCCCGCAGCCCGTCCCCGAGGAAGTTGAACGCCATCACCGTGAGAAGGATCGCCGCCCCGGGGGCGGTCACGAGGTGCGGCGCGATGAACAGGAAGTGCCGGCCCTCGCCGATCATCGACCCCCACGACGCCGCCGGCGGTGCGACGCCCAGGCCCAGGAAAGAGAGTCCCGCCTCCGCGACGATGGCGCGGGCGATCCCGAAAGTCGCCTCCACGAGGATCGGGGAGATCGCGTTGGGGAGGATGTGGCGCAGGAGCAGGCGCGACGGGGAGCTCCCCACGGCGCGGGCCGACTCGACGAACTCCCTCGTTTTCACGGAGAGCACCTGCGCGCGGATCACCCGGGCGTACCCGACCCACCCGAGGATCGACAGGGCGAAGAGGACGTTTCCGAACGAGGGACCGCGGACGGCGGCGATCCCGATCGCGAGCAGGATCCCGGGGAACGCGAGCAGGACGTCGCAGGCGCCGGTGAAGATCCGGTCGGCGGCGCCGCCGAGGAAGCCGGCGAGCGAGCCGGCGGCCAGGCCGATGAGGAGCGAGATGCCGACCGTGCCCAACCCGACGGCGAGGGAGAGCCGGGCCCCGTGGATCAGTCGGGAAAGGACGTCGCGGCCGAATTTGTCCTGTCCCAGCCAGTGGGAGGCGGAAGGCCCCGACAGCCCCTCGTCGAGCTTCTGTGCGAGCGGGTCGCCCGGCGCGATCACCGGTGCGAACACGGCGGCGACGAGGAACAGGGCAAGGAGAGCCATCCCGGCGGCGGCTCCCCGGTGCCGGCCCGTTCGGCGGATCAGCGCGAGGAACCCCGTTCCCTCATTCATAGCGGATCCTCGGGTCGAGGCGGGCGCACAGAATGTCCGTCGCGAGGTTCACCGCCACGGTGGACAGGGCGATGACGAGAACGCACCCCTGGACGAGGGGATAATCCCGCGCGTCGATCGCCTGGATCAGCAGGCGGCCGATGCCGGGCCAGGAGAAGATCGTCTCCGTGATAACGCTCCCCGCCAGCACCGCGCCGAACGACAGCCCCAGCGCCGTGACGACGGGGACGAGGGCGTTGCGCAGCGCGTGGCGGACGACCGCGGACCGGTACGGCAGACCCCGCGCGGTCGCGGCCGTTACGTACTCCTTCCGGAGCTCCTCCAGAAGCGTTGCCCGGACCATCCGCGTTAGCAGGGCGGCCATCCCCGTCCCGAGCGTGACGGCGGGCAGCACCAGCGGGCGACCCGCACCGTATCCCGACACGGGGAGGAGCCCAAGCTGCACCGAGAAGAGGAGCACGAGCAACGGTCCGAGGAGAAAGTTGGGGATGGACAGGGAGAGCATCGCCGCGAACCCCGACAGGTAGTCCGCGGCCTTCCCGCGCCGCATCGCCGCGAGCACCCCGAGCGGCAGGGCGACGATGAGCGCCACGGTGATGGACGTCGCGGCGAGAAGGACGGTGGCGGGAATCCGGCGGACGATCTCGCCGAGGACCGGCTCCCGGCTACGGAACGATACCCCGAGGTCTCCGCGCGGGATCCCCGCGAGAAACGAGGTGTACTGGGAAAGGATCGGCCGGTCGAGACGCAGCTCCCGGCGCAGTTCCTCCTTCTGCGTGGGGACGGCGCTTTCCCCGAGCATGATCTCGACGGGATCCCCCGGAAGAAGGTGGATCAGCAGGAAGACGACGGTCACCACCCCGAACACCACGGGAACGGTTCGCAGCATGCGGCCGAGGAGATATCTCCTCATCGCCGCCCCCCGGTCGAAGGCGTCAGCCGATCCGGGTTTATCCGCATCGCGCGTACGGACGAGTAACTCTCGTCCGGTGTGATGAGAAACCCCGCAAGGCGTCGATCCCGGACCAGCAGGTTCCGGCCTGCCCACAACGGGAACACCGGCAGATCCCTCGCAAGGATCCGCTGCACCCGCCGGTACATCTCCCGGCGTTTTCCCCGGGACGGTTCGCGCTGCGCGGCTTCCGTCAGGCGATCCACCTCGGCGTCGGAGTACCCGCCGCGGTTCGCGCCGTCGGGGGGAGCGCTCCGCGAGTGGAAGGCGTGATGGAAAATGTCGGGGTCCGCGATCCCGACCCAGGTGAGGCTGTAGATCTGGAAGTTTCCTTTCTTGATGTCGGAGAAGAAGGTTCCCCACTCAAGGGATTGGATTTCAACGGAAATGCCGACCTGTCGAAGCTGCTCCTGGATAACGGTCGCGACGCGCCGCCGCACTTCGTTCTGCGACGTCTTGTACGTCAATCGGAGGCGGGGGAGTGGACCCTCGCCGTCGGGATCGGGGAACCCGGCTTCGTCGAGGAGTCGCCGTGCCCGTGCCGGATCGAAGGCCACCGCGGGAAGATCCGGATCGTGCGCCCAGGACCCCGGTGGAAGGATCGAGGAGACGAGGTCGGCGCGCCCCTTCCAGATCGTCCGGACGATCGTCTCCCGGTCGATCGCGAGGGCGATCGCGCGCCGCACCCTTGGGTCCGACAGCGCCCGGTCCCGGAGGTTGAAGCCGAGATACGTGACGTTCCCCCCGGGGCCTTCCTCGACGACGAGGCGTCCGGCCCGCTCCGCCGCCGGGAGCAGGTCGGGGTCGACCCCGTTCAAGGCGAAGTTGACGCTCCCCATCTTCAGCTCGAGGAAGCGGACGTTGCTGTCGGGGACGAATTTCACCGTCACCGCACGGATCGCCGGAGGGCCGCCGTAATACCCGCCGAACGCCGACAGGATCGCTTCGCCGTCGGGAGAGACGTCGTCGATCTTGTAGGGTCCTGCCCCCACGGGCGGCGCATAGCCGCGCGCCGGGCTTCCCGCGGGGACGATCCCGCGAACCATCGCGGAGAGGAACGGAGCGAACGGCTCGAAGAGACGGAAGATGACGGCCCGCGGGTCGGGGGTCTCGATCGCGGCGACGTGCCGATACAACCCCCGGTGGGGCGATCGGTTCGCCGGGTCGAGGATCCACATGAAGGTGTATCGCACGTCGTCGGAGGTGAGCGGCCGCCCGTCGTGGAAATGCAACCCCTTCCGAAGGTGGAAGATATACGTCAACGGATCGGGCGACTCCCACCGTTGCGCGAGGTCGGGGACGATTTCGCCGGCGTCGTCGCTGCGGACGAGGGAAGCGTGCGTCATCTGGAGGATCTGCTCGCCGTAGGCGTCGGTCGCCACCCGCGGGTCGACGTTCACGGGCGCCCCCGGCAGCGCGATCACGAGCCTGCCCTCGTCGACCGGCAGCTTCTGCGCGCAACCCCACCCTCCGATCAGTCCGATCGGCAGGAAGAACCAGGGGAGAAGGCGATACCGCGGGAATCGCATGACGAGATGGTATCACTGAAAAAGACACCTCATCGGCAAGCCGTTTGGGCTACCGATGGGGTGTGAAAAGCGGGTACGCCGGACGCCTCTTGCGTATTACTTTGATGTCGCCAGATCCTTCATATAGTCGGGGTGGTAAGGTCCTGAGGGAAATCCCGGCCCATCGGGATACTTGAAGGCCATCCCATTGGCCTGCCGCGCGAGCGGCATGTAATTCGGCATCGCCTTCGTCATGGCGGCGTTGATCGCCATCGCCACCAACGCCCCGACTCCTCCGCCCCCACCCTGATTTTGCGGGCTGTAGACCATGGTCTGCTTGTGGTTCCACAAGGTATCCCCGGTCTTGCACCCCTTGATGGTGTAATCGAAGGCGACCGTGACTTGAGTCGTCAGGACCAGGTACTGCGCGTCCCACCGTTCGATGGACACATAGAGCACCGAATCCGCCCCGAAGAGGTTGCACAGTTTCATCGTATCCGCGCCATGGACCATCGCGCTGTCGGCGAGTCCATCGTTCTCCAGCAGGTGCTTGACGACGTCGACCGGGAACACGTAGTATCCGCGCTCCGCGACCGGCATCGACAGCGTGGAAAGGAAATAGTCCGCCGCATTGACCTCCACGGTCTTGTTCACCACGGGGATGACCAGAACCGACCGCGGATTTTCGGACTTGAATGCCGTGAGGTCCTTTTTCGGCGCGGTCGCGCAGCCGGAGACGGCGAGGAAGGCAAGGATCGACACGAATACGGCGGCAGGTTTCCGGTTCATTGCTTCTGGCCTCCTGGTTCCGGGGTGGAACCCGTGTCCTTGGTCGTCTGACTCTTTCGGATCTCCTCCTGCCGCTGCACATTCCTTGTCATCTTGTCCATGATGACCGCCGATTCAGGCCATTTCTCCTTCTCTTTCCCGAAAAAAATCACGGCCTCGTCCATTCGTCCGGCTTCGTAGAGGGCATAACCGTATTCGGCATACAAGCCCGGGGGCACCTTGCCGCCGCCCGTCGTTTCCGCCTCTGTTACGAGCACCTTCAGCCTCTCAAGGTGTTTTTCGTGGTCCTGCGGGTTCTTGTAATGGGTGTAAAGGGTATCGTCGTAGTTCCCCCAAGAGTACATTCGGTTTCCTGCGCAACCCGATACCGAAAGCAGCGTCGTCAGCACGAGCCATGGGAGAATCGATTTTCTTTTCATGTCAGTGCACCTTGATCGTCTTGAGTTCGCTCTCTACGTAGACTTTCCGGTCGAAGAGAGGCGCTCCGTCCACACCCTTCACGACCACGGCGTGCGTGCCGGGTTCCACCACAAGCACGTTCGGCTGGCCGTCGTACTTGTTGGCTTCCCCGATTTGTTGGCCGTCCACATAGAGGATGGCGCCGTCCGGGGCGCCGTCGATCGCGAAGCTCGGACGGGTGTCGGTTGTCCTGACGGTGGTGTTGGGCATGGAGCAGGCCGCGAGGGCAATGAGCGATAGAGTTGCGATGAGGAATATTTTCATTCCGATCCTCCTACTTCGATTCGGTGACGAACAGGTTCGGTGAGACGGGTTGCGGAATCGCTCCTCCCGTCACCTCACAGGCGGCTCCCTCGTCGGTTTCCGTTTCCCCAAAGAGTTGCACGACCTTGAGGGTGGCGATCGGTTTCGCGGGAAGCGTGACGTTGAACCCGGTCTGCCTGCTCTTGACGGTTTCCCCCGCCTCCATGGCTGTCAGCGTGTCCCCTTCCTTCAATCCTTGGTACTTCCCCCCGCTGATGAACACCTGACCGCCCTTGACCTCGAGGATGTCGGTTTTCCATTTTCTGTCGGAGAGTTTGGATACCAGCCGGTCGATGACATCGGAGATGGCGGCCGCGACGGCCCGATCGTTCAAGGTGGCGTCATAGTCCGCGCGGCTTCCGAAACCGGCGATCTCGCCGGATTCCGTGCTGGCCTCTCCGGCGCCGATGGCTGAAAAATAGGCGTGCCCCGTTTTTGCGTCGACCAGCCGAATATCGACCTTGGCCTTGGCCGTCTGCATCTTCGTGCTGCTGAGGAAGCCGGCTTTTCCGGTCACCGAACGGCCGAATTCCGTCACGGAGCCGATGATGAGCGTGTCGGATCCGACGATGTTGGAAGCGCCGATGATCTCCTGCTCCTTCTTGAGCTTGTTCAGGTCGGGGCGCTCCAGAACGACGAACTGCCCGGACTGGATCAGTCGGGAAGCCAGCATGTCCGAGGCCTGCTTCCCGATCCGGTCCAGGTCCGCGTCGTTGAGCAGGGACCTGCCGTAATTGGTTTCGTTGGTGAAGCGGCCGATGGCGACCTTCAACTTGTACCGCTTTGTCTGCGCAACCGGAATTTTTTCCTGGGCCTTGACTTGTTGGACGTGGGGGACAGGGGATTCCGTCGCGACCGGTTTCTGCGCCACGGTGGCGCACCCGGCGAACGCAAAAGCGACGATGAACAGCAACCAGGCCGTTTTTCGCACCGATATATCCTCCCGGTTCATTGATCCGTTCCCATGCGTGTTCAGAAGCGGTACCCCAAGTTGGCGGTGAGGAGGAACCCGTCGAGCTTGACATCCACCCCGAACGTATCCGTCCTCAGCCACAGGTATCTTCCCTCCACACCGAGAAACACCTGCGGCGTGAGGCTGTAGTTTCCGCCCAAGCCGACGTGGAGGCCGAGTTTCGTGTCGTTCTCTGAATCCGATCCCGAAATCCCGAGGACGGTTCCTTTGATTTCGTCCTTGATGAAGTACACGCCGATGCCGGCTTCCGCGTACGGCTCGAAGCGGTCGAAGAACGCCTGGCCCTTCATGCTCAGCGTGAGCGGCATGACCTTGAATGTCTCCTCCCCGCTGGCGATGCCTGGAAGATTGAAGGTCCCTTTCGTCTCGAAGTAGCCGAAATTTCCCTCGATGGCGAATCCGGGCGCGACGCGATGCCCGATCCCGATCTCGATATTCCCTCCGGCGTCGAAATTATCCAGATCGTTCGTCTGGGGGAAGAATCCGCCGACCTTCAACTGCGCGTAATTCGACGCAAGAGGCTTGGCGTACGCAGGTGTCACGGAAAGCAGGAACAACGCCATCGCGATGAACGGGAATAATGTGCCTGATTTTTTCATGCGATCGTCCTCCTTTCGCTGGAAGTTGAGCACATGGTAACAAGGGATCCGTATCGCGGGAAGGAATTCCTGTCGGTGCTCGTCGATAATCCTTTTTGTTAATGTGCTGCTCCCGTCTTGTTCAATAAAAGATATTCAAGGACAGGCGGAGCGTGTCGGAGTGGATGCCCTTCGCTTTCGCGTGTTCCCCTTCCAGGACGAGGGACCGGTTCAGGCAGAGGCGGACCGGGACCTTCAACGACGCCGTGAATCGCCGTCCCTGCTCCCGGTCGCCGAGCACGCCGTGGACGTACCTGGCCCGGGCGAGGACACCCCACCTGTCGGAAACCTGGCGGGCGATCCCCGCGGAGCCCCCCATCCCGAACGCGAACGAACG
>Ga0334722_10003076_pt1 | contig 18247 bp, 19 predicted proteins | sample C3_bottom_MG_FD_207210 | JGI IMG/M metagenome (GOLD analysis project Ga0334722, IMG submission 207210) | Sediment microbial communities from Yellowstone Lake, YNP, Wyoming, USA - C3_bottom | ecosystem: Environmental > Aquatic > Freshwater > Lake > Sediment | place: USA: Wyoming | collected...
AGCGACAACGAGAAGCACGTGACGGCCATCCACGAAGCCGGTCACGCGCTGCTGACCGTGGTCCTGCCGACGGCCGATCCCATCCACAAGGTGACGATCATCCCGCGTGGCATGGCGCTCGGCCTGACGCAGCAGCTGCCGGTGGACGAGAAGCACAATTACTCTCGCGAGTTCCTGTTCGATCAGATCTCGATCCTGATGGGCGGACGCATCGCCGAGGAGATCTGCCTGAAGAGCCTGACGACGGGCGCTGGCAACGATCTCGAACGCGCGACAGACCTCGCCCGGAAGATGGTCTGCGAGTGGGGCATGAGCGAGGAGATGGGGCCTCTGACCTTCGGCAAGAAGGAGCAGGAGATCTTCCTCGGCCGCGAGATCGCGCAGCACCAGGACTACAGCGAAGACACGGCCATCAAGATCGACCAGGAAGTGCGCCGGATCGTGTCGCAGAACTACGACCGCGCGCGCGAGGCCCTGATGCAGCACCGCCCCGCGCTGGAGCGGATTGCCGAGGAACTGCTGGCGCGCGAGGTGCTCGACGGCGAGCAGGTGAAGCGGATCGTGGCGGGCCAGGAACTCGAGGCTCTGGTCGTGGCCGCACCGGCGCCGCCGCCCGTCGCGCCCGACCCGACGGCGACACCCGAAACGGACCGTCCCGCCGGCATCGTGCCGCCGCTGCAGTCGCCGCTGCCGCAAGAGCACTGAGGCCGGCTCGGATCCCGCGCCGCAGGGCGCGCGGACGTAATTGGAAAAGGCCCGGTCTTCCGGGCCTTTTCTGTCTCCGAGGACCTGACATGGCGATCACCCCGCGACCGCGCTACGACGTGCCCATGGCACACGGGCGCACGCTCGCTCTGGGCACGCGTTTGCTGGTGATGGGCATCGTCAACGTCACCCCGGACTCCTTTGCCGGCGGCGTCAGCGATGCCGACGAGGCGGCCGCGCTCGCGCTCCGCCTGGAGGCCGATGGTGCCGACATCGTCGACATCGGCGGCGAGTCCACCAGGCCCGGCGCGGAGCCCGTGTCAGAGGCCGACGAGTTGGCGCGCGTCATCCCTGTGCTGGAGCGGCTCCAGGGACGCATCACCGTGCCGGTGTCCATCGACACCTACAAGGCGCGTGTCGCTGCCGAGGCGGTCGCGGCGGGCGCCTGTATCGTGAACGACATCAGCGGGTTAGGGTATGATCCGGGACTCGGGGCCGTGGTGTCGGCGTCGGGTGCCGCGCTCGTGCTGATGCACACCCGCGGCCGCTCGCGGGCGATGTACCGCGACGCCTCATACCAGGACGTTGTCGCCGAAGTCGCTGCGGAACTCGGGCAGGCCGTCGACCGCGCGCTCGCGGCGGGCGTCCGCCGCGAGTGCGTGATACTCGACCCCGGGCTCGGGTTTGCGAAGCGGGCCGAAGACAGTCTGACGCTGCTCGCCAACCTGGCGCAGCTGCACGGCCTCGGGCGGCCGCTGCTGGTCGGGCCGTCGCGCAAGTCGTTCCTGCAGGCGGCGATGGTCGACGCGGCGCCTGCGGACCGCGACTGGGGCACGGCGGCCGCGGTGACGGCTTCGGTGCTGGCGGGCGCGCACATCGTGCGGGTGCACAACGTGCGCGCGATGGTGGATGTCGTGCGCGTGGCGGATGCGCTTTTCGCGAATGTCACCCAGGGCTGAAGCCCTGGGCCACGGCAGAACGGAGACTCGGGGCTGACGCCCTGGGCCACGGCGAGTAAAGACCACTGTGGACTATTTGACCAACCTGCTCCAGCGCGCACCCATGGGGTGGAACGATGTGCTGGACATCCTCGTCGCGGCCGTCGCGATCTACGAGGTGTTCAAGCACCTGCGCGGCACGCGTGCCGTGCAGATGGGGGCTGGCGTCGGATTGCTCGTCGGCGTCTACTACCTGTCGCGCTGGTGGCATCTCGACCTGGTCAACTGGCTGATCCGCAACATCTTCGGCTACCTGGTGTTTGCGGCGATCGTGCTCTTCCAGTCCGAGATCCGGCGCACGCTGGCGCGCCTCGGCCGCGCGCGGCTCTTCCGGTACCTGACGCGCGCCGATCCCGACGAGGAACTGATCGAGGAGCTCGTCGTCGCGACGACGATGCTCGCGGGCCAGCGGACCGGCGCCATCATCGCCGTCGAGCGCGACATCGGCCTCCGGAACTACATCGAGGGCGGCATCCCGGTCGACGCCACGATGACGTACGACCTGCTGCTCAGCATCTTCCAGGTGCGGTCGCCGCTCCACGACGGCGCGGTCATCGTCCAGGCCGATCGCATCGCGGCGGCGGCCTGCTTCCTGCCGCTCACCGTAAATCCCGCGGTCAGCCGCGACCTCGGCACGCGCCATCGCGCCGCCATCGGCCTGACCGAGGAGTCGGATGCGGCCGCCATTGTCGTCTCGGAACAGACCGGGCGGATCTCGCTCGCGCTCAACGGCGGGCTGGAACGGGACCTCTCCGCCGACCGCCTGCGCGAGCGGTTGCGTGAACTGGTGCCGCACCGGAGACGCGTGTTCGAACGTCATTCTGCGGGGTCATTCGACTGATGGCGTACAACCCGTTCCGCCACTTCGGCCTCAAGGCGCTCTCCGTGCTGATCGCCCTCCTGCTCTGGGTGATGGTGGGCGGCGAGAAGATCGTCGAGCGCACGCTGCGCGTGCCGCTCGAGATGCAGAACATGCCCGAAGGCATCGAGATGGTCGGCGACACGCCGGGCACCGTTGACGTCCGCGTGCGCGGCGGATCGAGCGCGCTCAGCGCGTTGTCGGCCGGCGACGTGATGGCCGTCATGGATCTGTCGGGCGCCCGGATCGGGCGCCACTTGTTCCATCTGGCGTCCGACGCGGTGCGCGTGCCGTTTGGCGTCGAGGTGAAGAGCGTCCTGCCGGTCACCACCACGCTGGTCTTCGAGCGATCGGTCACGAAGATCCTGCCGGTGGTCCCGACGATCGAGGGACAGCCCGCTCCCGGGTTTGCTGTTGAAGGCGTCGTGACGGATCCGAAGGAAGTCGAAGCCATCGGGCCGGAAAGCGCCATGCGAGGCCTGCAGCAGGCCGTGACGGAGTCCGTGCAGATCGAAGGGGCGAAGGCGTCGGTGCGCGAGACCGTGTCGATCGGGCTGCCGAACGTGGCGGCGCGCCTCAGGAACAGCCGGACGGCGAAAGTGCTGGTGGAGGTGGTGCCGGCGAAGAACGAGCGCACGATCGGCAACGTGCCCATCAAGGCCCTGCGGATTGCCACGGGCCATGGCGCCCGCGTCGAGCCCGCCGTTGCCGTGGTCACGGTGCGTGGCGCGGAGGACGTGCTCCAGAAGTTGACGGCTGCCGCCCTCGAGGCGTCGGTTGACGGGGCCGGCCTTGCGCCGGGCAGCTACGACCTGTCCGTGACGATCGCGCCCGGCAAGGGGTTCGCCGTCGTTCGCGTCGATCCCGCCCGCGTGCAGGTCAGAATCAAATGAACCCGAGGCTCTTCGGAACGGACGGCGTCCGCGGGCGCGCCGGTGTGCCCCCGCTGGACGCGAAGACGGTGCGGCGGCTGGGCGGTGCGCTGGTGCGCGCGCTGCCGCGGGGGGCCGAGGCGCCTCACCTGCTGATCGGCCGCGACACCCGCGAGTCCGGCGAGTGGATCGAACGCGAGCTGGCGTACGGGGCCGCGGCGGCGGGTGCCGATGCCACCAGCGCCGGCGTGATTTCAACACCCGCCATCGCCTACCTGACACGCAGCCAGGGCTACACGGCCGGCGTGGTCATTTCGGCGTCCCACAATCCGTTCGAGGATAACGGCATCAAGGTGTTCTCGGGCGCGGGCGAGAAGTTCACTGAGGCGCTCGAGACCGCCGTCGAGAATATCGTCGCCGACCAGTCGTGGCTGGATCCGGCGGGCGAGGCGCCGCCGGTGGCCGCCGCGCACCTCGCCGACGCGTACCTCGCGCACGCCAGGGACGCGATGGCCGGCGTCTTTCCGACGCATGCGCGGCGCATCGCGATCGACTGCGCCAACGGGGCCACGTCGGTGCTGGCGCCGGCCGCGCTGCGGGCGCTGGGCTTCGACGTCACCGCCATCGGCTGCGAGCCCAACGGCCGCAACATCAACCTCGGATGCGGATCGACGCATCCGCAGGCGCTGGCGCGGCTGGTCGTCGAGCGCGGGTGCCAGGCCGGTGTCGCGTTCGACGGGGACGGCGATCGCGCGATTCTGATCGACGCCGCCGGCACGATGATCGACGGCGACGCGGTGCTGTACCTGTGCGCGAAGCACATGAAAGCGACGGGGCGGCTGCGCGGCGGCAACATCGTGGCCACCGTGATGAGCAACATCGGCCTCGAGATCGCACTGCGCGAGCTCGGGATCGGAATCGTGCGGTGCCCGGTCGGCGACAAGTACGTGATGGAAGAGTTGTTGCGCGACAACCTGTCGCTCGGCGGCGAGCAGTCGGGGCACATCATCTTCGCCGATTCGCTGTACACGGGCGACGGCCTCGTGACGGCCATCAATGTCCTGCGGGTGATGGCCGAGACGGGGCGACCGCTGGCGGACCTGGCCGCCGGGCTGAAGACGTTCCCGCAGGTGCTGTTGAACGTCCGCGTGCGCGAGAAGCGCGACTGGAAGGCGATTCCGGCCGCAGCGGCGGCCGCCGAGGCCGTGGAGACGCGGCTGGCCGGGCGGGGCCGCCTGCTGGTGCGGTACTCGGGCACCGAGCCGCTGCTGCGGGTGATGATCGAGGGCGAGCACCAGGCCGACATCGAGGCCTGGGCAGAAGAGATTGCCGGCGCCGTTCGCGCGGCCATTGGAGCGTAAAGAACGATGCGATTGGGCGTCAACATCGACCACATTGCGACCATCCGCGAAGCCCGGCGTGCGCGCGAGCCCGAGCCGGTGGCCGCAGCCGTCATGGCGGAACTGGCCGGCGCCGAGGGCATCACGGTGCACCTGCGGAGCGACCGCCGTCACATCAAGGACCGCGACGTCGAGCTGCTGCGCCAGGTTGTCCAGACCAAGCTCAATATCGAGATGGCCGCCACCGACGAGATGGTCGGCATCGCGTGCCGCGTCAAGCCCGGGCAGGTGACGCTCGTGCCGGAGAAGCCCGAAGAGGTGACAACGACGGGCGGGCTGGACGTGGCGCAGAACGCCGCGATGGTGACGTCGGCGGCCAGACGGCTGCATGCCGCGGGCGTGCGCGTCAGCATCTTTGTCGACACCGACCCGGCCCAGGTGGACGCGTCGAAGGCCGCCGGTGCCGACGCCATTGAGATCAATACCGGGCCGTACGCGGACGCGCCGGAGAGCGGGCGGCAGGCTGAGCTCGTCCGGATTCGGGCGAGCGCGGAGCGAGCGGCCGCCGCGGGCCTCGAGGTGCTGGCGGGTCACGGCCTGAACTACGTCAACGTCCAGCCGATCGTCCGCATCGCGCAGATCGCCGAACTGAACATCGGTCACAGCATTGTCGCGCGCGCGGCGTTCGTCGGCCTCGACCGCGCCGTCCGCGAGATGGTGGGTCTGCTGCGATCATGAAGCCGCCCCGCAGACAGACCTTCGTGGGCGTGAGCAGCAGTGGCACAGGGCTTCAGCCGTGTGTAGGCGTGACCCGCCGTGGCACAGGGCTTCAGCCCTGTGTGGGCAAGGCCTTGCTCGCGGTTGTTCTCGCAGTCATCGCCGCGGCCGGCCTGCGCGCGGGAGTCGAGCCGCAGACGGTGGTGTTCTCTGCCAAGGACGGCGTCCGGGTCACCGGCTCGCTCTATCTGCCGGATGCGCGCCCGGCGCCGGCGGTGCTGCTGCTGCACATGATGTCGCGTTCGCGCGCCGACTGGGATGCGACCGGGCAGAAGCTCGCCGAGGCAGGGATCGCGGCGCTGGCGATCGACTTCCGCCGCGGCGGAGCGCCCGCCACGGATGCCCGGGGCGGCGAGGATCTGCTGGATCTCGTGCTCGACGCCGAGGCCGCGCGGGCGTACCTCAACGCCCGGCCGGAGATTGCCAGGGGGCGCATCGGAATTCTCGGCGCCTCCGTCGGCGGCAGCGTCGCGGCGCTGGTCGCCGCCAACGAAGCGTCGGTCAGGTCGCTGGCGCTGCTGTCGCCCTCGCTCGACTACCGGAACCTCCGCATCGAGACGGCCATCCGCAAGTACGGCGGCCGCCCGGCGCTGCTCGTTGCGAGCAGCGAGGATCCCTACGCCCTCCGGTCGGCGCGGGCCATGGTCAGCATGGGCGACGGCACCCGTGATTTGCGCGTGCTGTCGGGCGCCGGGCACGGGACCCTCATGCTCGGCCGCGAGCCCGAACTGGTGCTGACGCTGGTGGACTGGTTCGTCCGCACGTTGCTATGATCGGAGAGTTGTTCCTCTTGTTGCAGGCCTGATTCAGGCGAGGTCGTTCCTTCATCATGAAAACTGAGTCCATTGTCTACGCCATCGGCGGTACGTTGTTCGGTCTTCTCGTCGGCTGGATCATCGGGACCCAGCAGGGGCCCATCGTGGTGCCGGGCGCGGCACCCGCGGCGCCCGCGGCAGCGACCACAGCCATGACGCAGCAGGCCGCGCCGCCCGCGACGCGCCCCGCGCTCGACGAGAGCCAGGTGACGCCGCTCAGGAACATTGCCGAGCGCGACAAGAAGAACGTCGAATCCCGCGTTCACCTCGGCGACCTCTACTTCGACGCCGGCCGCTACACCGACGCCATCAAGTGGTACGAAGAAGCCGTGGCGCTCAGCCCGAAGGACGTCAACGTCAGCACCGATCTCGCCATCGCCTACTACTACACCGAGCAGACCGAGAAGGCGCTCAAGCAGATGGCGGTGTCGCTCTCGATTGACCCGAAGCACGCCAAGACGTGGCTGAACATGGGCGTCGTCAAAGCGTTCGGCAAGCAGGATCTCCCCGGCGCCATGGCGGCGTGGGAAAACGTCATCAAGCTGGCGCCCGGGAGCGATGATGCCCAGGCCGCGCAGCGGGCGCTCGACAACCTGAAGGCCGCGCACCCCGGCGGCGTCACGCCCGTGGGGGGCACCGGACAGGCCGCGCCGGCGGCGTCGCCGGCGGGCATGATCAAGAAGTAGACGCACGGCGTACCGGCAGACACCATGTTCGGCCGACTGCTCATCCGATTCCTGATCTTCGGGCTGGCGGCCCTCATCATCGGCCGCGCGCTGCGGAATTTCTTCGCCGGGATCAGGACCGGCTTCTCGCAGCCGGGGGCGCAGCCGAAGCCGGGCGGCAAACGGCCGGCACCGCCCGAGAAGGCCCAGGCGATGGCGCGCGATCCCGTGTGCGGCACGTTCGTCGTGCCGGCTCGCGCACTGACGCTCAAGGGCCAGAGCGGGCTCGTCTATTTCTGCTCGGACAAGTGCCGGCAGGCGTATCAGGCGCGCCCGTAACATGCCCCGGCCAGGCGTCCTCATCACCCGCACCATCCCCGCGTCCGTCATCGACCGGCTGCAGGCGGCCTGCGACATCGATCTCTACAGCGGCCCGACCGCGATTCCCCCGGACGAACTGAAGGCGCGCCTCGCCGGCAAGCAGGCCCTGATGTGCCTCCTGACGGACCGCATCGACGCCGCGGTCCTCGATGCGGGCCGCGGCCTCCGCATCGTCGCCAACATCGCCGTGGGCTTCGACAACATCGATCGGGCCGCCGCGCAGGCGAGGAGGATCGTCGTCACCAACACGCCGGACGTGCTGACCGAAGCGACCGCCGACCTCACCTGGGGGCTGATCCTCTCGATCACGCGGCGCATTCCGGAAGGCGAGCGAATGGTCAGGCGGGGCGAGTGGAAGGGATGGGCGCTCGACTTCCTGCTCGGGTCGGACCTGCGAGGCAAGCAGTTGGGCGTCGTCGGGTTCGGGCGGATCGGGCAGCGCGTGGCCGCCCGGGCCGGGGCATTCGGCATGAACGTCGTCTACACCACGCTGGACGCCGACGCGCCCGGCGATGGCGCCGGCGTGCCAGGCGCGGTGCGTGTGCCGTTCGACCGGTTGCTGACGACGTCGGACGTCATCTCGTGTCATGTGCCGCTGACGCCGGAGACGAGGCACTTGTTCGACGGGCCGGCCATCGGGCGGATGAAGCGCGGGGCGTACCTGGTGAACACGTCGCGCGGCCCGGTGATTGACGAGGCCGCGCTGGCGGTTGCGCTGCGCGAGCGCGTCATCGCGGGCGCCGCGCTCGATGTCTACGAGCGCGAGCCGGTGATTCATGCCGATCTGTATGCGCTCGAGAACGTCGTGCTCGCGCCGCACATCGGCAGCGCGACCGTCGAGACGCGGACGGCGATGGCCGACCTCGCCGCGCGCAACGTGCTCGCGGTGCTGGCGGGGAAGCCCCCGATCACCCCGGTGTCCCCATGACTGTTGCGTGGATCATGCGCGGGCTGGCACGGGCCATCGACGGCCTCGACATGCCCATCGTCGAGAAGATCGCGGAAGAGCAGCAGGAGGACGCCTTCCAGGTCCTGATTGCCACGCTGCTCTCGGCGCGCACGCAGGACGCCACCACGGCGGCGGCGTCAGCGCGGCTGTTCAAGCGGGCGCCGACGGCAAGGCGCATGGCCGCGCTCACCGTGCGCGAGATCTCGGCACTCATCTACCCGGTCAGCTTCTTCCGCACCAAGGCGAAGCACGTGAAGGAGACGTGCCGCATCCTGCTCGATCGATTCGGCGGCAAGGTGCCAGGCACGATGGAGGAGTTGCTGACGCTGCCCGGCGTGGGCCGCAAGACGGCGAACCTGGTCCTGATCCTCGGCTTCAAGAGCCTGCGCAATATCTGCGTCGACACGCACGTGCACCGGATCTCGAACCGGCTGGGATGGGTCGTCACGAAGACGCCCGAAGAAACCGAACAGGCGCTCTACAAGAACATCACGGCGCGCTGGTGGCCCTACATCAATCTCTACCTGGTGACGTGGGGACAGAATGTCTGCCGCCCGATCTCTCCCCGCTGCGGCGAGTGCGTCATCGCGGCGCGCTGCCCGCGGATCGGCGTCACCGGTCGAGCGTCCGGCCCTTCCAGTTCCACCACTTGAGCAGTTCCGGTTTGGGACCGCGCGTCCGGGCCGCGTAGACCGCGCAGCGGAACGTGTAGAGCACGCACGGATCCTGGCGCTCGCCGGTCAGATCGCAGAGGCGCCGATACAGCCGCTCCGGGTCGCGGCGGCCGAGGTCGCGGATCGACGTCACGCCCAGCGACCGCAGATCCTGGGCGATGCTCGGGCCCACGCCAGGCAGTGTCCGCAGTTCATCCATCATGACGACCATATTCCGCATTCCGCAGGGGCGAGTCAATTGGACTGGTCATGTGGCGATGGCTGTGATGGTGTATCATTCGGCGTGTTCGGCTACCGCGGCCGGTCGCCGACGCTGGAACCGGGCGAATCGGATTCACCCCCCGACAAGAGGAGAGCGATAATGCGCAGATTGTCAGGCGCGGGCATGCTGGCCGTGGCCGTGTGTGCGTGGATGCTGATGGCGGGCGGGGCGTCGGCGCAGCCGCCGCAGGCCGGACCGGTCGTGGTCATCGAGACCAACAAGGGCGTCATCACACTCGAAACGTACCCCGGCGAAGCACCAAAGACCGTTGAGAACTTCCTCAAGCTGGTGAAATCGGCTTTCTACAACCGGCAGCATTTTCACCGTGTCGAACCTGGCATGGTCGTCCAGGTCGGAGATCCGCGGTCGAAGGACCTCAACAACAAGGACTCCTGGGGCCGCAATGGCAACGGGCAGCCGATTGGCGTCGCCGAGATCAGCAAGAAGCTCAAGCACAAGCGCGGAGCGGTCGGGATGGCCAACGCGGGCGATCCGGCCAAGGCCGACAGCCAGTTCTACATTGCCATCGGCAAGAAGGGCAAGATCCAGGACGGCAAGTACGCCCTGTTCGCGCAGGTGATTTCCGGGATGGAGGTCGTCGACAAGCTCGAAGTGGGCGACACCATCAAGCGGATGTATGTAAAATAGGGTTAGACCGAGATTGTCGCAGCGGCACGCAGAGCCGACGAAGGGTGAACAAGGGACGCCTCACTCACATAGGCATCCCGGCCAGCCAAGACCGGCCAGACCTCAGCTTTCTCGCGACTCTGTGTCCGCTGCGACTTCATCCAGCCGATCATCCCCGCCATCCGGGGGCTCCTCGAACAACCCGCTCTCGCCGGCCGCGACGGTGCCACGCAGCGCCGGGTAACGCTCGACCATCGCCGCAGGATACGTGCCCGGCAACGGCTGGCCCAGCTCGTGCCGCAGCTGCAGGGCGTTGGCCACGGCCTTTCCGGCGAAATGGTTGTTAAGGTAGACGTACAGCTTCTGCACCAGGTGACGCACGGCCTTGACCGTGTCGGTGAACTCCTCGATCTCTCCCGGTGTGTAGAGGTAGTTGTAGCGATCGTCCGGATGCTCGTGCGTCCACCACTGGGCGGCGTTCCGCCCGTGGAGCCGCATGTAGTAGAGGCGGCGCAGGTTCGGCCGGTGCGTCTGGCGGATCGAAAACCGGAACTTGGGCTCGTCGATTTGCGCCCAGGCGGCGCCGTGATCGTTGAGCAGCGTGACCACCTCGTTCTGATGATCGCTCCAGCTCTTGTGCCGCAGTTCGACGGCCACCGGATAGTCGTGGAATGCCTGGAGCAGCCAGACGAGATACTCACGCGCGTCCCCGGTGTCGCGGAAGCTCGGCGGAAACTGCGCCAGCAGCGATCCGAGCTTGCCTGATTGCGCCAGCGGGTCGATCGCCCGCTGGAAGGCGTCCACGTCGATGCGGGTCGCGATCGGGATGGCCGTGGCGCTGCCGTCGCCGGGCAGGTCCGGAGACGTCGCCTTCTGGTGCATCGCGAGGTGCGTGAACTTCTGGTAGAGCTTGAGCGAGAAATCAAAGGCCGGCGGGGTGCGCCGGACCCACGACCCGACGACACCCGGGTCGGGCAGCCGGTAGAAGCTCGAATTCACCTCGACGGTGTCGAAACGCTCGGCGTAGTAGGCCAGTTCGTCGAAGGCCTTGCCGCGCGCTTTCGGGGGATAGAACACCCGGTTCCAGCTGCCTGGCCCCGAAGGGTAGCTCCATCCCGACGTGCCGATGCGGACTTCACCCATGATGTGCGGTCATCCCGGCCCATTGTACCGCCGGGGAACACCCGGCCCAAGGCCTGAGGGTACAATAGCCGAACGGGTTCCGACACGAACATGCTGACTGTTACCGAGATCTTCCGTTCCATCCAGGGCGAATCGACGTATGCCGGCGCGCCGTGCGTGTTCGTCCGCCTGACGGGCTGCGACCTCCGCTGCGCGTGGTGCGACACCGCCTACGCCTTTACCGAAGGCAGCAAGATGTCGCTCGAGGAGGTGCTGGCCGCCGTCGATGAACTCGGCTGCCCGCTCGTCGAGATTACGGGCGGCGAACCGCTGCTCCAGGAGGACGTCTACCCGCTGATGACGGCGCTGCTGCTGCGCGGCAAGACCGTGCTCCTCGAGACCGGCGGCCACGTCAGCATCGAGCGCGTGCCGCAGCACGTCGTCAAGGTCATTGACGTCAAGTGTCCGGCCAGCGGCGAGGCGTTGAAGGTGTGCTGGTCGAACCTGGACCGGCTCGGCCCCGATGACGAGGTGAAGTTCGTCGTGCAGGACCGGACCGACTACGAGTTCGCGCGCGAGGTGGTGTTGCGCTACCAGCTGGGCCAGCGGTGTGCGGCGGTGCTGATGTCGCCGGTGCACGGCGTGATGCCCGCCAGGCAGCTGGCGGAATGGGTGCTTGCCGACCGGCTGCCCGTCCGGATGCAACTGCAGGTGCACAAGTTCATCTGGGAGCCGGACACCCGGGGCGTCTAGCCCCGAAAACAGACCTGCTACCTTTTTCGATTCATAAATAGACCTGCTACCTTTTCGATGCAGACATGAACAAACGCGCAGTGGTCCTGTTGAGCGGCGGGCTGGATTCCTACACCGCCGGAGCGATGGCGAAGGCGGACGGATTCGACCTCTACGCGCTGACGGTGTCCTACGGCCAGCGGCACGCGGTCGAGATCGAGGCGGCGCGGCGCGTGGCCAGGGCGCTCGGCGTCGTGCGCCACGTCGAATTGCCGGTGGACCTGTCGGCTTTCGGCGGTTCGTCGCTGACGGGAGACGGTCCGGTGCCGGTCGATCGCGCCATCGACGCCACGGACATCCCGTCGACGTACGTGCCCGCGCGCAACACGGTGTTTCTCTCGCTCGCGCTTGCCTGGGCCGAAACGCTCGGCGCCACGGACATCGTCATCGGCGTGAATGCGCTCGACTACTCGGGCTATCCGGACTGCCGCCCGGCGTTCATCGAGGCGTATGAGACGCTGGCGACGCTCGCGACCAGGGTGGGTGTCGAAGGCGGGCGGTTCCGCGTGCGCGCGCCGCTGCTGTTGATGTCGAAGGCGGAGATCATTGCGCAGGGCATCGCGCTGGGGCTCGACTACGGCCTGACGCACAGTTGCTACAACCCGGGACCGGGCGGGCGGCCCTGTGGCCACTGCGACAGCTGCGTGCTGCGGGCCAGAGGGTTCGCGGAGGCGGGCGTCGCCGACCCGCTCGGCGCGTAGGGAGCTTGCGAAGGAAAAGGGAGCAGGTCTGGTTGGAGAGAGGGCTCGAGACAGGACAAGAATGTGATCGAACGTATCTATTACACAAAGCCCGCCACGCTCGAGTTCGACGCCACGGTGCTGTCGTGCGAGGCGCACGCCGGCCGGTTCGCGGTGACGCTCGACCGGACGGCGTTCTATCCCACGTCGGGCGGCCAGCCGTTCGATACGGGCACGCTCGTCGCGTCTTCCGCAGCCGGCGAAGGGGCGTCCGCCAGCGCGGCCTCCGCCCGCGTCACCGACGTCCTCGAGCTCGAAGACGGCCGCATCGACCATCTGACCGACCGCCCCCTGCCGGCCGGCGCCCGCGTGCACGGCGTGGTCGACGAGGCGCGCCGCCGCGATCACATGCAGCAGCACACCGGGCAGCACATCCTGTCGGCGGCGTTTGACAGGCTCTTCAAGGCGCGCACGGTCGGCTTCCATCTCGGCGCAGACGTCTCCACGCTCGACCTCGACAAGGCCCTTCCGCCGGACTCCGTGACGGCCGCCGAATCCGAAGCCAACCGCGTCGTCTGGGGCAATCGCCCGGTGACGATCCGGTTTGCATCGGAGGCGGAGGCCGCCGCCATCCAGCTGCGGAAGGAACCCACGCGCACGGGCGAACTGCGTCTCGTCGACGTCGCGGACTTCGATTGCTCGGCGTGCGGAGGGACGCACGTGGCCCACACCGGCGAGATCGGCGTCATCGCCGTCAAGGCGGTGGAGAAGTTCCGCGGGGGCCTGCGCATCACGATCGTGTGCGGCCAGCGGGCGCTCGCGGAATACCGGATCGTGCGCGATGCGGTCGCCGGGTGCATCCGGCTGATCTCCGTCAGCCCCGGGGAACTGCCCAGTGCGATCGAGCGCGCGCAGGGCGAGAACAAGGACCTGCACAAGACGATCAGCGACCTTCAGGTGCAGCTCGCCGGATTCGAGGCTGCCGCGATGGTTGACCGCGGCGTTCGCGTGGGCGAGACGACCGTCGTGATCGAGGTGGCGGCAGGCTGGGATCAGGCAGGGCTGAAGGCGCTCGCGACGTCTGCCGTCAAACGCGGCGGCACGGTGGCAGCGATGCTCTCGGGAACGGCGCCGGTCCTCGCCGTCATCGCGCGATCCGCCGACGCGCCGGTGGACGCCTCGGCCGTGCTCAAGGCCTTGATCGCCAGGGCCGGCGGAAAGGGCGGAGGCAAGCCGGACCTTGCGCAGGGCGGCGGCATGACGGGCACCCCGGAGGCGCTCCAGGCCGATCTGCGGTCGATTATCGAGGGGTGCCTTCAGCCCGCACCTTGATGGCGCGGAGCCACGTGATCCGGATCAGGCGGCTGCCCGGCTCGATGATCCGCCAGTACTCGCCGAACAGGCGGCGCGAGAGCGAGTCGCTCGCAAACACCCGCGTCTCGGTGCGCAGCCGGCACCAGCCGTTTCCGCCCGGCTCGATCAGGAACCCCATCGTCGCCTTCGCGTAGCCGGGCTGGACCAGGCCCTTGTACGTGTCGGGCGTGGCCTTCGCCACCAGCCGGTCGCCCGGCGGCGCAATCACGACGCTGCCCATTACGAACTCCCGCCCGGGCACCTCAGCCAGCGTCAGGAAGCCGCTCCGCAGCGCCACGGCTACGATGGGTTCGTGGTCGGGCGGATTGAGGATGCTCTCCGGCCCGTGCGCGAAGCCGCGCCGGATCCAGGCGAGTGTCCGATAGGCCGGGATTTCGGCCGCCGTGACGGCCAGGATGGCCTGGTAGATGCGATCGGGCGTGGCGCGGACCGGCAGGTCGTTGACTTCGTTGAATTGATACGCCGGCGCGAACTCGTCGAGCTTCGTCGCCGGCGCCGCCACGTTCATGGTGACCGCCGGCTGCACCAGCGCGACGGCCGTCACGATGGCGCCCAGGATGGCCCACATCAGGCCCACGCCGCGGTGGCGGATGCCGAGAAAGCGCAGCGGCACCAGGACCGAGATCGCGCCAACGGCGCCAGCCGCGATTCCGACGTAGGCCACGAACGACAGGAACAACGCGAGGCTCCGCGGCGGCTACCGCCGCTTGAACTCGGCGAGCCGGACCACCGCGCGATCGATCACGCGGTCGGCCTCGGCCTGCGGCACGTTGAAGTTGTTCACGATCATGGAGAACACGAGCGGCTCGCCGTCGGCCGACGTGACGAAGCCCGACAGCGCCCTCGCGTTCGAAATCGATCCGGTCTTGGCGCGTGCGTTGCCCTGCGCCCTGGTGTCCCGCATGCGGCTGCTAATCGTGCCGTCCACGCCGGCGAGGGGCAGGGCGTCGGTGAAGAACGCCCGGTGGCGCTCGTCGGCCTGCATCTTCGAGAGCACGGTCACCATCAGGGTCGGCGTCACGTAGTTGTAGCGGGAGAGGCCCGAGCCGTCGACCATCACGTACCGGTCTGGCGCGATGCCCCAGCCCTGCAGCACCTGCTGCACGGCCTTGATGCCGGCCCGCGTCGTGCAGGGCGCGGCGGTGTCGCCGCACCCGAGCAGGCGCAGGAACGTGTCGGCGTACAGGTTCTGGCTGACCTTCAGCGTCAGCTTGAGGATCTGCGACAGCGGCTGGCTCGTATGCGTCAGCAGGATCGACGCCGCCTTGACGTCGGGCGCGGTCCGGAGCGATCGGATGTCGACCGCGTCACCCGCGACGGGGATGCCCGCCATCGAGAGGGTCTGCCGGAGCACGCTCACGAACGTCAGCGTCGGGCTGTCCACCGACATCGTGCGCACGACAGGCGCGCGGCCCACGGGCAGCGAACCGGTCACGCGCAGCACCTGGCTGCCCGCCATGCGGTCGACATCGACCGATGCCGGGGATCCTTCGGCGCCCGTCCGCGCATCGCTCTCGACCACGAGGCCGCTGCCGCCGGGCACGAGTTCGACTGCGGCGAAATCGCCGGCGCGGGCGCCCGGGCGGATGGTCACCTGCACGGTGTTCTCGTTGAAGTCGAGCGCGCCGGTCGGCGTGGCGTAGCCCGCCGACAGGAAGTCCCACGCCCACCCGGCTCCGAGCCCCTGCGGCTCGAACGCCCGGTCGTCGCCGATGACGCGTCCCCGGATCGCCGTGATGCCTTTGGCCTTCAGCGCCGCGGCCCACGCGTCGAACGCCGGCGTCTCTGCGGCGGGCCGCCCGCCCAGCGACGGGTCGCCGCTGCCGACCACGATCAGGTCGCCCTTGAGGACGCCGTTCTCGATCGGCCCCGTGGCGAGCAGTGTCGTGTCGAACGTCTTGTTCCAGCCGAGCCGCTCGGCCGCCACCGCCATCGTGACGACCTTCATGTTGGAGGCCGGCATCAGCAGCGTGCCGGCGTTCTGCTCGTACAGCGTCTCGCCGGTCTTGATCGACCGCACGAGGACGCCCCAGACGGCGTTCTCGAAGGCCGGGATCTTGTAGTACGACGCCAGGTCCGCCTGCAGCGCCGGCACGCCGGGCACCGGCCCGGCCGGCTTCGGCGTGACGTCCGGCTTCGGCTTGACCGCGCAGGACGCCACCAGCAGCGTCAGGACGACGGCGATGGCGCTGGCGGGGAAGGCCCTGCATCGCATTACTTCACCTCGTCGAGCGCCTTGAGGAACTCGTCGAGGCGGCTGGGCGTGATCTTGGCCGCGCCGCCGTCGCCCTTCCGGGCGGCGAACACATTCCCGCCCACCCGCGCAAACGTCACGGTTTCCGTCCTGGTCTGGTCGTACTTGACGACCACCGTCACGGCCGGCGCGTTGAGACCGGTCTTCTCCTTCGGGCCGACGAACTCGTCGGCCGAGATCGACGACAGCGACGAGAGCACGGCCTCGAACTTCGCCGTGTCCACCTGCTGCGACGCGGCGGGGCGGCGCACCCACCCCTCCTTCCCGTCCTTCGCCTTGACCTTGTCGAAGCTCATCGTGGCTTTGCCGCGCGTAAAGTCGACGCGCACCGCCGTGTTCGGCTTGAACTCGAAGAGGTCCTTCGGCCGGTAGTCATCGGCCCGCTTCCGGAGGTCCGTGGCGAGCGACGTCTCCACGGTGAACACCACCGGGCGAGATTCGTCCATCGCGTACGCCGTGGTGGCGTCGGCGGTCTTGCCGATGGCCAGGGACGCCCTCGCGCTGCCGGCCACGAGGGACACGCGCACGTCAGGCTTGTCGAGGCCGTACTTGGCGAGGTCCTTCGGCGCGATGTTGGCCGCCACGATCGACTTCATCTGCGCCGTCTGGATCCTGCCGATGAGGCCGTCCACCGCCGCCAGGTCGGCCCGGGCCGCGGCCGGCTTCGTGATCTGCCACTTCGCCTCGGCCAGCGCGATCGAGATGGGGCCGGTCTTGCCGGTGACTTCCACGGCCGTGACCTTCTCCCGGTCGAAGGCCAGCACCTTCTTGTCGCGAAGGTCGAATGGCGTGCGGTTGAACGTGCCGTCGAGGAACGACGCCACCAGGAAGACGGCCTTGTCCGCCGGCAGTTTGGCGTAGAGGTCGGTCCCGGTCGCCGTCTTCTCGCCCAGGAAGATCCGCGTCAGGTCCTTGTCGCCGGCCTTGCGGAACGCCACTTCCACCCGCGGCGTCGCCAGCCCGTACTGCGCGATGTCCGACGGGTTGTCGTCCACGATGCGCGATCGCTCCAGCGAGGCCAGGTTGGTGGCAATCGACGTCACCTCGGTGTCGTCGGCCTTCACCTGTTCCGGCGCCACCAGGCTCCATGCGCCGTTGGCGCGCTTGAGCGTCGTCCGCTCCCCGCCGGCGGCCTTGATCTGCAGTTCCTCGATCTTGTCCGCCTCGACGGCGAAGACCTTCACCTTCGGTGCGGCCGCGTCAGGCCCGGTGCCATCCGCCCCGGCCGGCTTCTTCGCCCCGAAGAAGTACATGTAGCCCAGCAGGCCGAGGAAGACGACGAGAAGAATCAGCGTCGAACGGAATCCGCGCATTAACGCCTCCGCCACCAGGTGTAGATGCCCATGCCGAGGATGATCCCCGGGATCCCGAAGATGGCGATGAAGAACAGCAGCCGGGTTTCGGCCGCGGTCATCGTCAGGCGGCGATCGCTCGCTTCGCGCGGGCGGATGGAGATCAGGTTCTCCTGCTGCGCCAGCCATCCGATGGTGTTCATGAAGAGGTCGCGATTGCCCTGGACGTTGAGGTAGGCGTTCGCGGGGAAGTCGGAATCGCCGATTGCGGCGATGCGCGTCTCGGGCTTCGGCTGATCCTTCTCGCCGCCGGCGGGAGCCGGCGCAGCCGCCGTGGGCGCGGCCGACACGGCGGCGCCGATCGACACCGGGCCCTTCAGGTCCTTCTTGTCGTCGAACTTGACGGTGCCGCCCTTCATCAGGCCGTCGATGTCGGTTTCGCCCCAGCTGCCGCGCGGGCTGGTCTGGAGGAAGATGTCCGGCGTGTGGCCCGCGGTGCCGCCCTTGATCGGCGCGACCGATCGGGCGAGCGGGAATGCCGTCATCAGGTTCAGCTTTTCGACGATGGGATGCGTCGGGTAGCTGGCCACGACCGGCGTCGCGGCATCGGCCCCGAACAGCTGACCGAGGCCGCTGGCGTCGACGACGATGTTGTTGCCGACCTCGAAGCCCCATTCCGTCAGCAGGCCTTCCAGGTTTGCGAGCGGGACGGCCTTGCTCGAGTCCGGCGGGTCGAGCATCACGAGCAGCTTGCCGCCGCCGGCGAGGTACTTGCGCAGCGCATCGACCTCGGGCGCCAGGAAGTCCGT
>Ga0334722_10003077_pt1 | contig 18245 bp, 17 predicted proteins | sample C3_bottom_MG_FD_207210 | JGI IMG/M metagenome (GOLD analysis project Ga0334722, IMG submission 207210) | Sediment microbial communities from Yellowstone Lake, YNP, Wyoming, USA - C3_bottom | ecosystem: Environmental > Aquatic > Freshwater > Lake > Sediment | place: USA: Wyoming | collected...
ATCGCCTCGTTTGACCACGCCTTGGGACAGCAGCATCTCCGTCGCCACTTCGACGAGCCGCTGTGTGCGCCCCTCCATCTCAGCCGTGACAAGCTCCTCCATGACCTCCGATGCCCGCTCCCGAATTATCTCTTCCTTGAATGTGTCATACCCTTGATCCGCCACGGTCCGCTCACGAATCACGGCGAGTTCGGCTTTGACCCGCTTCACGTCTTTCATCAAGACCGCGAACATTTCCTTTCGCCCTTCATCGAAGAGCTTCTTCTCCATTTCGTCGAGGATGACGGCTGGATTGGCCGCTTCATCCCGTGCCGTTTCATCCCCCCAATTGAGTCGGTCATAGCTCCGACGCTTGTCCGGATCGCCAACGACTTCGTAGGCCGCATTGATTTCACGGATCTTGGGTTCGGCGTAAGTGCTATCGGAATTGCGGTCAGGATGGTGCTGGAAGACCAGCCTCCGGTAAGCCTTTTTGATCGCGTCGTCAGACGCGTCGCGCGAGACTCCCAGCACCCGATAAAAGTCGATTCGTGCCATGGCAAAGGACTATAGCATGGGGCTTCAGCAGGCTTCACCTTGACTCCTCTATCGAACAACTCTAGCCTGGCGCGACCCCGAAGGCATGAGTCGCGCGAGACAGGCCGGACGAGTGAGACGGGTGAGGGTTGATCTGATTGATCTGGTTTGTTTTGTTCATCTAGTTAGTCTTGTTTAACCACACAAACGAGACAAACCAAATAAACCAGATAACGGTCTTCTTTTGCTGGCGGACCTTTTCAGCACTCTGCCGAGAGGCGATGGTGTGACAAAAAAATCTTGGCGACAGGGTGTCACGCGTTATCAATGGCTGGTCCTGTTCATCGCATGGCTTGGCTGGGTATTCGATGCAATGGACGCGACGATCTACGCGATCGTCCTCCACCCGGCACTGCATGATTTGCTCCAGTCCCCCGGCGAAACTGTCTCACCTGAGCAGATTGGCTGGTACGGGGGGATCATCTTCTCCATCTTTCTCGTCGGCTGGGCCATCGGCGGGATTTTCTTCGGCGTGGTCGCGGACCATCTTGGTCGCACGAAGACCCTCATCATCACGATCCTCATCTATGCGATCTTCACCGGACTCGCCGCGCTGTCGCATGACTGGTGGCACCTGGCTATCTATCGCTTTCTCACGGCCCTGGGAATCGGAGGGGAATGGGCAGCCGGCGCGGCACTCGTCGCTGAATCCTGGCCGGAAGAGAAACGAGCAAAGGCCGCTGGCATTCTCCAGTCAGCCTGGGCGGTCGGGTTCTTCCTCGCTGCGTCGTTCAATTTACTGTTGAAGGGCTATGGCTGGCGGGTGATGTTTGTGATCGGCGTGCTCCCGGCCTTTGTGTCGTTGCTGGTCCGCTGGCATGTGAAGGAACCGGACCGTTGGGCCAAGGCCCACGACCGGGACACGACGATCAGCCCCACACATATGACCGACATCTTTCATCCCCCCTTAAGACGGTCAACCATCGTAGGCTCCACGCTGGCGTTCGTCGCAGTCTTTGGTTTGTGGGGATCAACAAACTGGGCGCCCACGCTCATTCGCGAGTTACCAGATCTCAAGGGCTCCGATGCCGCAATCCTGTCAGCCTCTGTGAGCTACGCCATCATGGCCCTCAACGGGGGAGCCCTCTTCGGCTATTTGGGGTTTGGACCGCTGGCGGATCGATTTGGACGGCGCGCGGTGTTCGCCTTCATGTGCCTCGGCAGTTTCGTGATGTTGCCGATCACGTATTTGCTGCCGACGACCTATGCCGGCGTCTTGATGTTGTTGCCGCTGCTAGGGTTTTTCAACAACGGTATCTTCAGCGGATTTCCGATCTATCTCCCCGAGCTCTACCCCACCAGGCTGCGAGCCACCGGCGCCGGCTTCTGCTTCAATGCCGGGCGTGTGCTGGCATCCGCCTCGCCATTTCTCACCGGCTGGCTGGTAACGGAACTTGGCACCTTTGGGCGAGCCGCCAGCACGGTGGCATTGATCTATCTGGTAGGGTTGATGGTCTTAATCTTTGCACCGGAGACCAGGGGCAAACCGCTGCCGGAATAATCGCTTCCGAGTCGGCATCACATACACCAGCCCTTGACATCCCACCAAAGCGATTTAACTTCTTATCATGACTTATACACCACCACCCAAAGCCCTGACCCACGACGAGAAGAAAGCCGCCGACGCAGCCTTCGCAGGCCGCCCCTTCAATGAGGCCTGGTCTGCTTCAGCTCGCGCAGTCTACGATGGTATCGTGAAGGCCCTACCTCACACAGACGTCGTGATTCCCACTCCTTCCACTGCAGAAGAATCCGTGGAGGCTTCTTCCGCGCAGAGCGAGCATCTCCAGCCTCAAGAGCCTCTCGGGCAAGAACAGGTCAGTGGGCAAGAGTCGGTGGAGGGGACTGTGATGCATCCAACCCTTCGCGACCGAGAAGCGGCGATTCAGGCCGGGATCTTGATCGACGTGACGCCGACCGCCTTACAGCTCGGCATCACATTCCCTGTCACGATCACCCGACCGCTCTGGGAAGTGGGAATTGTCACGAACCAATCACTCCCAGAAGAAGATCAAACCAGCCGGTTGCGCGACATTTTGATGGCCTTTCGTCTACGCCTGGCCAGTCTGACGACGGTGTCCCCGCTGCTCGACTTTCCAGTTTTGCTGGCCTTACCGCCGAGCAGGGTACCTCAGCCGGTGCCGTTGTTTGCCCTCATTCAACCGGACCCTACGCACCAGGCGAACGTGACGCTCTTGCTGCCCAACGAAGTGTCATTGTCCATCACCTCGTTGAATTAGGCAGGATGCTGAAAAAGTCGCTCTCAAGAGCCGTGAAAGGTAAGACGTGAAAGGTGAAACGTATCTCGTTAAGCGTCGTTCGTTTCCGGATTCATTCGGACGTCTCACGTTTTACGTTTCACCTTTCACCTTTCACGAACGACAAGGACGGCCTTTTTGAGCATCCTGCGGGCTCATCGCCAATCACCGTGAACGTCCCGTTCACCGAGCCCCATCGAGCGAGGCAAAAACAGTTTACTCGCAGCCTGCTAGGCCGAGCTGCTTCCTTACAAAGACACGTTCCTCAACCTCGGTTGTAATCATTCCATCAATGCGCGCATCCAATAGTTGTCCCAAGATGATCTTGTACTGCGGCCCTGGGTTCAGGCCCATGGCCTGAAGATCCCGCCCCGTCAGTGCCGTCTTGATCGCCCTGTTCTTCATGTATGCCACAAGGTATCGTTTCAGCAGACTCAATCGCACCCCGTGCTGCGTACCGACCCGCTTCGCGAGCAACAGCACGAGCGCCTCGTCCGAGAAATCTTCCAAGAGGCGATACACCTGCGACGGCCATACTGGTCCTTTATTGGTGAATCTCTTCAGCGCGTAATCGACCCGACGTCCTACAATGCCCAGATTCTTGGCCTGCTCACGTGAAAGCGCTAACCGCCGAATCATCGTGGCCACCACGACCGAGCTGGACTCGCTCGATAACGCCATGAGATAGACGGCCGGGCTGTCAATCACAGAATCCGGGAATCGGCGCGCCCACCAGGCGAGCGCCTTGGGAACGGCAGTGACCACTCGCTTGACCTTCGTCGTGTAGCACAGACGGCGGTGGAGGAAGCGAAGCAACTTCAACTGCCCTAGCCGAGCAATTGCGCGCACAGGATCCTGCTCAGCGAACAGCAACAGAATTTCATTCTGCAATCGAGGACCGGAGAGTTGCTGGATCAGATTCGTGGAGGCCGCTTGCGCGAGCAGGCGCCCTGTGGTGCGTTCAAGGCGGAAACCGAACCGTTGCTCGAACCGGATCGCTCTAAAGATGCGCGTGGGATCGTCTTGGAAACTGCCTGCATGCAGCACGCGGATCGTGCGCGCACGAAGATCGCGCTGCCCTCCATAGGGGTCGTGCAACTGCCCGAGCATGGCAAGATTTAGCTGAATCGCCATCGCATTGATCGTGAAGTCTCGGCGATAGAGATCTTCCCTCAATGACGCCGGCTCGACATCCGGCAACGCGGCTGGCTGCGCATAGGACTCTCGCCTGGTCGTCGCAATATCTATCTTGAGCCCGTCCTGGAAGACCAGCCGCGCCGTCGCAAACCGTTCAAACACCGCCAGCCCAGCGCCATACCGGTCGGCCACCAGCCGCGCGAAGGCAATCCCATCTCCCTCTACCGTAAGATCGAGATCCCAGTTCTCCCGCTTCAGCAAGAGATCGCGGACGACTCCGCCGACGAGATACAAGGATATCCCACCCTCATCCGCGAGGTCCCCAAGCGCACGAAGTAGAGAAAGACGCTCCTGAGGGAAACGACGCAACAGATCGTTTTGGGTCATACGATGTTTCATGGCACGCCATTGTAGCAATCTCCTTCTCGATGAGGAACAATGTTCCTTATCAACAAGACGGAGCGCTCAGGATTGTATCCTGAGCGCCCCGTTTGGTCCCCACTCAGCTTCAAATTACCGGTGCCGCTTGGCTTGGCGATCGTGCTTCTCACGGGCAATATGGCGGAAGGCACGCGCTTGTGCCGCGCCAATCCTGGCCCGCTCCTTTTTCGTCATGACGCCATCGGACTTTGCCCTATCCTCCATCTTGTTGACGTGTTCCTACTGCTTGTTCAGCCGGTTTGTTTCTCGCTCGTTCGACTGCCCACTCGCAATTCCCTGATCGATCCGCTGTTCCTGATTCGCCTGGCGCTGATCGATCACGGGTGTTTCGGCCTCGGCAAAGGCCATCCCGGTCATCAGCAACGTCATCCCACTGACTGCAAGCAATATCCTCGTCATCGTGACCTCCTTAGTGGTGAGAAATTGCGTCCGCTTGTCCCTACCAACACGCAGGTCCGTTACTGGTTGACACTACTGCAACCCCCGAAACGCCGCTATGACAAGCCTGACGGGGGGCGGGCTCGCCGCTCGGTTGGTCACCATACTGTTTCAAGTGTGGAACCCTCCTTCCAGCCTCGTCTGTTGGGTTAGACGGGGGAAAGGAAGAAAGGTAAACAGGGAAGGCGGGCGTCCTACCGGACGTCCTGGAAGAAGGCGCGAGGCAGCACCGGCAGGCGGAATTCGACGTGGAGGATGATGAGGAGCACGCGGAGAAAGCTGCGCCAGACGCCCATTTTCAGAAACTTGCGAGCATCGGTTATGACGGGAGGCGACAGGAGCAGCGGGGTGGTGACACGGATGAGACTTTCACAGAAGGCGACATCTTCCAGAATACGCTGGCGGGGAAAGCCCCCGAGCTGCTCGAACAATGCGCGGCGAACGAACAAGGCTTGGTCGCCGTAAATGATCCGGCTGCGAATGCAGCGGAAGTTGTCCAGGAACGAGATCAGTTTGAGCCGCCAGTCGTCGCCAGAGAACTGGTGCATGAAGCCGCCGGCTTGGATAGTCTGATCGGCTTCCATGTCATTCAGCCGCTGAATCGCGCCGACCGGCAAGACCGTATCGGCATGGAGAAAGAGCAGCCAGTCACCGGCAGCCCGTTTTGCACCCATATTCATCTGGGAGGCGCGGCCCTTGGGAGCGGTCAATAACAGACGTGAGGGGTGAGGCATAAGGGGTGAGGACACGAACGAATGTTCAATGTTCAATGCTGAATGTTGAATTGCTGCTGCGATAAATCCAAACGATTCAACAATGGCAAGCGTGCGATCGGTGCTGCCGCCATCGACGACGATCACTTCGTAGTCGCCGAACTGCCGGAGAAGTTCGCGCAACGTGTGCGGAAGCGCCTTCTCTTCGTTGTAGGCCGGGATGACGATAGAGATCATGGTTTCAGCTCTTAGCCATCAGCATTCAGCTCTCAGTTGCTCCGGAGCGACAGTCGCTGACGGCTGACAGCTGATCGCTTCTTGGCTAGGTCTATTTAGCCACTCCGGCAGAAACTTCCGCACATCCTGTGCCCAAGTCGTGGGGTCTTCGGCGATCGATTCAAACAGATCGCTCAATGTCAGTACCATCTGATCGGTCAATGCGAGGTAATCCTGTGCGCGACAGCGCAACGTCTGAGCATCGATCCGCCCCTCGGCCACGGCCCGTTCGAGCATGCGCCGGCCGAATCCATGATGGGCCTCTTCTTGCTGGAGCAAAATTCGTCGCAGCCGGCCGAACGGCGCCGCGCGCTTGACCAATCCTTCTTCGATGCGCGTCAGAATCGCTTCGCCCAGGCCTTCAAGAATCACCTGCTCAGCCAGAAATGTTTCAAGCACGTCCTGTCGGGCCAGCGCCTCGTCGAGAAGTTTCCGATACTCTTCCAACGCAGGCAAAAACGGCGCATCGCCGAGATGCCTCGGTGCCAGCCAGGCAATGGCCCCTTGAAAGACTATCCCATGCGCAACCTCCTGACGGGCCTGGCTGAGGAGGAAGCGGCGCGATCCCGAGTCTGGCGCCAACGCAGCCTGTGCCTTGGCACAGGCATTCGCCAAGCGCTCACCATGCTCAAGAAACGTCAGCAGACGCGCGATCGGCACCTTTTCGTCATGACGTACCAACACGAGCCATCTCCTTGGGCGCAATACCATTGAGACTCCAATCGTAGTCGAGATATTCGATGCGGTAACCAGGCTGGGTGAGTTCCTTCGCCAATTCAGAACCCTCAACATAGCGAGCGATATAGGCCAACACTGATCCGGCGGCACCGGCGAAATCCGGCTCAAACCATTTGAAGATCATCGACAGAGAGGCCACTTTCTGCTGTCGATCGAAACCATTGCGCGTGGGATCGTTGATGAACGCTCTGGCAACTTGATCGAGTTGACGATCAAGTTGATCCGGCTGATAGGCCCAGGGCTGGAGCTTCGGACAGGATTTGGATGCGCAGACAATGGCAAAATGTATCAGCGGCTCATGGAACTGCTCGATCAGCATCTGCCGCTCAAGATCGTAGAGATTGATGGCCGTGCCGCCGACTTGATAGTTCCGGCCGATGAAGTAGCGATAGCGCCCCCAGAGCGTCATCGGCGAATAGTGGTCCAAGATGCCTTTGACGGCAAAGGCGTTGTAGGCATTGATCCAAAACGCCAGCTGATCCTGGCGCCTCAGCAACCTAGTGGGATCGATGCGGTTGAGTTCTCTCACATAGCCATCGAGCGTGCTATCGGCTTGTATGGATGGATAGTCGACCTGTCCATCGCGGACGTGAACCTGGACAATTCGGTCCCAGGCCTGGTGAGACACCAGATCAGGGGCAATGGGATCGGCCGGCTGGAAGGTTCGCAGCGTGTTTGAGCAGCCGGCCAGGATGACGAGAAGGAAGACCGCGCCCATCCAACGACTCATGAGAGGGCTCCTCGTGAGGCGAATGACCGCGCTCTGTGCGCAGTGCGGTGATCGGGTGGCGTAGGATTGTTCCGACGATGCGGCTGTCGAGCCTGTTGCACGACGAGTTATCGGAACAGGTTTTGATGGCCACTCGGTCAAACCGGTCCAGGATATCGCTCAGCGACGATTCGAGCAGATTCCCCACGGAAGGGAACACCAGGCAGGGGGACACGTTTCCCGATGCATCGATGGCGATACTGTACCGTCCCGCATCGCAGGGTTCTAGTTTCTGTCCGCGCAACCAGCTCACATTGTCTTCGACAAATTTCCGGAGGTAACCGGGCGAAATCAGCTCGTCGTCGAGTAGCCCGCTGAAGACTGCGGCTGTGCTCGATCGATCGTACATGAGCAACTCATCCGGCCTGCCGTAGGTTCCGACGTTCCAATGATAGGCACCCACCACCGGTAAGAATCCCTGCTCGCGCGCAAATCGCACGACCGCCGGCACCTCTGCTCGATTGACTTCGCTCACAATGCAGGTGAGAAATTTGGGATGAGGAAAGTCTTTCAAGAGCGCGATGCCATCTAAGACATGCGCCAGCTGATCGGCGCCGCGAATGTGCTGATACTTCATTCGATCCAACGTGTCCCAGCTCACCGAGATGGCGACAGGCAGCCGACCCAGTCGCTCAACAAGTTGCGGAGTGACCTTCGTGCCGTTCGTAATCAGCGTGAGATGAAAGCCGATCGCTGAGAGGTCTTCGAGGATCTCCGGGACATCGCGCCGCAACAACGGCTCGCCTCCCTGCACCAGCACGAACCGCACACCGTCACGATAGAGACAGGAAAAGACACCCCGGATTTCTTCCCGTGTCATCTCGTACCGCCCGACATTGAGCGGCAGATCGCAGTACCCGCAAGCAGAATTGCATCGTAGATTGATCTGAAACGTGGCCAACACTGGCCGGCCAGCCACGAGGTTTCTGAAGGGCTTGAGTGCATTATTCAGAGCCGTGAAGGGGACTGCCATCATCTATCCTCACATCGGCAGATACGGTCATATTTGGACAGGCTTAGGCCGTTTTTTTCCTGTTTTCTTCGCATTTCAAGGACCTTTACCCGCCAGCTCTTATAACCTACTGAATTTTCATGATCGGTCTCGCACTATGCTACGGCACATGCCTTGCTACAGAGTTCTGGGTTGAAAATGACTCTCACACTGCAAGGAGGTTTCGTTATGAAGAACGCAGAAAAGAAGATTCTCCCGATCCTGGTGAGCACAGTGGTCATTGTTGCGTTGGCAATGACCCCGGCGCTGGGCAAGGACTCGAAAAACAAGAAGTCCAGCCACTCCACTGCGAAGGCAGCGGCTGAAGCTGCCGGCGATATCCCTGAACAAAGCGATGCGCCCAAGGCCGACCACCACGACTCCAAGCCAGGCCCAGCCTGGAAAACTATCGGTGGAACCGTGAAGAAAGTCCACGGCGACATCTACACCGTTGAAGACTACGAAGGTAATCAAGTCAAGCTGCACGTCGGGCAAGGCACGAAGCACATCAACAAGAAAAAGGTCGGGGACACCGTCCGCGCTGAAATTACGCGAGGCGGCTTCGTGAATTCTATCCAGTAATTCCCATTTCGAATCCGCACACCCACCTCACGCGCGGTGATGTCCATGAACGGGCTGGCCCTGAGCACGCCGGCCCGTTCATTATGAACCACCACCCGGCACAGTGTTATCGAGCCGACGCCTTCACCGATTTCTGAAAGACAATATCGCCATAGTAGGCCGTGGCCTGTTCCTTGGTATTGTCCGTATCGCTCATGATCGCGACGCCGTTGATCATCGGCGGCTCCTCCCCGAACGCCTTCTTGTAGTCTTCGTAAATATTCCGTTCTTCGTCGATCCACATGCCCACTTTCTGAGTTCCGCTCTCGACGATCACCATCTTGGCAAAATCGGTATAGGCATTCTCGACGATCGTGCCGACAGGCGTCTTCGTTTCCCAGATATAGTTCAAGGCCGCGATTGGAATATCGCCGAACAGAGCCTGCCCGGCTTTGAACTTGAGCTTCTTGCCAAAGCTGACTTTGTCGGGATCGTATTCAAAAGTAATGTAGAGCCGGGCTGGAAAGTCGTCTCCCTCCTTGAGTGCCACGTCGCTACGCTGGAGCACGTTGTCGATTTTCCAGCGCCACCGGACGATCGGGTACACTTTCGGATCGATCACCACCGGCTTGATCAGACCAGAGGCCGAGGCCTCGCTCACCGCCTTTACGATCGTCACACTTCCATCCTTCACCACTTCATAGGAGGTATGTTTTGGTATCTTCTTAAAGGTGAGCGGCTTCCACCCATCGGGCATCGCCTGCCCGACCTGACTGGCCGAGAATTTGCCCACCTCAAGCACTGCCCCACTCTGTGCCCAGAGGCATGCCGGAGCGATCAACAGCCACGTCGCTAGGAGTACGCCCGTCGGAACCAGCATCCTACCATTTCCCTCTTTGGGGTAAGGCATGGTTCGAGTTCGACTGCGCGCATCGAACGAGCACCGCTTCATCGTGCGCGTTCTGCGAGCACCGAAGACGACCACGTCTGCCCTCATCCCCTCCTCATCCATGCGAACAATTTCATCAGCAGGACCTTCGTGCGCGGGGTAAAATGCGCCTTGCGCCACAGGTTCACGACCTTCTTATTCACCTCGGCTTGCGTCGGATAGGGATGGATCGTGCCGGCGATCGTCTTCGCTCCGGCGCCGGCCTTCATCGCAACTGAAAACTCGCCGATCATGTCACCGGCATGGGCCGCCACGATCGTCGCGCCCAGAATCTTGTCGGAGCCTTTCTGGATATGCACTCGCGCGAACCCTTCGTCTTCGCCGTCGAGAATCGCACGATCAACCTCATCAAGTTTATAGGTGTAGGTTTCGACCTCGATGCCCTTCTCCTTCGCATCCTTCTCATACATCCCGACATGCGCGACTTCCGGCTCCGTGAAAGTACACCACGGCATGATCAAGGATTCGACGCTGGCATAGCCCAGGCCCAAGGGATGTGGGAATAGGGCGTTCTGAATGACGATCTGTGCCATGGCATCGGCGGCATGGGTAAACTTGTAGCGCGAGCAAATGTCGCCAGCCGCAAAGATCCTGGGATTCGTCGTCTGCAGCCGCGCGTTCACCTTGACCCCGTTCTTGTCGTACTCGACACCGACCGCTTCCAACCCGATTCCCTCGACATTCGGGGTACGGCCGACGCCGACAAGAATCTCGTCGACCGTCACATCGTACTGCTGGCCATGTGAATCGACTGTGAGTCGCTTGCCGCTGTCCGTCCTGCTGACCTTGAGATCTTTCCCACAGCAGAACAACTTGACCCCATCACGCAATATGTGCTGCTCGACAATCTCAGCTGCATCGCGGTCTTCCTTCGGCAGGATGCCGTGCATCGCTTCAATGAGGGAGACCTGGCTCCCGAAGCGGGCAAACGCCTGCGCCAACTCGCACCCGATGGGACCGGCGCCGATCACCCCAATGCGTGGCGGCAGTTCCGTCAGCGAGAACACCGTTTCATTGGTGAGATAGCCTGCCTCTTTCAATCCGGGCGTAGGAGGCACCGACGCCCGTGCTCCGGTGCAGACAGCTGCCTTCGCAAAGGTGAGGGTACGATTGCCGGCCGGCCCTTCGACTTGAATGGTGTCGGCACCGGTAAAGCGTCCGCTACCGATGTAGACGTCCACACCCAGCTTGGTATACCGATGGACCGAATCGTTGTGGCTGATCCGCGCGCGCAGCTTCCTCATGCGCGCCATCGCAGCTCCAAAGTCGTACTTCACCCCGGGAGGAATATGCAGGCCGAACTCCTCGGCATTCCGCAAACCGCCCCAAACCCTTGCCGCGCGAATGATGCCTTTCGAGGGCACACAGCCGACATTCAAGCAGTCGCCACCCATCAAATGTTTTTCGATCAAAGCCACTTTGGCTCCCAGACTCGCAGCAATGACGGCCGTGATCAATCCCGCGGTCCCAGCCCCAATGACCACAATATTGTAGCGGCTGGTCGATTCGGGATTGACCCAGTTCGAGGGATGTACGTTGCTGACGAGCGTGCGGTTATGTTCGTCGTTCGGCAGTACGAGGCTCTCTTCACGCTCATTCATCACAACGATCTTCTCTGACGGCTGTGTGACCATTGCGTCACTCTCACTTTTCTTCTACGCCTCACGCTTCACGCCTCACGGGGCTAGCGATCATGCTGGTTTCCCAGACCACTTCTTGTACAGGTTCGGTACAAGCGCCAGAAGCCCGAGCAATACAAATGCCCCAATCACTCCGGGAGAAGCAATGTCCTTCAAAGAATTGATCGTACCGAGTTGCCGGCCTGCGTAGGCATAGACGAAGGAGCCCGGGATAATCCCGAGTGCTGTAGCCGCTACGTAGGTGCCGACATTCATACGAGTCAGGCCGGATACCAGATTCACCACAAAAAACGGAAAGAGCGGAATCAGCCGGAGGGTCATCAGATAACTGAACGCGTTCTGCGCGAATCCCTCCTGAACCGGACCCAGCCACTTTCCAAACTTCTGTTCCACCCAATCGCGAAGGAGGTAGCGGGATACGAGAAACGCGAGAGTCGCGCCCGTCGTCGCCCCCAGATTTACGAAGAGCGTGCCCAGCACAGCCCCGAAGAGGAACCCGCCGGCCAGTGTCAGAATCACGGCGCCGGGAAGCGAGAGCCCCGTTACGGTCACATAGGCCAGGACGAACAACGCGGCGGCTGCGGCGGAATGTGTTTCGGTGAACGACAGTAGGTAGTCGCGATTGTCCTTTAGCACCTGCAAAGAGAGAACCCGGCCCAGATCGAAGTAGAAAAATGCGGCCACCGCAACCCCGATCGCGAGGACCATAGCAATCTTTCCGGCACTCAATCCGCTCTTTGCTTCAGAAGATGGCATGTCGTTCGTCATGACGGTTTGCTCACGTATCATGGGGACTCCTTTTCTCGCTGTCAATGTGGCCGACTGCGTCTCAGTCGCCCGAAGTCCCATGGTCTCACAGTGACCACACCTTGCCACACGCAAACGCTTACCTGCTATAGCAGGATGCTGAAAAAGCCCGCCAGCGGCGTTCTCGCTTCGCTCAGAAGCTCAACGTACCGAAGCGTACGCCTTCGCCTCTTCGCTCGCTGCGGCCTTGCCGGGCGGCCTTTTTGAGCATCCTGCGGGGACGTTCTCCTCGTGTCCCAGGCGTGTAGGCCATCGAAGTTCTGCTGTGCTGAAATGGTTTTCCGCAGCCTGCTAGGCCTACGACGGGAGACGGTGATTGGATGTGAAGAATTGAAGGAGGTAGCAGAGCCGGCTATCGTGGCCGGCGATCGTGGAGATCGCGATCCATATCGAGTCGGCCGAACACCCGTTCAACTGGGTCGATCGACCCATCCTGATTGTGATCGAGCTCTTGGAAATGGTCGAGGGTCAATTCAGGATTGTACGGGTCTGGAACACCTGCACCAACGTGATGATTCCGGCGAGGATCGTAGCGCTGGGGGCTTTCCAGCATGCCGTGGTACATGAGATCGGTTCTCGGCTGCACGACGGCTTTCGGCGCCTCCTTCTTTTGAACTTGCATACGTCGAGGGCTCTTTGGACTCGCCGGCTTGGCCTGCTCCTGAATAGCCTCCGGTTGGCGCCCCGTGGCAGCGGGTACGGGGCTCTTCCTGGCACGCTGGCTCGACGGGTTTTGCCCTTGCTCGGATTGCTGCCTGGGAGGCTTGGATGCGACGACGACCGGAGCCGACTCACTTGCTTTTTTTGTTGCCGCCATCGTCTGCCCAACCGTGGCCGCGAGTAAGGCCACGGAGCAGACCGCTCCGAGTACAACAAGTTCTAAGATACCTCTACTCATACCCCTCCCACCTAAGAACCTTTACAAGTGTAGCAGGTCACATGTGGCGTGAGAGCATCGGAATGCACGATCTCTCAATACGTTGACATTTAGCGTTCTGCGCCTTAGTTTTGAAATACATGCGTCTGCGGTTCAGGGGGCCCGGTCAGCCGAACAACGGGTGGCCACCAGGCGGCTGTTCAGGCTACTAGCTGGGATTCTGACCGCACTGGCGGCTTCTCCACGTACGGAAGAAATTGTTTAAGCCGGAGGATCGGCTCCTCGAACAACAGCCAGGACCCACTCGCAACAATCACGAGCGCCCCTAACCAGAGCAATACATGCGCAATAAACCCGACTTGTAGCGAGTACAGCCATGCTGTCACAAATCCCGCAATGAGCACATGCCACAAGTAGAGTCCGTAACATCGCCTCCCCAGGAACATGAGTAGCGGCGAGGTCAAGACGGCCCTGATTGGCCCCCGCGCGTCCAGGATGGCCCCGAGGAGAACGGCAAAACTAATGGCCAACCATGAATACCCGAAGACGCTGAAGAACCATGGCCTTGTCTCAGGAAGAGACGGACTAAATGGAATAAGGAATGTCATGAGAATCACGACCGACACGAAGGGTGCGAGTCTTTTGCACAGACGGGCGGCTTCGGCCTGCCACTTGTGATTGCCGAATATAACCGCCACCACCGCACCAGCAGCAAGTGCATCAAGCCGGCAGATGGTGAAGACGTATGTTGCAGGGTAATCAGCTGCCGAAAGCATGATGGCCCGCATCACGGGCGCCACAGCCATCATGCCACCGCTCCACCACAGCAGCCGGTGCCTTCTGCATGCCTGAACGAGTAACGGCCAAACAAGGTAAAACTGCTCCTCGATTGCCAGGCTCCACAAGATCATCACGGCCAACGGCTGCCATCCATATATCGCGATATGAATATTACCCAGATAGAAGGCATACCATGCCCACCCTTCGAAACGAGGCAGCATCTTCAACGGATCACCGAGGCCTTCAAGCACGAATAGGACTAAGAGATACAACATGGCCAGGGGAAGAATCCGTAGTCCACGTCTCCCCCAAAACACCCATGTTGAGCCACCCCCATCTCGTAAGCGAATCAGGATTGACGTGATGAGAAATCCGCTGATGACGAAGAAGAGGTCCACACCAATCCAGCCACCGAGACTCATCCTGCCGATAACGCCGAACATCGCCCACGGGGACAGTTGAGCGGAAAATTCAGGAAGATCTCGAAAGAGGAACGGGGCGTGATACCAAAGCACCAAGAGGATGGCGACCCCCCTCAACCCATCAACCGTCGGCTTGTATGTAAAGGCACCATAGATGGAGGATGGTCGTGAGTACGGGCTACGGGACTGCAAATCCTGCATCTCGGCTCCACCCTAATGATAAGCAGGCCTGTAAAAGGGACACGTGCTGAACTGCAGATGGAACGCGATGACGATTTCCGGATGCCGGCTCCTGGAGAGCCTTGTCGATCCAAAGCAATTCGATGAGGCCAATCGCATCGACCTGCTTATTCTCCTTCGCCGAATACCCCGTAGTTTGCTGCGGGGAGCTTCATTGGATTGTCTGGCAATATCGCTCGAAATCCCCAGCAAAGGCCACGAATTGGTCTCCCCCCTGCTGACGATATTCTTCATCCGGTACACCCTCATGTCGTTCACGCCTCAGCCGTTGACAGGCCTCCCGTTCTGCCCGCTGAATCTGCGGTTGCAACCGAGCTTGCTCTTCCGGGGAGCGGGCTGCCAAGTCTTCTTGCATCCGTTGCATGGAGAGATAGTGCTCGTACAGCTTCGGCTCCTCTGTCTGAGTCGGCGGCTGTTTTGGTTCCTCTGAGTACACGACAACAGGGCACATCAAAACCACAAGCAGGACAAACTTTTTCATCGTGCACCTCTTCATGTGAGTCGTATACCCTGTTGAGCCGGAATCGTGTCGATGAGGTTGAAGTTCGTTCGCACGGCGGCGACCACCTCACCACGCTGTTCAATCGATCCTTCGCCAATCGGTCCTAGCCAATTGTCGGCCCTCTCCAAATAGGACACTTTATATGGGTCGATGCCCATAATCCGGCAACAGGTTGCATCGACCGCAGCAAGATTCCGGCCCATCACCAAGACACCAACTTGTTTCGGATCGCCCATAATCGGCCCATCGCCCTGCATCCCGATAATGCCATCAACAATAGCAAAATGCGGCTTCAATGTCGCATTAATGTCCAAAATCGAATTCTCGATCCCGGCATGATGCAACACGTTCTTTGGCCAGCCATAGTAAATTCCCGGCATGACACCGAACAGGTTCTTCATCGAGAGCGTGGCTCCAGCTATATGGTGCGTCTTCATCTTTGCCGCTGACACGATCCAGTCAACTTCCTTGAAGAGGGTAGGAAACGTCAGCGTCCGCATCGAAGATTGCCGACCGGCATTCGGCAGCTCATACCCTGTAATGTAATTGAGATCGTGAAACGCGATGCGATCTTCCGTCAACACATCCGCCAGACCAGATTCCTCATAGACCGCAAGTGTGTCACGTCGATGACCGGGTCCTTCGGCGACCATCACAGCCGCCGCTCCCAGCCGAAGAAACGCCTCGATCGCGCCCCGTACGACCAAAGGATGCGTGTTGATATGAGGTGCTCCTGAAGCGGTTTCGACCAGGTTCGGCTTCAGGAGGATGCGCTTATCCTTCAATTCATCGGGAGAGATACCCAGCTCCCGAATCCCCCTCGTAATCGCCTCGGCAATATCCAACTGATAGTTGGCCACCTTGGTCACAAATGTCTGCGCCTGTTGCGGCATCCGAAAATACCGCTTCGGAACCATGAGCAATCCTGAGCCGAGCAAGAGGCCGGCCGCCCCTGCTAGAAGCAGATCGCGGCGTGTGATGCCTCCTGTCGATTTCGGGTCTGAATGATCGGACACGGTACCCCTCACTACCAGGATGCTGAAAAAGTCGCCCTCAAAAACCGTGAAAGGTAAGACGTGAAAGGTGAAACGTAGGACTGCCGAGTGCTCTTCCTCCGAAACCTTTCACGTTTGACGATTCACGTCTCACGGATCGCTGGACGGTCTTTTTGAGCATCCTGCGCAGCATTTGCCTATTGTCCTAGAAAAGAGGACAGTTGAATTTTCATCGTGCCACAACAATTTCTTCGCAGACTCCTAATGACGAACCTCTGGCAGATGATGCGTCACACGTGGGAAGAGTGTGTTCTTGACACCAGTTTCTCCCTCTAATGCGGCGAGGAGGAGCAGACTGAGCGCCGACGTATCGTATTCGCCGTAACGGACTTGATTCGCCAAACAGCGTTCAACCAGCGCCATACCGTTCGACGGCCACAGGTCCCACGCGACAAGACCGAGCAAGGCCCAACCCAATGAGACCGGTGTGCGTAATCGATCAACTTCACCCTGAAGATAGTCGAGACTTCGAGCGACAGTTGCTTGCTCAACCTGGCCGGCTAAACCAGCTAGGGCAGCGCCTGTACTTTCCGGCATGGGGTGAAGCTCTCGCCCGAACACCAGCGTATTCCCATAATTCCATCCACCGTGGGGCAGCTGACGGTCGAGAATCATTCGAATGGCCTCACGAACGCGATCATGCTGGCCATGCCCCTCCACCTCCAATGCCAGTACACCTAGCGCAGTGGGCTCGATCCACGAGTGCGTACCGTCAATCCAAGGCCATCCTGGAATACTGGGATCATGCCCATATGGTTCATCGGGGCCCTTACTCCAATGATGTCCCGTAGTTTTTAGAAGGAACAGGACTCCTCGACTACAGTGAGGCTCATGCACCTGAGATCCATTCCAGGCAAGAACACTGAGAGCAGTCGGCCAAAAAGCCTCCTCATGCTCCCTACTCATCGAGACCCTACCGTCGGGATCTTGAGCTGTCGTCAATCTGTCCCTTGCGGGACCCAACAAGGGGTGAGCAGGCGCAAGTCGGCTCAGTGCCAAGATGGCCCACGCGGTGGCATCACTACGAAATGGGTCGCCGTTCCTGGCAGGGAACCCGCCTTCGGGCAACGCACGGGATTCGAGCAACCTCATCGCACTGTTAAGTTGAGATAGCTTCAGTGGCAAGGTTTAAACTTAGTGGCCTCCCAGCGAGGGCAATAGAGTCCTGGCAATCTTCACCGCTGCAGGTCCGACGACGACCACGAACAAGCTTGGGAAGATGAAAAATATTAAGGGGAAGAGCATTTTTACCGGTAGCTTGGCCGCTAACTCCTCTGCACGGAGTTGCCGATTGACCCGCATCGCATCGGAATGGACGCGCAAAGATTGCCCTATGCTCGTCCCGAACTTATCCGTCTGGACCAACAAGGCGACGAGGCTACTGACCTCTTCCAGGTCGATTCGCCGACTCAGATTCTTGAGCGCCTCGGCGCGTGATAAGCCCGTGCGCAGTTCGAGTGACACCAGATTCAACTCTTCCGCCAATTCCCTATGGGCAAAATGGATTTCGGTGCTCACGCGGCTGATCGCCGCATCCAATCCCAACCCAGCCTCGACGCACACGACCATGAGGTCCAATGCGTCAGGAAAGGCATTCTGAAGCTTTTCTTTTCGCTGGTTGGTCGCATGGCGAAGCCACAACATCGGGAGGAAATATCCCGCTGAGGCAGCGCCGACATAGATCACTAACTGAGCAGTCACCGTTGGGAACCCGAGGAGCTTCGTCGGAAAAAGTATCGCGAGCCCCAGAGCGAGGATAGCGGAAAGGAGCTTGGCGCCCATAAACAAGATCGGAGATCGGGCATGCCGGTAGCCGGCAGTCACGAGCGCTTCCCGGATGGCCGAGACTTCCGATTCATTGGATGGCTTGTTCGCCTCTCCGAGACGGGTGAGCAAAGAATGCACTTTGTCTTTAATGCTCAAGCCGATGGATTCGTTGTCAGAAGCGGCAACGCCAAACTGACCTTCAGTCCGGCGTTTGATGACATTTATAGTCGCCCGGGACCCTAGGACAAGGTAGACCCCCATACTGCACAGCATCACCATCATGAAGATCAGGAGACTGACAACCCATG
>Ga0334722_10003078_pt1 | contig 18232 bp, 16 predicted proteins | sample C3_bottom_MG_FD_207210 | JGI IMG/M metagenome (GOLD analysis project Ga0334722, IMG submission 207210) | Sediment microbial communities from Yellowstone Lake, YNP, Wyoming, USA - C3_bottom | ecosystem: Environmental > Aquatic > Freshwater > Lake > Sediment | place: USA: Wyoming | collected...
CCGAAACGGGTGATCAGCATCGAGCGAAATCGGTGATCAGCTTCCGCCGAAACGGGCGTTCAGCTTCCGGCGAAATGGGTGATCAGCTTGGAGCGAAACGGGTGATCAGCTTGCTCCGAAATACGCAGGCCGCTGCCGCTCGGGCATACCGCCGGATCGTACTGCGACCATAGCTCGTTGCGCGGGCAATGCTCGCGTGTGGCTTGCCACGGTGCAGCCGACGCAGAACATTCAGAATCTCCCACATGGCCACCTCTCGAAAGGCCATCACGCACCCCGCTCGGTTGAGGAAGGGCGCAACATGGCCGGAAGCGTCTCGGGAGGTGGATCAAGCGCATGAGCAACTCGAGCCCAGGTGGATGACGCTCGTGAATAACTCACTGCTTACGCTGGCTGGATCATCCTCGTGAGAAACTCTCGATTTCGGTGGGTCATGCTCGTGGACAATGACACCTTGTATTGGCGGAGTCAGCGTCGGCTCACGTGGGCGGGGTTCGAGGCGCTATTGAACCGGTTTCCGCTGCCACGATCTTGTATCACGCACCCGCGTGTCGCATGACATGTTGTCTCGGGGTTACCTTCGCGAAGAGCCGTATGCGGGAAAGCCGCCCGTACGGATCTGTGAGGGCGAAGCCGAATGGCCGAACTACTCGACCACACTCATCTGAGGAAAGACAGAAATGCGAACGATGGCAGCGAAACATGAGTCGTCATATCAGCAATTGTGGAGATTTTTTGCTCTCACATTCCTGTTCAGTTGGCTCATGTGGCTCCCCAGCGTAATGATTTCGTATGGATGGGTTAGTGCAGGCAAGACATTCATTGCAATAGCGAATGTCACGAAATGGGTGGCTGGCATGGGTCCGTCGTTGGCAGCCCTCTATTTGATAGCCAGACGTGACGGAAAGACTGGAGTTAGAGCGCTATTGAACAGAGTCATAAGTCTTCGACTTGGATACTGGTATATTCCTACGGTCTTGTTATTGCCGGTACTTCTGGTTGTCGCTCATTTGTTGAATATGCGTTTGCTTGGCGGGCCATTCCCCAAGTCAGGTCTGTTGCTCGAACCTTGGTGGATTCCCGTACTATTTGTCATGTTCGTTGTCATGCAACTGGCGGAGGAATTGGGCTGGAGAGGATATGCGCTAGACCGCCTTCAGCAAGGATGGTCCGCTCTTTTTGCGAGTATTGTGCTTGGTAGTGCTTGGGCCATCTGGCACATTCCTATGTTTCTGGCAAACGGATTTGGTCAGCACGATTATCATCTACCATTCGGCCAATTCTGGCTGACGCTTGTGTTGATGTCAGTAATCATGACATGGCTTCAAAACAATACGAACAATAGTCTAGCTCCAGCACTGATCGTTCACGCGTGTATTAATCTCTCAGGCGAGGTGCTGCCATTAATCGAAAAGAACCGGGACATTCGCGGAAACTATGCAGTCTGGGTGCTTGCCAATGTCCTATTGTTCTTCGCTGTAATGATTATCGTAGGGTTTTGGGGTTACAGGAAGTTGGTCCGCTCCTAATATCGAAAGGAGCGAGTGGGCACCGCTCCTAACCGGCATTCAGACTCACGACGGGGGAGGCGACTCACTATCTGCCGACGGACGGTCCGCGGTTGACAAGTCATGTCGATGGTTGTATTATACAACTATTCACTATGACAAACACTGCCCCATCAAGCGGCGCGCCGGCGCACGCGGCAGCCTACGTTACGCGGATCCAGCGCCTCGTCTACCAACTTGCGCGACTCATGGAGCGTTGCGACGAGTTGTGCCTGGCGCAACATGACGTCACCGTCTCGCAGGGATACACCCTGATGTCGCTATCGCCGAGCAGCGAGCTGACCATGAACGCGCTCAGCGAGGCCATCGGGGTGGCGGGGAGCACGGCGACACGGATGGCCGATCAGCTCGTCAAGAAGGGGCTCGTGGCCCGTCGGCGCGATCCGGAGGACCGTCGGATCGTGCGCGTGCTCCTGACGAAGCGCGGCCGAGCGCTCAGAGGCGAATTGGCGACGGCCATGGAGTCGTGCTTCACGGACGCCTTTGCCAAGGTCGCCACGGGCGAACGCCCGGCCACGATCCGCGTGCTCGAGTTCATTACCACATCCCTCGCGAACGCGCTCGAGGCGCAAGGATGCCCCGGGTGCAAGGTGAAGTGAGCGATGCCTCATGTGTGAATTTTTTTTGGGTAATTAGTTCGCATCTACAATAATTGTAGATGCAAATCACTTGTACTGGAGGTGGGCAATGCGACTCCCGTGGCGTCGAGTTGAGCCGCAGTCCGCTGTGGTGGTCGTGGTCGTGTCGGGCACCTGCTGCATGCCGGGCCTGGCGCCATTCGACGAGCAGGCGCGGAACATCATCGAGCAAGCCATCTCCGAGACGGGCGTCGAGGCTCGCGTGCAGATGATGCCCGCGACCAAGGCCTACTTCGGGGGAATCCCACCGCAGGTCATGGGGCAGCTCATCTCCTCGTTCCAGCGGGGGCAGATGCCGATCCCGGCGATCCTCATCGACGGAAAGCCCGTCTCCTGCGGCGTTCCGAAGGTCGAGGACGTCAAGGCAGCGCTCGTCGCGGCGAGGGCGGCGCACGCGATGTCGACCAGCGGGGAGGAGCTTTCGCCGCCGGTCACCGGAAACAGGTGATGGACGCCGATCGACCATCGTCGCGCCGACCAGGGATGAGCCTGGCGGCGAACATCAACATCCTCCTCGCCGCGCTGGTGGCCATCCCGCTCACGGTGTTGCTGATCGATATCTCGGATGCGTACAGACACACCGGTCGATGGTTGCCGGCTGCCGCGGTGATGAATGGGAGGGCGGTCTTGCGGACCGTGCTCCGGGCGGCGGACATCGAAATGGAGCTTCAACTCACGGCTGGATTCACAGGAGAACGCATATGAACAACGACTTCAAACGACTGATGACGTCCAATGGGGCGACGCGGTATCTCTTCTTCGGCGGCAAAGGAGGTGTCGGCAAGACGACCCTCGCGACCGCGACTGCCGTCTGGTTCGCAGATCATGGCTATCAGACCACTGTTGTGTCGACCGACCCGACGGTGAGCCTGTCGGCCATGTTCGGCCAACAGATCGGCGGCGTGACGCGGGCGCCGATCCGCCACGTCAAGAACCTCTGCGGCCTGAACATCAACCCGACCGACGCCCGGGGCGTCTTCCAGCGCCGGCTCAACGGCGTTGTGAGCCAAATGACCGGCGCGTTCGGCAACGAGGTCATCAGCACGCCCTGCGCCGAGGAGATGGCGACGTTCGACCAGTTCGTGACCTTCCTTGAGGAGCCCGAGAGCGACGTCGTTGTCTTTGACACGGCGCCGACGGGGAAGACGCTCCGCGAACTCGCCATGCCCTTCGACTGGGCGAGCTTCCTGCAGAAGCAGATCCAGGATGGCAAGGAACTTGCGCGCGCGATGAACATGGGTCAGGAGTCGTTCGCAGAACTCGAGCACGACAAGCAGCGCTACGAGCGCGCCATGGCCGTCCTGGGCAATCGCGCGACGACGGTGTTCACGCTAGTGCTCCTGCCCGAACGCTTGCCGGTCGAGGAGACCCAGAGCGCCATCACCGGACTGGACCGACTCGGCATCCCGATCCAGGCCCTCGTGACGAACCAGTGCATCCTGCCCGAAGTCATCGAAGGCAACCGCTTCCTGGCGGCGCGGGCCGCCGTGCAGGCCCGTTACCTCGAAGAGATTGGCACGCGTTTCCACGGCCGCCTGAGGGCGCGCCTGCCGCTGCTCGATCACGATGTGTCAGACCTCGACTCTCTGCGCCAAGTAGGCGGGCTGCTCTTCGGCGAAGACGCGGGTGTGCCATGAGCCCTCGGCGCAGGGTTTCCGGGGAAGACATCATCGAGATGAGCGGGGTGGAGACCCTCCACCCGGGTGGACTCGATATCAGCCGGAGGATCGGCGAGGTCGTCCACCTCGATCCTTCGCTGCACGTCCTGGACGTCTCGAGCGGAAAGGGTGTGTTCGCCTGCCTCTATGCCAGGGAGTTCGGCTGCCGGGTGACCGGCCTCGACCTGAACGAAGCCTTCACGGAAGAGGCCCGGCGACGGGCGGCGATGGAGGGGCTCAACGGCAAGGTCGAGTTCAGGGTCGGGGATTCGCGTGCTCTCCCGTTTGCCGACGGGCAGTTCGACGTGGTGGTCAACGAGTGCGCCGTGGGGTTGACGGCGATCGGCGACTCGCGGGGCGTCCTGCACGAGATGGCAAGGGTCACGAAGCCCGGCGGCACGGTCGTCATTCACGAAAGCACCTGGCTGCGGGAACTTTCCGTGCTGGAGCGGGAAGATGCCGCCGAGCGCCTCGGTACAACACCCTTCACTGTTGAAGAGTGGAAGGCCATGCTCGCCGAAGCCGGCTGCCCCGCGGTTTTGGTCGAGGATTGGTCCGGAATCGAAAACGCCAGAAAGGTCAGGCCCGGTCACCATTGGAAGCGGAACGATTCACTGGCCTTCTTCACCGGGCCCGAAATGGCGGTACTCCTCGTTCGGGTGGTTGCACGGTTCGGGCTGCGCTCGCTGCTCGATCTCTACCGCAGTCGTGCGATCCTGACTGGCTACGTCAAGCAAGGCGTCCTGGGCTACGCGCTGGTGGTCGCGAAGAAAGGCGAGCCCGCAGCGTGAAACTCGCACCGACCGACCGGCCTATACACGGACGCCGCTCTTGGCCCCGTCTGTGCGCTGCCGGCGCCATCGTCCTGCTGGTCGCTGCGCCGCTTCCGGTGGTGGCGCAGGAATCGAAGGGACCGCTGCGCGTCACGCTCGCCGACTGTGTGAGGATCGCCATGGAACGAAATCCCGATGTCGCGTCGGCCGCCGGCGACGTTGAAGCCGCGGTCGCGGCCCGCGCTGGCGCGCGCGGCAACCTCGGTCCACGAGTGCGAGTCGAGACGAACGGGACGCGTTGGAACGCGCCGATCGAGAGCGTGTTCTCGATGGCCGATGCGCCTCCTCTGACGCTGGTGACGCGCGAGCAGACCTCGACGACACTGGCTGTGTCGATCGTGCAGCCACTCGGCTCGCTATGGAGCATTCACGAAGGCTATCGTCTGCGCGAACTGGCAGTCGATGCGGCGCGACTGCGCGGCCAGGCCACCCGCCGGGAGACCGCCTACCAGGTCACCGAAGCCTTCTACCGTCTGCTACAGGCAACGCAGCTGGCCGAGGTGGCGAGCGCTTCGGTCGATCAGGTTGAGACGCAGGTCGAGCGCGCCGGGTCATTCGAGCGACAGGGACTTGTCGGGTCGAACGACCGGCTCCGGGCGGAGCTTGGCTTGGCCGCCGCTCGCCAGCGATTGATCCAAGCCCGTGGCAACGTGGTCCTCGCCCGCGGCCGTTTGGCGGTTCTACTCGGGCTCGCGCCCGACGCTGCCATCGAACCCGCGGCGTCGCCGATTGAGTCGCTGCCGGCAGAACCGATGACCTCGGAGGAGGCGCAACGCCGCAGCCTCGCCATGCGCGTTGAACTCCGCGAGGTGGATACCCAGATCGAACAGGCGCACGCCAGCGTGCGGGCAGCCAAGTCCCGTTTTCTGCCCCACGTCAACGCCGTCGCCAGCTACCAGCGGAACACGGGGTCGCCGTTCCTCCCCGAGAACGCCTATTTCATTGGCGCCTTCCTCACGTGGGACGCCTGGCAGTGGGGCACCACCTACTACGGGACCGTGGAGGCCAAGGTGCGCCTCGGGCAAGCGCGCGCCGCGCGCTCCAAAGTGCAGAACGGACTGCGGCTGGAGGTGAGCGCCGCTCACGTTGCTGAGCAAACGGCGACTGAGGCGCTCGAGGTGGCCCGGCACGCCGTGGTGCAGGCGGAGGAGAACTTTCGCATCGAAAGCCGGCGTTACGAAGCGCGCGCGAACACCTCGTTCGACGTACTCGACGCCGAGACCCTCGTGACCCAAGCTCGCGGGAGCTATCAGACGGCGCTCTATGACCATTACATCGCGCGGGCGGCGCTGCGCCGAGCCGTTGGCGAAGCGCCAGCCCCCGCTTCTGGAGCCATCCGATGACGAAAGTGCGGCTACGTCGAGTCGTCCCCGTTGCGTTGGTCCTCGGCGTGCTCGGCCTTTTCGCCTGGCGCATCTTCGACGCGAGGGCGGCGCGCAAAGCAGCCGAGCGTCAACCGACCGTCATGCCGGTGCCGGTCTCGACCGCCATGGCCGCCCCGCGGATCATCGCTGAAAGAGTGACCTTCACCGGCGTAATCCGACCCCGGAACGAGGTGGACGTCTTTACCAAGGTCGCGGGCCGCGTCGAGGAGGTGCGTGTGCACGTTGGCGGCCGCGTGAGGGCGGGGCAGATCCTGACGGTCATCGAGCACCGTGAGATCTCCCTGCAGGGCGACCAAGCGCAGGCGCAGCTGCAGGTGGCGCTCGCGGGCCTCGAACGAGCGACGATCGGCTTGGAGACCGCGGCGGCGACCTACAAGCGGTATGAGGCGCTCCGGAACGAGCACGCCGTGCCGCAGGCCGAGTTCGAGCGTATTGAGTCTGCGCTCCGCGAGGCGCGGGCCGGCGTCGGGGCGGCCGAGTCCCAAGTGACGGCCGCGCGGGCGGCGGTCGCCATCGCGGCCGAGGCCGTGAGCAACAGCTGGGTGACGGCTCCCATCTCCGGTACGGTCACCCTTAGCTCGGTGAACATTGGCGCGCAGGCGGTGCTGGGCACGCCGCTCTTCCAAATCCAGGACATCACCGATGCCTTGAAACTCGAGAGCTCGGTGGTGGCGTCCGACTTCGCGAGGCTCCGTACGGGCCAGGACGTGCAAGTCACGGTGAGCGATCTGCCGGGCACCGTGTTCCCCGGCAAGCTGACGACTTTGACCCCGAGCCTAGACCCGCAAACACGGCGCGCGGCGGTGGAGATCACCATCGCGAACTCAAGGGGGCGTCTGCTCCCGAACATGTTCGGCCAGGCGTACATCGGGGTGGGGCGAACGATGGCCGCGCTGGCCGTACCGGAGCGCGCGCTCGTGAGCCTTCCATCCGGTCGCGTCATCTATGTGGTGCGCAACGGCAAGGCAGTAGAGGTCCGGCCGCGGCTCGGCGGCGTCGACGACGGGTTCGTCGTCGTCGAATCAGGCATTGGGGAAGGGGAGAATGTGATCATCGCAGGACAGACTGCGCTCCGCAATGGTGTCGCCGTGAGGATGATCGTCGAGAGGGCCGCGAAGGTGAGCATCCCATGAAGCTCTCCTATGTCGCGATCGACCGCCCGGTCCTCACCACGATGGCCGCGTTCGCCCTCCTCGTCCTGGGGGGGCTGGCGATACGGCGGCTCGGCGTTGACCTGCTCCCGGACGTCTCCGTCCCGGTCGTCACCGTGGCGACCCCCTACCCGGGCGCCGGTCCCGACGAGGTGGAGTCGCAGGTCACGCGCCCCATCGAGGAGGCGATCTCGACCATCAACGGGGTCGACGAGGTCCGAAGTTACTCGAGGGAGTCGATGTCCACGGTCATCGTCATGTTCAAGATGGACGCCGACTCTCGCCGTGCCAACAGCGATGTCCGAGACAAGGTGGCAATGATCCGCGGTGGGCTGCCCCGCGACGTACGCGACCCCGTCATCTCGCGCCTCGACCCGACCGCCATGCCGGTCATGACCTACTCGGTCGTGAGTTCTCGAGGACCGCTCGAGACTCGCCGTCTCACCGACGACCTCATCCGGCCGGCGCTGGAGCGGGTGGACGGAGTGGGCAGCGTGGCCATCTCCGGGGGCGCCGTGCGTGAGATCCGCGTAGAGCTCGAGCGTAGCCGACTCGAGGCTCTGCACCTCACGGTGGCCCAGGTCGCGCAGGCAATCGGCGCCGAGAGCTTCGACCTGCCGAGCGGGCGGATCACGGCGGCCACGCGCGAGGTGGGACTCAAGGCGGTCGGTCGCTTCCAGTCGCCTGCCGAGGTGGGCGAAGTGGTCCTTGCCTCGCTCCCGGACGGTGCCCAGATCCGAGTCCGCAATGTCGGGCGAGTCGTCGATGGGCTCAAGGAGACGCGGACGTTTACTCGGGTGAACGGCGTCGAGAGCGTCACGTTCGAGGTCCTCAAGCAGGCGGGCACCAACACCGTCGCCGTCGCCGACGGAATCGACGAGTCCGTTGCGCGGCTCGCGCACGCGCTGCCGCAGGACGTGAAGCTCACCAAGGTCATCGACGGGTCCCTCTTCATCCGCAACAATGTGGATGAACTCTGGCGCGCGCTCACCCTTGGCGGCCTCTTCGCGATCGTCGTCGTCTTCGTCTTCATGCTGGATGTGCGCTCGACCCTGATCTCTGCGGTGGCATTGCCGACGTCGGTCATCGCAAGCTTCTTCGTGATGTGGCAGCTGGGCTTCACGATCAACATGATGACGATGCTGGGTCTGTCGCTCGCCGTCGGCCTCCTCATCGACGACTCGGTGGTCGTGCGCGAGAATATCTTCCGCCACATGGAGCGGGGTGAGGATCCGGTCACGGCTGCACGCAAGGGCACCGCAGAGATCGCACGCGCGGTTATGGCCACGACCTTCACCATCGCCGCCGTCTTCCTCCCGATCGCGTTCATGAGCGGTCTTCTCGGCCGGTTCTTCAGCCAGTTCGGCGTCACGGTCACGGCGGCCGTCATGGTCTCTCTGATCGTTTCTTTCACGCTCGACCCGATGCTCTCGGCGCGCATCACGCAGGATATCGCGGCGGACCATCACGAGCGAATGCGCCGGCACCGGATCTACGGACCGATCGCACGCACGTACGACGCTCTCGAAACGCGCTACAGGACAGCGCTGGCTTGGGCGCTTGGCCATCGCAAGACCGTGGTCGCCAGCGCGACCGCCCTCTTCATCGCCAGCGTGGCCCTGGTGCCGCTCATCGGCACCGAGTTCACACCGCGCATCGACGTCGGCGACTTCTCCGTGAACCTCGAACTCCCGCCGGGAACGCCGCTCGCCGAGACGGACCGAACCGCAAAGGAAGTGGAGAAGGCGCTCCGCGAGGAACCGGAGGTCGTCTCGCTCGCTACCACGGTCGGTCCGAACGAGGAGGTGAACAAGGCCGCCATCTACGTCAAGGCGACTCCGAAGGCGCAGCGCGCTCGGTCGCTCGCCGCAATCATCGAGTCCGTGCGCCCGCGGCTCGCGGCGATCCCCGCGCTCGTCTTCACCATGCGAGAGGCGGCCCTGAGCGGCGCGACCGAGTCCACGTTGCTGCAGGCGCCCATCACCCTCTATGTGCAAGGGAGCGACCGACCGGAGCTGATGCGCGTGGCGCAAGAGGCCGAGGAGATTGTACGAGGCACCCATGGCGTGCGCGACGTGGCGGTCTCTTCCCGGGGGGGAGCGTCGGAGCAGCATCTGGTGATCGACAGACAGCGGGCGGCCGATCTGGGCGTGTCGTTCGCTTCCGTGGCCACGACCCTCCGGACGGCGGTGGAGGGCGAGCCGGTTGCGAAGTACCGCGCCGGCGATCAGGACATCGACGTGCGCGTTCAGCTCCAGCCCGCCGACCGCGGGAGTCTGGAGACGCTACGGTCCCTCACGGTCCCCTCGCGACATGGCCGGACGATCACCGTCGGCGAGGTCACGCGCCCCACCGAGGTGGTCACGGCCGGCACGATTGAACGGTTCAACCGCGAACGCCAGGTGACCGTGAGCGCGAACCTTGCCGGTGTCGCGTTGGGCGACGTGGTGAGCGAGCTGGAGCGCAGGCTCGAGAGCATCCCACGGTCGGCCGGCACCCACTTCTTCTTCGCGGGCGAGGCGGAACGGATGCGCGAGTCCATCGCAAGCCTGGGTCTCGCCCTCGCCCTGGCGGTGATCTTCATCTACATCGTCCTGGCAGCTCAGTTCGAGTCGTTCCTGCACCCATTCACCATCATGCTGTCCCTGCCCCTCGCCATCGTCGGCGCGCTCGCCTCGCTTTTCCTCGCCAAGAGTTCGCTGGGGATGTTCTCGATGATCGGTATCGTGCTTCTGATGGGACTGGTCACGAAGAACGCCATCCTTCTGGTCGATTACACCAACCAGCTCCGCGACCGCGGCAAGGACATCGTCTCGGCGTTGCTCGAAGCAGGCCAGACGCGTCTGCGTCCGATCCTCATGACCTCGGTGGCGATGGTCTTCGGCATGCTCCCGACGGCCGTCTTGCACGGCGAGGGCTCGGAGATGCGGGCGCCCACCGCCATCGCGGTCATCGGCGGTGTCATCACCTCCACTGTGCTCACGTTGGTCGTCGTGCCGGTCGTCTACGCTTGGGTGGACCGCTTCACGTTCCGGGGTCGATCGACGTCTCCCCGGAATTGAGCAAAAGGTCAGAGCTGGAGTCGGCGCAACATGTTTGCGGTCCGCCCGGCCCGTGGAGGGTTGGACCATGAAGCGCTCGAAGTTCGCAGAAGCGCAGCTCACCGTGCGTACCTAGATTGCCGGGCATCGCTGGTCGCACTCAGCCGTCGCCTCGGACCCTCGTCCCGCCCTCACCAAGTGAGGGAGTTTGACCAGGCCACAGGTGAGGGAGTTTGAGGTGGCTACCGGGGGCGTGAAGAACCATCGCCATCTGCCCTTGCTGAAACATGCCCTTCGGAACACTCTTTCCCTCACGCACTCCGCCGCGGCGTACGCCGCATCATCAGCGGTATCGCCTTCTATTCAACTACGCTTGGGACACACTCTGGACACGCTGCTCACGAAGACTCTGGTGACGCTTGGGAGTACTGCATCGATCAGTTTCGGTATCTGGCACTTCTTCGTTCCGAGGAAATGGAACTGGTACTCGTACATGGACGCATCGGCCACCGAGCTCATCGCCGCGGTGCGGGCGATCAACGTCTTCTTCTCGCTGTCCCTCGTGCTGTTCGGGCTGATGAACCTGCTCATGGCGTACGGGCAGAATGCCAACCGATATTCGGTGCTGGTGGTTCTGGGAGCGACGTGCGCGCTGTGGGCGGCGAGGGTCGTGATGCAGCTGACCTATCCGCAAGGTTCGATGAACCCGGCCCTGCAGCACGGCATGCTTCTCGTGTTCGTACTGGTGCTCGGGTGCTACTCAGCCTCGCTTGTGATGGTGCTGCTGGACAAGAACCCGGGCTGACGGTTGCTTCGCCGGACTCCTCGCCGCGTACCGGGCCTTGTGGAGACCCACGCCTGTTGCGGGTCAAGCGCAACGTGTTGGCTTGTCTCCGTCCTGGAACTCTGACGGAGCGGAATTCGGTTGGGGGAAGCGAGTGACGCATCCCGGGATGGTGCGTTCGCGCGACTGATGTACGTTGGGGTTGTCGAGACACCGCCTCCATCAGCGAGAGGCACCGCCAAATGCGTCACGCGTCGCTGCAACTGCCACTCACCGCGCCCTGGATTGAATCGCCCCGGGTTTTCCGGAGACTCCGTCAGTTGAGTGTCCACCCCGGTGGGGTGGTCTGGGCAGTGTGATACTACGCATCGTACTTCGCGGGCGGGAGGTAGCCCAGCGGTTCCATGATGACCTCATCGCGGAAGACGACAGACAAGCGCTGGACGGGCGCGGAGAGGTGGCGCGTCGTGCTGGAAGCGAGTCCGTGCAATGCCAGCGTCCTGCGCGCGTTGTTGCGGCGCAAAGGCCTCCACGAGGGAGTTGGCAGCGTGGCGCGCGGGGCGGCGGAAGCGGCGTTGGCGGAGCCGGTCAAGCTCTCGCGTGGGCGCGCCAAGCTCTCGCCCGAGACGCAGCGTATTCAGGTGTTGGAGCGCGAACTGCGGCTGAAGGATGCCGCGCCGGTCAAGACGGCTGCACGTCTGGTCCTGAAACATAGTGCTGGCGATCAGCGACGCCGAGCGGAGGAACTTAGAGCGTCACGGCGGATATCAACAAGAAACCTATTGCCCAATGAGCAGACAGAGGCGAGATGAGAAATCTACTAGTATGCGTGTCGCTCTGCGTGACCCAACTCAATGGCCAAGTTGTCGGCACACTCCATGACGGCAGAGATGGAAAGGACTACAGGACTGTCAGGATTGGAAACCAATGGTGGATGGCTGAAAATCTGAACCATAAAACAAGAAATGGTTCTCTCTACTACGATAACGACGGCAAGACCAATTCGTCGACTTATGGGATGCTATACGATTGGAATACAGCGGCCACTTCTTGCCCGAACGGGTGGCATCTACCCTCTCATGAAGAATGGAGCTACCTGGAGATGGAGCTTGGCTTTCGGCCAAATGAACCTGTATCTGGGAACAATATGTATGGAAGAGACGAAGGTGGAATGTTAAAGGAAGCTGGGTATTCACATTGGCTAGCACCTAATATCGGTGCATCCAATACAACCGGTTTCTCTGCATTGCCCGGTGGTCATTTTTCCATGAACCAATTTTGGGGTAGAAACAAAGTCGGTCACTTTTGGGCTGGAGAGAAGGATTCTACCAGCGCATGGTATCGAAGCGTGGCAAATAATGACGCCCGCATACATATATTCTACCAAGAGAAATCCAATGGCTATAAATCCCTTCGTTGTGTAAGGGATTCCATCATCTTGACCGGAAGATTTATGGGACAGTCAAGTCCGGGCAGATTACCGAAGCCTTTTGGGCTAGGTATCATTTCAAGACTTGGCAGCAATGAGCATACCGTTTCGTTTTCTCCGGACGGGAAGGAAATGTACTTTACCCGTGATCCTGATAGAAAGACATTCACAGTAAGATCACAAGATGGCGAATGGACAACGCCTGTACCTGCAAGGTTCAATGGAAGGGAAGCGATCTTTTCACCAAGAGGTTCAAGATTGCTCTTTGGTGATGGCGACATTTGGTTTGTCAAGAAGAAGAACGATGAATGGTCTTCACCTCAAAAGTTCAATTCAAATATCAATACAGAAGCATACGAATTCTATGCCTCTATGTCCGACAATGGGACACTATATTTCTCACGACTTGAAAACAGACACCCTTCAATCTTTGCATCACAATTCAGGAATGGTGAATACCTAGAAGCCATGAAATTGCCTGCTCCAATCAATCTTGATTCCGGAAACAACTTTCATCCCTTCATATCACCGGATGAAGATTATCTGATTTTCAACTCAGATAGGACGGGTGGTTTTGGTGACGCCGATCTGTATATAAGCTATAAGAACAAGGATGGTCATTGGGAGAGACCAATCAATTTGGGAGGCAAGATCAATTCTGAATTGCGTGATATCTGTCCGACAATAACGCCGGATGGAAGATTCCTGTTCTTCACCCGGAATTGGGAGGAAGACGGCAAATGGCAGGGAGATGTCTATTGGGTATCTACGGATTTCATAAATGAGTTCAAGCGTCAGTCGCCAGACATTGCAAAGAAGACAAGAAGAGAGTGAAAGCGGACTCGACTGACAGTACGATCTCGCACGTCATGCGCGCACTGCGGCGAGGCGCGGCGACGTGGCTCGTCGTCACCAACCTGCCGACACAGGCCTTCGCCGGAATGGCCGCCGGCGAAGACGTCGCCGCCCTGCTTGCAACCCAGACGACCGTCGTACGCGCGCTGCCAGGGTTCACCACCCAACTCCACGGGACGTCGCAGGTCACCCGTGATGCCTCGGCCCCGAACGTGATCGGCATCCTGCGCGGCAGCGACGCGACACTCCGCGCCGAGCACATCGTCGTGACCGCGCACATGGACCACCTCGGCGTCGGGCGGCCGGTGAACGGGGACTCGATCTACAACGGCGCCGATGACAACGCCTCGGGCACGGCGGCGGTGCTTGAGATCGCGCAGGCCTTCGCGCGCTTCGACGCCCGGCCGTGGCGCTCCTTGATCTTCCTCACCGTCTCCGGCGAGGAGGAAGGCCTCTGGGGCAGCGGCTGGTATGTGAACCACGTCGCGGTGTCGCTTAGCCAGACGGAGGCCGACCTCAACCTCGACATTGTCGGCCCGGGCTGGAGGGACTCGGTATCCGTCATCGGACTCGACTTCTCGACGCTCGACGAGACCTTCAGCCGCGTTGGACGCGCGCCCCGTCATCGACCACTGGCCGGAGCAGATCTTTCTGAACTGGTCAGACCACACCAACTTCGCGCGCCGTGGCGTTCCGATCCTGTACTTCATGGACTTGACGCCGTCCGACTATCATCGCGTCACCGGCACCGTGGACAGATCGACGCCGAGTCGGCCGCGCGCATCGCCCGGCTGGCGTTGTTGACGGCGCTCGACATGGCCAATGCTGCCTCCCGGCCCGAGTGGGACGCCGCGTGCCGGCGGCGAGTTGCAGATCCACGTGGGCCTGCAATACCGCGATGCACTACACAGGATCCTGGGGTAATCCGGGGCAATGGAGGAGAGATGATGGCCGTTTCACTGACCGTGCCGCGAAGTGCACGGGCGCTTCGCCAACAAACCGCGACGCTCCTCGCCCTGATGAGTGTGCTTGGGGTCTCCGTCGGCCAATCCCAGAACAGGCCGGATGCGAACGCCTACCTGGGCCAGAGTCCGCCGGGCAACACGCCCGTCGTTTTCGCGCCGGGAATCATCTCCAGAGGGAATATCCACAGTCGTTTGGAGATCTCCCCCGACGGCCGGGAGATGTTCTGGAATACTGTCGACATGAAGACGTTGGCGACTCGCATCCTGACCGTGCGGATGGTCGATGGAAAATGGTCGGGCCCGCAGTCACCATCGTTTGCCCAGGAAGGTGACACCCAAGGGGCGATCTTCTTGCCGGGCGGCAAGCGCCTGTACTTCAGCCGCAACACTGGCGCTGGTTGGGTAGCGCAATATGTCGAACGCTCGGCGAATGGATGGAGCGCTCCTCGCGGGGACGGTTTCGCACCGAGCGGGAGTTCGTCCTTCACTCGCTCGGGTCGCGTCTACTACTCAGCGGGCATGACGACGAAGGTGTGGAATACCGGCATCTTCGGAGCCCGGTATTCGGCGGACGGATTCTTGGATGCCCGTGCGATGGGTGCGGCGATCAACGTTCCGGACGCCATCGACTATACGCCCTACGTCTCACCCGATGAGTCCTTCCTGCTGTTCTCGTCGAACCGTCCGTTGATCGGCGACAAGGAAGCGATGTTCATCCACGTCACGTTCAGGAAGAGCGATGGTTCGTGGTCGACACCCCAAAGACTCAGTGATATTCCGGCCAGGTTTCCTTCGCTGTCGCCGGACGGGAAATATCTCTTCTTCTGCGGGGACGATGGGAACTTCTACTGGGTCGACCGGACCTTCGTGGACCGGCTCAAGGGCGCCTAATCCAGCACGGAACGGCCCGCCCCACCCCCGGAACGACCTCAGGCTGCGTATTTCGTTGCATCCAGCGCACCAGATAGTCGTTCACGTGCCTCACAATGGATGCATCGTTGACACGGATAGAATCGGCCGTAATAGTTCGACCAACCACGCAGCACGACATTCTATCTGTACGTGGAGACCGACGAGGAGTCGACGGACGCAGCAACTGCGTGCCATCGCGCTGGACCGGAGGAATCATGTCTTCGATCGCTCCCACGCGGTAGCGGAGTGCGCGGCGATGCTGTACAGTTTGATTTGCATGCGCGCGCAGCGTGACATCGCCCCGCCTGCGCAAGCGTCGGACATCCTGCCAAAGCTCATCAGGAGCAAGTGCCTGGACCGACTGCATCGTCTTCAGGGTGTAAACAATCAACGACACGCTTCTCCCAGACCATCTCCCATCGCCTCGGTAGATGGGACGGCTTCCAAGGAGGTACTGGTGTGAGGGCATGCAAGGGTCCTGGGGCGTCTTCCGACTCAGGGCGACCGCCGCATCGCGACACGCGGACGAGCGCGGTAGATCCACGCGCTGACTATGTGCGGCGCGCGGCGGAGAGCGAGGTGGCGCGCGACGACGCGCGCCGATCCTCGAACCGCATCGGGAACTTGCGGCTCCTGACATTCCTGACGCTGGTGACCGCGCTCGTCCTCGGGGACGTCCACGAGGGGAGCACGGGGAGTGCGGCGGTCGGGTTGGCTGTCGTCTTTGCCGGTGCGTTCGTCGCCGAAATCTGCTGGCATCGACGGACGCACAGGCGCGAAGCATGGCACGAGACACTCCGCGCGTTGGCGTACGAGGGTGTCCTCCGCATTGACCGACGATGGCAAGAACTCGACGAGGCGCTCCCGGCCGGTGAGCGCGTACGCGAGACGCCGGACGCAGCCCACCCGTACGCGGGCGACTTGGATGTCCTCGGCGTGGCCTCGGTCGTGCGCCTGCTCGGGCCGGTCACGTCGGAGATCGGTCGCGCCAAGCTGCGCGGGTGGCTGCTGGAGTCGCCGGGCCAGGCGCAGGCGCGCTCCCGCCAGGACGCGGTGCGTGAGCTCGCATCGCGGGCGGAGTTGCGCACCATACTGGCCGCGCACGGACGTATCGGAGCGCTACCGCGTCCGTGGATGATCGAGCCGTTCTTGGCGTGGGCCGAGCGGACTGCCTGGATGGGATCCGGGCTGCTATGTGCGGCCCAGATCCTTCCCGTGCTCTGGCTGGGGCTTCTTGCCGGTTCGTTCGTTGCCGGCTTGCCGCCGCTGTGGATGGTCCCGGTGCTCGTGCAAGTCGAGCTGCTCCGGCGCCACCGGCGGCGCATTGACGCGGATCTGCGGTTGGTGGAGGGCGGGCTTCCGCTGCGGGCCTACGGTCGACAGTTGGCTATCCTCGAGGAAACGCCGTGGTCGGCGCGGCACCTCCTCGAGGTGACGGACGTTCTGGTGCGTTCGGGATATCTGGCCTCGCGGGAGCTTCGTCGCCTCGACCGCCTTCTAGACACCGTGCAGAGCCGGCGCAACCCCGTGTACGGGACCCTCGCACCTGTGCTCCTCCTCGACGTCCACCTCGTGGCAGCGCTGGACAGGTGGCGGGCGCGCGTCGGAGAGTCGGTGCGCAGCTGGCTTGAAGCTCTAGGCACCGTTGAGGCGCTGTCCGCGCTGGCGACCATGGCCTGCGAACATCCCGAGTGGTGCTTCCCCGAACTCGCGGAGGAGGGGCCGACGAGGCTCCGGGCCGAGGCGCTCGGCCATCCGCTACTGCGTCCCGACGTCTGCGTGCGCAACGAGGTGGATGTCGGCCCCCCAGGTGGCTTCCTGCTCGTGACCGGTTCGAACATGTCCGGGAAGAGCACGCTGCTACGGGCGATCGGAACGAATGTCGTGCTCGCCCGCGCGGGCGGACCCGTCTGTGCGCGCTCGATGACGGTCCCCGACGTGCGGGTTCGAACCAACATGCGGGTCAAGGACTCCGTCACCGCGGGCGTATCCCTCTTCATGGCTGAACTGCTCCGCATACGGGACATTGTGCGGGCCGCGGACGACGACGAGGAGCCCCCTGTGCTCTTCCTCCTCGATGAGATCCTGCACGGCACGAACACGGCAGAGCGTCGCATCGCCGCCCGAGCCGTGATCCGTTACCTACTGGAGAGCGGCGCGATCGGCGCGGTAAGCACTCACGATCTCACGCTCGCCGATGCCCCCGATCTGCGCGCCGCCGCCATCGCAGTGCACTTCCGCGAGCACGTCGTGTTGGGGAAGGAGGGGCGTACGCGGCTCACATTCGACTACCGCCTTCACGGCGGCCTGGCCACGACGCGGAACGCGCTCAAGCTCCTCGACGCCGTCGGGCTCGGAGGACTGAAGCGGCTTTATGACGAGCAGGGGGACGGTCCGAGGTGCCGGCGACAGTGACAGACTTCACTTGCAACAACGGGGCTGACGGCAGTTGATGCGTGCACAACGCATGGAGCGATGTGAAACGAGGTGAAACATGGACCGTCGCCGTGAGCCCCGGGCGCGCGCCGATCGGCCGGGCGAAATGGGGACTGGCGCGCGCGACGGCCGGATGCCGGTTCACTTCCAAGGCCTCTGGCGCTACCAGCTGAACCAGTAGTTCGCCTTCAGCGCGAAGACGTTGTTGTTGCGGCCCTGGCACAGTTGTCGCACGTCCTGCGTGGCGTGGAACGTGGCGTCGTTCCCGTACGCCGAGCAGTTCTGCGTCCACACGAAGTAGAGAGTCGACCCGGGCCGGTACTCCCAGCGCAGCACGGCGTTGACGCGCAGCGAGCGTGACGAGAAATCGGGATTCCCGATCCACGCACTCGGGCGCGGGCCCGCACCGTCCGGATCGACCGTGTGCCCGAGGAGCTGTCCCTGCGCATCCGTGCTGTCGCGCTGCACCGATCCTGCGTATTCCGGAGCAATCCGGCCACCCATTCCGGTTGAATCCGGCCACCTGTTCCGGACGAATCCGGCCACCCAGTCTGGACCAATCCGGCCACCGGGTTCG
>Ga0334722_10003079_pt1 | contig 18231 bp, 15 predicted proteins | sample C3_bottom_MG_FD_207210 | JGI IMG/M metagenome (GOLD analysis project Ga0334722, IMG submission 207210) | Sediment microbial communities from Yellowstone Lake, YNP, Wyoming, USA - C3_bottom | ecosystem: Environmental > Aquatic > Freshwater > Lake > Sediment | place: USA: Wyoming | collected...
GCGCCGCCTCCATCGCAAAGTCGAGCGTGGCCACCTCGCTTCCCGCCACCGCGACGCTTCCGGTGTCCGGCCGGTAGCCCAGCCGGAGGACACGGAGCTGGTAGGCGCCCGGCGCCACGTTGCGGAAGGTGTACTGACCCTCCCGGCCGCTGGTCTCGATCCGGTTGGTCCCCGCGGTGGTGCTGGTGAGGAGCACCCTCGCTGCTTCCAGGGGCGCGCCGCCGGCTGCGTCGGTCACCTTGCCGGTGATCGAGCCGGCTTGCGCCAGGGCGCCGGGCGGGGCGGCGAGAGCGCACAGCAGCAGGGCGAAGCCAAGGGATCGCTGACGGGGGCCAGTTGCCATGGTCCTTCTCCTGTCGGGCGAGGACTGCGCCGCGGCGCGGATGTCGGTTCTGCAAGCAGTGCTGAAAGGAGGGGTGCGACACGGCAATGTGCAGAGGGCCGGCCGAGTTGTCCAGCGGACGAGCGGGCCAAGCTTGACCATCCCGTTGCCGGGCCGTATCTAGTGCGCATACCCCCTTCTCTTGGAGGAACCGTGTCACGACGTGTAGTCGGGTTCTTCGGGTGCGTCGCGGTCGCGCTGGTCACCGCCGCTCCGGTCTCCGCTCAAGGGGGGGCTCTCCGCGGCGCCGTCTCCGACAGTACGGGAACGCCGCTGCCCAATGCCACGGTGGCGGTGGAGGGCACCGAGTCTCGGGGTGTGACGGGGGCGCAGGGCGGGTATGAAATCCGCGGGGTCCCCTCGGGGCGCTACACGGTGCGGGTCCGCCTCATCGGGTTCCAGGCTGCCACGGCGAGCGTCGAAGTCGCCGCCGGTGAGGAAGTGCGGCAGGATTTCACCCTGGCCCGGAGCACGGTGCAGCTGGCTCCGATCGACGTCGTCGTCGGCTCCCGCGCGCGGCACACAGCGGCGGAGGAGCTGGCGGTTCCGGTGGACATCTTTCCGGCCGAGCAGCTGGCCCAGCAGGGCAGCACCGAGACGAGCGTCATCCTCCAGGCCGTCTCGCCGTCCATCAATTTCCCGCGGCAGAGTGTCACCGACGCCGGCGACATCGTGCGGCCGTTCACGCTGCGGGGCCTGAGCCCCGACCACACCCTGGTGCTGGTGAACGGCTGGCGCCGCCATCAGACGGCGCTGGTCAACAACTTCACCTACGGCATGGGCGCCGGGTCCAGCGGCGTGGACCTGAACGCGATACCCTCGAGCGCCCTCGACCGCATCGAGGTACTGCGTGACGGGGCGGCGGCCCAGTACGGCTCGGACGCGATCGCTGGGGTGGTGAACCTGGTGCTCAAGGATGGGGCGTTCTCGCCCTTCCTTACCGCCGACGCGGGCCGCTACACCACCGACAACTATCCCGACGACGGCACCACCGTCAACGTGAACGGCGGCTGGGGCATTCCTCTGGGCCGGGGCTCGCTCGGCATCTTCGGCGAGTTCCGCGACCGGCAGCCGACCAACCGCGCCTGGGCCGACATCTACGAGACGACCGGCACTGGCGTCGCCGACTCGATCAACGAGATCGGCCAGGTGATCCACAAGAACAATCCGGTGCCGCAGCCCAACCACCACTGGGGCGACGGCCTCGAGCGCGACGCGCTGGCCTGGGGCAACTTCCGGATGCCGGTAAACGAGTCGGGCAGCAGCGAGGTCTACGCCTTCGGCGGCTACAGCCACCGCAAGGGCATCGGCAATCCCTACCGGCGCTATGCCGGCAGCGCCCGCGCCTGGGACCAGATCTACCCCCAGGGGTTCCTGCCCACCATCGGTGGCCTCGTGACCGACTACTCGATGGCCGGCGGGCTCCGCGGGCTGGTCTCGGGCTGGAGCTACGACCTCGGGGCGGAGTTCGGCCACGACGATTTCGACTACGAGATCGGCAACACGCTGAACGCCTCGCTGGGCCCCTGTCTCGACGTGCCCTGCGCCCCGGGCGCCGACGGGGTCCTCGGGACCTCCGACGACCCCGGCATCCCCAACCAGATGTCGTTCTTCGCCGGCCGGGTGTTGCGGGAGGAGTTCATCACGGCCCTCAACATCGCCAAGCCGGTCGAGCTGGGGCTGCCCAAGCCGGTCAATCTGGCCTTCGGCGCCGTGTTCCGGCGGGAACGCTACGCGATTCGCTCCGGCGAGCTGGCATCGTACGTCAACGGCGGAGCCCCGGACCAGACGGGCTCAGGGGACCTCGCGCCTGGCGGCTCGCAGTCGTTCCCGGGGTTCGCGCCGGGCGACGCGACGGACCGGCACCGGAACAATTTCGGGCTCTACGCGGACGCGGAGAGTCAGCTTTCCAGCAAGGTGCTGGTCGACGTCGCGGGCCGGTTCGAGAATTACAGCGATTTCGGTTCCCGGGTGAGCGGGAAGGTGTCGGCGCGGTTCCAGCCGTCGCCGAGAGTGACCTTCCGCGCCGCCGCGAGCAGCGGCTTCCGCGCCCCCGGCTTGAGCCAGATCTCGTTCAGCAAGGTGGTCACCAACGTCATTGCCGGTCAATTCGTGGACGTCGGCATCTTCCCCGCCGACAACGCCGCCGCCATCGCGCTCGGCGCCAAGCCGCTCCAGGAGGAGACGTCGTTCAACCTCAGCGCGGGGCTCGTCGTCACCCCAGCCGACAACTTCACCATCACCGCCGATTACTTCAGGATCCAGATCAACAATCAGATCCTTCTCGGCGCCACCTTCGACGACCAGGCATCGGTGGATCTCCTCGCCGGCGCCGGCTTCGGGAACATCCAGGGCGTCCAGTACTTCACCAACGGACTCGACACGCGCACGCAGGGGGTGGATGTCACCGCCGACTACAGGGTGCCGGCCGGAGCCAGCGGCACACTCCAGCTCTCGGCGGGCATCAATGTCACCCGAAACAAGATCATCCGGGTCGATCCGTTGCCTCAGGTACTCATAGACGCGGGCTCGACGGAGCCGGGACTGCTCGACTCGGTGACGGCGATCGGCATCCAGGATGAGCGGCCCGACTGGCGCGGCACCTTTCAGGCCAACTACACCGTGGGGCGCTTTTCCTCGCTGGCCCGGTTCTCGTACTACGGGGGGTTCTCGTCCGCCCAGCCCGGCTTCTGCGACCTCTGCCGCGAGAACTACGGAGGCAAGGGGCTGGTGGACGCCGAGATCGGCTACCGGTTCAACGCGGTCAAGTTGTCGGTCGGGGTCAGGAACCTCTTCGACACGTATCCCGACCAGCCGAGCTCGACCGTGGTGGTGGACGACGCGGGAGACACCTCGAAAGACTTCAACAACAACTTCGGGACCTTCCCCTGGGCGGCGGCTTCGCCGTTCGGGTACAACGGCCGGTTCGTCTACGCGCGAATGGAGATGCAGCTGGTACGGTAGGACGGAGGGACGGAAGGACGGAGGGACGGAAGTCTGACGGTCCCTTCCGTCTTTCCGTCCTTTCTTCCGTCTTTCCGTCCTTTCTTCCGTCCTCTCCGTCCTTCTTTCCGTCCTCTCCCCCTTCCGCCGTCCCACCTGGCTAACCTAAGATTCGCCACCTCAACCCAGACATCCATGTCCGTTTCGTACGACCTCATTGTCATCGGCGGTGGCCACAACGGTCTGGTCACCGCGGCCTACCTGGCGGGCGCCGGGCTCAAGGTGTGCGTGCTCGAGCGCCGCGAGGTGCTCGGTGGCGCCTGCGTGACGGAGGAGGTGTGGCCCGGCTTCAAGGTGTCCACCGCGGCCTACGTCAACAGTCTGCTCCGTCCGGAGATCATCCGCGACCTCGAGCTCAAGCGGCACGGTTTCGAGATGCTGCCGCGGAGCCCTTCCTCGTTCACGCCGTTTCCCGACGGGCGTTCGCTGCTGATGGGCCCGGACAAGGAGATGACCCGCAGGGAGATCGCCAAGTTCAGCGCGCGGGACGCGGAGGCGCTGCCGCGCTACGAGGCGATGCTGGAGCGAGTGGCCGACTTCCTCGAGCCGACGCTCACGATGACGCCGCCGAATCCCTGGTCGCTCCGGCCGTCGAACCTGATGCAGCTCGCCAAGCTCGGCCTCGCCTTCGTGAAGCTGGGCACCGACGGCCAGAAGGCGATTGAGATCCTCACCGGTGCGGCCACCCCGATCCTCGACCGGTGGTTCGAGTCGGAGCAGCTCAAGGTGACCCTCGCCACGGACGCCATCATCGGCGCGATGGCTTCGCCCTCGATGCCGGGCACGGCGTATGTGCTGTTCCATCACGTCATGGGCGAGTGCGACGGCGTTCGCGGGGTGTGGGGCTACGTTCGGGGTGGCATGGGCGGGATCAGCAATGCGATCGCGGCGGCGGCGCGCGAGCGCGGCGCTGACATCCGCACCGGCGCCGAGGTGGCGCGCATCCTGGTCAAGGGCGGGGTGGTGCAGGGCGTGGCTCTGGCGGATGGCACCGAGATCCGGGCACACCGGGTGGCATCGGGGGTGGATGCCAACGTCACCTTCCTCAAGCTGATGGACCGGGACGATCTCCCGGCCGAGTTCGTGGAGGCGGTCCGCAACCTCGACTATGCCAGCGCGAGCTGCAAGATCAACGTCGCGCTCAGCGAGCTTCCCGACTTCACCGCCGTTCCCGGTACGAAGCCGGGGCCGCAGCACCGGGGCACGATTCACCTCGCCCCCACCATGGAGTTCATCGAGCGGGCGTACGACGACGCCAAGTACGGGCATCCGTCGGCCCACCCGATCGTCGAGGCGACCATTCCCTCGGTGCTCGATGATACCGTCGCGCCTGCGGGTAAGTACGTGATGTCGATGTTCACGCAGTACTTCCCCTACAAGCTCGCGCCCGGACTCTCGCTCGAGGTGGAAAAGGAGAAGTACGCCGACCGCTGTTTCGATCTCATGAACCAGTATGCCCCGAACTTCAAGCGGTCGGTGATCGCGCGGCAAATCCTGTCGCCGGTGGATCTCGAGGAGCGATTCGGCCTCACGGGTGGAAACATCATGCAGGGAGTGATGTCGCTCAGCAGCCTGTCGTTCATGCGCCCGGTTCCTGGCTATGCGGACTACCGGACGCCGGTGCGGGGGCTGTACATGTGCGGCGCGGCGACCCATCCCGGCGGCGGGGTGATGGGGGCGTGCGGGTACAACGCGGCGCGGGAGATCCGGCGAGACCTGCGCGCGGGGTGACGGTCGCCGTGCTCCGTCGCGTGCGAGAGCGTCACGCACTCGCCGGGCAGCTCGATTGCGGTGGTTGCTGCGCCGTCGCGCGCAGGAGCGGCACGGGCTGTCGGTTCCGCGGACGCCCGCTGCGCGAGCGGGGCAGGCACACTCCGGACGCTGCAGTGGCCTGCGCCCGGGAAAGCTGGTGGGAGTAACTGGCGGCCCACTGACGCGTCCTCCGCGTGCCTGCCCCGCTCGACGCGCGGTCGTCCGGGTCTGTCAGCGATGCGCCGATGCCGGGTCGCGATGGGAGCGGCACACCCCTCGTCGTGCTGCAGGCGGCGGCGTCCGGGAGAGGAAGTGGGCACGCGACCGCTCGCCTGACGCACTCCTCAGGGGATGCCACTCCCATCGCGACCGAACATCGGTGCTCCGTCGTGTGCGGGAGCGGCACACCCCTCGTCGTGCTGCAGGCGGCTGCGTCCGGGAGAGGAAGTGGCACGCGACCGCCCGCCTGACGCACTCCTCTGGGGATGCCGCTCCCTGCACGCGACCGGGCATCGGGGACTGGCGACCGGCGGCGGCGAGGGCGTGCCCCCGTAGGCGACGTCCCAGGGGAGTGGGGGGCGGTTGTCGCGGACGTCGCCGGAGGGGGTATGTCCGCGCTGCCGCCGGGATGGCACGGATGCCGGGGAGCCCCTGTCCCCCCGGCACCGCACCGATGCCGCCGCTACACCTTACTGCGCCAGCCGCAGCAGGCTCATCGGATCCACCGTGATCGCCCCGTAGCGCGCGATCCAGTGCAGGTGCGGCCCCGTTGCCCGGCCGCTCTGCCCGATAGCGCCGATCACCTGCCCCTGCGCCACGGTGTCTCCCGCCGCCACATCTACCCTGCTCAAGTGGAAGTAGCCTGTCACGAGGCCGCCACCGTGGTTGACGTACACGGCGTGACCCGCCAGATAGAAGTTGCCTACGAGCGCCACCACTCCGCGCCCTGCCGCGCGCACCGGCGCGCCTGTCTTCCCGGCGAAGTCCGTTCCGAAGTGCCGGCTGGTCACCTCTCCATTGAACTCTCGACCGGTTCCGAACCTGCTCGTCACCCGGCCGGGACCCGGCGCGGCGAACTTCCCCTTCCAGAGTCGGCTGGTCTCGTGCGCCCTGGGGCCGATGGCGCGGGCCTCGCTGACTTCGCGGTCCACTCGGGCCTGGGTGGCGCTGTCGAGCTTGGTGTACCTGGGCGCCACCGTGAGGTGCTCGTGGGCATAGGCAGGAGTGACGAGGGGGAGCGCGACCACCACGGTGTCGCTCGGCGGGCGGCCGACGATGCGGAGGACCACGCTCAGCGAGTCGGGCCCTTCGATCGGGACGGCGGCGATGGCGCGGTACGATCTGCCGGCCGCCTCGAAGTGGAGCGGCTCGCCCGCCGCCTCCCCCTCCAGCCCCGGCGGCATGTCCGTCGAATCGGCGAAGTGCGCCACCAATCGGACGATGGTTCCCCGGACCGGCGCCGCCGGGATGGCGCGAAGGGTCACCGCGGCCTCTGCGGCCTGCGCGTGGGCCCCGGCAGCCGACAGCGAGGCGGCCGCGACCATCATGGTGAGGACAGAAACTCGCTTCACCGGGCGAATCGGCGGATGAGCGGGGTGTCGCAGGAAGATTGGCGGAGAAGCGCCCTGGAGTTCAGCGGTCGCCGCTCAGGAGGAGGCGGGAAGAGGGGGCGGCCCCTTCCGGCGCGCGCCACGGCAGCCTGGCGGGCCTGTCGGACCAGAAGACGAGTGGCTGGTCGGGGAGGCCGAAGTGCTCCTGCGCGACGGAGACCAGCCGTTCCCCCCTCCGGCGGACGCCGCCCCGCATCACCTTCCTCCGGATGGTCTTGGCGTTCTTGAGGGGCGCCTCTCCCGAAGGGTCGAGTTGGAGCGCGGGGGACGCGGGTCCGCGTAGAAACTCCACCATGTAGTCGAACGAGAGTCCGAGGTGCTGGTCGATGTCGGGGTCTTCCAGCGGCCACCGGCTGTACTCGCGCGCAACCTGGGTGGCGCGCTGCCAGCTGGAGCTCTCGGTGAGCCGCACCATGCCGCGGAAGAGGCGCCGGTTGGTGCGCACGCTGAAGATCGTGGGCGCCAGGATCCGGTCGAGGTGGGCGTCCGCTTCGCCGTGATCGAGGAGGATCACGTCCTTGGCGGCCTTCGAGTAGGCATCGCCCAGGTGGCTCTCCACCCGGGCCTCCCAGTAGGAGTGTCCGACGGAGGCCGTACTGCTCGTGAGGGTGAGTTGGCGCGGCACGAAGTAGTTGTGCGCCACGGCGTCGGCGGAGAGATGGGAGAGATAGCCCAGGGCGAAGGCGCGCAGCGCGTCGGTCCCGGCCAGATCGTGGATCTCCTGCCCGACGTGCCAGTAGTGACAGTGCCGTCCGAGCGGAGCGTAGTGCTTGGCGATCGACGAGTCGGCCGCGATGTTGCCGTAGAGGAAGTCGAAGGGATAGGACCGCAGCAGATCGGCGACCGCCGCCGGCAGGAACTGGAGATTGGCGAGGACCGACTCGCCCAGGTAGATGTGGGTACCGGGTGTCCAGGCGTGAGCGGCCTGCGGCAGTGCCAGCACCACGAGCCCCACGCCGGCCAGGGCGAGCGCGAGGCGCGCCCCGGTCATCGGCGCCCGGCCACCAGCAGTCGGCGCACCCTCCCGAGCATGCCGCCCCCTCGCTTTGCGGACCGCAGGGCGGCGGCGACGTCGAGAGCGGTGTCCTCCACCTCGTCATGCACGACGTCGTAGAGCGATTCGAGGTCCGCCAGCCGCCCCTCGATCCGGTCGGCGCCGCGCACCACCTTGCGGCGCAGCCGGCGGCCGACCTGCGCGAAGGCGCCGGCCTCGTGGCGCACCACCACCATGATGTCCTGCGCCTGTTCGGTGAGCTGCCGTGCCGCCTTGAGCGTCTGGGCGACGTCGTCCTGCAGGCTGTCCACCAGGACGGAGAGCTTCCGCCCCTGGCCGGAGAGCCGGACAGCGGCGATCGCGGCCGCGACCACGACGCCGAACATCGACAGGGCCATCACCGCCAACGATATGGCAATGGTCGGGCCGACCCAGGACGGGGTGGCGGCGACCTGCAGCAGGGCGAAGGTGTTCATGTGGTCGAGACCTCCCGAACGGGCCGGGACGCGCACGACAGGCGCACGTCACCCGGTGAAAACAACCGGGTCTTTCCGGCACCGCAACCCCCTCGGCGCGCTTGACGTGGTTTGGGGACCTGCCCAGCTTTGGCCATGCCTCCACGGTTTCTCGTGCGCGGCGGCCGACCGCTGCACGGTACGATCCATCCCGCCGGCAACAAGAACGCCGCGCTGCCGATTCTGGCCGCGAGCGTGCTCGCCGATGGTCCGCTGGAGCTCGAGAACATCCCTCGCATCCGCGATGTCGAGACGATGCTCGCCCTGCTCGCCGACCTCGGCGCCACGATCGACTGGACCGGGGCCAACGCCGTCACGATCGATTCACGCGGCGTTCGCCCCAAGCCGCTCGACCCGGCACTCTGCGCCCGGATCCGCGCTTCGATCCTCCTTGCCGGACCACTCCTCGCGCGCTTCGGCACGGTCACGCTGCCTCCGCCCGGCGGCGACGTGATCGGGCGCCGCCGGGTGGACACCCACTTCCTCGCGCTCGAGAAACTGGGGGCATCGGTCACCGTCGGCGACCGCTACGAGCTCGAGGCCAGGCACCTCGTCGGTGCCGACATCTTCCTCGACGAACCGAGCGTGACCGGTACCGAGAACGCCCTCATGGCCGCGGTGGCGGCCAGGGGGCGGACCGTCCTGCGCAACGCCGCCAGCGAGCCCCACGTCCAGGACCTCGCCCACGCCCTCGTGGCGATGGGGGCACACATCGACGGCATCGGATCGAACGTCTATACCATCGAGGGGGGGCAGGCTCTCGGGGGCGCGCGCTACACCATCGGCCCCGATCACATCGAGATCGGGAGCTTCATCGGCCTCGCCGCGGTCACCAACGGCCAGATCAGCATCGATCCGGTGCGCGGCGAGGACCTGCGCAGCATCCTCCTCGGGTTCGAACGGTTGGGCATCCGGCCGGTACTCGACGGCCAGCGGCTCACGGTCGCGGCGGACCAGGAGCGGCGGATCCGGCCGGACCTCGGCGGCCACGTCCCCAAGCTGGAAGACGGACCCTGGCCGGCCTTCCCCGCGGACGTGATGTCCACCACGATCGTGACCGCGACCCAGTGCTCCGGGATGATCCTCATATTCGAGAAGATGTTCGAGTCGCGCCTCTTCTTCGTGGACAAGCTCATCGGCATGGGCGCCCGCATCGTCCTCTGCGATCCTCACCGCGCCGTCATCTCGGGGCCCTCCACCCTCAAGGGCGTCACTGTCGAGTCCCCCGACATCCGCGCCGGCATGGGCATGCTCCTGGCGGCGCTCGCCGCCGAGGGGTCCAGCGTCATCAACAACATCGGGCAGATCGAGCGCGGCTACGAGCGGATTGACGAGCGGCTCCGCGCGCTCGGTGCGGAGATCGAGCGGGTCGACTAGCCGATGCGCGACGAAACTCTGGTAGTGCGCGCCGGCCGGCCTCCCGCCTCGCCGGGTGGCGCCTTCCTCCCGGGCCCGGTCTTCGCCGGGCCGTTTCATGCCGCCGGCGACCCCGCCGCCTCCCCCTTTACCTATGGCCGCTTCCACAATCCCACCTGGTCGGCGTACGAGGCGGCGCTCGGCGAGCTCGAGGGCGGCACCGCGCTGGTGTTCGCCTCCGGCATGGCCGCCACCACCGCAATTCTCGGCTCGGTTCTGCGGCCCGGCGACGCGGTCGCGCTGGCCGCTGAGTGCTACTACACCACCCGGGTACTCGCGCGAGGGTATTTCGCGGAGATGGGTGTCGAGGTGCGCCTGGTGCCGACGGTCGGCGGGCTCGATCCGGCACAGGTCACGGGAGTCCGGCTGGTCTGGCTCGAATCGCCCACCAACCCGGGCCTGGATGTCTGCGATATCGCCGCCATCGCGGGAGTCGCCCGCGCCGCGGGGGCCCTCGTGGCCGTGGACAACACGACCGCGACGCCGCTCGGCCAGCGCCCTCTCGCGCTCGGCGCCGATTTCTCCCTTGCCTCCGATACCAAGGCGATGACCGGTCACGGGGACCTGATCCTCGGCCACGTGGCCGTACGGGAGGCGGCGTGGGCCGAGAGGCTGCGGGCCTGGCGGACACAGACCGGGTCGATCGCAGGACCCTTCGAGGTCTGGCTCGCGCATCGCTCGCTGGCCACCCTCGCCCTCCGCCTCGAGCGCCAGTGCCAGAACGCGCTGGCGATCGCCGAGTTCCTGGCCCGCCGGCCCGAGCTCCTCCGCGTGCGCTATCCGGGGCTCGCCGGCGACCCCTCGCACGCCGTTGCGCAGCGGCAGATGCACCGGTACGGGCCGGTCGTCTCGTTCGAGATGGCGGGCCGATCCGAGGCTGAGCGCTTCCTCGCCGCCTGCGCCCTGGTCCACGAGGCGACGAGCTTCGGAGGGGTGCACACGACGGCGGAGCGGCGGGCCCGCTGGGGCGCGGACCCGGTTGGTGAGGGATTCGTCCGCCTCAGCGCAGGGTGCGAGCACATCGACGACATCCTGGCCGATCTCGCCCAGGCGCTCGATCGGGCACGCGCGTGACGCTGCGGGAATCGCCGGTCGCCGGCCCGGTTCCGTTGTACGAGGTGCCCGGCTGGCGCGATCGTTACGGGGTCGTCGCCGGCATCACCGGCAGGAGCGAGGCGGGTGGTGGAAGTTTCGACCTCGGCCTCTGGAACGCCTCGCCCGTCGGAGAGACGATGTCTCGCTGGCGGGCCTTTCGCCGCGCCATGCAGGGATTCCATGCCGTCGTGCTCGGCAACCAGGTGCATGGCGTCGAGGTGATGACGGTAGACGCGGCAGTCGGCTGGGTCCAGGTCGAGGGCATCGATGGCTGGACAACGTCGGCGCCGGGGATGCTGCTGACGGTCACCGTCGCCGACTGCGTCCCCGTCTACCTCGTGGTGCCGGGGCGGGGGATCGCGCTCCTTCACGCCGGCTGGCGAGGGACGGCGGGGGGCATTCTGCATCGTGGCGTGTCCCGGCTGTCGGGGGCAACGGGGGCCTCCCCTCGTGAGATGATAATGCATTGCGGGGTAGGCATTTGCGGGGAATGCTATGAAGTTGGTTCCGAGGTGATGGAGGGGTGCGGGTACCCCAGTGAGAGGCCCGGGCCTTTTCACCTCGACCTGCGCAGCCGCCTTGCCGAGGAGGCGCTCGCGCTGGGGCTGGAAACGATGACCTCGTCGGACTGGTGTTCGGCGCACGACCACGACCGATTCTTCAGCCACCGCCGCTCGGGTGGTACCGACGGTCGTATGGTCGCCTATCTGGGGATGCCCCTCGCGCATTGACGCGAGAGGGAAATGCGGGTAGGATTTGGCTGCTGTCCGGGGGGCGCCGGTCCGGGCCAACTGGTGATGTGGGGGAGTTCCCCCACATTTTTTTTCCTGCAACGCCGATGTTCGCCGACGCGCTTCTCGCTTTTCTTCGCGACCATATCGCCGGCCTCGGGTTCGACTTGGTCGATCTCCGGCGCGCAGGAACCCTGGAGCGCCCCATTCTGCAGGTCCGGGTGGACCGACCGGACAGCCAGCCTGGCCACGGGATCACGGCCGGCGACTGTGCCGGGATCAGCCGGTCCCTCGAGCGGGTTCTGGAATCCAGCGCGATGGTCGGCCCCCGGTATGTGCTGGAGGTTTCTTCCCCCGGGATCGAGCGGCCCCTGCGGTGGCCGGAGCACTGGCGCCGCTTCATCGGCCGGCGGGCGCGCGTCCGGGCCGGTGCGCTCGGCGGCCGCCGGCAGGTCGAGATCGTGGCCGTCCCGGACGACGACCACGTCACGCTGCGGCTAGAGGACGGCACGGACATCACCGTGGCCCTCGCCGATGTCATCCAGGCGAACCTGATCGACCCTTCGCTGCATCGGGGTTGATCGTTCGGCTGGCCCGAAGACGATGAACAGGAGCGATACGCATGGCAGGATCGGCTGAGATGTTGGCCGCGTTCCGCGAGCTGACAACCGCAAAACAACTCGAGCGTTCGGACCTCCTGGACCTGTTGCGAGACGGGATCCAGGCCGCGCTGGTGCGCAAGTTCGGGCCGAACGTCAAGTTCGAGCTCAGTGTCGACGAGCTGCAGGGCGCCATCAAGGTCACCCGCCTGCGTCAGGTGGTCGAGACGGTGGAAGACCCTTCCTGGCAGATTCCGCTCGAAGAGGCCCGCTACGAAGACCCCGACTTCCAGGTCGGGGACATGCTCGAGGAAGAGGTCCCCTTCGTGGAGTTCGGCCGGCTCGCGGTGCAGGCGGCCAAGCAGCGCATCATCCAGCGGGTGCGCGAGGGGGAGCGGACCCGGATCCGCGAGGAGTTCGCGTCCAAGGTCGGCGAGCTCCTGTCGGGGGAGGTGCAACAGATCGAGCGCGGCAAGCTGGTCATCATGCTCAACAAGTTCCGCGAGGCGGAGGCGATCATTCCCTACCGGGAGCAGAACCACCGGGAGCACTTCCACCAGGGCGACACCATGCGCGCGGTGCTCAAGCGCCTCGAGGAGACGCCCAAGGGCCCCCGGCTCATCCTGTCCCGCGGCGATCCGTTGTTCGTGAAGGCCCTCTTCAAGCTCGAGGTCCCCGAGATCCAGCAGCAGATCGTCGAGATCCGCGCCATCGCGCGCGAGGTCGGGAGCCGCACCAAGGTGGCCGTGATTTCCCGCGACGACGCCATCGATCCCGTGGGGGCGTGCGTGGGCCTCAAGGGCTCGAGGGTCCAGGCGGTGGTGAACGAGCTGGGCGGCGAGCGCATCGACATCGTCCCCTGGTCACCCGATCCGGAGCGGTTCGCGCGCCTGGCGCTGGCGCCCGCCCGGGTGGCCAAGGTCTTCTCCGATCCCGAGGCCAAGACCATCCAGGCGGTGGTGGACGAAGATCAGCTCTCGCTCGCCATCGGGCGCAACGGCCAGAACGTCCGGCTCGCCTCCGAGCTCACCGGATGGAAGATCGACCTCTACTCCAGCCGCGAGTGGCTGGAGCGCGGTGGCGAGGGGCCGCTCTTCGCGCCGCTGCCGCCGGAGGAGGAAACCGTCGCCAAGGTCCCGCTCAGCGAGCTCAAGGGACTGTCGCCGGAGCTCATGGGCGTCCTCGAAACGGCCGGCTACAAGATGCTGAACGACATCCTCGACCTCGAGCGCGAGGACATCGCCAAGATTCCGGGCATGACCTCCGAGTCCGCCGAGCAGCTGCTCGGCTTCCTCTCGGAGCTCACCGATGAGGACGGCGGTGAGGAGTCGCGCCCCAAGGAATGAACCGGTTGCTGGGCCTGGTCGGCCTGGGCTACCGCGGCGGACGCATCGCCGTCGGCGTCGAAGCCGTGCGGAAGGAGCTGCAGGCGGGAAAGTGCTGGTGCGTGGTGGTGGCGGAAGATGCCAGCCCGCGCGCCATGGAAAAGGTGGTCCGGCTTGCATCGGGCAAGGGAGTGCCGATCGTGCCGGGCCCGGGCGCCGCCGCGATCGGCGCGCAGTTGGGGAGACCGCCCGTCATGGCGGTCGGTGTGCGGGACCGCGCGTTGGCCCGCGGCATGGTGCCGCTGGCGCCCGTACGCAGCTGATGGAGGACTGAGTGGTCAAGACCAGAGTGCACGACCTCGCGGCAGAGTTCGGCGTCGCGCCCGAACAGCTCCTGGGCATGCTCAAGGACATGAACATCTTCGTGCGCAGCCATCTCTCCGCGCTGGAGCACGACCAGGTCTCCGCGGTCCGGGTGCGGTGGGAGCGGGAAAAGCGGAAGAGCGCCGAAGAGCCCGCCGCCAAGAAGGGCCGCCGGAAGGCGGTCAAGGCGGAGCCGCCGCCGGAACCGGTCGAAGTCAAGCCCTCCAAGCGACGTCGCACGGCGGCCGAGGTGGCGCAGGTCGAGGCCCAGGCACAGGCGGACAAGGCGGCCGAGCTGGCGGCGATCGAGCTCGAACGCCCGATGATCGTCGAGATGGACGAGCCGTCGCCCACCCAGACGCTCGAGGAGCGGGCGCGCGCCCTCTTCAAGGACCTTCCGCCCGCGCCGGCCGACGGCAACGGAGAAGCTCCGACGGCGACCATCGGCGCGGAGCCGGCGCATGCGCCGTTCATCCCCCCCCGCATCCAGCGGCCGCCGCCGTCGGCGCCGCGCGGGCCCAAGCCGGTCTTCAGCAGCAGCGCGCCGCCGGCCCCGCCGCGCTCGAGCATGCCGGGTCGCCCCGGCGCCCCGTCGCGGCCCGGCACCCCCGATCGGGGGGCACCGGTGCGCACCTTCGGCCCGGACGCGGAGAAGGGCGGCGGGCGCAAGAAGGGGAAGAAGGGGAAGCGGTCGCTGGTGGACCAGGACGCCGTGCAGGCCAACATCCTCAAGACGCTTCAGGGGATGAAGGGGCCGGCGGGACGCAAGGGCGTCCGCCGCTCGGACGAACCGTCCTACCGTGAGGTGCAGGCCGGCCGCCTGGCGGAGGAGAAGGCAAAGGAGAAGACCCTGATCCGGGTCAACGAGTTCATCTCGGTCTCCGAGCTCGCCGGCGGCATGAAGGTGCCGGCCACCCAGATCGTCCAGTTCGCCTTCAAGGAGCTGGGCCTCATGGTCACGGTGAACCAGCGCCTCGATTTCGATCAGATCGACCTGATCGCCTCCGCCTTCGGGTTCGAGGCGGTGCGCGAGGACGAGTACGCCGCGGAGCTCGAGGCCGACGTGGTCGCGGACACCCCCGAGCAGCTCGTGCCCCGGCCGCCGGTGGTCACCATCATGGGCCACGTCGACCACGGAAAGACGTCGCTGCTGGACCATATCCGGAAGGCCAACGTCGTCGCGGGCGAGGCCGGCGGCATCACCCAGCACATCGGCGCCTATCACGTCACCCTGCCCGGCGACCGGGAGATCACCTTCCTCGACACCCCGGGCCACCAGGCGTTCACCGCCATGCGCGCGCGCGGCGCGCAGGTGACCGACATCGTCGTGCTGGTCGTCGCGGCCGACGACCAGGTCATGCCGCAGACCGTCGAGGCGATCAGCCACGCCCGAAACGCCGGCGTGCCGATCATCGTCGCCATCAACAAGATCGACTTGCCCACGGCCAACGCGCAGAAGGTCAAGCAGGACCTGCTGCAGCACAACGTGGTGCTCGAGGAGTTCGGCGGGAAGACGCTGTCGGCGGAGATCTCGGCCAAGAAGGGAACCGGGATCGACCTCCTGCTCGAGCAGATCCTGCTGCAGGCCGAGATCCTCGATCTCAAGGCCAACCCGGAGGGCAAGGGCCACGGCGCGGTGCTCGAGGCCACCCTCGATCCGGGCAAGGGCCCGCTGGCCACGGTCCTCGTGCAGAAGGGCACCCTCAGGGGCGGCGACAACTTCATCTGCGGCAAGTTCTCCGGCCGCGTGCGCGCCCTGTACGACGAACGCGGCAAGGCGGTCAAGGAGGCCGGTCCGTCCACCCCGGTGCAGATCCTCGGTTTCGAGGGCGTGCCCGCCGCCGGCGACACCTTTGCCGTGGTCACCGACGCCGTCGAGGCGCGCGAGATCGCCCAGAAGCGGCAACGGCTGGAGCGCGAGGCGCAGAACCGGCGCAGCCAGAAGGGCACCAGCCTGGAAGACTTCAGCCGCGCCCTCAAGGAAGGGGGAGTGGCGGCGCTCCGGATCATCATCAAGGCCGACCAGGGAGGCCCCGCCGAAGCGCTGGCCGACGCGCTCGCCCAGCTCAGCACGAGCGAAGTGCGGGTGGATGTCGTGCACCGCGGCGTGGGTGCCATCACCGAAAGCGACGTGCTGCTCGCCAAGGCATCGGGGGCGTTCGTGCTCGGGTTCCACGTCCGTCCCGACTCCAATGCCCGCGCGGCGGCGGAGCGGGAACAGGTGGATGTGCGCACCTACCGCATCATCTACGAGGCGGTCGAGGACGTGCGGAACGCCCTCGAGGGACTGCTCAAGCCGGAGGAGCGGGAGACGGTGCTCGGCGAGGCCGAGGTGCTGCAGCTCTTCAAGGTGAGCAAGGTGGGCACCATCGCCGGCTGCACCGTGCGCTCCGGGGTTGTTCAGCGCACCGCCCGGGCGCGCGTCGTCCGCGACGGCGTCGCCGTCTACACCGGCAACGTCTCCAGCCTCAAGCGGTTCAAGGACGACGTCAAGGAGGTCCGGGAGGGGCTCGAGTGCGGTATCGGGATCGAGAACTTCAACGATCTCAAGGTGGGCGACCGGATCGAGTCGTACCGGATGGAAGAGGTCAAGCGGACGCTGTCGGCCAGCGCGGCCGCCGGGGCGAACGCGTAGCCCGCAACCGGCCCTATGATCATCGCCGTGCAGACCTGGGACCTTCATCTCCCCGGGTGCCACTCGCTGAAGGACAAACGGGGCGTACTCAAGCCCCTCACCGTCGCGTTGCGGCGGTCGCTCAACGTCTCGGTCGCGGAGACGGACCACCAGGACCTCTGGCAGCGGGCGGAGCTCGCCTGTGCCGCCGTCGGGTCGGCACGCTCGGTGGTGGAGGAGATCCTGCGGTCGGCCGATCGCGTCATCGAGGAGACCGACGGGCTCAGGATCGTGGAGACGGTGACGGAATTCCGATGAAGGCATCCTCGCGGCGGCCGGAACAGGTGGCGGAGACGCTCCGGCAGGTGATCGCCGACGCGCTCGCGCGGGAGGTGCGCGACCCGCGGGTCGGGTTCGTGACGGTCACCGCCGTGCTGGTGACCAACGAGCTGTCGCACGCGCGGGTCATGGTGAGCGTGCCGGGAGACGACGCGGCCCGGGCCCGGGCCCTCGAGGGGCTCGAGAGCGCCGCCGGCTTCCTCCGCTCGCGCGCGGCGCGCACCCTGACCACGCGGACCGTTCCGGAGCTCCACTTCGAGCTCGACCGCGGGCTCCAGCACGCGGCCCGGATCAACGAGCTGCTGGAAGAGCTCCGGCGGGAGGCGGGCGACTGATCGGCGCGGTCCTGGTGGACAAGCCGGCGGGTCTCACTTCTCACGATGTCGTGCGGCGGGTCCGCCGGGTGGTCGGGAGCCGCGCTGTGGGACACACCGGCACCCTGGATCCCTTCGCGACCGGCCTGCTGGTAGTCCTCATCGGAAAGGCGACTCGGCTGGCGCGGTTCGTCGAGGCGCAACCGAAGACCTACCTGGCCACCGCGAGCCTCGGAACCCGCACCGAGACCGACGACCTGACCGGCGCTCCCTGCGGTCCGTTGCATCCGGGCACGGGCGTCCCGGTGGAGGTGGTGCGGGCGGCGCTGACCGGCTTCGCGGGGACGCACGAACAGCGGCCGCCGGCCTACTCGGCCAAGCACGTGGACGGCGAACGGAGCTACCGGTTGGCGCGCCGAGGCGAGGCGGTGGCGCCGCGGGCGGTCCCGGTCACCGTCCACCGGATCGAGCTGGTGTCGTATAGCCCGCCCGAGGTCGTCTTCCGCGCGACGGTGGGCGCCGGCACCTATCTCCGGGCCATCGCGCGCGACCTCGGTGACCGCCTCGGAACCGGCGCCCACCTCACCGCGCTTCGGCGCGAGGCGGTCGGCGGGCTCAGCGTCGAAGACGCCGTGCCGCTCGACGAGCTGACTCCCGGCGCGGTCCGGCCGGCGCGAGCGGTGCTGGGCCATCTGCCGGTGCGCGAGCTCGACGAGGCGGCGAGGGTCGCCGTGAGCCACGGACGGGCCGTGGAGGCCGGTGACCTCGCGGAGGGAGACGTCGCTCTCGTCCGGGGCGATGAGCTGATCGCGGTGGCCCGGGCCGTCGATGGCTGGCTCAAGCCGTCCGTCGTGCTGGGAACCCCGTGAGCGGCCTCCCCCCGCTGCCGAGAGGCAGCACGGTGACTGTGGGCTCGTTCGACGGGATGCATCTCGGTCACCAGGCGGTGCTGCGCGAGATCGCCGAACGGGCGTCGGCGGCCGGCCGGGCGAGCGTACTGGTCACCTTCGAGCCCCATCCGCTCGAGGTCGTGAATGCGCAGGCCGCGCCGCCGATTCTGACGACGGGGCCGGAGCGGGGGGAATTCCTGGCGCAGACGGCGATCGACTACGTCGTGCTGCTGCGGTTCGACCGGCGGATGGCGGGGCTCAGCCCCGAGCAGTTCGTCGAGGGCATTCT
>Ga0334722_10003080_pt1 | contig 18224 bp, 14 predicted proteins | sample C3_bottom_MG_FD_207210 | JGI IMG/M metagenome (GOLD analysis project Ga0334722, IMG submission 207210) | Sediment microbial communities from Yellowstone Lake, YNP, Wyoming, USA - C3_bottom | ecosystem: Environmental > Aquatic > Freshwater > Lake > Sediment | place: USA: Wyoming | collected...
AGCTCCAGGTCTTCATAGAGCCCGGCGGCGGCGCCCTCGGGGCGGACGCCTTCCATCTGCACGCTTAAGTTGGCCAGGCGGGCCAGGTTGACCACGGTGGTGGCCTCGCGCTCAATCATCTCGGCCCGGACTGGGTCGGGGCAGATCAGGATGGCCTCGACCCGGGCCGAAGGGGCCACCAGCATTTCGCTTCTGATATTGCGGATCACCCCGATCACCCCCATCAGCAGGGTAGCGGTCTTTTCCGCCTCCGAGTCGTGCTGCGCCGGGGCAACCGCAGGGAAGGGCTCGGTCATCAGGGAATCGCGGGTTCCCGGCAGCACGCTCCAGATCTCCTCGGAGACAAAAGGAGTGAGGGGGTGGAGCAGTTTCAAGGTGGTCTCCAGCACAGTCAGCAATACCCTGCGGGTTTGATCCTTACGGGCCTGGTCATCGCCGAAGAGGTCGCCCTTGATCCACTCCAGGTACCAGTCGCAGAACTCGTGCCAGACAAACTGGTAGAGGGTCGAGGCGATATCGTTGAAGCGGTATTCGTCCAGGGCGCGGCGAACCTCGGTTACCGCCACGTTGGTGCGGCTCAGGATCCAGCGGTTGGGTAAGGTTAGCTCGCTGGTGGCGGGCAGGGTGGCGAGGGCGTCCTCTTCGTTTAGATGCATCAGGGCAAAGCGGGCGGCATTCCAGATCTTGTTGATGAAGAAGCGGTAGCCCTCAATGCGCTCCTCGTCCAGGCGGATCTCGCGGCCCTGGGCGGCAAATGCGGCCAGGGTGAAGCGCAGGGCATCGGTGCCGTGGGTGGCCATGATCTCCAGCGGGTCGATGACATTGCCGGTGGACTTGGACATCTTCTTGCCGTGTTTGTCGCGGACCAGGGCGTGCAGGTAGACGTCGTGGAAGGGCACCTCGTCCATGAAGTGCAGCCCCATCATCATCATTCGCGCCACCCAGAAGAAAAGGATGTCGAAGCTGGTGATCAGCACCGAGGTGGGGTAGAAGGTGGCCAGCTCCGGGGTCTTGTCCGGCCAGCCCAGGGTGGAGAAGGGCCAGAGGGCCGAGGAGAACCAGGTGTCGAGCACATCAGTCTCCTGGGTCAGTTCAGCGGAGCCGCACTTGGGGCAGCTAGTCGGCTCGGTGGTCTCGACGATCAGCTCGCCGCACTTCTCGCAGGTCCACGCCGGGATGCGATGGCCCCACCAGATCTGCCGGGAGATGCACCAGTCGCGGATGTTGTCCATCCAGCTATAGAAGGTGTTGTACCAGGTCTTGGGGTAGATGTTGATCTGGCCGTCGCGCACCGCCGCCACCGCCCGGTCGGCCAGGGGCCGCACCGAGACGAACCACTGCTCGGAGGTGGTGGTTTCGGAGACGGTTTTGCAGCGATAGCAGTGGCCGACCCCGTGTTGGTAGGGCTCGACCTTTTCGAGAAAGCCTTGCTCTTCCAGATCGGTGACGATCTGCTTGCGGCAGGCGAAGCGATCCAGCCCGGCGTATTTCCCGGCGTTCTCGTTCATCACCCCGTGGCTGTCGATGACCTTGAGGCGCGGCAGATCGTGGCGGTTACCGATCTCGTAGTCGTTACGGTCATGCGAAGGCGTAACCTTCAGCGCCCCGGTGCCGAAATCCTTCTCGACGTAAGTATCGGTGATCACCGGGATGATCCGGTCGGTGAGCGGCAGCTTGACCGCCAGCACCGGCAGGTTGGCGTAGCGCTCGTCCTCGGGGTGGACGGCCACGGCGGTATCGCCCAGCATGGTCTCGGGGCGGGTGGTGGCGACGATCAGGGAACGGCTGCCATCGGTCAGCGGGTAGCGGATATGGTAGAGCTTGCCGTCGGTGGGTTCGTGCTCGACCTCGTCGTCGGCCAGGGCGGTATGGCAGCGCGGGCACCAGTTGACCATATAGTCGCCCTTGTAGATCAGACCCTCCTTGTACAAGCGGACGAATACCTCGCGTACCGCCTTGGACAACCCCTCATCCATGGTAAAGCGCTCCCGTTCCCAGTCGCAGGAACTGCCCAGCTTCTTGAGCTGGTTGACGATGGTGCCGCCTTTTTCGGCGCGCCAGTCCCAGACCCGGTCGATGAACTGCTCGCGGCCCAGGTCGTGGCGGGTTTTCCCCTCGGCGGCCAGTTGCCGTTCCACCACGTTCTGGGTGGCGATGCCGGCGTGGTCGGTGCCCGGCACCCAGAGGGTGTTGAGGCCGTCCATGCGTTTGTAGCGAACCAGGATGTCTTGCAGGGTGTTGTTCAAGGCATGGCCCACGTGTAGCACCCCAGTGACATTGGGCGGCGGGATGACGATGCTGAAGGCTGCCCGCTCGGGGTGCATGGTGGCGGCGGACTTGTTCTGGATGGCCCAGATCTCCAGCCATTTTTCTTCCACATCTTTAAACTCGTAGCCCTTGGCCAGTTCTGGTTTGCCGGTTACTTCCGTAGGTTCGGTGGTCATGTTATTTAACGCTCCAAGGTTTGGGTAGAAAGATATGGGTATAGAGATCCAGGGCGTAGTGGTCGGTCATGCCGGCGATGAAATCGCAGACCCTGCGCTCCCGGGTGGTTTCCGGGCTGTAATCGATGGAATCGTCCAGATATTCGTCGTACTCCAGGAAGTAGTAATAAAGTTCACGGAGAATCTTTTGGCCCTTGGTGAAATCGTTGTGAACCCGGTGCGCCTCGTAGACGTTTTCGTAGAGAAAGGCGCGCAGGTCGGTGATGGCGGTGAGCACCGGCGAGCTCAAGATCAAGCGGGCGCCATCTTCGGCCAGGCTGTTAACGATCAGGTCGCGTACCATGGCCCCCAGCCGGGCCGAGTGGGTGTTGCCCAGCAGGCGGCGGATATCGGCGGGGACGCTTTCTTCTTCCAGAATCCCGGCCCGGATGGCGTCGTCCAGGTCGTGATTGACGTAGGCGATGATGTCGGAGAGCCGCACCAGTCGGCCTTCCAGGGTGGCCGGCATCCCCTCCAGATCGTCGGTAATGATCTCACTCTTGCCCTTGGAGTGGTTGATAACCCCGTCGCGTACCTCCAGGGTGAGGTTTAGGCCGCGTCCCTTTTTCTCCAGGATATCGACCACCCGCAAGCTCTGTTCGTAGTGGCGGAAGCCCTCCGGATAGAGCTCATTCAGTACCGACTCCCCGGCATGGCCAAAGGGGGTGTGACCCAGGTCATGGGCCAGGGCGATGGCCTCGGCCAGGTTCTCGTTCAAACGCAAGGCAGCGGCGACGGTGCGGGCGATCTGCGCCACTTCCAGGACGTGGGTGAGGCGGGTGCGGTAATGGTCGCCGGTGGGGGCCAGAAAGACTTGGGTCTTGTGCTTCAAGCGCCGGAAGGTCTTGGAATGGATGACCCGGTCACGGTCGCGCTGGAAGGCCAGGCGGATATCGCACTCCTCCTCTGGACGCAAGCGGCCCTGGCTGTTGCGGCTCAAACAGGCGTGGGGCGAGAGGTAGTTGGCCTCTCGTTCTTCCATGGTTTCGCGGATGGTTTTGGGCGTTGATTTTAGCTGCTTGCGCATTGGTTAGGCTGCTCCGTCAAGGGCGTGGGCAATTCAACGGCCGTTCTCGCCGTCGGCCTGAAACGATTGCGTGGTGTTTTGTATATCCCAGACAATGGTATCGGAGCTGAAATCTTGTTCGTGCGGCCACATAATTCCGTGGTGGGCGGGACGGACGAGGCGAAAGTATGTTTCGTCCGCGAGTTCCCTAAAGGCACCGCCACGCAGATATGGTTTCACATCAAAAATTCCAGCAATACCACTACTGGTGAGAATGTCGATTCGAAAGTCTGTCAACGGAATGGCTTTGATAATTTTGTCCATTTTTTACCCCGCTTATTTCAAAGGATCAATCTTGAAAACAGGTTCTCCGGCAACGGCCAATTTCCAATCAGCCATCAGATCTTCCTTATGAATTTCAATCCAGGCCTGCACCAGTTTCATTTTGGCTGGCGGCAGGCTACCGTGCAGAATCTCTCCATCGTCAATGGCTATTGATGCCTCGTGATCGCCGTATTCTGCGTGAATGTGGGGGCGAGTGTGCTTCTGTTGTCATATAAGTACATCAAGATGAGTATTCCGTAAAACATGGATATTGTTGGCACGGTCAAATCCTCTTGGTTGTGTTTTTCATGTCGAGCAATCTTCTTTAATGACGCGATCAACCTGCTGTTACGAGCAGTTCCTAGGCGGCGCGTGGAAAGGGATGAACTTCTTTGTCAAGTCGGTCTTCCAGGGCTTCCATGGCCATCTCCATATCGTAATGGGTTTGAAGATTGAGCCAAAATTGCGCTTCCATGTTGAAAAAGCGCCCCAGACGGAGGGCGGTGTCAGCGGTTATAGCACGCCGACCCAGCACAATTTCATTCACGCGCCGTGGGGTTACGCCAATATCCTTAGCCAGCCGATACTGGCTGATCCCCATCGGCTCCAAAAACTCCGCCAAAAGGACTTCGCCTGGGTGGATGGGGGGAAAATCACGCTTGGTCATGGTGGGCCTCTCAATGGTAATCAACGATCTCGACGCCATAGGCGTATTATCCAGCAAAGATAATACCGTCAAGAGATAACAGCCAGAGATAATAAGTGCCGAGCAAAAATCAGCAGAATGGCAATGGTGATGCGTCATTTCGCTACCGGCGCGTCATCGACCTTAAGGGGTGCGATAACGACAGGTTTTGTGATATTGCCACGCATTGGGGAGAGAACCTGGTCACCTTTCATCATCGACTGGTTTCGCAGGTGGTGCCGGATGTCCGACTTCATGATCTGTCAGAATGGATAAGTGACCGTGGCAGCAAGGCGATCAACTACTACCCGCATTTTCTTGCCTTGTTTATCTGCCATGGGGTGCTCTTTGAAAATTTCGTCACCAATGGCAGTGAAAGAGTTTTTTTCCAACAGGTTGTTTTTCCTGCGCTCCGGGCGGTTGAAAGCCGATTGACAACACCCCCGCGAAAAGGTAGGGCGAGCGCCGCAAAAACCGTATTCAGGTAAACTTTTGATGTTGACGGGTAGCCAGAGAACCGCTCCTAGTCTACCGGTACACCTCGTCATGGCTGCCGATATCGAGAAGAATGATTTCCTGGCCTGAAATGATCACAGTTAAAACCAGACGGTAACTGTCGCTGATGCTGACCGCCTGGATGCCTTGCAATTTGCCGCTGAGTTGATGGTATTTCAGGCGCGGATTGAAGGGATCCGCTATCAAGCCGTCGACAACCTGGGTAAAGTGCTCTCGTAACTCGGGATGCTTTTTCAGGAACTTACGCAGCCGCCGCAGGAAGAAGCTGGTCGTGACGATTTTGAACACTACTCATCTTCCTCACGTTCCATGGCCTGCAGTACTTCCGCCGCCGAAGTGAAGCGTTGCACCCGCCCGGCCCGATAGTCCTCAAACGAGGCCAAGACCCGCGCCGTATGCGCCTCTTCCTCCGCTTCCCGCAACTCTTGATAACGCGATTCCGCAACTACCACATACTGAGGCTGATTGTTGCGAATGATGTGGATATCCCCATTGGCGATAAGCTCATCAACCGCAGCAATCCCGCGGCGCTTAATTTCTTGGGCTGGTATGGTGTTCATATGGTGCCTCTTTGCGTACTTGATTGGGTACTAATTATACACTATCAAGCATGGGGCGATCGCGCAATCGTTGATTGTCACTGGGTTGGGATTTTTGGGGGGCTGATGGGAATGGCGCTAGTTTAAGGATTTTTTGCATGCGAAATAACCGCAAATTTTCCAGTATACTTGTCAAGGCCCCTCTAGTTCGGCCAGTTTCTGGGCCAGTTCGGCCTCCAGGGCGTCGACCTTGGCTTGGGCCTCTTCCCATTGGACATAGGCCCGTTTTAGCTGGCGCTCCACATCGCTGTAGGCGCGGCTGGTTTCGTTGAAGGCGTCCTGGTTCTGGTAGAGTTCCGGATCGGCCATCTTTTGTTCCAGCCCGCTTTTCTTGGCCTCCAGTTCTTCCACCAGCTTTTCTGCCTGCTCCGCTGTCTTCTTCAAGGGGCCAAAGCGTTTGTTCTGCTCATCGCGGAGTTTGGCCTGAAGCTGACGGGCCTCCTTGCCGTAAGCCTTTTTGCTTTCTACGGCTGGGGTGGTGGCTGGTTTTGGTGTCGCTAGAGATGGCGTGGTTTTGGCCGGGGAGTTCGCCTGCGACTTCTGTGCCCGGAGCTTTTCCAGGTAGTAAGAGATGTTGCCGTCGTAGATGGTGCCGCAGCCGCTTTTGATCTCCAAAACCTTATTGATGAAGCTGTCGACGAAATAGCGGTTGTGGGAGACGACGATGATTGAGCCGTCGTACTGGGCCATGGCCACCTGTAAGACCTCCTGGGAGCTCATGTCGAGATGGTTGGTGGGCTCATCCATGATCAAGAGGTTGGCCGGGCTGGCGATCATCTTGGCCAGGGCCAGGCGGCTCTTCTCACCGCCGGAGAGGACCCGCACCAGCTTATCGGCATCGTCACCCCGGAAGAGGAAGGCGCCCAGTAGCGAGCGGAGCTGGGTGGTGGTCATCCCCGAGTTGGCCGACTGCATTACCGCCAGGACGGAGTAATCGAGCGGCAGTTCCTGGGCCTGGTGCTGGCCGAAATAGGCAGGGATGACGTTGTGGCCGAAGCGGAAGGTGCCGACATCCGGCTTATGGATGCCGGCCAGGAGTTTGACCAAGGTAGATTTGCCGGCCCCGTTGACCCCGAGCACTCCCAACTTGTCGCCGCGCTGGATCTCGAAGGAAAGATTGTTGAAAACCGGTTTGTCGACGAAGCCCTTGGCCAGCCCTTCAACCACGACGATTTGCCGACCGCTGGCAGCGGCGGGCGGGAAGCGGAAGGAGACCTGCTGTTCGGTGTCCTCGATCTCGATCAATTCCACCTTGGCCATCTGCTTGACCCGGCTCTGGACTTGGCTGGCCTTGGTGGAGGTGGCCCGGAAGCGCTCGACAAAGCGTTTGGTCTGCTGGAGCTGGGCCTGCTGATTCTCGTAGGCGGCCCGCTGCACCTCCATCCGCACCTCTTTGTCGACCAGGTACTTGGAGTAGTTGCCCTTGTAGATGTTCAGTCGCCCCAAACTCAGTTCCCAGGTGGTGTTGGTGACGTTGTCCAGGAAGGCGCGGTCGTGGGAAATCAGCGCCAGGGCGCCGTTGTAACCTTTAAGGAATTCCTCCAGCCAGGTCAGGGTTTCGATGTCGAGATGGTTGGTAGGCTCGTCCAGTAGTAGGTAGGAGGGTTGGGCCAGCAGGTGCTTGGCCAGCATCAGCCTGGTGATCCAGCCGCCGCTGAAGGAATGGCAATCACGCTCGAGGTCGGCATTGGTGAAGCCCAGGCCGAAGAGGATCTTTTCGATCCGGGACTGCATGGTGAAGATATCAGCCTGATCCAGGTGGTGCTGGAGTTCGCCTTGCTGCTCCAGAAGTTCGGGGATGCCCGGCGAATGGGGATCGCACTCGGCCAGCAGACGGTTGATCTCCTCCAGCTCGGCCTGATAGCGCAGGGTGTCGCCGAAGGATGATTCCGCCTCTTGATACAGGGTGCGGCCCGGCTCCAGACCAGAAACCTCTTGGGGCAGATAGCCGATGGTGGCCTGGCGGGATTTGGTGATCACCCCGAAATCGGTCTCGATCTGCCCGGCGATCATCTTGAGCAGGGTTGATTTGCCCGCCCCGTTGACCCCGACCACGCCGATTCGTTCCTGGGGATTGATGCGGCCCGAGACCTCGCGGAAAAGGTGTTTGTTGCCGTATTGCAGGCTGAGGTTGCTAATGGTAATCATGGTATGCCTAGTAGCTGTGGCGCGACTTAGTGCGGCCGGGAATTTAAGGAGCCAATAGATAGCACAATTCGGCTCGGATGGCTACCTCATTGAAGATAGCGCCTAAAGTTATAGGTGTCTAAAGTGCTTAAAGTATCGGGGCTTTTTATCATCAGACTGCCGAGGGGCAGGTTCGGGCCAACTCTTGGCGGGTCCTTATAGTAATTATTCAGTTGGCTGAAAATTGTTGGCTGGGCAGGAGACTTCATGAAACGGCAAACCCATGAACCGTTTGACCACCTGGCGCGTTTGGGAGTTGAGGCCGGGCGGGTGTACGTCCGTCATTTCACCGGCTGGCAACAATCTGTTCGCCCCCTGCTCACCGCAGCCCGGCTGTTAGAGCAGATGGGTGCGGCCAAAACCGTCCTGATCAAGCCCAATCTGGTCAAAAATATGGCGCCGCCCGCCACCACCCCGGCACCGCTGGTGGGCGAGATTGTCGAATTCCTCCAGCGGGAGAGACCTGGCTTACGGATCATCATCGGCGAAGGCACGGGGGACAAGGAATATGATACCGCCTACATGTTCCGGGAGTTGGGCTATACCGCGATGGCCGAGGGTCACGGGGTTGAGCTGCTCGACCTGAATCTAGCCCCCCTGCGCTGCCTGCGTTTACCTCAATGTCAACGCTGGCCGGAGCTGTATCTGCCGGAGATCCTCTTTGAGGCATTTATTATCTCAGTCCCGGTTTTGAAGGCCCACAGTATGGCCGAGGTCACGCTGACCATGAAGAACATGCTGGGCTGTGCCCCTCCGTCGCATTATCAGTGCGGGGGCCGCTGGAAGAAATCCGCCTTCCACGAACGGATCCAGGAGGCGGTGCTGGACCTGAACCGCTATCGCACCCCGGATTTCACCATTCTCGATGCCACTGTGGGGATGTGCGAGGCCCATGTCTGGGGCGCGCATTGCCAACCGCCCTGCCTGCGGCTGGCCGCCGGGGTAGATCCGGTGGCCCTTGATGTTTATGGCGCCGAATTGCTTAAACGCGATTGGCACCAGATTGGCCATCTGCACGATGCCCATGGCGAACTGGGCCAGGCTGAACCGCTGACGGTGATTGCGGTGACTTAACGGCTGATCCATGCAAATCTGGCTGAGATGGCCAGGCCACAAGTATTCATAGGCGGTTGGGTTTGTCATCATTGCTTTATTCACCAAGAGATTGTTGCGAACCGGTAATTCCGGTGGAGTCGGAGCGGATAATTTAGTAAGTTCTTGGGTACTCTTAACGGGGACTTGGGGCACCAGAAAAAGGCCGGTAGATTCATGGCCATTTTCAATAACCTACCCATGGGCCGCAGACCTAAGCAAACTCCAGGAAGCCATGATGACTCCAGAAGCCGTTGCCCTGAAAAGCCGGGCCGCCCTCTTGTCCATTCTCTCCAATTCGGTGTTGATTGTCCTCAAGCTCGCGGTGGGTGTGATGATGCAGTCGGTCAGCGTCATCTCCGAGGCGGTCCATTCGGCCCTGGACCTGGTGGCGGCGATTATCGCCTGGTTTTCGGTGCGGGAATCGGGAAAGCCGGCCGACGATGAACATCGCTTCGGCCACGGCAAGATCGAAAACGTCGCCGGCACCGTCGAGGCGGTGCTGATCTTCGGTGCCGCCCTTTACATCATCTGGGAGGCGGGGCATAAGTTAATCGGTGGCAAGATCGAGGTTGCCTCTTTGGGGCTGGGAGCCTTGGTTATGGCGCTGTCAGCGCTGGCTAACTACTTGGTTTCCCGCCATCTCTTGAGCGTGGCGGTACAGACCGACTCGGTGGCCCTGGAGGCTGACGCCATGCACCTGCGTACCGATGTTTATACCTCGGTCGGGGTTCTTGGCGGGTTGGTGGCCATCAAGCTGACCGGCATCGCCATCCTTGATCCGATGATCGCCATTGTCGTCGCCCTGATGATTGTCAAGGCGGCCTGGGACCTCACTAGATCGGCCTTTTTTCACATTCTCGATGTTAAATTGCCGGACGATGAAGAGGCAACTATCCACGAAGTTATGGGTAGTTATGCCGATCAGTTCGTGGAATATCACAAGTTGCGGACCCGGAAATCCGGACACACACGCCATATCGACATGCATCTGGAGGTTCCCAAGAAGATGACCATCGAAGAGGGCCATGCCCTGAGTCACCGGATCAGCGGGGAGATTGAGGCCCGTTTGGCATACAGCCACATCTTGGTCCATATCGAACCCTGCCGCAGGCAGTGTGAGGGTTGTACCGTTGCCCGGCGGGAGGGGTGTGGTGCCTGAAATGGTGCGCTGGCGTGAAACCACCAAGTTCGGGTTGGGACGTTGGGGCCTGCGGATAATGGGGAGCTAGGGTTGGGTGACCATCTGGTTGTGGTGCGGGAGGTGCTGCGCCATGAGCTGAAAGAGGTCGTTTGGGGCAAATGGTTTGGAGATGTAATCGTCCATGCCGGCCTCCAGGCAAATCTGGCGGTAACCGGTCACGGCATGGGCTGTCATGGCGATGATCGGTAACCTCCGGCCGGTTTCTTGTTCACCTTTCCGGATCTTCCTGGTGGTCTCCAGACCATCCATTTCGGGCATTTCCAGGTCCATCAGGACCAGGTCGTAACGGTTTTTGCTTAGCCTTTCCAGTACCTCTATGCCGTTTTCCGCCTCGGTAACCTGCCATCCCCGCCTTTTTATCATCTCACTGGCCAGCACCCGGTTGATCTGTTCATCATCGGCCAGGAGGATGTGGAGCTGGTTAGGCAGGGAAGGGGCGACCGCGGTGGCCCCCTCTTGTTCTGGCAGTGAGTCAGGAGGATTGAGGGCCAGAACCACGGTAAAGTGGAAAGTGCTGCCGTTTTGAGGGGTATTTCCCAGTTTGGCCTCGTCCACCCAGATTTTCCCATCCATCAAGCGTACCAGTTCCGAGGCAATGGCGAGGCCAAGCCCGGAACCCCCGAATTTCCGGGAGGTGGAGCTATCGGCCTGGGTGAATTCCTTGAAGATCATCTCCCTATGCTCCGCGTGGATCCCGATCCCGGTATCGCTTACCGCGCAGTGCAAAATGATTCGATAATTATCCAGTCTTTCCATGTCAAATGACACCTCAATCTCCCCGGATTCGGTGAACTTTATGGCGTTGGCCACCAGGTTGACGACGATCTGGGTGAGACGGTCGGGGTCGCCATAGAGCGGTTGGGACAGATCGGCGGGGAATTTCCAGGTCAGTCCGAGGTGCTTTTCTTTGGCTTTGAGGGACATAACCTGTAAGGATTGGGTGATGTGTCCTTCAAGATGGAAGGCAATTTTTTCCAGCGGCAGGTGACCTGATTCGATACGAGAGAAGTCAAGAATATTGTTGATGATGGTCAGCAGCCGGTCGCCGGAGGCCTTGATCATCTCCAGATATCTTCGGTATTCCTGGGGAATATCCAGATCCAGCAGCAGATTGGTCAGTCCGAGCACACCATTCATGGGGGTGCGGACTTCGTGGCTCATGGTTGCCAGGAACTTGCTCTTGGCCCGGTTGGCGCATTCTGCCGCCTCTTTAGCCAGTCGCATTTCCTCGCTTTTCTTCCTCTCGGTAATGTCGGTCAGCATCCCTTCGATGTACAGGACCTTCCCATCCTTGTCGCGGATGGTATAGGCGTTGATCAGTACGGAAATGATGCGGCCGTCCTGACGGTGCATCACGGTCTCAAAATTTCTGACCACTCCCTGGCCGAGTAACTGGTTACGTAAGGTGGTACGACTGGCGCTGTCCGCGTAAAGTCCGGCCACGTCAAGGTTGCCGGACAGAACCGAGTCTGGAGAATCATAACCAAACATCCCGGCCAGGGCGGAGTTCACCATGATCAACTCACCAGTGGGGGTGATCCGGAACATTCCCTCGGTCGAGTTATTGAAGATGGAGCGGTAACGCTCCTGGGCCTCGGCGTTGTGTTGTTCGGTAATCTTGATCCGGTCTCCCAGGGCTAAGGCCAGGAGGACGACGGTCAAGGCCGAACCGAATTGGGGGGTATAGAGATAGAAAAAGTCATTGTTCAAATAGCCGAATGCCCGCAGAACCAGAAGGATGATACCCAGGAAGAACAGTGACCAGGCGGCCATGAAATAGCGGGCCGGACGGTAGCCATTTTTCAGGCAGATAGCGCCACAGATGATAATAGTGAGGATGACAACCAGGGAGAGAATGGCGGCAAGGCGGATGGCAATACCGTAATTGCAGAGCAAGGGCAGAGTGGCGACAATGGCGGCACAGGTCGCCAGAAGCTGCAGGAGTTTATCGAGTATCGGGGTGTTGACGGAGGTTTCCAGGAATTTTCTGCTGAAGAGGGCGATGCCGAGGCACGATAATCCGATGAAGAACGGGAGCGACTGGCTGTTCCATTGAGCCTGGTTTGGCCAGAGGTATTCATAAGCGGTGCCGTTGGTGAGGAGTTGAAACATCCCGAAGTTGATGATGAACAGGAGATGGTAGAAGTAGCTACTTTCGCGCAGGGTGATCAGCAGAAGGAGGCTGTAGATGATCACCAGCAGGATGATCCCGTAATAGATGCCCAGGAGAAATTGCTGGTTATGGTCAGTCCTGATAAAGGCGCGGGCCGAGAGGATGGTCATCGGCAGCGAGATGGTGCTTTCTGAGGCCACCCGCACGTAGATGGGGGAGCCGCCCAGGGCCGCTTGGGGAAGGGAGACCAGCAGGTTGCGGTTTTGAAACTCCCTTTCCTGGAATGGCAGCATGTCACCGCTTCTTTTCAGGAGGAAGGAGCCATCGGCCTGCGGCAGGTAAATATCGGCATGGTCGAGCAGTGAATAATCCAACTCCAAAAGCCATTGTTGGTCCGGGTCGAAGCCACCGTCGGCCGAAAAGCGGGCCCAGAAAACCGAGCGACTGAAACCCCAGTTGGGGTTTTCCTCCTGGCTGGGGAGAAATCTGTCGGCCAATGCCGGCTGGGAAACCGCATCGATTGTCAGGTGGCCATCCCGGTCCTCAAGGAATTCCAGGTGGGAGCCGAGTGCGTAGCTCTCCTGTCCCATTTGATAGTGCAAAGGTGTCGTGCGCGCCTCTGCGCAGTGGGATATGAAAATAATGCCGCAGAACAACAGGGCGGGAAGCCATGAAAGGACGATGTTTGAGCGGCGGCAACGATTTTCAGTGGGCATGGCTAGAGTACGCGTGAAATTAGTCCAAACCTTGAACAATGGCCCCGGGCGGCTGGTGGTTTCGAACTTAGCACTCGCCAGGCTTCGGCGCCATGGTTATTTGTTAGAGCGGAGAGATTTTTTGGGGGGATCCGGCACTGTTACGGGAACCATCATCCGGGGAAGTGCTGAATAAGATCGTGGTCGCGAACGGCTTGGGCGTTTTGGACCGGTATCCCCAGCGATTTCCTGATTGCAGGCCAGTCCAAGAAGGGAGGCTTGGCCGGGTCGGTCCCAATGGGGGAGGCTGATCAGGCTAGAAGCGCGGTATCCCATTCCCCGGTTTGCGGGCCAGGCCGATTTCCTGGGCGATCTGGGTGGCGATTTCCTCGATGGATTTCCCGGCCGAGGAGATGACCGGTATCCGGTGCTGGTGAAAGAGCTCTTCAGCCATCTGGACTTCCTCGATGCAGGTGGTGAGTTTGGCGTATTTACTGTCGGGGTAGCGTTTTTCCCGGATACTGTGCAGCATCTCCGGGGTAGTGGTGAGCGCCACCGCCCGTTTGAGGTTCAGTACGACGCTTTCGGGCAAGCGCTTCTCCCGCAGAAACTCGTCGGTCAGGGGAAAGTTGGCGGCTTTCAGACCCATCTGGGTGGCGAGATAGACGCTGACCGGGGTCTTGCCGGCCCGGGACACGCCCAGCAGGATCACGTCGGCCTCCTCAAATTCGTTGGCCTTGGTGCCGTCGTCATGTTCCAGGCAATAGTGGATGGCCTCCACCCGTTTATGCATGGCCATCATATCACCATGGTGGGAAAAACCGGGCACCCGCAAAGCCTTGGCTTCCAGGCAATTCTCCAGGGGATCCAGGAAATAATCAAAGGCGTCGAAAAACTCCACCTCCGGGGCGCGGAAGAGATTGCGGATCTCCAGGTCCATGATGGTGCTGAAGATGATCGGCCGCCGTCCCCGGGACTTTTCGAGGATGTACTCCAGTGTTTTCTGGGCCTCCTTGAGGGTGCGGACGTAGGGGATCTTCTCTTCGTGGAAGCTGATTTCGGGAAACTGGCAGAGCAGGGCCTGGCCCAGGTTGCCGATCAGGATACCGGTACTGTCGGAAATGTAGTAGATGTCCTTGGAACTCCACATATTCAATCTCTCCACTGCAAATGGGGTTGCGAACGTGTTAGGCGCTGGCGGGGCTGTATTGGTCAGTTGCCCAGGATTTTTACCACTCGGTTCCAGATGAGGTCGGCGACCTCATCTTTAGGCAGCAAGGGGAGCAGTTCCTGGCCACCATCCCGGTCCAGAATGGTGATGATATTGGTTTCCGTCCCGAATCCCGCTCCGGGCGCTGTGATATCGTTGAAGGCCAGGAGGTCGAGATTTTTGGCGGCGAGCTTGCGCCACCCCTCGTCGAGACTGGCCTGGCTTTCGGCGGCAAAGCCAACCAGGATCGGCAGCTTGGATTGGGGGTGTTTCCTCTCGCCAAGGGTCTTGAGGATGTCCGGGTTGGCGATCAATTCCAATTGGGTGGTGGCGCCGGATTTCTTCAACTTTTCCGGGGAATAGTTGGCTGGCCGGAAATCTGACACTGCGGCCGCCTTGATCACCACCGCGCACTCCTCGGCCCGGGAAAAGACCGCCAGGGCCATTTCGGAGGTGGTATTTACCCGAATGGTGGTAATGCCGGGCGGGTCGGGAAGTGAGGTAGGACCGCTGATCAACGTGACCTCGGCGCCTCGTCTGCGGGCGGTACGTGCCAGGGCATGGCCCATGCGGCCACTGGAGTGGTTGCCCAGGAAGCGCACCGGGTCCAGCGGTTCGAAGGTCGGTCCAGCGGTGACCAGGACCTTGCGCCCGGCCAGGTCCTGCGGGGTTAAGGCGGTAAGTACCGCCTCACGCACCACCGGCCAGTCGGCCAGTCGGCCAGGCCCTTCTTCCCGGCAGGCCATGGGGCCGCAGCCCGGCTCGACTAGCTGGTAACCATACTCAGCCAATCGGCGGATATTGGCCTGGGTGGCGGGATGCAGATACATGTTGCTGTTCATGGCCGGGCAGACGATGACTGGAATCCGGGCCGCCAGGATAATGGTCGAGAGCAGGTCATCAGCCAGGCCCTGGGCCAGGCGACCGATGGTGCGGGCGGTGGCCGGGGCGAGCAGGATCAGGTCGTGTTCCCGGGCCAGTGTGATGTGGGGAATCAGCTCCTCGGCGGCCGGATCAAACATGCCGGTATGTACCCGGCGGCCGGAAAGGGCCGCAAAGGTGAGCGGGGTGACGAACCGGGTGGCATCAGCGGTCATCACCACCGTCACCTCGGCCCCGGCCCGCTTCAATTCGCGGACCCAGTCGGCCGTCTTGTAGATGGCAATACTGCCGCTCACCCCCAGCAGAATTCGTTTCCCGGTTAACACGACTTGGCCTGACTGCGTTTAATTGTTTTTGTGGGTAATATAGATGTTTACCATCGTCTTGCCCAGGGTGCCGCCCTCATCGATTTTGATCATGCAGGAGGCCTTTTCCTTGGTGAAGGCCAAGAGGACATTCTCCGATTTAACCGAACCGATCATGGCCCACTCATTTCTCTTCATGGCGTTGACAAAGAATTCGGTGAGTGAATTGACTTCAACCCGGCCGGTAAAACTGAGGATACCACCGGTGAAGGATTCGGTGTTGATGGAAACACTCTTGTCCCTCTGCCATTCCAATTCACCGGGGATCAACAGGTCGCGGAAATCGGCGGGGGAATATGGTTCACTGGTGACCGTGCTGGCAGGGCTGGGGAGGCTCGCGGCATGGCCGCCGTCGGAAGGGTCCTGGCTGCCGTCCAGAGGCAGGCAGCCGGTCAGGAAGAAAAGTCCGGCGCAGGTCAGCAGGGCCAGGCGGGAAATTCGTTTGCTTAAGCGGGTGGTCCGGTTCATTTGATGTCCTCCTGAATATCTTTGATAATTAAGGCGGCGAGTGGTTTGCGCGTGAAAACTATAAAGTATTTACCACCCTTTGGGAAATATTATTTCCCGCCCCTGAAGGCTGCCGGGCCAAGCAAATCAAGAGATTGCGCGGTGCGCCTTAATCTGTTAGATGAGCCCGTTGAGGTGAAAGGTATGAGCAAGAAAAAAGAACCGGTCTTTCCGGAAATACCGGCAGGGTGTCAACTGGTGGATACCCACTGCCACTTGGACATGAATGCCTACCAGAGTGATCTGGCGCAGGTTTTACGGCAGGCGGCGGTCCGTGGGGTAGGCCGGATCATCACCGTGGGTATCGACCAGGCCAGTTCGCGTCGGGCCGTGGCCCTGACGGAGAAATATCCGGGGGTCTCGGCCACGGTCGGTATTCATCCCCATAACCTGGGGGAGTGCAGCGAGGAGTCTTTGGCCGGACTGGCCGAATTGGCCAAGCATCCCAAGGTGGTGGCCTTCGGGGAGATCGGTATGGACCTGCATTATGACTATTTCCCCGCCGATTTGCAGCGCACCCATTTTACCAGGCAGGTTGCCTTGGCTAAGGAATTGGCTCTGCCCCTGGTCATTCACGACCGTGACGCCCACGAGCAGGTGCTGGCTGTGCTGCGGGAGGCTGGGCCATTCCCGGCCGGCGGGGTAATGCACTGTTTTTCCGGCGATGGTGCCCTGGCTGAGGCGGTGATGGAGCTCGGTTTCTATATCTCTGTTCCAGGGGTGGTGACCTTTGCTAAGTCGGCGCAATTGCAGGAGGCAGTCCGGCAGACCCCGTTGAATCGGTTGCTGCTGGAGACCGATGGCCCCTACCTGGCACCCGAGCCGCGCCGGGGTAGACGCAACGAACCGGCCCTCATGTTATTTACCGCCGCCCGGGTGGCGGAACTCAAGGGTGTCACGCTCGCGGAACTAGCGGTGGCGACCACGGCCAACGCTGAACGTCTGTTTCGGCTGGCCCCGGAAACCCTGGCTGGAAGCACTAGTGAGGTGGCAGGATGAGCCGCATCGGCGCCAATCTGGAAGAGATTCATAACCGTATTGAAGTGGCAGCTACTAAGGCTGGGCGCGATCCCGAGCGGGTCCGGCTGGTGGCGGTCAGCAAGAAGGTTGATGCCGATGCTCTGCGCGAAGCTTTCGCCTGTGGTCAGCGTCTCTTCGGCGAGAACTATCTCCAGGAGGCCGAGGCCAAGATCGCCGAACTGGGAGCAGGGTACCAGTGGCACTTCATCGGTCATCTCCAATCCAACAAGACTGCCCAGGCTGCCGGGCTTTTCGACCTGATTGAGACGGTGGACCGGCTGAAGGTCGCGGCGGCGTTGGATCGCAATCTGGCGGGCAGCGGCCGGGTCTTAGCGGTGCTGCTCCAGGTCAACATTGGCCGGGAGCCCCAAAAATCCGGGGTGCTGCCGGAGGAGGCCGCCGTTCTGTTAGCGAAGGTGCGGGAGCTGCCTCATCTGGTGGTCCGGGGGCTGATGGTCATGCCGCCCTTTCTCGATGAGGCCGAGGCGGTCCGGCCATTCTTCCGGCAGACCCGCGAGCTGGCGGTAAAACTTGCCGACCTGGGGCTGCTGCCCCCCGCAGACGAAGTGGATCTCTCAATGGGCATGTCCGGCGATTATGAAGTGGCGGTGGAGGAGGGTGCCACCCTGGTGCGGTTGGGGACGGCTTTATTCGGGGCTAGAGGGTAGATAGCTATTAGCCCATTAGATGGGCGAAGCGCCAACTAAGTTTTCGAGTTCCAAAACCAAAATTCCTTTGTTATGAATCTGCCATTTCACGTCAAAGTCAAAAATTCTAAATGCAAAGACCAGTCCCTCTGACGCATCATCTTCGATACTCGCTCTCTTGCGCTGTGAGGTGGGCCGCGGATCAAGTTCTAATATTTGCTGGAGCAAGGCTTGCAAGTTGGGGTGATATCTGGTCCCTGATGCTTGGATAGATCGTGTGCTTTCACGCGAAAATTTGACCCGATATTTTTGAATACTTTGGCTCGCCCAACCAAGTGTCGCGTCGGCAAAAGAATCGGCAAATGACAAATAGGGCTTAATATCGAGCACCGGGGTGCCATCTGAAATATCCAACCCACTGAGATGAAGTTCGATTCCTCCCGGGGCTGAAAAATCAATCTCTTCAATTTTGACGACCGACATGCCAAGGGGATTTGGTCGATGCGGCGACCTCGAAGCAAAAACGCCCACTTGTTTTGGTGCTTCAAGGCGGGGAGGATTGATTAAAGGCCTCCAACCTTTGTCGATATTTTTATATGGCTCCTAATGAAACTCAGCCAGTCTTACCGGAACATGAGAAAGACAGGCGTTGAGTAATCTTAGCGGAAGCTCTGGTTCCCAGAATCTCC
>Ga0334722_10003081_pt1 | contig 18223 bp, 17 predicted proteins | sample C3_bottom_MG_FD_207210 | JGI IMG/M metagenome (GOLD analysis project Ga0334722, IMG submission 207210) | Sediment microbial communities from Yellowstone Lake, YNP, Wyoming, USA - C3_bottom | ecosystem: Environmental > Aquatic > Freshwater > Lake > Sediment | place: USA: Wyoming | collected...
TCCGGCTTTTTTCATTTCTCCAATCCTCCGGAGGTGCTCTTCCCGTACATTGAGCCTTCTCTGAAGGGCTTCAGAATCCGTACCATCATGGGCAATAAGTAAAAATTGCATAATTACCTGTTCTTAGTTTGACATCCTGTCATTAATACTGCGTGGCAAATTTATTGAATTTCTTAAGTTTCGACTCACGGGCAGCAATTGAATTTCCATATCTCCTGCTCACTCCGCTCTCATTCCCAAAGAACCTGTGGTTTGTTCTCGTAATCAATTATTATATTTGTTACCGTATAAGCCCGCAAAAGATAGGTGAAAAGTGATTAGATTTCTTCAGGAATGATAAATTTTAAGAAATATTTTAATGCCTTCGGATTTTTCAGAGATCTGAGAAGAAAGGACCATAAGCCCGCCTTCGGGGCTCTTGAGATTTTCAAGTATATTGGTCCGGGGTTACTTGTTACCGTAGGCTTTATAGATCCGGGTAACTGGGCTGCTAATATCGGCACAGGATCGGAATTCGGATATTCACTGTTATGGGTGGTCTCATTGTCAACCATAATGCTTATAATCCTTCAGCATAACGTAGCTCATCTTGGAATTGCGACAGGGCTTTGTCTTTCGGAGGCGGCAACTATTTATCTTAAACCCTGGATCTCCAGATCTGTTCTTTCATTCGCCGTTCTTGCATCAATCGCAACATCCCTTGCTGAAATTCTTGGTGGTGCAATCGCAATAAACATGCTTTTTAATATCCCGGTCAAAATTGGGGCAGTTCTGATCACTGTTTTCGTCATGATAATGCTGTTCTCAAATTCTTACAGGAAAATTGAAACCTGGATAATAGGCTTTGTTTCCATTATCGGCCTGTCATTCTTATATGAACTGTTTCTTGTTAAAGTTGACTGGATTCAGGCTGGTATTTCGTGGGTAAAACCTTCTTTTCCTGATGGCTCTATATTATTGATAATGAGTGTTCTTGGAGCAGTGGTGATGCCGCATAATCTCTTTCTTCACTCTGAAATAATTCAAAGCCGGCAGTGGAATCTTCAGGATGAGTCCATTATTAAGAAGCAGCTCCGGTTTGAATTCGCGGATACTCTGCTTTCTATGATTATCGGCTGGGCTATCAACAGTGCCATGATTCTCCTTGCAGCGGCAACTTTTTTTTCAAAAGGACTTAAGGTTAATGAACTTCAACAGGCTAAAAGTCTGCTGGAACCATTGCTGGGTTCAAATGCAACAGTTGTTTTTGCATTGGCGCTATTATTCGCTGGCGTAGCTTCGTCTATTACATCAGGGATGGCAGGCGGATCAATTGTTTCCGGAATGCTGAAGGAACCTTATGATGTTAAAGACAACCATTCCCGGGTTGGAATATTAATTTCCCTGATAGGAGCTCTTATCATCATCTTCTTCATAGGAGATCCATTTAAAGGATTGATCCTGTCGCAGGTTTTTTTAAGTATTCAGCTTCCTTTTACCATTGCTATCCAGGTTTATCTTACCTCATCAAAAAAAGTCATGGGTAAATATGCCAACAGCAGGTTCCTGATTGGTCTTTTATTAGCAATTGGATCAATTGTTACTTTCCTGAATTTTAAATTACTGATCGATCTTTTTCGGGGATAATCCATTACTTTTGTATTTATGTCGGAGAAAAAATATGATATTGGTCTGGTTTTGAGTGGCGGGGGAGCCAGAGGATTTGCTCACCTGGGAGTGATTAAGGCCCTAAATGAAGCAGGCATATATCCTGACGTTGTTTCCGGAACCAGCGCGGGAGCTCTGGTCGGAGTATTATATGCCGATGGGTATACACCCGATGAGATTCTCAATATAATGAATGGCGGCAGCAGGCTCGATTTTATGCGACCTGCTCTTCCCAGGGAAGGCCTGCTTCAGATTAACGCTGTTCTGAAAATACTCCGTACATCTCTGCGGGCAAAAACTTTTGAAGAGCTTAAAATTCCTTTATTTGTTTCTGCAACTGATCTGAATAATGGTAAAGCTGTTTACTTTTCAAAAGGAGATATATTTGATCCGGTCATCGCCTCTGCGAGCATTCCCGTTCTTTTTCAACCGGTAAAAATCGATGATATATCGTATGTTGACGGAGGCGTCCTGGATAATCTTCCCGTAAGGCCTATTGAAGACAGATGCCGGATATTGATCGGCTCATTTGTTAACCCCGTGGGTTATATGGAAAAGATAAGCGGGCTGATTAACATAGCTGAGAGAACTTTTATGCTCAGTATGTCGAAGGAAATCTATGAGAAATCAAAGAAATTCAATCTTTTTATTGCGCCTCCTGAACTCAGGAATTATAAAATACTTGACCCGGAAAAATCGATTGAACTTTTTAACATCGGCTATAATGCCACTAATGAAAAACTAAAGGAATTCAATTTCGAAGAACTTCTGGTTCATTAGAACAGCATTTCTTTCCGGAATTATCTGTTCCATTTATCTTTTGAAGTGTTTGCGTTGTGGAAACTATTTCCCAACCAGTGCATACAGACTTTTAATCTCTTCCTTCCATAATGATTCTTCCGGTGTCTCAAGAATAAGAGGCATATCATCAAAGCGCGGATCATTCATTATCAGTCTGAAAATGTCCTCCCCAAGAAATCCTTTTCCTAAATTATCATGTCTGTCGACTCTTGTTGCCAATTCCTTCTTTGAATCATTGAGATGCATTCCCTTCAGGTAATTAAACCCTACAATCTTTTCAAACTGACTGAAAGTTTCACTGAATCCAACAGCGGTTTTAATATCATATCCTGAAGTATATGCATGGCATGTGTCGATACAGACGCCAACCCTCGATTTGTCCTCAACTTTCCCGATTATAAACTGCAGATGCTCGAACCTATGACCCATATTGGTTCCCTGTCCCGCTGTATTCTCGATAACAGCTGTCACTCCTTTAGTCTTATCCAGAACAATATTTATTGATTCAGCTATGCGGGCAAGACATTCTTCCTCACTGATTTCCTTCAGGTGGCTTCCCGGATGGAAGTTAAGCCTGTCGAGGCCAAGCTGTTCGCATCGCTTCATTTCATCAAGGAACGAAGCTCGTGACTTCTCAAGCTGTTCTTTATCGGGATGGCCAAGGTTTATAAGATAACTGTCATGCGGCAATATCTGAAATGGCATGAATTCTAATCTCGCACAGTTATCCCGGAATGCTTTTATACTTGCCCTGGTAAGCGGATTTGAAAACCATTGCCGCTGATTCTTGGTAAACAGGGCAAATGCTTTTGCCCCGATTTCGTTTGCATTTACAGGCGCATTTTCCACACCGCCTGAAGCACTTACATGAGCACCAACATATTTCATGGTATAACTAATTACTTGTTTTTCAGAACAATCGTTTTTTCGCTGATAAATCTATCATAAGAATGATTAAACAATATAACAAAAACTTTTGTCTTATGTTTATACTATAAATTTGAAAAAGTACCAGGATAATTGTATTTTTGTTTTGAAACCTTTTAAACACAATAAGATAAATGGCAGACTTAAACAGTAACATCCCGACACCTCCGGTAAAGCAAAATGGCGCATCGGCAGGCATGATCATTACGTCAGTTGTACTTGGCGTCGCTCTCATTCTTCTTATTTATATGTACTTTGACAAGAAGAGCAAAATGATTGAAATGGAAACCGTCCTTACACAGGAAAAAGATTCCCTTGCCAATGAACTCCGACACATGGTTGTTGCATACGATACTCTCAAGACAAATAACGACACACTGAATGCGGGTCTGCAGAAACAAAAAAATAAAATTGTTCAGCTTTTGTCTATAAACGCATCTAATGTTCAGCTTATAAAAAAGTATAAGAACGAGATCACTACAATGAGGGAGATTATGAAGAGTTACATCGTTCAGATCGATTCTCTCAACACCAGGAACAAAATGCTTACTTCGGAAAACACTGAGATTAAACAACAGATCTATGAGGTTCGTAATACAAATTCTGAACTCTCAAAAGTAAAGGAAGAACTCAGCACTAAAGTCGAAGTCGCTTCCATTATTCAGGCGAAAAACATAGTTGCAGTGTCTCTCAACAAAAAGAGAAAAGAAACAACCCGGATCGGCAATCTTGATAAACTCAGAATATGTTTTACACTGCGCGAAAATCCCCTTGCTAAATCAGGACAGAAGGATGTGTATATGAGGGTAATAAGACCTGATTCTCTTGTCGTTACCAGCAGTCCTGATAACCTGTTTGAATATAAAGGCAATAAAATAATCTATTCTGCTACCCGCCAGGTTGATTATATGAACCAGGATATTGAAGTCTGTATCTTCCTTGATAATAAGGGTGATTTTGTAATCGGCAATTATAGTGTGGAACTTTATCTTGATGATAATATCATCGGCAGGACAAATTTTATGCTTTCAAAAAAATAAGCCCGCCTAGTCGGGCATCATAAATTCTGAAATAATATTGTCAGATATCAACATTCCCTGGTTTGTAAGAACCAGGGATTTTTGTTCCTGCTTCATAAGCCCGTAATTCTTAAACTTGCCCGAAAGATTAATGACATAATCATATCCTTCCTTCTCAAACATCTTTTCAACATACTCAAGATCAATGCCCCACATTGTTCTCAGAGAGGTCATCATATACTCATTAAACCGCGTTCTGGTATCCAGCTCCTCGCTTTCATAAAACGCTTTTCCTGAATTTACAGCTTTTATATAACCCTTCAGGTCGCGCAGGTTCCACTGTCGTGTAAATCCGTTAAATGAATGCGCTGAAGGTCCCAGTCCAAGATAATTGACCTGTTTCCAGTAGTTTGAATTATGAATCGAAAAATACCCGGGTTTTCCAAAATTCGAAATTTCATATTGAATAAAACCTGCGGCGGCAGCTTTTTCAGCAAGGAGATTGAATTGGGCTGTGCTGTCATTTTCATCAATCTCAGATATCAATCCCTTCTCAAGCATCTTTCCAAAAACAGTTCCCTGCTCAAAGGTGAGATGATAGGCTGAGAGATGCTTAATGCCGAAAGAAAATGTAAAGTCGAGATTTGATTCCCAGTCCGAAAGGCTCATTCCCGGAATACCGTAAATCAAATCAATAGTGACATTCTCAATTCCTGAATTCAGAATATCATTGAGCGCAGTAACAGCCCGTGCAGAATCATGCCTCCTGTTGAGCATCTTCAGATCCGAATCCTTCCACGACTGTACTCCCAGACTTATCCTGTTAATCCTTAGTTCTTTCAGACCCTGAAGATACTCTGGCAGAACATCATCGGGATTAAGTTCAATGGTTATCTCGCAATCATCAGAAACATCATAGAGCTCATAGATACGGCTAAGTATCTGCCCCAGCTGTTTTACAGAAAATACCGATGGAGTGCCGCCGCCGAGATAGATCGTCGATACTGTTTCACCGGAAAGATAATCCTTTCTAAATGCCGCTTCCCTTAATAAAGCATCAATAAATGCTGAATCATCATCAGATGAAATAATGTGATAGAAATCGCAGTAATAACAAAGTTTTTTGCAAAACGGAATGTGTAAGTAAATCCCTGCCATCTTATTTTGAATTAATCACTTTCAGAAAGCCTGCCTGGAATCTGCCCGGAAAATATTCCTTCAGGCACCCCGACGAGGATTTTACAAAGGTTCAACAAGTTTATAAAATTACTGGTTAAATTTGCATCAAATTTCAATTATGATAAAAAAGAATCTCTTTTCTATTCTTACTGCACTGATAATAATGTACCTGAGTATGGCCAATTCCCATACATTTGATGAAGTTCATATTAATGTTCCAAACTTTGATAAATTCGTTCATTTCGATATGTACTTTGGCCTTATGTCGGTTATGATTCTTGAAAATTCAAAAAATATCAATAGCACCCGCAATAGATTCCTTCTCGGCCTGATTCCTCTTTCTTATGGCATTTTGATAGAAATTATGCAATCAACACTCACATCAACCCGATCAGGCAGTTTTTTTGATGCTATTGCTGATGCGGCAGGTATTATTGTATCCATTTTATTATGGATGTGGATCAGACCTGCTAAAAACTAAATACTTATCAGCTCTTCATTATTTGATTTTACAACCAGTTCATGAATTGTACGGTTACTGAAAAGCCTCATCAGTTCTTTTCTCGATTTCTCATAATCTTCGTGAAGGGGGCAGCGCATTTTGTCTTTTTCGAGCCCTTCGCACGATCCGTTGTGCATAATACAACCTGTGAAAATATCCTGCCCGTCGATAGTATTAACAATATCAAGCAGGGTAACTTTTCGTGGATCTTTCAGAATAGAAAATCCTCCATGCGGACCTTTTGATGAGCTAAGTATTTTTTGTTTGGCGAGCTGCTGGAGAATTTTTGCAAGAAATGGAGTGGGAAGGTTCAGGTCATTGCTGATTTTTTTTATCCCTATCTTTCTGTTTGCCTCCGGCTGACTGGCCAGATAAATGACAGCCCTTATGCCATACCTGCAGGAATTTGACAGCATTTTAGTAAATTTTTAATGATATCTTCTCTATTCTCCGGCTGTGCCGACCACCTTCAAATTCTGTATTCAGAAAGGTTTTTGAAATCAGATATGCCTCAGATTCTGTTATAAACCACCCGGGTAAAGTAAGTATATTAGCATCATTATGAGCTCTCGACAAACGGCTGATTTCCTCGCACCAGCATAGCGCAGCTCTGATTCCGGGGTGTTTATTGACAACCATGTTGATTCCGTTCCCTGTTCCACAGATAGAGATCCCAAGATCATATTCGCCTGCAGAGACAGCATTTGCAAGCGGATGCCCAAAATCGGGATAATCAACACTATCTGCAGAATGAGCTCCCAAGTCTTTTACCTCATACTTTTCCTTTATAAGGTATGCCAATAATTTCTCCTTAAGAAAATAACCGGCATGATCCGATGCTATTGCAATCTTTTTGTTTTTCAACTTGCCCTGTTTAATTTATAGCTGCTAAAGATCCTGCAAATTAATACAATTGTTTTATTATAAGAAATAAGTATTTTCATATCCTTTATTCCGCTTTCATTGTCTTAGTAACAATTGCATTGGAGGTTTGTTTAGGAATCTAAAGAATGAGGAAATATACAGACAGCAGGTTGAACCATTATACCATGATTTATGACCAACCTTATTAATCCTCATCAGTCGGGATACAATAACCATTCAGTAAAAGCAGATCTGCAGAAACTGTTAATAACCTGTAGATAATTATGAAAAAATATATAAAAGATCACGATTTATTAACTGTCTGGCATACTGCTTCAGTGTTAATGACCGTTTCAAAAAAGTTTTAAGAAAATAATGCTAAAATATGAACTTAAAATAAACCTTAATACTAATAATTTTTCCTTGGAAATGATTCTAACAAACCTGTATCAACAATTGTTAATTACTTTACTATTTGTCTGATTATCAAAAAAAATTTCTCTTTTATTTGTTGAAAAGATGTTGGTACACTGGTAATGATGAAAAATGCAATAAATATCTCATTTTTATTTCAACACAATTAACAGCATATCATCATCATCATAAAAGTAATTTAAATTAATATTTAAGAATATTATAATGTTAATTAAAGTTCAAAAGATGTAAGGAAGAAATTTAAATTACAATATTGAGTAATTTTACAAAATGAAAACAGAATCACAGGAACAGAAGATATCGGAGATTAAAAGACTGAAAGCTGAAAAAAATGCTATTATCATTGCTCATTATTACCAGACAGGTGATATTCAGGATATTGCTGATTTTGTTGGAGATAGCCTGGCTCTTTCTCAGAAAGCAGCTTCAAACTCAGCTGATATAATTCTTTTTGCTGGAGTTAAATTTATGGCTGAAACTGCTAAAATACTTTCACCAGAAAAGAAGGTACTTCTCCCCGACCTAAATGCAGGATGTTCTCTTGCCGATTCATGCAAAGCTACTATATTTGAAAGATTTATTGAGGAAAATCCTGGAAGAACTGTGGTCTCTTATGTAAATACGACTGCCGAAATTAAAGCTTTGTCTGATATTATCTGTACTTCTTCCAATGCAGTTCAGATCGTACAATCTCTTCCTGAAGATGAAAAGATAATATTTGCTCCCGACAGAAACCTGGGTAACTATGTAATGAATAAAACTGGCAGGGATATGGTAATATGGAATGGAACCTGCCATGTTCATCACGAGTTCTCTCTTGAAGCGATTCTTAGGTTGAAAAACGAAAATAAAGATGCCAAAATTATTGCGCATCCCGAGTGTGAGCTTCCTGTAAGACTGGTTGCAGATTATATAGGATCTACATCTTCTCTTTTACAATTCACTACAAAAGATAAAGGGAATTGTTATATTGTTGCAACTGAGGTTGGTATCATTCATCAAATGAAAAAAGCGAACCCTAAAAAGATATTTATTCCTGCTCCCCCGCTCGATTCTACATGTGGTTGCAGTGAATGCAGCTTTATGAAGCTGATTACAATTGAAAAAATACTAAATTGCCTTAGAAATGAACAGCCTGAAATTATTTTGGAAAAGGATCTAATCTTAAAAGCTCAAAAGCCCATATTAAGAATGTTGGAAATCTCCGAAAAACTTGGTCTTTAGTCATGAAAAGAATTTTAGTTTTTGTCTTATTAAGTTTTATATTCAGATTAAGCTTTTCTCAGGAAGGCGTAACGCTTAAGGATGGTTTTCAGGTTTTTAAGTATCCAAACGGGACTGTTTCGAGTGAAGGCATAATAAAAAATGGCAAGCCTGAAGGTTTATGGAAAAGCTACTTTGTAACAGGTGTTAAGAAATCTGAAGGAAAAAGGACAAATTTTCTTCTCGACAGTATATGGGTATTTTATGATCAGGCAGGAGATACCACTGAAAAAATTAACTACCTGTACGGTAAGAAAAACGGCTGGTATTTTAAATATAAAAAAGATGCTTCCCGTGGTGTATATATCTGGTCAAGAGAGCTTTTTGCGGCAGATAAAAAGGAAGGCACAGCATATGTCTATTTTCCTGATGGAAAAATTCAACAGACTTTTGCCTATAACAATGGAAAAAAGGAAGGTCTTTCGATGGAATATGACAAGTTTGGAAATATTATAACTCTTCTGGAATACAGTAACGATTTCCTGGTTAGCAGGGAAAGAATAAACAGAAGAGATAATAAGGGCTTAAAACAGGGAGACTGGAAAGAATTTTATCCAAACGGCGGAATTAAATCTGAAACAACTTATAAGGATGATCTGATAACAGGTTATTATAAAGAATACGATTTAAGAGGCAAGCTTACACTTACTATGCTATATGATAAAGGAGCAATAGTAAAATCGAAAGTTGAAGATGAACCTGATATAGAAGTTGTTACTAAGCATGATCAGGATGGTAAACTGACATATAGAGGTCCATTTCGGAATAAAGTACCAGTTGGAGTCCATCGAGAATTCGGAAAAGACGGAAAAGTGACAAACTCATACATATATAACGACAACGGGTTGTTGATTTCAGAGGGTATTGTTGACGAAGCAGGAAATTTTAACGGAAAATGGAAAGATCTATATTCCAACGGTAAAATACAGGCTGAAGGTCAATATGCTGATAACAGACGAAGCGGACAATGGAAATTTTATAATTCTGACGGGAAGGTTGAACAGACCGGCTCATATAAAAACGGACGTCCCGATGGTTTATGGAACTGGTATTATGAGAGTGGAGCAATTCTTAAAGAGGAGGAATATTTTCAGGGTCAGCGTGATGGATTATCCACCGAATATTTAATGACAGGAGAAATAATAGCTCAGGGGCAATATTCCGATGGAGAAAGAAATGGTGCATGGAAATTTAAATCAGGAGATATAAGTGAGGAAGGGAAATATATTACCGGGCTGAAAGACGGTGTATGGAAATCATTCTATTCAAATGGAAAGCTGAGATTTAAAGGAAGTTATGTGCAGGGAAACGCTGATGGACAGCATGTTTTTTATTATGAAAACGGAAAGACAAAAGAGGAACAGTATTACCAGATGGGCATAAGACAAAAAACCTGGAAAAAGTATGATGAAACAGGACTTCCTTATATTGTTATTTCTTATAAGGATGATACTGAAGTGAGTATAAATGGCGTAAGAATTAAGCTTCCTGAAAGCGATACGAAGTTGATCAAATAGTAATATTGCTTTATGGAAGAAGATATAAATATAAGAAAAGACATTATAGCCCCGGCCGATAAGGAATTTGAGAAGCAGCTTCGGCCACTGAGTTTTGACGATTTTAAAGGGCAGAAGCAGGTTATTGAAAATCTGGTTGTATTTGTAACTGCCGCTAAACAAAGAGGTGAGTCTCTTGATCATGTTCTGTTGCATGGTCCTCCGGGACTTGGCAAAACCACACTTGCTTCAATAATAGCAAATGAGCTTCAGGTAAATCTTCGTGTTACATCAGGTCCGGTTCTTGATAAACCCGGAGATCTTGCGGGTCTGCTTACAAACCTTCAGGAAGGTGATGTTCTTTTTATTGATGAAATTCACAGGCTAAGTCCTATTGTTGAGGAATATCTTTATTCAGCAATGGAGGATTTCCAGATTGATATAATGATTGATAAGGGCCCTAGTGCACGCAGCGTTCAGCTTACTCTCAACAGCTTTACCCTGATAGGAGCTACTACCAGGTCAGGTCTTCTTACCAGTCCTTTGAGAGCAAGATTCGGGATCAAGTTTCATCTGGAATATTATGATCATGAAATACTTACAGGAATTGTTAAGAGATCGGCCGGGATATTGAATGTCATTATAGATGATGAAGCAGCAGTTGAAATTGCCAGAAGGAGCAGAGGCACACCAAGAATTGCAAATGCACTATTAAGAAGAGTCAGGGACTTTGCACAGGTAAAGGGATCTGGAAAAATTGATATCGCTATAACAAGATATGGATTAAAAGCTCTGAATATTGATCAGAATGGCCTTGATGAGATGGATAACCGCATACTTTCAGTGATAATTGACAAGTTCGGAGGAGGCCCTGTGGGATTAAATACAATTGCGACTGCCGTAAGTGAGGAAAGCGGTACAATTGAAGAGGTATATGAGCCATTTCTAATCAAGGAAGGATACCTTAAACGAACTCCCAGAGGCCGTGAAGCCACTGAGCATGCATACAGGCATCTTGGAAAAAAATTTGGGCATGACGTGAACGGGACGCTCTTCTGATCATATCTCTTTTAAGACCGAAATCAGTTAAAAACGTTACTTATTTTTTCGAGTCCACGGATATTCAGTATTTTGATTCTTCGACCGTTGAGTTCTACAAGCTTGTCAGATTTAAATTCGGACAATAATCTGATTACGGATTCTGTAGCCGTACCGACAATATTGGCAAGTTCTTCCCTTGTAAGAGAAATATTGAGATAACTGTCATTATCAAGCCCAAAATCATTCACGAGTAATAGTAGAATCTCTGCAAGCCTTTCCCTAACTGTTTTCTGGGCAATGTCAGTAATAAAAGAATTTGCCTCCCCTAGTTCATGGCATACAAGTTTCAGTAATTCAAGTGCATAAGCAGGATTTGTCTTGATAAATGAAGTCAGTATCTCAGAGGGAATGAAGCAGACATGGCAATCCTCAATAACTTTTGCAGAAGTACAGGCGAGTTCATTACTCAAAACACTCCTGTAAGCAATGATATCTCCATGCTTGGCAAATCTTATTATCTGTTCCTTACCGTCAAAACCTGTCTTGAATACCTTGATTATACCACTGTTTATACAAAAGAATCCACTTATACGATTGCCTTCCTGATAAAGAACATCACCGCGTTTATACTGCCTGAAATCCTTTTCATAATTCATTGTCTCTACCTCTTCAGGGGTAAGATGTTTGAAGATCGACCCTGATTCCATAGCGCAGGTATTACAAAGCGGGATGTGAATTTCTTGCTGTTTCATTTAGTCTCCTGTATTATAATGCAATGACTAACATTGCCGTTAAAATAATGTTCAAATTTTCAGAATGATGTTTTGAATTGATCAAGAAAACGAAGATCATTTTCAAAATACAAACGTAAATCATTTACTCCGTATTTTAGCATTGCTGCCCTTTCAATTCCCATTCCGAAAGCAAAACCGGTATATTTTTTACTGTCAATATTACACGCTTCCAATACATTAGGATGAACCATTCCACAACCTAATATTTCAAGCCAGCCTGTATGCTTACACACATTGCAGCCTTTTCCGCCACAGATTTTACAGCTTACATCCATCTCTGCTGATGGTTCAGTGAAAGGGAAATAAGATGGTCTTAACCTGATCTGGGTATCTTTACCGAACATCTCCCTTGCGAAAAACAACAAGGTCTGACGGAGATCGGCAAATGATACATTTTCGTCAATATATAAACCTTCAACCTGGTGAAATATACAATGTGCTCTCGCAGATATGGCTTCATTTCTGAAAACCCGGCCAGGAGAAATTGTACGTATTGGCGGTTTCTGACTCTGCATTACCCTTACCTGCACCGAAGATGTATGAGTACGTAGTAATATGTCCTCGGGACTTGAATCTTCCGAAGATAGCCTTGATATGTAAAATGTATCCTGCATGTCCCTGGCAGGGTGCTCAGGTGCGAAGTTTAACCTGGTGAAGACATGATCATCATCCTCTATTTCAGGCCCCTCTGAAACTGTAAATCCTATTCTTTTGAATATATCGATTAACTCATTTCTGACTATTGAAATGGGGTGACGGGATCCCAGTGAATATGGAAATGCAGGACGGGAAAGATCGGTAAGATCAGATGTTTCTTCCTTATTCAGAAGTTCTGCTTTTAAAGAATTGTATTTTTCCAGAGCATTCTGTTTTAGCTGATTGAGTTTCTGGCCAATATCTTTTTTCTCGCTACCGGGTACATTCTTAAAATCCTCAAACAGATCAGAAAGCAATCCTTTCTTACTGAGATATTTTAGTCTGAATAATTCTACTTCTTGGGAGTTCTTTACTGAAACAGAGGATACTTCAGCCAGAAGATTATTTATTTTTTCAAGCATTAAAAAAGTTATTTAGAAAATTAAAAATCAGTTTTTTATAATTTTGATCTTAACGATCTTAATATCACTTATTGGTTTATCTTCAGAATCAGTGGGTGTTTCTGCAATTTTATCAACAATCCGAATTCCGTCGGTGACTTCTCCGAATACTGTATATGTAGCATCCAGACGAGGTGTACCGCCAGTGGTTTTGTAAACATTTCGCTGTTCATCAGAGATTTTGTAATCTTGATACGATGTCAGATATTGAAACATTTTAATTGATGCAATTTGCTGTACCTTAGAATCATTGACAGTTTGTCCAGAAGATCTTATGCTGTCAGAGACAGATTTTAAAAAGAATGAAAAACGGTTTTGCTTGATATTGCTATTGATTTTTTGTTCCGCCTGATTAAGGTCCTGGTCACTTAACTTTTCTCCCTGAACTATGTAAAATTGTGTTCCTGAAGATCTCATCCCGGGATTAATATCATCTCCCTGGCGTGCTGCGGCAAGAGCGCCTTTTTTATGGAAATATAAACTGTTAATTTCGGGAGGAATCGTGTAAGTTTTAAGTGAATCAGGCATATTCGAAGCATGTGTTGTTTTTGTTTCAGGATCACCTGCCTGGATCATGAAACTCTTGATTATTCTGTGAAAGGATACTCCTTCATAAAAACCTGAGTTTACAAGTTTGATAAAATTATCGCGATGAACGGGTGTTCCATCATATAATTTAATGGTTATATCTCCTACGGTAGTTTTTATAATTAATGTAGTGTTCTCATTTCCTCCTGGTGAGTTACATGATATAGCGAAAAGCAGGCTTAAGAGGATTATAAATTTTTTAAAATAGTGGTCCATGAATCTTGTAAATTGGTTTATAAAGTTCTGCAATAGTGATTGCAAAGATATTTAACTTTGGACGATACGAGAAAATATTAGTTTTCAAATTAAATTATTTTTATCATAGATGAATTGCAAATATTTTAGAAAGACAGAAGCACTATATTTGTCATTAAGTTTTTAAAGATACATTTTAAGCTTATTATGATAGTCAGGATTATGAATATATCAAGACATAAGTTGCTATATTATTCAATGAAACACTCTGCAGGAAAGAATTATTGAAAGATTTTTGATATCGAAAGAGACGGCAGAAGTTTTGTACAAACAGTAATAAATTAAATATGAGATCGAAAATTGTACTATATACTTTACTGGCTGTTCTGGCAGGAAACCTTATTTCATGCAGTAAAAGAATTTCACCAACGGGGTTGAGAAACAATACAAAAAATGAATATGATGCTGCGTCATTCAATTATTTTTACGTTGAAGCTTTGAAGCAGAAACTGATGGGAAATGCAGGCGATGCTCTTAAGTATCTTGAACAATGTGTAAAGGTTAATCCTGAAAGTGATGCTGCATATTATCAGATGTCACAGATTGTTATCGCGAACGGAGATGTAAAAAAGGGGAAGCAATTCATGCTTAAAGCTTTGTCTTTTGAAGAAAAGAATATCTGGTATTTGAGCATCCTGGGAGGATTATACTACCAGGAGAAAAATATAGACAGCGCTATTATTTATTACGAAAAAGCTGTAAAGTATTTTCCTGAAAAGGAAAATCTTTTGCTGACTCTGGGGAATCTTTATTCTGAAAATAAAAGGTATGATAAAGCTGCTTCAATATTCGATTCATTTGATTCAAAATACGGAGTAAATGAGATGTCGACAATTTCAGCTGTGAGAAATCTAATATCTGAAGGGAAATATGATGAAGCACAGCAAAAAGTGAATAATTTATTGAAGGAATTTCCTGATGAGGTTTTGTATAATGGTCTGCTCGCGGATATTTACAGAGGGAAGGGTGATAATAAGAATGCTTCTGAAGTATATGATAAGATGTTGAAGAGAAATCCTGATAACGGACAGATTCAACTGACATTCTGTGATTTTCTGATAAACGAAAAAGACTATGAAGATCTTTTTATTATTCTTAACAATGTTATTCTTAATAGTAAAATAGAAGTCGAAAACAAAATTTCTCTCATGGCTCGTATAATTGAGCTTCCGGATTTAAACCAGTATAATGATAAAATTATGATCATTCTTATGGTGTTTGAAGCTACATACAATAAGAATGTTATTGTGCCGCTGCTACGCCCTGATTTTCTAATACGTCAGAATAAGGCAGGAGAAGCTGTTGACAGACTAAAGGAAATTATTGCCGGGAACAATGATAATTACTATGCGTGGGAGAAGTTACTTGTTATTTATCTTCAGATTAAGGACTTTAATAATCTCTTTAAAACGGGAGAGGAATGCGCTACAAGATTTAACAGATCTTTTCCGGCTAAACTGCTATATGCGAATGGTGCTCTGGAACTTGGGAAATTCTCTATTGCACTTGATGAATTGAAAAAAGCAGAAATTTTGGCAACAAATAATAAAGAGTCTATTATCCAGGTTCTTACAATGAGAGCAGATGTTTATTACAGGATGAAGGATTATTTAAAAGCTTTTGAGACATTTGAAACTGCTATTAAAGCTGACGATCAGGATCTGACTGTTATTAATAATTACGCTTATTATCTTGCGGAACAAAACAAAAATCTCAAGGAAGCTGAGCAAATGGCTAAAAGAGTTATTGAAAAGGAAAAGGATAATACTACTTTTTTAGATACTTATGGGTGGGTTCTTTATAAACGGGGTAAATTGCAGGAAGCCGCTAAAGTGATGGAATCAATTATCAATAAGGGAGATAAAAATGATGCTGTATGGTATGAGCACTACGGATACATACTAAAGAAACAGAACAAATGCATTGAAGCTATTAAGAACTGGAATATTTCATTGAAAATTGACAGTACAAAAACTGAATTAATAAAGGAGATTGAGAATTGCAAAAAGTAGCCTGCTTAATAACTGTTTGCTTAGTGATTACGGGATGCGCTTCTCTCAGAAAGAGTGAACATTTTTCAGCTGAAGCATTAGCTGACACGACAGGAATAAGTATTATAGAGCGTGTAGCAAAGCAGAATTTAAGTGGTAAAAGTTTTTTTATAAAAAAGGCAGAGATTGAATATGTTACGGAAGGGCAAAAGAAAAAGTTACTGGCTACTATTAAATTTGAATACCCGGACAGGTATCTGATCAGTTTAAAAAGTAAAACCGGACTGGAAGGTGCCAGAATTTTTATTAATAAGGATTCTATTCTGGTTAATAACAGAATAAACAAAACAATATACTTTGGAAAAGCTTTATATTTAAGAAGAAAATTTGGTATTGATCAGAGCTTTTTACCTCTGCTTTTAGGAGATTTAATTGAAAATAAAGTTACTATTATAGCTAAAGATCAATGTTTTAATGGGATATCTGATATTGTACGATATGTTCGTGGGTTGAAGATACATTATTTAATAGATTGTAAGAAGAGTAAGGTAATAGTTGCTGATATTTCTAACAGTTACGGAAGTAAGAATATTGGAATTCGATACAGCAAATTTATGAAGGTTGGAAATTTTATTATTCCTAAAGTTGTTAAAATGAATTCTGTAAATGGTAACCAAGAGATGGATATTAAAATTCTTAAAATTGAATATCCCTGGAATGGTGTTGTGAAATTCATTCCTGGAAAGGGTTATGAAATAAATGAACTTTTATGAAATATTTCTTACTAACTCTTTTTTGTTCTATATTTTTGAGTCAGCTGTTAACAGCTCAGACAAAAACAGAGCTTGAAGAAAAGAGAAAGGCGACTCTGGAAGAGATTAGTTATGTAGATAATATGCTGAAATCTACCTCTAGGAGGAAGGAGGAAAGCATGAATGAAATAAAAATTATTGGAAATAAACTGAATTTAAGAGAAACTGTAATAAGAGGTATGAGAGATGAAATTTCTCTGCTGAATTATCGAATTGATTTGAATACTCTTGCGATAAATATGATGGAAAGTGATCTTGTTGATCTGAAGAAGGATTATGCAAGAGCTGTTTTAAATTCTTATAAGTCAGAAAAGGAAAACCCGGCTTTAGTATATATCCTCTCAGCAAAAGATTTTAATCAGGGTTATAAACGGCTTAAGTATTTACAACAGGTCACTAAGTTCAGAAGAAGAGAAGCTGAACTTATTACAGAAATTAAAGAACAGGTAGAAAACAGAAAAAATGTATTACAAGCCGATCTGAACAGGATTTCGGATTTAAAATCACGCGAAGAACAACAAAAAAATCTTTTGCAATCTGAACAGGAAAGAAAGCAGGCTATGGTGCAAACGTTAAGTAAAAAGGAGAGGCAGCTTCAAAGGGAATTGGAGGAAAGAAAAAAGGTTGCTGACAAGATTGAGAAAGAAATAGCAAAAATTCTGGAAGCAGAGAGGAAAAAGAGTCTTAAGACTGTTGCAACACCAGAACAAAAGCTGATTGGAGATAACTTTGCCGAAAATAAAGGAAGACTTCCATGGCCGGTGGAAAAAGGGATAATTACAAGTCAGTTTGGGCTTCAGAAACATCCGGTATTGAAATATGTTACTGAAAATAATATAGGAATTGAGATTACCAGCCTTGGTAAAACTGCGGTGAGATGTGTGTTTAAAGGAGAGGTGGCAAAGGTATATTCTGTTCAGGGAGCTAATATGATAGTAATTATTCGTCATGGGAAGTACCTCACAGTTTATCAAAATATCGTAGATTTGAAAATAAAACAGGGAGATAAGGTTGACACGAAGCAGGAGATTGGTAGTGTTTATTGTGATACTGAGAATGGTAATAAGTCAATTTTGAAGTTTATGATATTTGAAGAGAAAGAAAAGCTTGACCCGGAAGCATGGATTTCAAAAAATTGAAGATTTGTGAAACAAATATTAAAAATAAAAGTATAACTGTTTGCATTTCGCGCATTATGTATAAAAAGTTAAAGATAGAATCTCAGGTGTCGAACCTACGAATTGTTGAAAAAGCAATTGATGACACCACTGCTGCTATTGGAATTTCTCAGGATAATTATGGGAAAATTCTTGTGTCTGCAATGGAAGCAGTTAACAATGCTATTCTTCATGGAAATAAATCTAATCCGGAGAAGTCAGTAGAAGTTGAGATTAATTATAAAGGTGATGAGTTAAGGATTACCGTTACTGATGAAGGACCTGGCTTTAATCCTGAAAAAGTTCCTGATCCTACAACTCCTGAAAATATTGAAGAACTTAACGGAAGAGGAAT
>Ga0334722_10003082_pt1 | contig 18222 bp, 15 predicted proteins | sample C3_bottom_MG_FD_207210 | JGI IMG/M metagenome (GOLD analysis project Ga0334722, IMG submission 207210) | Sediment microbial communities from Yellowstone Lake, YNP, Wyoming, USA - C3_bottom | ecosystem: Environmental > Aquatic > Freshwater > Lake > Sediment | place: USA: Wyoming | collected...
CAAGCCTCATCCGCTCGACGCGGAACGCCGCGGTCGACATGACACGCAGACGCACGTGGGCGGAGGTCCTCGCCGGCGGCCCCGGCGACCCGCACCTGCGGGGCGCGCTGCTCGGGAACGCCGAGGACCCGGGCGGCGGTGCCGGGGCCGGGTCGCTCGCGGCCGCGCTCGACGGGGCCGCCCTCTACGACGCGCTCAGGCGGCTCGACCCGGCGGACGCCGACGTCCTGCGGGTGAAGCTCGTGGAGGGCGCGACGTTCGCCGGGCTGGCGGCGCACCTCGGCGTGCGCTCGACCAACGCCGCTCACAAGCGGTACCTGCGGGCGATCCGGGCGGCGCAATCCGCGCTCGCCCGGTACGGGGCGGGCGGATACTGCTCGGACTCCGCGCCGTACCTCGCGCTGCTCGCCCAGGAGGTCGCGGGCCGTGCGAACCACCGCCCGCTCAGCGAGATGCTCGGCGAGGCCCGCGCCGAGGCGATCCGGCTGCACGTGTGGGGCGCGCCGGACACGCCGGGCGACGAGGGCTGCCACGGCTGCCAGATCGCGACGCGGCGCGAGGGCCGGGCGCTCGCGATGTTCCTGCCCCCCGTCCTGCTCGCGATGCCTGTGCCGCGGCCCGCCGGGCTCGTGGCCGCCGTGACAGGCGCACGCGACGCCGTCACGACCTGGCTGGCGGGCGTGCTCACCGGGTTCGGTCCCGCCGCACCCGGCGGAGCGGGCCTGCTCGGCAGGGGCGCCGCGCTCGCCGCCGCGGCGATCCTCACCGTCGGCGGCGCCGCGACGCTCCGGACGCTGACGCCGGGCGGAACGGCGACCGCCCCCGCGGTCGCCCGGGCCCGGGTCCTGCCCGCGGTGATCCCGCCGGCCGTCCGCGCCCCGCACCGCGCGGCGCCCCCCGCCCGCGTCGCCCGACCGCCGGACGCGGCGTGCCACGCCTGCGCCCCGGCGCTCCGCACCGCGAGCGCCCCGGGATCGGCGGCGCGGGAGTTCACCCCGGGACCGTGACCGCACACGGCCCGTGGCGCGCCGCCCGACCCGGCGCGCAGAATGCAGTGGCGATGGACGACGGGCACACCACGCCGCCCCCGGGCCCGCTCGAGACGCGAAGCGCGGGCGTGCTGCTGCACGTCACCTCGCTTCCCGGCGGGCGGCTCGGTCGGGAGGCGTACCGCTTCGTCGACTGGCTCGCCGCGGCCAGCCAGTCCTGGTGGCAGATCCTGCCGCTTGGCCCGCCGAACCGGCTGCGCTCGCCGTACGAGGCGGCATCCGCGTTCGCCGGGTGGACCGGGCTCCTCGCGAGCCCTGCCGCCCGGGTGTCGGCCCGCGACGAGCGCCAGTTCGTCGAGCGCCACCCTTGGGCTCGTGACTGGGCGCGGTTCGCGGGGCCGGACGCCGTCGCGGGCCAGGTTCGCTTCGACCGCGAGTGGCTCGCGCTGCGCGCGTACGCCAACGCCCGCGGCATCCGGATCCTCGGCGACATGCCGCTCTACGTCGCGAAGGACGGCGCCGACGCGCGCCTCCACCCGGAGCTGTTCACGCGGGGCGCGGTGGCGGGGGTGCCGCCGGACTACTTCAGCGACGACGGGCAGCTGTGGGGCAGCCCACTGTACGACTGGCCGGCGATGCGCCGCGACGGCTTCGGGTGGTGGATGGAGCGGATCCGGCGCACGCTCGAGCTCGTGGACGCCGTCCGCATCGACCACTTCAGGGGGCTCGTCGCGTACTGGGCGATCCCCGCCGGCGCCAGGACCGCCCGCCGCGGCCGGTGGCGGCGCGCGGCCGGCCGCGAGCTGCTGAGCCGTGTGCTGGCGGACCTCGGGCACGTGCCGCTGGTCGCCGAGGACCTCGGCCTCATCACCCCCGCCGTGGAGCGCCTGCGACGCGAGTTCCAGCTTCCCGGCATGGCCGTGCTGCAGTTCGAGGTCATGCACGGCCCGGCGCAGTCCGGGCAGCTGTGGCACCAGGAGGACCGCGTCGTGTATCCCGGCACGCACGACAACGCGACCGCGGCGCAGTGGCTGCGCACGGCGTCGCGAGCCGAGCGCGCCAACCTCGGGCGGTCGCTCGAGCTCGCCGGGGTCGATGAGCCCCCGTCGGCGTGGGGGATGGTGCGGCTGGCGTACGCCGCGCCGGGGCGCATCGCGATCGCCTCCGCGCAGGACCTCCTCGGGCTCGGCGCCCGTGCCCGGATGAACACCCCGTCGCGGCGGCAGGGCAACTGGCGGTGGCGGCTGGAGCCTGGCGCGCTCAGCCCTGCGCTCGCCGATCGGCTGTGCGCGCTGACGGCCGCTTCGGGCCGCGCGGCGCGCTGACGGTCAGCCGGTCGCGTGCAGCCCGCGCACGCTCAGGTGGCGGGCCCGCAGGCCGGCAACCTCGTCCAGCCGTGAGGCCTCGCCGGCGCTGAGCGGCTCGGCGAGCGGTCGACTCGCGGGGCCGAGGTGGCCGGCGAGCCACGCGTCGATCGCGCCCGACGGGCCGCCCCCCTGGCGGGTCGCGACGACCGAGCCCGCGCGCATCAGCACGAGCACCGGGACGCTCGCCCGGCTCACGTGGATGCCCCTGGGCCACAGAAGCTCCTCGCGGTCCGCCCACTCCTCGGCGGTGGCGAGGGTGGCGATCGCGACGGTGAGGCCCGGGCGGGAGCGCGCGACCGCATCGAGGCTCGCCTCCAGCAGCTCGCACGACGGGCACAGCGGGATCCCGAGCGCGGCGAGCGCGACTGGCGCCGCGTCCGCGCGGGCGAGGGCATCACGGAGCGGCAAGACGGTCACGGTAGGCTGCGGCATATGGCTGACGATATCGCGCGGGACCGCGACCGGGCGATCGCACTCCTCGACGAATGGGTCACCGGCGAGGGCCTGCGACGGCACGTGCTCGCTGTGGAGGCGTCGATGCGCGCCTACGCCCGCGAGCTGGGCGAGGACGAGGACGCCTGGGGATGCGTCGGGCTGCTGCACGACTTCGACTGGGAGCGCCACCCGACGCTCGACCGCCACCCGCAGGACGGCGAGCCCGTGCTGGCCGCGTTGGGGTACCCCGACTGGTTCCGCCGCGCGATCCTGAGCCACGCCGAGCACCTGCACGTGGAGCGGCGCGCGCCCCTGGAGCACCACCTCTACGCATGCGACGAGCTGTCCGGTTTCGTCCACGCGTGTGCCCTCGTGCGCCCGCAGGGCCTCGCCGGGCTCGAGCCGAAGTCCGTCCGGAAGAAGCTGAAGCAGCCGAGCTTCGCGGCGGGCGTGAACCGCGAGGACGTCGTCCGCGGCGCCGAGGAGATCGGGCGCGACCTCGACGACCACATCCGGTTCGTCGTGGCGGCGCTCCAGCCGATCGCCCCGGAACTCGGCGTGCCGGGCTGAGGCCGGGGCCCGGCAGCTACTCCGGCAACGGCGCCCGCCGCTCCTGTTCGGCCTTTTCGCGCTCTTCCCGGATGTGCTTGCGTTCGCGCTGCGCGACGACAGCCGCGACGATCAGGGCGATTCCCAGCGCGATCAGCAGGCCGATCCACGGCCGGCGCTCGAACGACTTGCCGAAGATGTACCCGAGCACCGCAGCCTGGGTAGACCACACCAGCGCGCCGAGCGCGTCGAACAGGAGGAAGCGCCTGTAGGCCATCTGCCCTGCGCCGCAGGACAGGTTGATCGCGAGACGGATGCCGGGCAGGAACCGGCCGACGAACACCAGCACGGGGCCGCGCCGCTGCACCATCCGTTCGGCTGCGATCACGCGGTCGTGACCGGCGATCCGGCCGAAGAACTGCCTGATCGGCACCCCTCCGGCGCGCCCCAGCCAGTATGCGGCGGAGTCGCCGATCACGGCGCCGATCGCCCCGGCGAGGATCACCAGCAGCAGGCTCAGCCGCCCGGTGGCCGCAAGGGTTCCGCCGGCGATGATGACGGTCTCGCCCGGGAACAGCGGGAAGACGCCGTCGCCGGCGACGATCGCGATGATCGCCGCGTAGCCGTGGTCGGCGGCCCAGTCGACGAGTTGATCGAAGAACCCGGTGCCCGCCGCGGCGGCGGCGATACCGACCTTCAGCATTTCGGGAAACGCGCCGACACTGGGATCATGATGACAGCTATGGAGCGGCGCACAGCACCGGCGAGGCACCGGATCCTCGCGCTCTTCACCGTGGGCCTCATCGCCATTGCATTCGCCTGGCCGCAGACGGGCTCCGCCACCGTCGGGGCGCCGACGAAGACGGCCTCCTGGGGCGCCCGGGTGCTCGCGCCGACCGCGGCGCGGACGCGCCCCGACCCTGCGTCGAAGGCCGTCGGGGTGGTGCAGACCACCGCACCGCTGAGCGGCGGCCCGATGGTGCTGCTCGTCCTCGAGCGACGGGTCGTCAACGACCGCGAGTGGGTCCGCCTGCTCCTGCCGCGACGGCCGAACGGGACCTCCGGGTGGGTGCTGTCGGACGTCCTGCGGTTCCGCCAGAACCCGATGCGCATCGTCATCGACCAGAGCGACAGGATCACTTCCGTCTACCGCTCCGGGGTACTCGTGCTGAGGGTCCGCAACGCGATCGGCAAGCGCGAGACCCCGACCCCGTTCGGTCGCTTCGCGATCGCCGAGAAGATCCTCACACCCCCGAACGGGTTCCTCGGACCGGTCGTCATGCCGACCACCGGCTTCTCCGAGACGCTGAACGAGTATGAGGGCGGCAACGGCAGGTTCGCCCTGCACGGCACGAGCCTGCCGGAGCTGATCGGCACGCGGGCGAGTCACGGATGCATCCGCCACCGCAACGACAACATCCTCAAGATCTCGCGGCTCGTGTCGGTCGGCACCCCGGTCAACATCCAGCCGTAAGGTCGGTCTGCCGGGCCGCTGCAGTGCCCGGCGTTGAGCGACCTGGCGATCGAGAGCGACGGCCTTGGACGGACCTTCGGCGACTTCAAGGCGGTCGCCGCAGTCGCCCGGCGCTGCCCCTCCGAGCCGGCAACCTCCGGGCAGGCCATTAGCATCGCGGACGATGCTTCGCTCTAAACTGATCGGTTTGCTCGTCGCCCTCCTGGCCGCCGCGGCCGTCGGGCCGGTCGCCGCCGCGGCCGTCGACGCCGGCAGCCTCACCACGTCGGACGTCGTCCTCGACGCCGGGGTTTCCCGCCCCGCAGGCGACCTCGCCCGGCTCCGTGCGGCCGCGAAGGACCTCGCGGCGAAGGGCTTCCCGACGAAGTTCGTGGTCATCGCGAAGCCCGCCGCCGACATGGATCGCGAGGCGAGGCGCCTGCGGCGGGACCTGTCCCGCACCCTCGGCCCCGACGCCGTCGACGCCGTCATCGTGATCGCCCCGAAGCGGCTCGGCGTGAACGCGAAGGTCCTCGACTGCGAGCGCGGCCTCGCGATGAAGGCCGAGGCGCAGACCGTCAAGAGCGACGACGTCCAGGGCGCGATCAACGTCGCCCGGAGGCTGCAGGCCTACGACGAGCAGCAGGCGCTGCGGGACGAGAACTGCAACGAGGTCGAGCCTCAGGGCGGCGGGGGCGGCGATGACGGCGGGAAGAAGGGCCTGCTGATCGTGCTGCTCGCCGCCGGGGTCGTGCTGATTGGCGCGATCGTCTTCTTCGCGCGGCGCGCCTCCCGGCAACCGAACGGCGAACCGCCCGCGGGCACGGAGGCGGAAGGTGACGCCCCGCCGCCCGGCGGGCCTCCCGAGACGTCAGGTGCGGCGGACGCCCCAGACCACGACGGCTGACCCGAACGTGAGCCTGCGGACCCGAAGGTCCTCGATCCCGGCGGCGCGGTGCATGTCGACGACCTGGGCCATCGGGTGCTCACGCCAGAACCCGGGGATGCTGCCACGGAGGAACCACATCGCGTGGCCCCACCCCGGCGACATCATCCGGCCGGCGAGCGGCAGCACCGCACCGGTGTAGACGTGCCAGCCCAGCCGGGGCAGCAGCGACGGCGGCACGCCGAACTCCAGGCTCGCCACCACCCCGCCGGTCCGCACGACGCGGGCGAGCTCCCGCAGCGTCGCGCCGGGGTCGGCGACGTACCGCAGCAGGTAGGTGAACGTCACCGCGTCGAACGACGCGTCCGGGAACGGCAGGCGCTCGGCCTCGCCCTGCATGAGGGTGATGCGGTCCATGAGCCCCGCGGCCTCCACGTTGCGGCTCCCCTGGGCGAGCATGTCGGGGCTCTGGTCGATGCCGGTGACGCGGCAGCCGTACCGGCGCGCAATCTCGATCGCGACCGCCGCCGTGCCGCACGCAACGTCGAGGACATGATCGTCCGGCCCCGCCTGGACGCGCTCGACGAGGTACCGGCGCCAGTGCGGGTCCCGCCCGAGCGAGAGCAGGGCGCCGCCGTGCAGGTAGCCGTCGGCGATGCCCGCGAACAGGGCCTGCGTGTCGGGCTTCGGGGGTGCGGTCAGTAGAGGGCCTGCGCGAGGCGACGCCGGAACCGCACCGTGAGGGGGTGCTGGTCGCCGAGTTCGCGGAAGACGCCGACCATCGCCGCGCGGACGGTGTCTCGCACCTCGCCGGTGGAGCCGCGTACCGCGTCCAGCAGGTGGGTGAGCGCCGCCTCACGGTCACCGCGGTCGAGGGCGGCCAGGGCGGCGGCCACGTCCGGCATGTCGATCGTGGCCAGCTCGATCCGCGCCATCAGCCCCTGGGCGTCCATGTCGTGCGACGCGGGGCGTAGCACCTCGAGCGCCTCGTCCGGCCGGCCCTCGTCGATCAGGATCCGGCCGAGCGCCACCCGGGCCGGGGTGTGGCCGGCGTCGCGCAGGACCGCCTCGCGCAGCGACGCCTCGTCGCCGGCCGCCACGAGCCGCTCCACCGCGGACGGGATGACCTGGTTGAAGAACGCCTCGATCTCGGGCGCGTTCTGGTTGCCGACGAACTCAGCGACCACCTGGCCGTCCCGGAAGCCCTTCACCGCGGGGATGCTCATGATCTCGTAGTCGCGGGCGAGGCCGGGGTTCGCGTCGATGTCGACCTTCGCGAGCAGCACCTCGCCCGCGCGCCGCTCGGCGATCGCCTCGATGACCGGTGCGAGCTGGCGGCACGGCGCGCACCAGGCCGCCCAGAAATCCACGACGACCGGGATCTCGCCCGACCGCTCGACCACGTCGACTTGGAATGTCGCCTCGGTGACGTCCACCGGTCCCCCTTCCGCTCGCGGTGCCTCAGGTGAACGCAGGGTAGCGAAGCGCGGAAGCGGGAGGTCTCGGAGGGCGAATCAGGAGGGGCCGAGCACGAGGACCACCTGGGCGCTGCCGGACGCGCTGGACGCCAGCGGCGTCGCCGCGATCGCGGACACCGTGGCGACCTTCATGTCGGCGGCAAGGCGCTCGGCGGCCGCGCGCGCGCCCTCCCGGAAGTACACGACCGTCGGGCCGGACAGGGACGACGTGTTCCCGGTGGAGACCTTCGCGTATCCGAGGCCCTTGAGCTGCGCGGCGGTTCCCGCGGCGAGGCCGGCCCGGCCGGTGCCGTTCAGCACCTGCACGACGACGACGTCGCGGCCCGGCACCTGGGCGTCCACGGGCGCGACCGTGGTCGTGGCCGGCGCGGGGCGCTGCACCGTGACGTCCACGTTCGCCTCGGGCAGCGACACCGAGTCGCCCCCCACATTCGACAGGCTCCAGCCGCCGACGAACCCGATGATCAGACACGACACGGCGAGGATGACCGGCCGGATCCAGTTCGAGGAGTTCACCCGAAAGATGCTAACCGCGCCCTCCGATGTCTCAGCGGCACGCGGGGTGGTAGCATTCCCGGCGTCGCGCCGATCGGGGCGCCCGCCCGGCAGGTCCCGTTCTCCCCGGCCGCATCGGCCCTGGAGCACCGACACAGAGAGCGCAGCGCTCGGGACCGCATCACGCCGACGGGCAACGTCGCTGCATGGGAGCGCGCAAAGCGTGGTTGAGCGTATTGACTGAACCGACAACCGTGACGGCCGGCTCGCGAGCCGACGCACTGAGGACGGCACTCGCCGATCCCGCCGGAATGTGGCCCGGCGTCACCCTTCGCGAGCATCAGCTGGAGGCGCTCGACGAGCTCGCCACGCACCTCGCGATGGGCGCGAGCCGCACATGGATCCACGCGCCGACCGGATCCGGGAAGACGATCACGTTCTGCGCGCTGGCCGCGGCTTTGAAGGTGCCGACCCTGGTCCTGGTGCCGCGGCGCAACCTGGCCGACCAGACGGCGGCCGCGCTGGTGCGCCACTTCCCCGGCGTGCCGTACAACATGGACGGCCCGGCGGCGGCGGGGCGCCACGGCATCACGATCGCGACGTACCAGGGGAGCCTCCGGCATGCCGACGAGATGGAGTGGGACCGCCTCGGCCTGGTGATCTGCGACGAGGCCCACACCACGCTCGGGGCGCAGACCCGCCGCCTGCTCGACCGCGCGAAGAACGCGATCCTGACCGGCTTCACCGCCACGCCCGCGACGACCACCGGCCATGTCGAGCAGGTCTTCGGCCCGGTCGCCGCGACACTCGACCGGCTGGAGGCGATCAAGCGCGGCATCCTCGCCCCGCTGCGCAGCCTGCGGGTGGAGCGCGCCGTGGACCTCTCCGACGTGGTGCGCGTCCGCGGCGACTTCGACCAGGCGAGCCTCGGCCGCGCACTCGACCGCGCCCTGTGGCACCAGGCCTGCGCGGACGTCTGGGCCGAGCACTTCGGCCCTCTGCAACTCGCCGGCGTCGCGTACACGGCGACGGTCGCGCAGGCCCATGCGCTCGCCGATGAGATGCAGGCCCGCGACGTCCGGGCCGCCGCGGTCTCCGGGCAGACGTCCCTTCGCGAGCTGACCAGGATCCTCGACCGGTTCGGACGCGGCGACATCGACGTGTTGTGCAACGCGGACCTGCTGACCGAGGGGTGGGACGAGACCCGGGCGGCCGTCGTGATGCACCTGGCCCCCACCACTTCCGAGCGCGTGTTCGTGCAACGGCTGGGCCGGGTGATGCGCCCGGCGGAGGGCAAGGAGGCCGTGTCGGTCGAGTTCCTCCCGGCGGGCGACCCGATGGGGGTCCAGACGAGCCACGACCTCTATGGCATGGGGTGGTACAAGCCGCTCGGCCGGGTGGCGGGCCCGCCGGACGGCGCGGAGAGCGGCAAGCTGGCGGCGGCGGCGAAGCTCCTCGCCGACCGCGACGGCGGCGGCGCAAAGCTCGTGAACCCGCTCGCGTCGCCGGCGAACATCGCGGCCGGCCTGGCCGACGGTGGTTGGCGCGGCGCCGACCCGGGCATGCTGCCGCGCGGCGCGCTCGAGGACTGGGTCTCGGCCGCGAGCCAGGACATCACCGTCCAGGAACTCGTGGACACCCTCACCGCGGGCGTCGGCGAGCAGGCCGCGCTCGCCTGGTGGGCGCTGACCGGCGTGGTCGCCCGGAAGACGTCGGAGGGCGCAGACCAGCCGTTGTGGCGGGGCTGGGCGACGGCCGTGCTCGTGCAGCCCGACCTGCGCGCCGGGCTTCCCGCCGACGCGCCCCGCAGCATCCTCGACCGGCTGCGGATGACGGCCCGGGAACGGCTCCGCGCGCTGTGGTGGCACGGGGATCACGCGGGGAAGTGGGACCGGCTCGCGTCGCTGGAGCAGCTCGCCCGGTCCGGCGAGCGGCGGCGCAGGTGGTCCGCGCTGGACGAGGCGTCGTCGTGGGCGCCCGCGTGGACGTGGGACGTGTCGCGGTCACTCGCCGATCTGCGGCCGGGCCGCAACCAGGAGCTGCACAGGATCGCCGCGTGGGAGGCCCGGCACATCATCGGCAACGGGGGCGAGCTGGCGCTGATCGCGACATGGCTGCGCGCTGCGGGTGAGCCGCCGCCGGCACCCGTGCCGGGGGAGGCGACGACGCTGCGCCTCGGTCAGGCGGCGCGCCTGATCCTCATGCTCGGGCCTGGCGACGTCCCCGCCCGCCCCGAGTACCTGCGGATGTGCGCGCGCGGAGCGGCGGCGTGCGGCGGCTGGGCGGGGATGCGCGCCTACCTCGATGGCATCGACTGGTCGTCCCCCGATGCCGTGCGGTCGCTGCGCGCAGCCGTCGGCGCGACCGCGCAGCGGGCGCTCGCCAGCCCGAAGGCGTGGAACGCCCAGCGTGCCCGGTCCCCAAGGCTGCCGGACGCGTCCGTCGTGGGGCTCGGCGTCGAGGGCGAGAGCGGCGACGGGAAGACGCCGCGGCGCAGGCGCAGGCGCAGGCGTCTGCAGACCGCGGCGGTCGACGCGATGCCGGAGCAGTCCCCGAACGGCGACGGCCCCGAGGACGCCGCGCCCGCCTCCAGCACGGGCGAGGCGGAGGATGCGCCGGCAGCCCCGGCGAAGAAGCGCAGGCGACGGCGCAGGCGGCGCAAGCCGCAGGGCGACGCGCAGGCGAGCCCCAACGGGGCTGCGGCCGGCCACGGAGCGGACGGCGACGCCCACAGCGCGGAGGCTGAGCCGGCCCGTCCGCCCCGTACCGCCAAACCGTGAACGCGACCCCTCCGGCCTTGCCGCGAGGTGGCCCGCGCAGACGATTCGCGAAAACGTCGAAAAACTAACCGTTCGGGGGTGCACGGACCTCGACCATCGGGGACGCGATCCTCGACCTCCGCCGGGTAGACCTACGACCTGACCTAGGTCTACGGTCCGACGTGGGTATTAGTACCGATTCGGATTGCGGGTTTTCCGCTTAACGGCGTCACCCGCCCCGAGTCGATCAGACCCGACGCATCACCAGCCGGACACAGGCTCGGGGTGCGCGGCGGACGGAGGTGGCCCCACAGCGAGATACGAAAGTGCAGCACCCAGAAAGAAAACGGCCGGGCGCGGTAGGAGCCGCCCCGGCCAGGCACCAGAAAGAATGAGGTCCCGATGCAGAATGACCATACCGCACTCGTTGCGGACGAAAAAGGTGAGCCGGTTCTCCCGAAACCGATCCGGGTCATCGTCTGGTCGGGGGGATTCCCTCCCGACGAACCCGATGAGGGCGCCGGTCGCAGCAACGCAGCCGTCGTGCCTGACGACGGGCATCACGCCGCGGATTCCCGGGCCAGCTTGAGCGCCCTCGAGTCGGCCTCGAAGGAGGTGGCGGCATGAGACGAACGATCAGAGCCCGATCGTCGGAGGGTTCCGCCCTTGCGACGAAACCGCGACGGTGGCGGCGGCGCAGCCTCGCGATGCTCGGCCTGCTCGCCGCGACGGTGACGCCTGCGCTGTTCATCTCCAGTTCCGAGGCGGTGCAGGCGCCGGTCGGGCAGGGCTTCACCGTGACGCCCTCCGACCTCACCTACATCCTCAAGCAGATCAAGATCTCCGAGCGGCACGCGCGGGCGTTCGAGGGCGACCCCGCCGCCGCGGCCCAGCCGAACCCGAATCCGACGACTGACCCGAACTACTGCCAGGCGATGGTCGGCTCGGGCCCGGACAGGATCCCGGACGTTCTCACGACCTACGGGCTGCGTACGGTGGACGGGTCGTGTAACAACCTGATCGCCGGGCGAGCGAAGTTCGCCGCCGCCGATGAACCGTTCCCGCGCTTGACCAGCCCGCTGTTCCGGGACGCCGAGGCGAGCCCGCCCGGGTTCCCGCCGGCGGCGACCTCCTCCTACAAGCAGAAGCTTGCTGGGAACATGGTCTTCGACACCCAGCCGCGGTTGATCTCCAACCTGATCGTGGATCAGACGTCGACGAACCCGGCTGCCGTCCGCGCAGCGGGCTTCCCGGTGCGGGTCCAGGGGACCGGTAACGTTGTGGTCCCCTGCAACACGGATTCGAATGGTGTCGACATCACGCCGTTGACGCCGACCGGGTGTGTGCCGGCGCACAAGACGCTGTTCATTGAAAACGTTACGACGGACGCGGGCCTCTCGCCGCCGTACAACTCGCTGTTTACGTTCTTCGGTCAGTTCTTCGACCATGGCGTGGACCAGACGGTCAAGTCCGGCGGGTCAGTGATCGTCCCGCTGCGCGCAGACGACCCGCTGATCGCGGGCCCGGACCACATCCTCGGCAACGCCGATGACCTGCCGCCGCAGTTGCGGTTCATCGCGTTGACCCGGGCGCAGAACCAGCCCGGACCCGACGGGATCCTCGGCACCGCCGACGATGTCACGGACACGAACAACACCGACACCCCCTGGGTGGACCAGTCCCAGACCTACACCTCGCACTCCTCGCACCAGTTCTTCCTGCGCGAGTACGTGTCTGATGGGGCGGGTCACCCGCTGTCGACCGGCCGGTTCCTGGGTGGGCTTCCCGCCGGCCAGACCTACGCGGGCTCGCCCGACGGTACGACGGGTATGTCGACGTGGGCGGCGACGAAGAAGCAGGCGCAGGACCTGCTCGGTCTGCAGCTGGTCGACCGGGACGTGACGAACATCCCGATGATCCTGATGGACCCGTACGGCAACTACATTCCCGGTCCGGACCGCGGCCTGCCGCAGTACGTGACCAAGACCGGCCTGGTCGAGGGTAACCTCGCCAACCCTGTGCCGGTCCCGGCGAACGTGTTGTACTTCGACACGCCGTTCTTGACGGACATCGCGCACAACGCCGACCCGTCGCCCCAGGACACGGACCACAACCCGGCGACCCCGCCGGTGGCCCCGATCCCGGATGCCAACAACACCCCGTCGGCCGATTTCGCGGCGCAGCCCGCCGGGACCTACGACGACGAGATGCTCGACGCGCACTTCACCTGTGGCGACGGGCGCTGCAACGAGAACATCGCGTTGTCGACGATCCACCAGGTGTTCCACTCCGAGCATGACCGGCTGGCCGACGAGTTCGACGGCATCACGTTGCCGGCCAACCCGAGCCTGCAGGCCGACTACAAGGCCACGAACTGCCCGATCGGGTGCGCCACCAACAACCCGGCTTTGCCGACGACGTTCACCTACGGGCAGCGCCTGTTCCAGGCTGCGCGGTTTGTGACGGAGATGGAGTACCAGCACGCGGTGTTCGAGGAGTTCGCACGCAAGCTGGTGCCGGCAATCCGGCCGTTCCACGTGTACTCCCCCGACATCAACCCTGCGATCAAGGCGGAGTTCGCCCACGCCGTCTACCGGTTCGGCCACTCGATGCTCGACGACGACGTCGCGCGGACGAGCACGAAGGCGGACGGGTCGAAGGTCGACAACAGCCTTCCGCTGTTGACGGCGTTCCTGAACCCGCCGGAGTACTTCAACCCCAACGGGACGATCCCCGGCTTCTACACGCCGGAGCAGGCGGCCGGCGCGGTCGTGATGGGCTCCTCGGACCAGAGCGGTAACGAACTCGACGAGTTCATCAACGAGACGCTGCGGAACAACCTGCTCGGTCTGCCGCTCGACTTGGCAACCCTGAACCTGGCGCGGGCACGTGACGCGGGCGTTCCGCCGCTGAACGACGTTCGCCGTCAGATCTTCGCCCAGACCAACGACGGGCAGCTCGCCCCCTACACCAGCTGGAGCGACTTCGGCCAGCACCTCAAGCACCCCGAGTCGCTGATCAACTTCGTCGCGGCCTACGGCACGCACCCGAGCATCACCGGCGTGTCGACGATCGCAGGAAAGCGGCTTGCCGCCAGGGCGATCGTGGACCCGGCCCCGACCGACGTTCCGCCGGCGGATGCCGCGGGGTTCATGTTCAGCACCGGCGCGTATGCATCCGACGCCAACGGCGTGACCACGACCGGTCTCGACAGCGTCGACCTTTGGGTCGGCGGCCTCGCCGAGGTGACGAACCTCAACGGTGGCCTCTTGGGCAGCACGTTCAACTACGTCTTCCAGACGCAGTTGGAGGCCCTGCAGGACGGCGACCGCTTCTACTACCTGGCCCGCACCCCTGGGATGAACCTGCGCGCCCAGCTGGAGGGCAACTCGTTTGCCGAGTTGGTCCAGCGCAACACCGACGGCACGAACACGTTGAAGGCCGACGCGTTCGCGACCGCCGACTGCAAGTTCCAGCTGGCCAACCTCCACGGAACGGCGGCGGACTTCACGACCCTCGGAGCAACGGTGGCGGACGACCCGTCCACCACCGACTGCAACGAGAACCTGCTGCTCCAGCGCAAGCCGGACGGCACGATCCAGTACAAGCTCATCAACACCGTCGACCCACCCGGCATCAACGGGCAGTCCGTCTACAACGGCACGAGCTCCATCGACCGGATCTTCGGCGGCAACGACAACGACACCTTCTGGGGCGGTGCGGGCAACGACGTCATCGAGGGCAACAATGGTGACGACTTCGCGCTCGGCGGTGACGGCAACGACATCATCACCGACCTCGGCGGCGCCGACTTCCTGAAGGGCGGCCCCGGCAACGACGCGCTCGACGCCGGCATCGGCGACGACGTCATCGCCGGCGGCGATGGTCAGGACTTCACCAACGGCGGAGCCAACGACAACGAGACGTTCGCCGGCCCCGGCAACGACTTCATCATCGCAGGACAGGGCGCAGACGCCGTGTTCGGCGACGGTGGCGACGACTGGATCCAGGGTGGCTCCGGACAGGACCTCCTCCAGGGCGACCACGGGGCGCCGTTCTTCGACGACCCCGGTCAGACCAAGCCCGGCAACGACATCTTCATCGGCCAGGTCGGCGAGAACGACTACGACGCCGAGGGTGGCGACGACCTGATGGCCCAGAACGCGGCCATCGACCGAAACGCCGGGGCGGCCGGTTTCGACTGGGCGTTCCACCAGTACAACACGGTCCCCGCGGACGACGACATGATGATCAACCAGCAGCTGTTCGGCCTGCCGCTCCAGCTCGTCGTGAACCGCGACCGCTGGCAGGAGACGGAGGCCGTCTCCGGCTCGAACTTCAACGACACCATCCGCGGCGACAACCTCGAGCGGGTCGTCGGCCCCGGCGGCTTCTCCGGCTGTGACGCGCTCGACCAGGCCGGCGTGGACCGGATCACCGGGCTCGGCAAGCTGGTGAATACGTTCCCAACCCCCCTCGCGGACGTCGTCGCAGCGTCCGCCATGAAGGCCTGCCCGCTCGTCGGGTCCGGCCCCCTCAGTCTCGGCGTCTGGGCGGAGGGCAACATCCTCCTCGGTGGTGGCGGAAGTGACCTGCTCGAAGGTCGCGGCAACAACGACATCATCGACGGTGACCACGAGCTGACCGTCCGGATCAGCGTCAAGAACACGGACCCGTTGCTCCCCGACTTCGGCACCACCGACCTCATGGAGCACAAGGCCGTCTCCGGCGACTTCGGACCCGGCACCGCCGGCATGACGTTGCAGCAGGCGGTCTTCGCGGGGCTCGTCGACCCCGGCCAGCTCGTGGCGGTTCGCGAGATCACCGGGATGGGCAAGACGGCCGACACGGCCACCCCTGCGGACTGTGGCCCGATCGATCCCACGACCCACATGGTCAACCTGGCGTCGACCTCCAACTGCGACACGGCGCTGTACTCCGGTCCGCAGGACGGGTACACCGTCACGCCCAACGCGGACGGCAGCGTGACCGTCGCCGACAAGGCCTCTGTCGCCATCGGCGGTCTCTTCGCCAAGGGCGACGGGGTGGACACGCTCTGGAACATCGAGAACCTCCGGTTCTGCACGGCAAACGACCCCGTGTCGAAGAAGTGCAGCGCCTTCCTCGACGTTCCGATCGCGAGCGCGACCACGCCGCCCAACCCGCCGGCGACCGGCACCCCGGTGATCACCGGGACCCCGCAGGTGGGCATCACCCTCGCAGCCGCGAACGGCACGATCGCCGACCCGACACCGGGTCCGATCACCGTGACCTTCGCGTGGGAGCAGGAGGGGGCAGCCAACGTGTGGACCCAGGTTGGGACGGGCTCGAGCTTCACGCCCGGACCGGCCCAGGTCGGGCACCGCCTCCGCGTCGTGGCGACCGTTCTCGACAACCTCGGGGGCGTGACCACCGGTCTCGCGTCAACCCCGACCGTCGCCGTCGCCCCGGGCGCCGTGACACCGGCAAACCAGCCGGCCACGGGCACCCCGATCATCACGGACGTCACCGCCGGTGGCGCCCTTGCGGGTAGGCCACGGGTCGGTCTGCCGCTCGGCATCGACACGTCGGGCATCGCAGATCCGAACGGCCTGGTGGGCGTGGTGTTCAACGCCCAGTGGCAGTGGAGCCTCGACGGCACCGTCTGGACCGACATCGCGGGTGCGACGGCATCGTCGTTCACACCCTCGACGGCCCAGCTCGGCGACCTGCTCCGGGTCCACGTGTTCTTCACGGACCAGGGCGGCTCGCTCGAGCAGCTCGACTCGGCCCCGACCCGGGACGTCCGTCCCGCGAAGGGGAAGCGCGCGGGCCTGGTGCTCGCCGCAGCAGTGGTCCCCGCAAACGTGGCGGTCGCCTCGATCACCACCGCCGGAGTGCCGGTCGCGCTCACGGCGCCACCCACGACGAGGGTCCTGCGAGTGCAGGTCTTCACCCCCAGCGGGCACCGGCCCGTCGCGACCGTCTTCATGCACCTGAAGGCGGGCCGCTCGAAGGTCAACCTGCGGCACACCGCCATCGGGCGTGTGCTCAGGCGAGGCGGGAGGTACCGCCTCACGTTCACCCCGGGCACGAGCAGGTCGCAGCTCGGGAGGGCGACGGTCCGGTGGATTAGGATCCATCGCCGGTAGTCCCCTCGGGGCGGATCACCCCTGGAGCGGACGGCAGTGAGCAGCCGTTCGTTCCAGGGTGATCCGCCCAGCGGGTCACGGGTCGGAGACCTGTCCGTCAGCCGGCGGGCGGGTCCCGGTCCGAGACGAGTTCGCCGGCCACGGCCCAGTCGCTCGTCGGGTACTCGTCGATCAGGATTCTGACGCTCGACGGCTCGCACGCGAGCACGTCGACGACCGCGGCGGTGACCTCCGCCACGAGCCGTCGCTTCTGGTCGAGGGTCCTGCCCTCCCACATGTCAATTCGGATGATCGGCATGAGGGGACCCTATTGGTCGCGGGCTGTGGCGGTCACAGCCCGAGCCGGTCGCGTATCCCCGCGAGCCCGCGAAAGACCGCGTCCTCGTCGAGGACGTTCACCTCGGCGTTCGCGACCGCCCGCACCGGCCCGTCGAGCGGGTCGGCGCCGCGCGCCGCGTTCAGCAGGAACCGGATCGGCACGTCGTGGATGACGGCCAGCACGCGATCGGCCTCCTCCTCGAGCAGGCGCTCGAACCCGCGCAGGTACCGGTACAGCGCTCCCAGGCGGCTCTCCCCCTCGCCCGGCGGCGGCTGATCCGGCGTGTGCGACCGCCGCCACTCCCGGTACTCGCCCACCGGCCCGCCCTCGAACACGCCCAGCCGCACGTCGTCGAACTCCGCGTAGATCGCGACGGGAACGTAGCGGCCGTCGAGCAGGAGCGTCAGCGACTCGGCGGTGCGGGGAAACCGCGTCCGGACCGCCAGATCGAAGTCCCGCGGGCCGAGCGTCTCCCGCAGCGCGAGGATCTGGCCGCGGCCGACATCGTCGAGCGCGACGGGCACCAGCGGGTCGCCGTTCACGAGTCCCTGCGCGTTGTACGTGGACCGCCCGTGGCGGACGAATGTGAACGCGCGTGCGTTTCTCACCAATCAAGCCTATCCTTGGGGATGTGGAGGATCGGGCCGACGGACCGGACGATGTCGCCAACGCGGAGTGGGCGCGCGTGCGCGCCCTCGCCCAGCGGGTCGCGCTGCTCGAAGCGGCGGTCGCCGAGATGCCGGACCCCGACCCCGACACGCTCGCGCGACTCGACCGCGCCCGCCTGAAGGCGGCTCGGGCCGCCAACCGCGCCACCCTCGCGGACGCGCTCGCAGACCACGTCGGCGACATCCGGGCGCAGCAGGGCCGCGGCGGCCGGGCTCCGGCTTCTTAGCCTGGGGCTAACAAACCTCAAACCCCGCTCTCAGGAATCCCAGCTACAACTTCCCCCGTGACCACACCATTGCCACCACTCCCCCCGCGCCCGAACCGCGACGCCGGCGACCTGCCGCCGATCTCCGCCCGCCCTGAGCGCACCCAGGAGCTTCCGCGGGTCGAGCGACCGCAGGCGGCGCCGAAGCGCCGGCTCCAGGCCGATCCGCCCCCGCCCCCGACCCCCATCCACGGGACTCGACCGCCGAAATCCCGGCGCCCCGTCGGGGTGATCCTCGCCGTGCTCGCCGCCGCCGCCGGCGCCGGCGCGGTCGGCGCGAACCTCCTCGGGCCCGACGGCTCGTCGTCGCCCGGCGTGCTGCAGTCGTCGCGCCCCGTCGCGAGCACCGGATCAGAACCCCACCTCGAGGACGCCGTCCGCGCCACCGCGCCGTCGGTCGTCGAGATCAAGACCAACTTCGGGCTCG